>Ga0315298_1010095_pt1 | contig 11454 bp, 9 predicted proteins | sample WHS_1_MG_FD_203077 | JGI IMG/M metagenome (GOLD analysis project Ga0315298, IMG submission 203077) | Extremophilic microbial mat communities from Washburn Hot Springs, YNP, Wyoming, USA - WHS_1_MG | ecosystem: Environmental > Aquatic > Thermal springs > Hot (42-90C) | place: USA: Wyoming... | reverse complement strand
GCTCAATTTCCGCCGGTACAGTGGCTCAATTTGTCCGGAATAATCAATGGGAGTATTATAAAGAAAGGTTTTCTGATTTTTATTTCACCACAATTTTTTCCTGATGCAAGGTATTGCCGCTCTTGTCCTGGTACCTTATAATGTAAATGTCTTTTGACAATTTCGACAAATCGAGCTTGGTACAATCAGTAAAAATGCATACTTTTTCACCGTCCAGCGTGTAAACCTCTGCCCGTTCAGCTTTATTCTTCATGACGTAAGTTTGATTTAAGGTTTACCTGATGTACGTGCCGCTGTCTTTTCTGGTTCCAATTTTTTAATCAACGGAGGTAAAGAAGGGATAAACGTGTATTTTTTGATGATGAGCTGAATCATTGCCTTGCCAGATTTGACTGCAACTTTTCGGCCTGAAGGTGAATAAAAATTCACTTCAGAACCGGGAGCAGGTTGACGGAAAGCTTAGCTTTGCCCAGGCTTTTTCAGGGCGGCTGAAGGAAACGAATTGACGGAGCTTGCCGGAAAAAGGAGCAGAACATCAACCGGAAATCTTTGTTTGTTTCCAAAGGCATTTTACCTTTGGCAGATAAAAGAAGTCCATATGATTTCCGATTCACGGTACAAACGTCGTGGAGTATCTGCATCCAAGGAAGATGTACATAAGGCAGTTAAGGGTCTGGAAAAAGGAATTTTCCCGGGAGCATTCTGCAAAATATTGCCTGATTATCTCACGGGAGATCCGGAATATTGTCTGGTCATGCATGCCGATGGTGCCGGAACGAAGTCGTCTCTTGCCTATGTATACTGGAAGGAAACCGGCGATATGTCGGTCTGGAAAGGAATTGCACAGGATGCCGTTGTTATGAATACCGATGATTTGTTGTGTGTGGGCGCTACCGGGCCGGTGATCCTTTCTTCTACCATAGGACGGAACAAAAATCTGGTTCCCGGCGAAGTGATTTCTGCTATTATCAGCGGAACGGAAGAGGTTCTGGAAGAGATGCGGAGTCTTGGATTTCCCATTTATAGTGCCGGTGGTGAGACGGCTGATGTAGGCGATCTGGTACGTACCATTATTGTTGATTCCACCGTTGTCTGCCGGATGCGGCGTTCAGATGTTATCAGCAATGATACCATTCAGGACGGGGATGTTGTGGTGGGGCTTGCATCCTTCGGGCAAACAAGCTATGAAAAAGAATACAACGGAGGGATGGGAAGCAATGGTCTTACCTCAGCGCGGCATGATGTTTTTGCCCATTATCTTGCTGAAAAATATCCTGAAAGTTATGATACTGCCATGCCTGCGGATCTGGTATATTCCGGAGGGTACCGCCTTACCGACAGGATTGCTGAGCTTGGCCTCGATGCCGGCAAACTTGTTTTGTCGCCTACCAGAACCTATGTTCCTGTGATAATGAAGATTCTGGCACGCCACAGGGAAAAGATTCATGGAATGGTTCATTGCTCAGGGGGCGGACAAACCAAGGTGCTTCATTTTCTGAAGGGGGTTCATGTAATTAAGGATAACCTGTTTCCTGTACCGCCCTTGTTCCGGATGATTCAGGAACAATCGGGAACCAGCTGGCGTGAAATGTACCAGGTTTACAATATGGGACACCGATTTGAACTTTATGTGCCTGCTGAAATAGCCACCGATATTATTGAAATTGCCGCTTCCTTTCATCTCGATGCCCGTATCGTGGGTCGGTGCCAGGCTTCTGCCACAAATAAAATCACTATTGCAGGCGAAACCGGAGTATTTGAATATGACTGACGGGATGTTCTACATCATATGGTCGTTCTTTTTATCATCCTTTCAAAATGGTACTTTCGTTAAATTTTAAAATCCTTTTCCAATGAGCAAATTCATCCGTATTCTTTTCCTGGGCATATTTCTGACAGCATTTTGTCAGGGAACGCGTTTGTCGGCCCAGACTGATTTTCTGACCGATACCGTCACCGCCGGTATATACGATATGGGTAAAATGTGGACGTTTGATTATCCACCTAAAGATTACTTTACCTCCACCTATAATTTTACTGCTGATGATGAGTGGTTTCGTGGTGTCAGAATGGCTGCCCTTCGTTTTGGACGCGGATGTTCGGCATCATTTGTTTCAGAAGACGGCCTGGTAATGACCAATCATCATTGTGCCCGTGGAACGGAACTTTCTGTTCAGAAGCCAGGAGAAAATCTTACGGCCAACGGGTTTTATGCTTCCAAAATTACCGATGAACGAAAAGTGGATGGGCTGTTTGTTGATCAGCTGGTAAAGATCGAAGATATTACCAGTCAGATTCAGGCAGCGGTGAAGGCTGATACCACGGGAGCGGGTCCTGCCGCTATTGCCCAGAAGGAATTTGAAAAAATCAGGGCTGATTATGGAAACCGCGACGAATGGAAAGGTCTGGAACTGCAGTTGATCACTTTTTATAACGGGGGAAAGTATTCTCTTTACGGCTTCAAACGGTACCGGGATGTACGCCTTGTCTTCATTCCTGAATTACCGCTTGGATTTTTCGGAGGTGATTTTGATAATTTCACCTATCCCCGGTATTGCCTTGACGTTAGTTTCTTCAGGGTGTATGATGATGCAGGAAAACCATTGAAAACCAAAGACTATTATAAGTTCAACCTTCAGGGAGTTCAGGAGGGCGAGCCTGTGTTTGTGGTTGGTAATCCGGGATCAACACTCCGGTTATCCACTATGGCTGACCTGAAATTCCGCAGGGATGTTTATTTACCCTTCCAGGTATCTTTTCTGAAGGGGGTCTCTCTTATTCTTCAGGAATACAATGCCAAAGTGAAGAAGGACAGTATTCAGAATATTATTTTCGGTTTGGAAAACAGCTACAAGGCATTACGGGGCGAGCTCGACGGCCTGAAAGATCCGTATCTGATGGCCAGAAAAGCTGCATTTGAAAAGAAATTCAGGGAAGATGTTGCTTCACGTCCTGACCTTGCATCCCAGCTAGGGGTTTGGGATGCCATAGCTGCTGACAATGAGAAGCTTTCCTCCCTGTTTATGTCTTTGAATATGATGAATCCAGGGCCTTTTCTTGCCGGGCAGTATCTTTCCTATGCCAACAGCGTTGCGCAAATGAAATATTACCAGAAAAACGGCGACAGAAGGGCCGGAATGATGAAACAAAGGCTGGCATCTTTTTCCAATCCTTCTTCTCAGGAAGTAGAAGAAAGACTTCTTGCCTTTTATCTTACCTCGTTGAAAGCTACCCTGGGCGCTGATGACCCCCTGGTTCAGCAAGCCCTTCAGAACCGCACTCCGGCAGAAGCAGCAAAATACCTGCTGGCAAATACATCCCTGGGTAATGCTGTTTATCGTTCGCAACTCATCAATGACAGTGTTCCCGCAACGGCAGTGGCCGATCCTTTGTACGAAATTGCCCGGATGCAGGCTGAACGGTATTTTGGTATTATTGCTGATTATCAGGCCATTCAGGATCGCCTGGCATCGAACCGCAGCAAACTGGGACGGATGCTGTTTGATTTATATGGTACCCGTATTCCGCCCGATGCAACCTTCAGCCTGCGCATCAATGACGGCGTGGTAAAAGGTTATGAGTATAACGGAACCATTGCGCCATATAAGACAACGTTTTACGGGCTTTATGACCGGTATTATTCATTTAATGGCAAGGAACCGTGGAATTTGCCTGAGCGCTGGAAAAATCCCCCTCCGGAGCTTCTGCGCACAGGTCTGGATTTCGTAACCACCAATGATATTATTGGAGGAAATTCAGGAAGCCCGATGATCAATCGCAACAGGGAAGTTGTAGGTCTTGTTTTCGACGGGAATATGGAGAGCCTGCCGGGAAGATTCATTTACGTTGACGAAAAGAACCGGGCGGTAGGAGTGAATTCTCTGGCCATTTATAACGCTCTGAAATACATATATAAGGCGAAGCGGCTGACAAGTGAACTTTCGCAGGGTAAATAGCCCTTGCGGGAATCAATGTGCCGGGAGTTGTTCATGCCCTCAACGGCACCAGCTATGCTTACTTTCCGGCAAATAACAAACAGCAAACCGCGAAATGCCATTAAGCTTTCGTGTTCCTGTGTATTCCCTTTATTCTGTTTTTCGGTAATGTGAACTCGTTAGCTCTGCAACAGGCGAACAGCAGGTTATGGAAACCCGGGACGAAACACAAAACAATTGTATTACCTTTGCATTTCAAATTTATTTCATACCATGTCCGATAATTTTATTCTGGAAAAACTCGAAGGCGTCAGGTTGCGGTTTGAGGAGATAGGACAGATGCTGACCGATCCTGAGGTTATTTCCGACATGAAGCGTTTTGTGAAGCTGAATAAGGAATACAGGGAGCTCGAACCGCTGATGGATGCCTACAAGGAGTATAAATCGGTGCTGGCAGGTATTGCGTCGGCCAAGGAAATACTGGAAAAGGAAAGTGACGAGGAACTGCGGGAAATGGCGCGGGAGGAACTCAGCAACCTCACATCAAAAACAGGTCCTCTGGAAGAAAAGATTCGTATTTTGCTTCTGCCGGCCGATCCGGAAGATTCCAGGAATGCCATTCTTGAAATACGTGCCGGCACAGGCGGGGATGAAGCCAGCCTGTTTGCAGGAGATCTGTTCAGGATGTACGCAAAGTTTATTGAAAAGAAAGGCTGGAAGCTTGAAGTAACAAGCTTTTCGGAAGGAACTGTCGGCGGATATAAGGAAATTGTTGCCAAAGTCACCGGTGACGGGGTATATGGAATCCTTAAGTATGAGTCGGGTGTGCACCGGGTACAAAGGGTTCCTCAGACTGAGACCCAGGGGAGAATCCACACCTCGGCTGCAACAGTAGCAGTGTTGCCCGAAGCTGAAGAATTTGATATTGTAGTAAAACCGGAAGAAATCAGAAAAGACACATATTGCTCGTCAGGTCCCGGCGGACAGAGCGTGAATACAACCTATTCAGCTGTTCGTCTCACGCACCTTCCTACGGGCATTGTGGTTACCTGCCAGGATGAGAAAAGCCAGATTAAGAATTACGAAAAAGCATTGAACGAACTGAGAACGCGTCTTTACAACATGGAGTACCAGAAGCGGATGGAGGAAATTGCATCCCGGCGCCGCACCATGGTTTCCACAGGCGACCGTTCGGCCAAAATCAGAACATACAACTATCCCCAGGGCCGGGTGACTGACCATCGTATTAACCTGACCCTCTACAATCTTCAGGCAATCCTGAACGGAGATCTCGACGAAATTATTTCACAGTTGCAGATGGCCGAAAACAGCGAACGGCTCAAAATGGCCTCCGTCTGAAATTTTTTTACCTTTGAGGTATGACACATCAGGACATAACCCGGCAGATCGTCAGTAAGAAAAGTTATCTCTGTGTGGGACTCGATACGGATATTAACAAAATACCCCGTTTCCTGCTGGAAAAGGAATATCCTGTTTTCGAATTCAACCGGGCCATAATTGATGCCACGGTACCGTATACAGTGGCTTATAAGCTGAATACAGCTTTTTATGAAAGCCTTGGCGCGGCGGGATGGATCTGCATGGAAATGACCGTTGATTACCTGAAAAAAAATTATCCTGATGTATTTGTAATAGCCGATGCCAAGCGGGGGGATGTGGGGAATACTTCGAGAATGTATGCCCTGGCCTTCCTGAAAAATATGCTGTTTGATGCGATAACCGTTGCCCCCTATATGGGGGAAGATTCCGTTTCCCCTTTTCTCTCGGTGGAAGGGAAATGGATTATCCTGCTGGCGGTTACCTCCAACAAGGGGGCAGAAGACTTCCAGATGAGCGTTCAGCAGGAAGGTTCTGAAAAACTCTGGGAACGGGTAGTGAGAACATCGTTGAAATGGGGATCCGTCAATAATATGATGTTTGTGGTAGGAGGAACCCGGCCCGAAGTTTTTGGCAGGATGCGGAAGCTGGCCCCCGAACATTTTCTTCTGGTGCCGGGCATCGGAGCGCAGGGAGGCGATCTGAAAGCGGTTTCTTCCGCGGGTCTTACACGAAAAGGCGGCTTGCTGGTCAATTCTTCGCGTGCTATTATATATGCCGACGGAACCGACCGTTTTGCGCAGGTTGCCGGTAATATGGCCCGGGATATACAGAAGGAGATGGAAGAATATCTCAGCCAGGCACGGGTGATATAATATAAAATATGGGAATGAACGAAGAATTCCTGCATTTTATATGGAGGTACAAACTGTTTGATTTACCCCTTTCAGATAAGGAAACCCAGACGGAGGTAGAAGTTCTCTCAACAGGAATACCCAATCCGGATGCGGGTCCGGATTTTACTGATGTGAGAATACGAGCAGCCAATACCATATGGGCAGGCAATGCTGAAATTCATCGCAGGGCATCTGACTGGAACCGGCATGGGCATCAGACCGATCCGCATTACAATAACGTGATTCTTCACCTGGTGGAAATTAAAGATACGGAGGTAAAAAACGCCCTCGGGCAGGAAATACTGACCCTGGAGCTTACCTGGAACAAGGCATTGACCCGGCGGTATCTTTCACTGCTGAACAACCACAGCAGAATCGGTTGCCGCGATTATCTGAATACAGTTGACCCTATTGTGTTTACGCACTGGATGAACCGGATGATTGTGGAGCGACTGGAGCAAAGAACAGAGGCCGTTTTTCAGTTGCTGAGCGAGACAGCAGGCGACTGGCAGGAAGTATATTACAGAAGGCTTCTGATGGCGCTTGGCATGAATGTAAATGCCCAGCCTTTTGAAATGCTGTCCCGGTCACTTCCTTATGCCGTTTTGCGGAAGCATACCGGCAATCTTATGCAAACCGAAGCGCTTTTATTAGGCCAGGCAGGTTTTCTGGAGGAGCGATTGTTTCCTGAGGAGTATTTTCTTGCTTTGCAAAAGGAATATGCTTTTCTGAAGGCAAAGTATGGTCTGAAGCCAATTGACAGATCGCTGTGGAAGTTTATGAGGATGAGGCCGGGGAGTTTTCCGACCCTGCGGCTGGCACAATTTGCCAGACTCCTGCAGGACAGGATGACGGAGTTTGACGTGTTGCGGCAGGCGGTCCGTCCGGACGATTTTCTGGCGTGGTTTCATACCGAAGCATCCGGATTCTGGGATACCCACTACCATTTCGACAGGCTTTCAGAGCCGTTTCAGAAAACACTGGGCAAAACGGCGGCATCCCTGCTGGTAATAAATGCTGTGGTACCCGTGTTGTTTGCCTGGGGAAAAAGGAACGGGAACCAGGACCTCATGCAAAAGGCCATTTCTTTCCTTGAAGCCATGCCTCCTGAAGAAAACCAGATTACAAGAGCATGGGAAAAGGCAGGAGTTAAAGTTTCCAATGCCGCGGATGCCCAGTCCCTTATTCAGTTGTACCGGCAATACTGCGAGAAAAAATACTGCCTTCGTTGTGCCATAGGCAATAAGCTGATGATGCAGTCGGTTGTTTGTTAGAGGGAAGTTTATGATGAAAGTTGCAAATATTGAAAGAAATACCAAATGAAAACAATCCTCATAACAGGTAGTAACGGCCTGCTGGGCCAGAAACTTGTCCGTCGTTTCCGGGAAGCCGGAAATTATGCTATTGTAGCAACCTCTTTCAGTCCTGACCGGATGGAAGAGGAAGGGTATGTATTTGAACTGATGGATATTACCAATCCGGTTGAAGTGGATTATGTTCTTTCAAAACACCGTCCATCTGTCATAATTCATACGGCGGCCATGACACAGGCAGATACCTGTGAGACCCATAAAAAGGAATGCTGGGATACCAATGTGCAGGCTGTTGAAACCCTCTTAAAAAGTGCCGCCAGAAGCCATGCCTATTTTATCCATCTTTCTTCCGATTTTGTTTTTGATGGCAAGGCGGGGCCATATTCTGAGTCGGATCAGACCGGGCCTGTGAACTATTATGGTATATCCAAGCTGGAAAGCGAAAAGGCCGTAATGCGGTATGCGGGAAAATGGGCAGTTGTTCGCACAAGTCTTGTTTTCGGGCTTAATCCAAGCCTGGCCAGGCCCAATTTCATTCTCTGGTTGCGCTATGCCTTGAAGGAAGGTCAGAAAGTGCGGGTAAACAATGATCAGTTTCGCACCCCCACCCTTGTGGAAGATCTGGCAGAAGGATTGCTGTCTCTGGCTGAAAGGGAAAAGACAGGAATTTTTCATCTGGCTGGAGAAGAGTTTATGAGCATTCTTGAACTGGCTGAAAAAGTAGCGAAGCATTTTGGGCTGGATCAACGTCTTATTGAAGCAGTTTCAACCAGAGACCTTAATGAAACGGGAGTGCGGCCGATGAAAGCAGGTTTGCGCATTGAAAAAGCTTTCCATGAGTTAGGGTACCGGCCGCATACTTTTACGGAAGCTCTTGAAATTCTTGACCAGCAGATTCAGCAGCAGGATCTGAATGAATTTTAATGCAATCTGATTGTTTTTTGGAAAAAATACATAATTTTGCAGGTCTTAAATAAATGAGTATAAATAACAAACAATTGCCGATTACACATGCATTTGACAAGCGAACAGAAACAGGAAATTTTCAGGAAATTTGGGAAATCGGAAACGGATACCGGTTCGCCTGAAGCGCAGATTGCATTGTTCAGTGAACGGATAGGTCATCTCACCGAGCATCTGAAACTTCACAAGAAGGATTTCAGTACGCAACGGGCTTTGCTGAAGCTTGTTGGTAAGCGCCGCAGGTTGCTTGATTATCTTTACGATACGGATATTGAACGGTACCGTAAGGTAGTTAAAGCGCTGAATTTGCGTAAGTAAAGTAATTTCCTGTTCATACAGGAATTGTATTTTGATTTATATCCGGAGGAGCAACGCGTTTGCGCACCGCGCAAGCGCGTTGATTTTCAAAAACGCTGTATAAAAAAGGCAACGCCTTTGTAAAAAAAAGTAATATCCATGGAAAATATTTTTCAGAAAATAATTGATTTGCCCGATGGCCGACAGATAACCATTGAAACGGGTAAGCTTGCCAAGCAGGCTGACGGAGCTGTGGTGGTAAAAATGGGCAAAACCATGCTCCTGGCTACCGTTGTTTCAGCTAAAGAAGCTGGAGAAGAAGTTGATTTTGTGCCCCTCTCGGTGGAATACAAAGAGAAATTTGCCGCTATGGGTCGTTTTCCCGGCGGATTCATGAAACGCGAAACAAAGCCGTCCGACTATGAAATTCTGGTTGCCCGTCTGGTTGACCGTGCACTTCGTCCGCTTTTCCCCGAAGATTATCATGCAGAAACCTTTGTTACCATCAATCTGATTTCGGCAGAAAAGGACATTATACCGGATGCATTGGCTGGCCTTGCTGCATCAGCGGCACTGACAATCTCCGATGTTCCTTTTAACGGACCCATTTCGGAGGTAAGAGTCGGCAGAATTGACGGAAGGTTTATCCTGAATCCGTCCTACAAGGAACTGGAGCAGAGTGACATTGATATAATGGTTGGTGCCTCGGCCGATAACATCCTTATGGTGGAAGGCGAGATGAAGGAGGTTTCGGAAAATGATCTGCTGGAAGCCATTAAATTTGCTCATGAAGCCATCAAGCCCATGTGCCAGGCCCAGAAGGAACTGGCAGCCCTGGCCGGCAAGGGTCTGAAGCGGGCCTATAGCCATGAAATGAACGATGAGGAAATCAGAAAACAAATCTGGGAAACAACCTACGACAGGGTGTATGCCATCGGAAAAGCCGGAATGAGCAAGCAGGAGCGTAACAGGGCCTTCGAGGAAATTCTCGAGGAACTGCTTGAAAAGTATATCAGTGAAGAAGACGAACCTGCCAAAAGCGTTATGATAAAGCGCTATTACCATGACGTACAGAAAAAGGCACTCCGGAACCTGATACTGAACGAAAATTTGCGTGTTGACGGAAGGAAACCGGATCAGATACGGCCTATTTCCTGCGAAGTTGATTATCTGCCGGCGGCTCATGGTTCTGCTTTGTTTACCCGGGGAGAAACCCAGTCGCTGACAACGGTAACCCTTGGCAACAAGCTTGACATGAAGATTATTGACGAGGTAATGATTCAGGGAACAGAACAGTTTGTTCTGCATTACAATTTTCCGCCCTTTTCTACCGGTGATGCACGCCCGTCGCGCGGACTCAGCCGCCGCGAAATCGGCCACGGCAACCTGGCTCACAGGGCACTGAAACCCGTTATGCCTCTGGCCGATAATCCTTATGCCATCAGGGTAGTTAGCGACATACTCGAGTCGAACGGTTCATCATCCATGGCAACTGTTTGTGCCGGAACCCTGGCCCTTATGGATGCAGGTATCAAAATCAAACGGCCGGTTTCGGGGATCGCCATGGGGCTTATTTCCGATCCCGAAACCAAACGCTTTGCCGTTCTCAGCGATATTCTCGGAGATGAAGACCACCTTGGCGATATGGACTTTAAAGTAGCCGGGACAGCAGAAGGTATCACGGCAACACAGATGGATATTAAGGTTGACGGACTGCCCTATGAGGTTCTGGCCAAGGCCCTTGAGCAGGCCAGGGCGGGTCGTCTTTATATTCTTTCGAAAATGACGGAAGTTATTTCCGAGCCAAGGCCGGAAATGAAACCCCATACTCCGAGAATAGTTCAGATTATTATTCCGAAGGAAATGATCGGTGCCCTGATTGGTCCCGGCGGAAAAATTGTTCAGGAAATTCAGAAAGAAACCGATACCACCATTGTTATTGAAGAAATTGACAGCAAAGGAGTTGTCGATGTATTTGCCGACAACAAGGAATCAATTGATGCGGCTCTTAAACGCATTAATGCCATTGTTGCCGTTCCTGAAGTAGATAAGGTTTACACTGGTACCGTGAAATCTGTAACTCCCTTTGGAGCCTTTGTGGAAATACTTCCCGGTAAGGAAGGATTGCTGCACATTTCGGAAATCGAATGGCGGAGGCTTCAAAGTGTGGAGGAAGTGCTCAAGGAAGGAGACCAGGTGGAAGTGAAGCTGATTGATTATGATCAGAAGTCGGGCAAGCTGAAACTTTCAAGGAAGGCCCTTTTGCCCCGGCCTTCGAAAAAATCGTAACCAGGATCTTGTAAACAATATATAACAGCCGGTTGGCATTGATTGCTGACCGGCTTTTTTATTTGCCCGGATTGCGCATCAGGAGTGAAGCGAACTGATGCGCAGTGGGTTGTCCTTGCGCACAGGCATCCGGGCAAATCCCGCTGAAACGCAGTGAAAGCGGCCCTTGCAGCACTTTGCGCAGTTTTTCTTGTGCAATCGTTATTTATAAGCCGCATTTGCAGTTATGAGGCCAATTGTTAACTTTGAAGCCCTTATCATTAACCTCCTGCCATGAAACATCCATGTATTGCAAACACAAACACCTATGAACAAAATTCAAATCATGGGTGTTCCCTCTTAACTTTAAAAATCAATTTTATTCGGATGAAAAAAATACTCTTTGGTTTATTTGGATTCATTATGATGCAGTCATGCAGTAAA
>Ga0315298_1010093_pt1 | contig 11455 bp, 15 predicted proteins | sample WHS_1_MG_FD_203077 | JGI IMG/M metagenome (GOLD analysis project Ga0315298, IMG submission 203077) | Extremophilic microbial mat communities from Washburn Hot Springs, YNP, Wyoming, USA - WHS_1_MG | ecosystem: Environmental > Aquatic > Thermal springs > Hot (42-90C) | place: USA: Wyoming... | reverse complement strand
ATTTCGAACATAGACCTAATAAGAGAGTTGGAAAAAAATTCTCGGGAACCTTTTACAGAAATAGCTAGAAAATTCAATGTTTCAGAAGCGGCAATAAGAAAGAGAATCAAAAAACTGCTACAACTTGATATTATAAGATTTTCTGTTGAAGTAAACTATAAAAAAATAGGTTACAACAATCTAGCGATAGTGGGACTTGATGCAAAGCCAGAATATTTTATTAGTGTACTTAAAATGCTGAAAAAAGATAGAGATATAAAAGAGTTATATTCCTCTACCGGAGACCATATGATAATGGCGAAAGTAGTATTTAAAAGCAGTAGAGAATTAAATACTTTTATTAGAAAACTTGAAAGAAATAAAGCTATTACAAAAGTTTGCCCAGCAATAATACTAGAGAGAATAAAGTAAGTTACAAAAGTCAGAGAAAAAAATAAAATATTCAAAAACAAAAAGAAATTGTGGATCCGTAGCTCAGCTTGGTAGAGCGGCTGGCTCTTAACCAGTAGGTCGAGGGTTCGAATCCCTCCGGATCCGTTTACTTTACCTTTACCAAAACATTTTTATTTTCAAAAAGAAAAGAAAAAAGAGTGAGATTATGGGACTTAGACCCGCAAGAACAATGAGAAATCCAGATTCACAACCTTGGGCTAGATATTCAAGGAGAAATCCAAAAAAGAATTATATAAAAGCAATGCCCCATGTAGCTATTAATATCTTTAAAATGGGTGTTGAAAAAAATGATTATGACCTTCAGCTTGAACTTGTTTCAAAAACAGATATAAGACTAAGAAGCAATTCTTTAGAAGCAGCTAGGCAAGCAGCAAACAAACTTTTAGAGAAGAGTATTCCAGGTAACTATTTACTTAGAGTTTTAACTTATCCCCATCATGTTGTTCGTGAGCATCAAATGCTTACAATGGCTGGAGCAGACAGACTTTCGCAAGGAATGACCCTTGCTTTTGGTAGACCAACTTATACCGCAGCTGTCTTAAAAAAAGATCAAACTTTAATGTACTTAAAAACTTATTCAAAATTTAAAAAAGTAGCAAAAGAAAGCTTAGAAAGAGCAAAGAAAAAGCTTTCTGGGGATTATAAAATAAAGGTAGAGCAAATTGCGAATCCTTCTGCAGTTTCCTGAAGGCTTAAAAAAAGAAGCGCTCGTTTACGCTAAGAATTTAGAAAAAGAAGGCAACGAAGTTTTTATTTCTGCTTCTCCTTGTTTTGGAGCTTGCGATATTGCAATAGATGAAGCAAAAAAGATTGGAGCAGAAAAAATAATCCATTTTGGACATTCAAAACTCCTTGATATAAAAGAGATAGAAGTTGAGTATGTTGAGCCAAGAATAGAAATTGAAAAAGAAATTTTAAAAGAGCTTATTAAAGAAGCTTCAACAAAAATAAAATTCAAAAAAATAGGGTTGGTTACAAACATCTCACATATCTCTCAATTGAGGGAAATAAAAGAGCTATTCAAAGAAAACGGAAAAGAAATTTTTACAGCAATTGGAGAAAGAACAAAAAATGAAGCACAAATTTTAGGTTGCGATGTAACTGCAGCAACAAAAATAGAAAAAGATGTAGAAGCTTTTGTTTATTTTGGTGGTGGTCTATTTCATCCGCTTGGTGCATTGATTTTAACTAACAAGCCTTTTTTTATTATAGATCCTTTTCAAAGAAAGGTTTTTGAGATAACAAACTTAAGAGAGAAGTATAAAAAAATAAGCAATGCAAAAATCTCGATTGCCTCTCAAGCGAAAACTTTTGGAATCTTGGTTAGTACAAAACCAGGGCAGTTTAATCTTGAGAAAGCTCTAAAGATAAAAGAAGATTTAAAGAGAATTGGAAGGGAAGGATTTCTACTAATAGCAAATACATTTGACTTTAACGAAATTTCAAATTTCAATGTTGAAGCTTTTATCAATACTTCTTGTCCAAGAGTGAGCTTGGAAGAAGGTAATAGAATAGAAAACAAACCAATTCTTAGCATTGAGGAATTTTATTTTCTTTTTGAACTTCTAAAAGCTAAAGGTTTCTAAGAACTTTTATTCTTTCATCTATTGGGGGGTGTGTAGCAAATAATTCATCCAACGGGTTTTTATTTGGATCAGTAAAGAAAAGATGGCTAACAGACTCTGAAACATTTAACTTTCCTTCATTCATTTTTTTAATCTTTTCAAGAGCACTTGCTAGCCCTTCTGGATTTTTTGTTAAGTCAGCTGAGCCCATGTCAGCTAAGAATTCCCTTCTTCTGCTTAGCATTGCTTGAGCTATTCTCGAAACAATTGGTGTAATTAAAGCCATTAAAAACGCAAAAAGAACTAACCAACCTTCACCTTCTTCTTTTTTGCTTCCTCCACCGTACGCTAAGCCTCTTATTAGCATATATGAAAGCATGCCTATAATCCCTATAACTGTTGCAATAAGCGTCATGATTCTTACATCATAATTTCTTATATGTGTAATTTCATGACCAATAACTCCTGAAAGTTCGCTTCTATTTAGGTTGTAAAGAGCACCTTCAGTTACACAAACAGAAGAATGCTCTGGATCCCTACCAGTTGCAAAAGCATTTATATCGCTACCTGGCATAACATAAACCTCTGGCATTTTTATTCCCGCAGCCAAGCTTAATTCTTCTACAACATCTATAAGCATTTTTTCTTTTGGATTTTGTGGATTCGCTTTTCTTGCCCCAACACTTGCTAGTACAATTTTGTCACCATAAAAATAAGAGATTAATGTATCAAAAAGAGAATACAAGAAAGCAAAAATTACTAAAATTAATGAAAGGTCTGGAGCAAAAATTTCACCGATTAACCAAGCAATGAGAATAAGAGCTAAAAAGAAAAATAAAATTAAAAGATAAGAATCCCTTTTATTTTTATCTGTAAACTCGTAGATATTTACTTTCATATAATCTTAACTAGAATTCAACTTTTGGTGGTGCTCTTTCTTCTTTTGGTGCTTCTAAGTACTCTTTTGGTTTTCTACCACCAGCAAACCAAACTCCTGGAATTGTTGTTATCATATTGTTATAGCGAAGCACAGCATCATTGTAGAATTGTCTTGCATAAGCAATTTTGTTTTCTGTATTTGTTAGCTCTTCTTGAAGTGCAAGGAAGTTTTGATTCGCCTTAAGTTCTGGGTAGTTTTCTACAACTGCAAATAAACTTTTTAAAGCAGTTGAGAGTTGGTCACTTGCTCTAATTTTATCTGCTCTTCCACTTGCTTGCATCATTGCTGTTCTTGCTTTCGTTACATTTTCAAAAACTTCTTTTTCATGTTTTGCATAACCTTTTACAACATTTACAAGATTTGGTATTAGCTCAGCCCTTCTTTGCAATTGAACATCTATTTGTGCCCATGAATTTTCTATTTGATTTGAAAGAACTTGGATTTGGTTTATATAGTATACTATCACAAGAGCTATTACCACTATTATAGCTCCAAGTATTAAAAGCCATGGCATTTTTTCACGTTTATAATTTTGTTTTATCATATATTTATTTCTTTTTGTTGAGTTTTAGCCAAACAAATGGCATTGTCCAATAATTCCGACTGAAAGCCAAAAATAAGCATAAAAATTTACATCGTTAATTTTAATTATTGGACAACACCCAACAAAGAAAAAATAAATATTTAAAAATTTAAAAAAGTTTATGCCCGCAGGGGTGGCGGAGCCTGGTCTAACGCGCAAGGCTTAGGACCTTGTGGCTTAGAGCCTTCGTGGGTTCAAATCCCACCCCCTGCAAAGTTTTACATTTTTTTATGATTCTGTTTTATCAATAAATAAACAGCCAATCCAATTCCACCCCAAATTAATGCAGCGATTTTTGCATTATTATTTAAGTGAAGCATAAGCAAAATGCAGCTTATTGCACCGACTACTGGGAATAAAGGGTACACAGTTTTAAACCCTCTTTTTATATTTGGTTTTGTTTCTCTAAGTTTTATCAATGAAAGGTGAATTAAAAGATAAGTGAACAAACTCCCAAAGTTAACTATCGAAGCAAGGAAATCTAAGTTGTCATAGAAAAAACCCGCCAAAATTATTGCAAAAGTTCCTATAAAGATTATTGAAAAATCTGGTGTTTTAAATCTTTTATTAACATGAGAAAAACTTTTTGAAAGAAGTCCATCTCTACTCATTGCAAAAGTCATCCTTGATCCACGTACTATACTACTTAGAATTACAGAACCTATCGCTATCAATGCTGAGAATGAAATAAAGCTAATAAAGATTTCATTGTTAAAAATTGTTTTTGCAATCATTGCTAAAGGATCAGAAATCTCTCCTAAAACTCTCCAATCACTAACACCCACTTCTATAAAAGCTATAGCTAAATAAATTATAAATGAAACACCAAAAGAGATAAATAAAGCTTTAGGAATTGTTTTTTCTGGGTTTTTTGTTTCTTCAGAAAGCATACAAACAGTATTGAAACCCAAAAAAGCAAAAAACACTATTGCAGCACCATTTAACATTCCCTTTATCCCATTTGGAAAGAAAGGGTTAAATTTACTTATCGAAAAATGATTAATTAGATAAAAACAACCAAAAATAACAATTAAACTCAAAGCAAAAATTTTTATAAAAACCATAAATGTTGTTGTTATTCCGGTTTCTTTTATTCCAATCAAATTAATTAAAGTAAAAGCAAGTGGGAAAAGAATTGAAGCTATGAATAAGGTTTGATTTGAAGAAAGCCCAAATAAAGCATTTAGATAAGCTGCAGCACTTACAGAAAGAACAGCTACAGTAACAATTTCATCAAAATATACAAACCATCCAGCAAAAAAAGCCCAAAAGTCTCCAAAAGCCTCTTTTGTAAAAGCATAAGAAGCACCAGTTTTTGTAATAAAAGAAGATAGCTCAGCTGATGAAAAAGCAGTAAGCAAAGCAACAAAGCCAGCAACAAGAAAAGAAAGTATAACAGACGGTCCAGCTAAACCAGCAGCGATTCCACTTAACACAAATATTCCAGCACCAATTATGTTTGCAATTCCAATTGAAGTAACTTCAAGAAGGCTAAGACTTCTTTTTAATTTAGCCATTTATTCTTTTAGTGATTTAAAAAATAAAAATTTACCTAATAAATTTTGTTATGCTTGGATAAACTTCAAAGAAGCCTTCTGCTTTTAATCTTTGAGAGAAATCATTTATTATTCCAACCAATAGCAAAAGACCCATTCCAGTTCCAAGTGCTCCAGTTAAAGTAGCTACTCCAGCAAGTAGACCTACAAATATACTTCCTAATACCGTTATTACTGGGATATAATTTTCTAGTATTTTTTGTATTACTCTTGGGTCTCTTCTATACCCTGGGATTTGCCAGCCTATTTCATGCATTTGTTTTGCTACTTCTTCTGGATTTTGGCCAGTAGTTTCAATCCAAAGTAAACCAAACATCGCACATAAAAATGCTGTAGAAATTAGATAAACTAAAACGTGTACAAATTCTGGGACTTCAATATAACTACTACCAAAATACCAATATGATTTTCCTTTTAAGAAGAAATTTAAATAGGAATCGTAGCCTATAAAATATGGTATTGGAAAATTTGGCGATATTAAGTAAAGTAAGCCTCCAGAGAGTACAGGCCTACCACCTTGGTTGGTATAAGATGCAAAGAACCTAGTAATATCTCCGATTATTCCAGTAGAATTTGCAAATATTATAAACCAAGAAGAAAGCAAGAAAATAAGGGAAGAAGCTAAGATTACTGGAAGGTTGCTAACATAAAGTAAAGGAATTGGAAATCCTCCACCATAACCTCTTGCAAGTTGAAAAGAGATTGGCACTTCCACTTTTATTTTGTAAGCATAAACTGAAATTGCTATAACCAAAATGGAGAAAAATAATGGCAATAAGGTATAAGCTGCTTGGGTAAAGTTTGATTGCAAAATATAATTTAAAGTATTTGGAAGGATAAACCTAAAGAAACCAGCAACTAGTGAAAATGCTACTCCAGCTGCTATAAACAAGCTTATTCCACTTCCTATTCCATATTTTGCTACTGCTTCATCAAGAAGCATTAAAATTATTGCCCCGATAAAGAATTGGAATGCAACAAAAATTTCAAAACCTTTAATTACAGTTACATAACCAGAGGTAGCATAAAGTAAACTTTGAAGTAAAGCAATTACAAAAGCTAGCAGCTTTTGAGCACCTTGATATCTTGCTCTTTGAGAAACATCATTTATATCGATTTCAATTATTCCACTACCTGTGAGAAGTTGGAAGAATATACTTGCTAATATTATAGGTGCAATTCCAACAGTTATAATACTTCCAGCTCTAGATGCAAATAAAATTGAAAGCAGTTCATTTTGTTCGGTTGTGATCTTTACTACTCCTATAGCATAAACATTATATAAAAAGAAGTATAAAGCAAGAACCATACCAGTAAACATAAGCTTTTGCTTTATGTTTAACTGTTTTTCTGGGGGTTTTACTTGTGGAAGCAAGCTTATTAATGAATCCAATATTTCATTAAACATATCCTTCTTTTTCTTTTCTATTTTTTAACTTTTTCGCATCAAAGTGTGAGCTTTATATTTCTTAATTTTTAAATTTATTTATGAAACCAGGAAAAGTTGAAAAGTATATATATGAAGTTCTTTCTACAAAAGGAGCGATGCTTTTTACTTTAATAGATCCGATAGACTATAAAACCGAAGAAGAAGCAGTAGAAACAGCAGCTATTTCAAGTGAAAACGGTGCAGATGCTATCTTAGTTGGAGGAAGCGTTGGAGTACAAGGTGAGGAACTGGATGAGATACTTAAAAAGATAAAGGAACAAATCGATGTTCCATTGATTCTTTTTCCAGGGAATATAGGTACAGTTTCAAGATTTGCAGATGCAATGTATTTTATGATCCTATTAAATTCCAGAAACTCTTATTGGACTTCAATGGCTCAGGCTCTTGCAGCACCAGTAGTTAAAAGAGTTGGAATAGAACCAATACCTGTAGGTTACATTTTAGTTGTCCCCGGTGGTTCTGCTGGTTGGGTTGGTGATGCAAACCTTGTTCCAAGAGAAAGGCCAAAGCTTGCAGCAGCATTGGCAATGGGTGGCGAGTTTTTAGGTAGCAGGTTTATACTTATGGATACTGGTTCAGGCCCAAAAGATTTTGGTTACTCTCATGTTCCGAACCAAACAATTAAAACTGTTAAGCAAAGTATTACAATTCCATTAATTATTGCAGGAGGAATAACTACAAAAAATGAGCTTAAAGAGGTACTTGAAAGCGGTGGTGATATTGTGCAGATTGGTACAGCTATTCAAGACCAAAGAAAGGATGCACTTAAAAAGAAGGTAAGCGAATTTGCAGAAGTTATAAAAGAGATAGGAAAGAAAAAAGTTTAAAGATGGAAGAAGAAAAAATTCAATTTATTTTTTCAAACAAAAAACAAGCTGAAAATTTTTTAAAAGAAATAGAAATCAAAGAGATGAAAAAGGTGGAAATAAAAAAAAGTTTAGAAGGAAAAAAAGTAAAATTTATTATAAATGGGAGAAAAAAAGATGTTGAAGTTGCGAAAAATTCTTTAATAAATGATTATAATTTAATATTAAAAATAAGAAGGTTTTTGTATGGATGAAGAAAATTTGGTAAAGTATCAGAAAATCCAACAGGAGTTAGAAAGTATAGCAATTCAAGCTTCAGCAATTCAGCAAGCATTAGCAGGTTATGAGGAAGCTTTAAATGAGATGGAAAAGAGCAATGGGAAGTTATACAAATTAGTAGGTACATTGCTTATAGAAACCACAAAAGAGGCAGCCCAAAAAGAGATAAATGAGAAAAAAGAAGAGCTAAACTTAAGGCTAGAAATGCTAAAGAAAAGAAACGAAAAGCTTTTACAAATGGAAAAAGAGCTACGGGAAAAAATTCAGAAAGAAGGTAAAGGCGAGTAAAACTATAAATATTTAATTTATTTTTGCTAATACTTTTTATGCAGATTAAGCAAGTTGTAAAAGAATTAAAAAAGCTAAATCATGCTCTCGTTACTTTTCACTCACGTGGAGACCTAGATGCTTGTTCAAGCTCTTATGTCCTTGCAAAATATTTTGGATTTAAAGTTATAGCTCCAGACCTTCCAGCTTCAAGAGCTTTAAAGCTTCTAGAAATGTTTGGAAAGAAACCAGTTATTTGGAATGGCGAAGAAATAAAAGAGGAAAATTTTGTTATCTTAGACGCTAATTCTTATTCACTTTTTCCTTCAAAATTTGTAGAATTACTTAAAACAAAGAAAAAAATTGTAATTGACCACCACCAACAAAGAGAAGATATGATTGAAGGATTTTTGTTTAATGAAACTAACTTTAACTCGTCCTCGAGTATTGTTTTTGAAATTTTAAAAGAGCTTAAAGTTAAAATTGAAAAGAATGATGCAATCCTCTTACTTTTTGGAATTGTAGATGATTCAGCAGATTTTAGAAATTCAACCTCGCAAACTTTTGAACAGATATCCCAACTTCTAAAGATTGCTGGAGTTTCATTTTATGACATTTCTCAGCTTCTTTATGCGAAAGAAACTTCAAAAGCAGTTTTGGAAGAGCTTAAAAAGATTGAGTATAGAGAGGTTACAAGAGTTATAAATGGTGAAAAGAAGAAAGCAATAATTGCTACTGGAATTGTGAAAGAAGGTTTTGAAACAAGAATCGCTGAAATACTTTTAAGTATAGGTTGTAATGTTGCAATAATTGGAAGCTACAGCAAAGAAGAGAAAAAGCTTAAAATTAGTTTAAGGGCTTTAAACGAAAAAATGATGAATCTTGCAATTCTTGCGAATAGAGTAGGTTGGAGTCTTGGTGGAAGTGGGGGAGGCCATAAAAATGCTGCAGGCATATACTGGAAAGGAAAGAAAGAGGACCTTAAAGAAGTAATAAACTTCTGCTATAGAGAAATTGTTTACGAGCTGAGTTTGTAAAATTTATTAATTCTATTTTTGAAATAAGTTTATGGTGGAAATAAAATTTGAAGAGTTTGCTAAGCTTGATTTAAGAGTAGCTAAAATAGAGAATGTAGAGGAAATAGAAGGAAGCGATAAGCTTTACAAGTTAACAATAAGTTTAGGAGAGGAGAAAAGAACTTTGGTAGCTGGAATAAAAAAATTTTATAAAAAAGAAGAGCTTATTGGAAAAGAAATAATAGTTGTTGCAAATCTTGAGCCAAAAGTAATAAAGGGTATAGTTTCAAAAGGAATGCTTCTTGCAGCAATTTCAAAAAACGGCAATGTTTCAGTTTTAGTTCCTGACAAAGAAGTTGAAGAAGGAAGCAAAGTGAGTTAGTGGTATAATGGCAGAGAAAAACGAAATAAATGAGGAAGATGCAAAAAACATTTATCTATACTACTCTATGCAGCTTTCCTCTTTATCACAGCTTAGAGAAGGAATTTTAAGGCAAATTAATGAGATAGATGAAACATTAGATACAATCAATGGAGTAGATCAAATTTCTGACCAAAAATTATCGTTTTTAAGTATCGGCGAAGGTTTTGTTGAAGTAAGAAAAGTAGAAAAGAAATTTTTGATAAACATCGGCAATGAATACTTTCAAGAAAAAACAAGAGAAGAAGCTGTTCAAATTCTTCAAGAAAGACAAAAAAAGCTTGAGCAAAATAAAAAGGAAGTAGAAACAAAAATTCTACAGCTTCAAAACTTTTTACAAAATTTAGAAGAAGCGTTAATGGGTGCTGAAGGATGATTAAAAAAATTAAAACAAATATTAAAAAAGTGTATAACGCTACTACTCCTATTAGGTTAAAGCTTTATAGTTTCTTGCAAGTAACAAAGAGAGGTTACACCGAAACCTCTTGGATTCTTTATCTAACAACAGCAATAGGAATACTTACTTCTTTATTTAATCTCCAATTAAGTGGAGGAGCAGCATGGTTATTCTTCTTTATTTTCTTTTACCTAATTGGAAAATTCTTTATCACTACTGAGAAAGAAATGAGTGAAAAAAATGCTGGAAAAGCTAAAAGCTAGTTTTTCAAACTTTATTTCAAAGCTTAAATCCAAAGCTGAAGAAAAGGAAGAGGAAAAGAAAGAAGAAACTCAACTACAAACGCAAAAACAAGTTGAAGAAAAGAAAGAAGAGAAAAAAGAAGAAAAAATTGAGCTAACAACAAAAACAAAGGTAAAAGCTTTGCTTACAAACAAAATAAAAATTTCAAAAGAAGACTTTGAAAAATTTTGGGAAGAGTTTGAGTTTAAGCTTGTTGAAGCAAACGTTGCTTTAGAAGCTGTTGAGGATATAAAAAAAGAGCTTGAAGACTCTTTAATTGAAAAAGAATTTGATAAAAAAGATTTTGAAAAGCAAGTCAAAGAAGAAATAAAAAAATCTTTGTTAAAGTATCTTGAAAAAAGTTTTTCAAATTTTGATATCGTTGATTTCTGTAAGAAAAATCAAAAACCAGTTAAGATTTTATTCCTAGGTCCAAATGGAGCAGGAAAAACTACAACTATCGCAAAAATTGCAAAAATACTAAAAGAAAACAACCTAAAATGTGTTTTTGCAGCAAGCGATACTTTTAGAGCAGCAGCTATTGAGCAATTTGAACTTCATGCTAAAAATCTTGGGGTTAAAGTTATAAAGCACCAGTATGGCTCTGATCCAGCAAGCGTTGCTTTTGATGCTGTTGAGCACGCAAAGGCAAATGCGATAGATGTTGTTTTAATTGATACAGCTGGAAGGCAAGAAACAAACAAAAATTTAATAGAAGAGATGAAAAAGATCTCAAGAGTTGTAAAACCAGATCTAAAAATTTTTGTTGTTGAGAGCATAGCAGGGAATTCCTTAATAGAACAGATAAGAGAATTTAAAAAGCACATCGGAATTGATGGAATAATAATAACAAAGTTAGATTGTGATGATAAAGGTGGGGCAGTTCTTGGGATTTCTAAGCTAACTGATACTCCAATTTACTATATAAGTTTTGGGCAAGAATATGAAAAAATTGAGAAATATGAACCAGCAAAATTCTTAGAGAGGATTCTTTCTTAAGGGGTTGTCCAATAACTTCAAGTGGAAATAAAAATAAGCATAAAAATTTCTGTCGTTAATTTTGATTATTGGAGCAAAAATGTAGTTAGAGCTTATGAAGTTCAAACAACAGCAAGGGCTTCAGAAATAGAACAATGCTTACAAAGGCAAAGAGAAGGAAAATATGAATTGATTTTTGTAACAAATAGCAAAAAGGTAAAAGGGGATATTCAGAAAATTACAGGTACTGCTTACAAAATACTTGTTTTAAAGGCTTTTGAATAAGGTTTACACTAACTACCATCTAATTAGTTTTAAGCAATAAGTTAGATGGTAGAAAAACAATTTAGATGGTAGTTTCTCTCGGAAGCCCCTTTCAAAATTCTAAAAACATTTTAGAAAATATACCATCTAACTACCATCAAAACCAAAAATTTTCAAAAAATTACGAGAGAAAAATTA
>Ga0315298_1010090_pt1 | contig 11459 bp, 11 predicted proteins | sample WHS_1_MG_FD_203077 | JGI IMG/M metagenome (GOLD analysis project Ga0315298, IMG submission 203077) | Extremophilic microbial mat communities from Washburn Hot Springs, YNP, Wyoming, USA - WHS_1_MG | ecosystem: Environmental > Aquatic > Thermal springs > Hot (42-90C) | place: USA: Wyoming... | reverse complement strand
TGGATGCGCTTGACCTGGACGTCGAAGAGGGCGGCGGGATCGAAGCGCACGCCCGTATGGGCATGGACGAGTTCCGCCATACGGACTTTGTTGGCCTGGCGCACGGCCGCCCAGCGGCGGCGGAAATCGGCGTCGTCGGCGGCGGGGGCCAGGGCCTGCAGGGCGGCGAGGTCGCGTTTCCAGGCCTCGCCGATGCGGCTGGAGAGCAGTGCCGAGAGGCCCGGATTGGCCCATTGCAGCCAACGGCGCGGTGTCACGCCGTTGGTTTTGTTGTTGAACTTTTCCGGCCACAGGGCATGGAAGTCGGCAAAGAGTTCCTCCCGGAGAAGCTCGGTATGCAGGGCGGCTACGCCGTTGACGGAGAAGCTCCCCACCACCGCCAGATGGGCCATGCGCACCATGGGCTGGGCGCCTTCTTCGACGATGGACAGGCGCCGCAGGCGCTCGGTATCGCCGGGCCAGTGGCGGGCCACGGCCGTGAGGAAACGGGCGTTGATCTCGAAGATGATCTCCAGCAGGCGCGGCAGCAGTTGCCGAAAGAGGCGTACCGGCCATTTCTCCAGGGCCTCGGGCAGGAGGGTATGGTTGGTATAGGCCATGGTTTTCCCGGTGATGGCCCAGGCCTGGTCCCAGTCCAGGCCATGCTCGTCCATGAGCAGGCGCATGAGTTCGGGCACGGCGCAACTGGGGTGGGTGTCGTTGAGCTGGAAGCAGTGATGATCGGCAAAGTGGCTGAAATCGTGGCCGTACTCGGTGACCCAGTCGGCGAGCACGTCCTGGAGGCTCGCCGAGGCGAGGAAATACTGCTGGCGCAGGCGCAGCTCCTTGCCGTTCTCGCTGCTGTCGTTGGGATAGAGGACCATGCTGATATGCTCGGCGGCATTCTTGGCCGCCACCGCCTCGGGGTAGGCGCCGGCGTTGAATTCACCGAGATCGAAGACGTCCGTGGCCGCCGCCCGCCACAGGCGCAGGGTGTTGACCACCTCGTTGCGATAGCCGGGAATGGGGATGTCGTAGGGCACGGCCAGCACGTCGTTGCAGTCCACCCAGCGAAAGCGCAGCCGCCCCTGATCGTCGTGGAAGGGCTCGCTGCGCCCCCCGAAATGAATGGGGCGCACCCGGTCCGGCCGCTTCAGTTCCCAGGGATAGCCATCCTTGAGCCAGTGGTCTGGTTCTTCGGTCTGTTCGCCGTTGATGATCTCCTGACGGAACATGCCGTAGGCATAGCGGATGCCATAGCCCGTCACCGGCAGACGCAAGGTGGCGCAGCTGTCGAGGAAGCAGGCCGCAAGCCGGCCCAGGCCGCCGTTGCCCAGGCCCGCGTCGTGCTCCATTTCCATGATGTCCGCCAGTTCCAGCCCTTCCTGGGCGAGGGCCTGCGCGGCGCTCTCTTCCAGACCGAGGTTGAGCAGGGTATTGCCCAGGCTGCGGCCGAGGAGGAATTCCATGGAGAGATATAAGGTGCGTTTGCTGCGCTGCTGGCGGCGCAGGCTTTCGCTGGCCTTCCAGCGCTCCACGAGGCGGTCCCGCAGGCTCATGGCCAAGGCGGTGTAGAGGTGCGGAGAAATCGCGCTTTCCCGATCGCGTCCCAGGGTGCGCAAGAAATAATGGCGCAGATCCCTGCACAGGCTGTCGGCGTCCATGCCGAGGGCGGGCAGGCTGCAGGCACTGATGGTGGGGCAGGTATCAGCGGACATGGGCATTCCTTAGGGCGGAGAATCGGCTTGCTTACAGGCTAAAACTACCAGAATGCCGGGGAGAAGGGGAGGCCTTGGTTTTTGGCCGGGGGATACCCATACTTGCATTACGGGGGCGGGCGCGCCGTTCGCTGCGCGCCCGCCCCCGGGTCGGCAGGGCATTTTTGGTTCACACATAAATTCAAGGGGAATAACAATGACCAGCACCTGGGTATTGGTAAGCAACGCCGCCGAGGCACGGCTTTTTCTCAACGAAGGCTGTGGCAAGGGGTTGCAGCTCGTCCATAGTTGGGCGCATCCCGACAGTCGCAAGCATGAAGGGGATCTCGTCACGGATAGCGCCAGTCGTACCCAGCAAAGCGACGGCCGGGGGGCGCGCTCCTCCATCCAGTGGGAGACCAGCCCCAAGGAAACGGAAATGCAGCGATTTGCCGCGGAATTGATGGAATACCTCGCGGCGGGTCGGGTGGCGGGGGACTTTCGCCATCTGGTCCTGGTGGCTCCGCCCCATTTCCTGGGCCTGCTCCGGGAAAAAATGGATGCCGCCACCAGCGCCACGGTGCGCGCCACCTTGAACAAGGATTACAGCCAGGAAGCGGTGCCGGAACTGGTGGAGCGCCTTGCCAAGGTGATATGTCCCTGAAGCGGAGGGAGATGCCATGGCAAAATCCTTGGGGGACTACATCCGCGAGGCGCGGCGGCAGATCCGTGAAATCGACTGCGACACCCTGGAAGACTGGCTGCGCAGCCGCGACGATGTCCTGGTCGTGGACGTGCGGGAAGCGGACGAGTATCTGGAGGGGCATTTGCCCGACGCCATCCTCGTGCCGCGGGGCAATCTCGAGGCCCTGGCCGATCCCGATTACGGGCATCATCATCCGCAACTGGCCGCCGCCCGGGATCGGCCCGTGGTGCTCTACTGCACCAGCGGCGCGCGCTCGGCGCTGGCCGCCCTTACCCTCCAGGAAATGGGCTTTGCCCAGGTCTACAACCTGGCGGGCGGGCTGGACGTCTGGGATGCCGAAGACAAGCCGGTGACGAGCGGCTGAGCCTGGCTCCGGCGGTTGGCAGGACCGTTTTGCCCACCACCCTTGGGCGCAAATTTCAGTCCGGGGAGTGGCCGAAGTTCTCCCGGAAGCGGGCGCTGAATTCCGCCCAGGTGAAGTGGTGATTCTGGGTGCCCGCCGTTTCGATCTTGTAGGCGCCCATAAGGGAGGCGATGCGCCCGCTGGTCTCCCAGTCCATTTCCTTGTCCAGACCGAAGAGCAGGCCGGCGCGGTAGGCATCGCCACAGCCGGTGGGGTCTTTGACGGCCATGGGCCGGGCCGCCGGAATGAGGATCTCCCGGCCATCGGCATGGATGACGGACCCGTGTTCGCCGCGGGTGACGACCAGGGCCCGCAGGCGCTGGCTGAGGGCGGCGGTGCTCAGGCCCGTGCGCGCCTCCACCAGCTTGCATTCATAGTCGTTCACCGTCAGATAGTCGGCGCGGTCGATGAGGCGCAGCAGGGTTTCGCCATCGAAGAGCGGCAAGCCCTGGCCCGGATCGAAGATGCAGGGGATGCCGGCGGCCGCGAGGTCCTCGGTATGCTGGATCATGGCCGCCAGGCCGTCGGGGGCGACAATGGCCCAGCGCGCGCCTTCCGGAATGTTCCCGGCCAGGCGATTGTCCTGGGCGAGAAACATGGCGCCCGGGTGAAAGGCGGTGATCTGGTTGTCGTCGAGATCCGTGGTGATGAAGGCTTGGGCCGTGTAGTGATCGGGCAGGATGCGCAGGAGGGAGGTGTCGATCCGCAGCGCCTGCAGGTGTTCCTGGTAAGGCGTGAAATCCCTGCCGGCGGTGCCGACGATGACGGGCTCCCCCCCCAAGAGCTTGAGGTTGTAGGCGATGTTCCCGGCGCAGCCGCCAAAGTCCCGGCGCATCTCTGGCACCGTGAAGGACACGTTCAGCATGTGTACCTGATCGGGAAGGATGTGCGCCTTGAAGTGATCCTGAAAGACCATGATGGTATCAAAGGCCAGGGAACCGCAGACGATGGTGGACATGGCATCTCCTTGTTGGAATTTTGTCAAAAAAAGATTGGGAATTGTGGTAGAATGGTCGAAATTAGGTTATCATGTTAACAGGAAATGAATCGTTGCGCGCGTGAGTGCGGAGATTGGGGTGATGAAGAAGTCATTGCGGGTGCTGACAGCGTTTTTGGCCATGATCGCGGCGGGCTCGGCTTGGGCCGTCGGTCCTGATGCGCGTGGCGAAACCTACATCAACCTCTTCGGCGGCAATACCTTCTTTGACCAGGCGGCGGGTCTGGGCTTGGGCAGCGGCAACAACGGCGGCGTGGTGGGCGTGCGCCTGGGACATCGCATCGACGCCCATCTCGGCGTGGAGGCCCAGGTGGCGGCGGCCTTTGCCCATCTGCAGGGCGAGGTGAAGGGCGGCAATGCCGGACAGTACAGCGGCGCCGTCATCGGCAACCTCTACGCCTTCGCCAGCCCCAGCACGCCGTACCTCTCCCTGGGGCTGGGCGCCTCCAGCAACCTCTTCGGCAACCGCCTGGGCCGCAGTACCGAACTCATGGGCGTCTTCGGCGTGGGATATCAGCAACTCCTGGGGCGGCATTTCGGCCTGCGCCTGGATGTGCAGGACCAGATGCTTTTCAACGCGCCGGTCCTGGGCGGCCAGAACCTCAACGATGTGCAGGTCACGGGCGGGTTGTCCTACTTCTGGGGCGGCAGCGAGCGCAAGGCCTTCCCGGTGATCGGCCCCAAGGGCCAGTAAGCCCTTCCGCCGCCCTGGCGGTGAATTCCGTTGCCGGCAACGTGAGCAGGATTCATTTCGACCATTCCCCATTCCTTTGCTATAGTGCCGGCTGTCCCTGGCGCCTGGAGCGCAGGCCTGTTTAGCGAGGAGCTTTACGAATGTCCAGAAACTACCTGTTCACCTCCGAATCCGTCTCCGAAGGTCATCCCGACAAGGTTGCCGACCAGATCTCCGATGCCATTCTGGACGCCATCCTGACCCAGGATCCGCGGGGGCGGGTGGCGGCGGAGACCCTGATCACCACGGGCCTCATCGTCCTGGCAGGGGAGATCACCACCACGGCGCAGGTGGACTATGCCGACGTGGCGCGGCAGACGGTGCGGCGCATCGGCTACAACTCCTCCGAGATGGGCTTCGACTGGGCCTCCTGCGCCGTGGTGCAGACCCTCGACAAACAGTCGCCGGACATCGCCCAGGGAGTGGATGAAGGCAGCGGCGTCGATCTGGACCAGGGCGCCGGCGACCAGGGCCTCATGTTCGGCTATGCCTGCGACGAAACCGACGTGCTCATGCCGACCCCCATCTACTATGCCCACCGCCTCACCGAGCGCCAGGCCATGGTGCGCAAGGATGGCCGCCTGCCCTGGCTGCGCCCCGACGCCAAGAGCCAGGTCACGGTGCGCTACGAGGGCGGCCGGCCGGTGGCCATCGATGCCGTGGTCCTCTCCACCCAGCACAGTCCCGATATCAGCCATGAAGACCTGGTGGCCGCCGTCCGCGAGGAAATCATCATCCCGGTCCTGCCCCGGGAAATGCTGCACAAGGACACCAAATACTTCATCAACCCCACCGGCCGCTTCGTCATCGGCGGTCCCGTGGGCGACTGCGGCCTGACCGGGCGCAAGATCATCGTCGACACCTACGGCGGCCAGGGCAGCCATGGCGGCGGCGCCTTCTCCGGCAAGGACCCGTCCAAGGTGGATCGCTCCTCTTCCTATGCCGGCCGCTATGTGGCCAAGAACATCGTTGCCGCCGGCCTGGCCAGCCGCTGCGAAGTGCAGATGGCCTACGCCATCGGCATTTCCCAGCCCGTGAGCCTGATGGTGGATACCTTTGGCACCGGCGCCATCGACGACGACCGCATCGCCGCTCTGGTGCGCGAGCATTTCGACCTGCGCCCCAAGGGCATTATCCAGATGCTCGACCTGCTCCGGCCCATCTACGGCAAGACGGCCGCCTACGGCCACTTCGGCCGGGAAGAGCCCGAGTTCACCTGGGAGCGCACCGACAAGGCCGCAGCCCTGCGTGACGCCGCCGGTCTGCGCTAGAGGCCGGTCCCAACACCGTTTTCGATGAAGCGGGGGTTCTCCCCGCTGGATGCGCGGATCGAGGAGCGCTGCAGCGGGACATCCGCCAGGCTCGATCCGCCATCATTTGGCTTCAAACCGCGCTCGCTTTCATGCACGAGGAATCGCCCCATGAATGCTGTGCTCAAATCGTTCACCGATTACAAAGTAGCCGACGCCACCCTGGCCGATTGGGGACGCAAGGAAATCCGCATCGCCGAGACGGAAATGCCGGCCCTCATGGCCATCCGTCGCAAGTACCAGGCACAGCAGCCCCTCAAGGGCGCGCGCATTGCCGGCTGCATCCACATGACCATCCAGACCGCCGTGCTCATCGAGACCCTGGCCGCCCTGGGCGCCGAGCTGCGCTGGTCCTCCTGCAACATCTTCTCCACCCAGGATCACGCCGCCGCCGCCGTGGCCGCCGCGGGTACCCCGGTGTTCGCCTGGAAGGGCGAGACGGAAGAGGAATACTGGTGGTGCGTGGAACAGACCATCAGCGGCCCCAACGGCTGGCGCCCCAACCTGATCCTCGACGACGGCGGCGATCTCACCGGCCTGCTCCATGAGAAGCACCCGGAGCTCCTGGACCATATCCACGGCGTCTCCGAAGAGACCACCACCGGCGTCCATCGTCTCTGGGAAATGCTCCGCAACGGCACCCTGAAGATCCCCGCCGTCAACGTCAACGACTCGGTGACCAAGAGCAAGAACGACAACAAGTATGGTTGCCGCCACTCCCTCAACGACGCCATCAAGCGCGCCACCGACCATCTCCTCTCGGGCAAAAAGGCCCTGGTGCTCGGCTACGGCGACGTGGGCAAAGGCTCTGCGGCCTCTCTGCGCCAGGAAGGCATGATCGTGCGGGTGACGGAAGTGGATCCCATCTGCGCCATGCAGGCCTGCATGGACGGCTATGAGGTGGTATCGCCCTATCTCAACGGCGTCAACGACGGCACGGACGCCTGCATCAACCGCGAGCTGCTGGCCCACACCGACATCCTGGTCACCGCCACGGGCGATCTGAATGTCTGCGATGCGCCCATGCTCAAGGCCCTCAAGAAAGGCGCCGTGGTCTGCAACATCGGGCATTTCGACAACGAGATCGACACCGCCTTCATGCGCCGGCACTGGGCCTGGGACGAGATCAAGCCGCAGGTCCACAAGGTCTATCGCGATACCCCGGCCGGGCACACGCCCAACCAGGACAGCGGCGATTACCTGATCCTGCTCTCCGAAGGACGTCTGGTGAACCTGGGTAACGCCACCGGCCACCCCAGCCGCATCATGGACGGCTCCTTTGCGGATCAGGTCCTGGCGCAGATCCACCTCTACGCCGAACGCTTCGCCGACCTGCCGGCGGCGGACAAGGCCGCCCGCATCGGCGTCACGGTCCTGCCGAAGACCCTCGATGAAGAAGTGGCCCGGTACATGGTGGAAGGCTTCGGCGGCGTCATCACCCGTCTGACGCCGGCCCAGGCCAACTATCTGGGCGTGCCCGCCGAGGGCCCCTTCAAAAGCGACGAGTACCGCTACTGATGGCCCACTCCGTCGAGTTCTTCCCGCCCAAGAACGCCGCCGGCGAGGCGCGCTTGCGGGAGGCCATCGCCGCCCTCCTGCCCCTGGGCCCCGAGTACGCCTCGGTGACCTTCGGGGCCGGCGGCTCCACCCGCGAACGCACCTTTGCCACGGTGGAGATGATCCTCCGCGATTATCCCCTGGAGGCCGTGCCGCATCTGTCCTGCATCGGCTCCACCCCGGAAGGCATCCGCGAGATCCTGGAACGTTACCGGCAGCAAGGCGTCAAGCGGATCGTCGCCCTGCGCGGCGACCTGCCCGCGGGCATGGACAACCCCGGCAGTTTCCGGCATGCCAGGGATCTCGTTGCCTTCATTCACGCCTTCGGCGGTTTCGAGATCTTCGTGGCCGGCTATCCCGAGGTCCATCCCCTGGCCCCCTCCGCCCTGCTCGGCATCGAGCATCTGGTGGCCAAGGTGCAGGCGGGCGCCAGCGCCATCATCACCCAATACTTCTTCAATCCCGATGCCTACGCCCAGTTGCGCGACGACCTGGAGCGCCGGGACGTGACGGTGCCCATCATTCCCGGTGTCATGCCCATCGTCAATTACGAGCAGATCGCCCGTTTCTCCGCCCAGTGCGGCGCGGAGATCCCCCGCTACATCCGCCTGCGCATGGAGGCCTACGGCGACGACCTCGCGGCCCAGATGGAGTACGGCATCGAACTCCTCTCCCGCCAGTGCGAAACCCTCCTGGCCCAGGGTGCCCCCGATCTGCATTTCTACACCCTCAATCAGGCAGAGCCCACGGCCAGCATCTGGCGCAATCTCCATCTTTGAGCGGTCCCGCAGCTTTGCTAAACTCGGACAGCAGATGAGCCGGGCAGCAGGCGCTGCGGCTTGGAAAAATTCATTCTCAAGGAGGAAACCCATGTCCAAAAAATACCCCGTCATCGCCGTCACCGGCTCATCGGGTGCCGGCACCACCACGGTCAAGCACGCCTTCAACGACATCTTTCGCCGCCTGAAGCTCAACCCGGTGGTCATCGAAGGCGACAGCTTCCATCGCTACAACCGCGCCGAGATGCGCGAAGCCATCGCCAAGGCCGCGGCCCAAGGCAAGACCATCAGCCACTTCGGCCCCGAGGGCAATGACTTCGAGGCCCTGGAACGGCTCTTCCGCGAGTACGGCGAAACGGGTCAGGGGCAGATGCGCTACTACGTCCACGACGACGCCGAAGCCGAACTGCGGGGCAGCGCGCCCGGCACCTTCACCCCCTGGCAGTCCATCCCCAGCGGCACCGATCTGCTCTTCTACGAAGGCCTGCATGGCGGTGTGCAGACCGAGGGCGTCGATGTCTCCAATTATGTGGACCTGCTGGTGGGGGTGGTCCCGGTGGTCAACCTGGAGTGGATCCAGAAGATCCATCGCGACAATGCCCAGCGCGGCTATTCCGCCGAGGCCATCGTCGACACCATCCTGCGCCGCATGCCCGACTATATCCACTACGTCACGCCCCAGTTCAGCCGGGCCCATATCAATTTCCAGCGGGTGCCCCTGGTGGATACCTCCAACCCCTTCATCGCCCGGGATATCCCCACCCCCGACGAGAGCATGGTGGTGATCCGCTTCCGCAACCCCAAGGAAGAGAACTTCCCCTACCTCCTGCAGATGATCCCGGGCAGCTTCATGTCCCGCGCCAACACCATCGTCATCCCCGGCACCAAGATGGGTTTTGCCATGGAGATCATCCTCGGCCCGCGCATCGACATCATGATGGAAGAGAAGGGCGCCGCAGTTTGATCCGAGCACGGTGGCAACCGCCATCGCCTATTAATGAGAATCCCCTGAGGACATTGATCTTCCGGGGATTTTTTGGATGGGGGGCCTCTTCCGCCGGCAATCTCCGGTTGAAAATGGTCCTAAAATCGGAATAAAATTTATTCAAAAAGGAGTATATGGAATGGCAAAATCACCGCTGATCCCCGCCCTTTGTCTCGGTGCCGTTCTGGCCCTTTCCGGCTGCGCCGCCACCGTCGCCCCTCAGCTCAACCCCATTCCCTATTACACCTATTATCCCGCCTCCCTGAGCGTGGTCACCCAGGCTGCCCGGCAAGCCCTGCCCCAGGCGGGCATGCACCTCGCCGGCGTCAAGCAGACCAGCCCGGATACGGTGGAGGTCCACGGCTTCGACCCCGAAGGCAACGCCATCCTCATCACCCTCCACGCCGAAAGCGCCGCCGTCACCCGCTTCACCGCCCGTATCGGCCTCATCGGCCACCTCAAGGAGGTGGAGGAGATCGAACACTGGATGGGCAAGGACGTCGGCAAGGCCATTTCCGCCAATCCTCCCGGTTGAAATCCCTTGCCCATCCGGCCGCCGGCATGGCCGCCAGCCCCGCGGATGCTAGTGAGCCACATCCCGCCTAACCAGACGCCGCTTGACTCCCCATGCCGCCCTGTCTATCAATAAAAGAGCATTCACTTGCCGATCCGCCATCCCCCAGGAGCCGCCATGCGCCATTCCCTGCGTTTCATCCTCTGCATCCTCGCCTTGTTGTGGGCCAACCCTTATGCCCAGGCCGCCGCGGAGCAACCGGCGCTCAACGACCACGCCGCCCTTGCCGGGCTGCATGAGGCCAAGGGCTTGTTTCTGATCAACGGCAGCAACCCTGCCCAGATCGCCCGTCTGCTGGGCGTGATCGCCAAAACCCGGAAAGGCCTGCAAGCGCAAAAGGTCACTCCCCATCTCATCGTCGTCTTCATCGGTCCCAGCGTCGCCTTCCTCACCCGGGATCGTCGCGGCATCCCTTATACCGAAGAACGCGCGGTAGCCGACATTCAGAAGGAAATCGGTCATCTCGCCTCCCGGGGCGTGCGCTTCCAGGCTTGCGGGATCGCCCTGCACGGCATGGATGTCTCTCCCCGGCAGCTCATCGGCGGCGTGGAGGCCGTGGGCAACGGCTTCATTTCCGCCATCGCCTACCAGGAAAAAGGCTACGCACTCATACCGGTAAATTAGCGGGCTGGGGGAAGCTGCATGCTTAAAAAGCAGACGCCAGGAATGCCGACTTGATGGGGAATGATTTTTCCTGTCCGGGCCGGAAGCAGGGGGTCGGCAAACTCGATCAAGGCTGATCGTGGGAGCGCGGTCAGCGGGACCTGGGTACCATTTTCGCAGACGGCCCCTTTGAGGGTTTTCCCATCGATGGCGATCGTCTCAAGGCCGGCCACTTTCAGGAACCAGGCCCCCAGCTGGGTATCCAGCGCCTCGACATCGGCGGATTGCAGCACCCGGCGGATCGTGGTCTCGGAACGCAGCTCGAAGCATCTGGTATTTGGATTATAGCGGCCCTTGATGTGTTTGAGCTGCTTCTGTGTCAATCGGCCCCCCAACCTTCGACATCAATCGCGGAATTCTGGCTGACGGCAAATCCTTGCCTCTGCCCCAATCTATAGTCAGAATGCGCACATAGGGATCTATGCAGTCATGCGGCCTGCCGCTTGGCTTTCCTGCCTGTCAGGTTTCCTCTTGGATTCGATAAGGATATAGCACGAGTGCAAACTCCAACCGCCCCCACCGCCGGCTTTGCCCGTTACTGGCAATACCGGGACCTGGTGCGCAATCTGGTCGCCAAAGACCTCAAGGTACGCTATTAGGGAGCGGCGCTGGGCTTTCTCTGGTCCCTGGGCAACCCCCTGGCCTTAATACTGCTCTATGATTTTGTTTTTACCCATGTTTTCCGCAGCGACCTGCCCAATTACATCCTCTACCTGGTCATTGGCGTCTTGCACTACAACCTCTTCTCCCAGGCCATTTCCCAGAGTTGCGAAAGTCTCACCAGCGCCGCCGGCCTGCTGCAGAAGATCTACTTCCCGCGCATCCTCATACCCACCCCACCGCCAATCTCATCTTCACCCTCGCCCTCTGGGTGGTCGCCATCTTCATTCTCATCGTGCTCTATCCCTTCCTGGGTGGCGTCTATCACTGGGGCCTGCTGCTCTATCCCTTGGCCCTGGCGCTTTACATTGCCTTCATCTGGGGTCTGGTGCTCACCCTCTCGGTGCTCAACGTCGAGTTTCGCGACCTCAAGCACCTCGTCGAGATCGCCGTCATGTTCCTCTTCTGGCTCACCC
>Ga0315298_1010089_pt1 | contig 11460 bp, 13 predicted proteins | sample WHS_1_MG_FD_203077 | JGI IMG/M metagenome (GOLD analysis project Ga0315298, IMG submission 203077) | Extremophilic microbial mat communities from Washburn Hot Springs, YNP, Wyoming, USA - WHS_1_MG | ecosystem: Environmental > Aquatic > Thermal springs > Hot (42-90C) | place: USA: Wyoming... | reverse complement strand
CCCGAAGCGATTTTTTGTTGCCCGCAGCAAACGGGCGGTTCCAAATTTTTCTCCCTCAAGATACAAAACAGTATCAACCAAGTGCTCTAAAACTTTTGGCCCGGCAATAACCCCTTCTTTGGTAATATGGCCAATCAAAAATAAGGGAATATCTTTACTTTTGGCAATTTTGAGTAAACGATTTGCGCATTCGCGAACTTGCCCGACTGAGCCAGGAGTGCCCATTAAATCTTCGGTATAAAGGGTTTGAATAGAGTCAACAATTACTATTAGTTGCTTGATTGTTTCATTGTTCAATTGTTCAATTGTTGAGGCAATAACATCAACGTCGGTTTCTGCTAAAAATAAAAGATTATCACTTTTTATCCCTAATCTTTCGGCCCGAAGTTTGATTTGGGGAAGAGACTCCTCGCCAGAAACATATAGCAATTTAAAATTTAAAATTTTAAATTTTAAATTTATTGAGTGGGCAAGTTGTAAAAGCAAAGTTGATTTTCCTATTCCCGGTTCACCTGCAAGTAAAACCACCGAACCGGGAACAATTCCCCCACCCAAAACCCGGTCCAACTCACCAATTCCGGAAAAGACTCGCGATTTTTTGGGAGTTTTGATTTCCGAAAGAGATAAGGGTTTGGCAGCTAGTCTTTTTTGTTTGGAATTTGGAGTTTGGGATTTGGAATTTTCCATCGTTTCCACCATCGTATTCCATCCCCCACACTCCGGACACCTTCCCACCCATTTGGGAGATTTTGCCCCGCATTGCTGACAAACAAAAACAGAATGAGTCTTCATTAGCTAAATTTTATCACAAGAACCCGGAGAATTTTCTTCCTTTTTACCATTTAAAGAGTTTAATATCGCCTCTACTTCTGCTCTAATACTTGGATCTTGGCAGAGAGGATGCTTTAAAGACAAAGGCCCATTTTGTTTAACTATTTCCATAGCAACCACCTTTCTTAAGAAGGCAATCTAAAATTCATGAACTTTCTACTTACATACACTTTTTCATAAAAGAGTAGAACTTGTGATGATTTTTTCATAACTTCTAAGCCTCCCTAAACTCAATATAGTACTTTCCAACTCCGAAACATTCTCTATTACTATTATCCGAGGAATTCTATTCCCATTAATAATCACCTCCCTTGTTGGGCAAATTCTATATTTTTTAATTTTTAATATCTTAAATATTTCTTTGATTGCCCCAAGATTATTCCTCAACCATTTGGATAGACTACTTATATCTTTCAGAGTTAAGTTTCTTAAACCTCCAATAACACCATCTCTATATGCCTTTTTTATTAAGATCCCACTAAATTCTTTTTCTACTCCTTCCTTGGTTAACTTCTTTAGGGTAGGATAATCATTGCCTTTCCAACTTTTACCGTAAATTTTTTTACACCTTGTCCAGTTTATATCTTCAAATTCATCAGAATAGTTTTTATCTGGCAAGGATATTTTAGTCAAAACTCGTCGAGGGTCAGTAATTACATAAAAATTTCCCCGTTTTACTTTAATTTGAAAATTTTTATCTCTAAGTTTTAATATTCTTTCTCTGATTTCGACATCAGAAGATTTATCAATTAAACCATTTATTCCTCCAATGCCAGCATAGACATCAGCTCTAAATGCAGTGGTCCTACCAGTAGTCCAGGGAATATAATCAAAATTATTTTTTTCTTTAATATTTCTATACAATCTGTGAAAAAGAAAAGCAGAAGCGAGTAGAGGATATTTTTTAAATGAAGAGAGGGGGTATAAAAAACTCCCAACTAAAACCCCTAAGGAATTATCTTGTTCAAATTCCTTAATTATTGAGGATAAATAATTATTAGAATAGCCCCAAGAATCAGCATCATTCATAACCAATAGATGGATTCCATTATTAGAGAATTTCCGCCTTAGTACAGTAGTTTTATATATTTTATATAAAGCAATATCCAAACTTATTTTCCTAATATTGCCAAAAGGCATACCAGTAGGAACTATTATAGGTATGTAAGAAACTTTAATAAATGGATATCTTTTGCAAAATGTCTGAACCTTTTCAGTAGTTTTATCGAAAAATTCATTTTCTTTAATATTGTCTAAAATTAAAATTTCAGTTTTTTCAACAGTGGTTTTGGTTGTAGCGTTAGACTCTTTAAGGTCCTATAAATATTCTTCTCCTCGTGGCTAGAAGGAATACAGATAAATATTTTTGTATCTGTTGTTTTTATCTTCCTAGTTAAAAATTTCAAATGTATTTTCTTTAATAACTTGATGTACTTCGGGGAGCATAAAGAAAAATATCTTTCTATCTCGGTTCTTTCCTTAAGCTTATCGTTGGGTAATAATAAATTTGAAGAGGCATCCTTTGCTCCTTCAACTACATCAAAAAAAATTACTTCTTGTTGCATATATTCTTAATTATTATTATACTCTATTATTAAATTATTATACGCTATTATGATACGCTATTATGAGAAGAATCTATATTACTCGTCACGGAGAATCAGAGGGAAATTCTAGAGGTTTTATTTCTTTTACTCACACCCCGCTTACTGCTAGAGGGCATAAAGAGGCACAAAAATTAGGAGAAAGGTTAACTAAAGAAAAAATCAAGTTCGATCGAGTATATTGTAGTCCTCTTTATCGCAGTTTACAAACGCTGGATGAATTGTTAAAAGCAAAAATAAAAGTTAAAGAAGAAAATATTGAGATTAATGAACTTTTAAAAGAAATAAACAGAAAAGAGTTTGAAGGAAAACCCCGAGAATTATATTATGTTCAAAAAGAAAAAAGCAAATCACCCGAAGATTATCGATGTAGGGGCGGCGAAAGCGAAAATGATGTTAAAAAAAGAGCCCAAAAATTTTTACGTTTAATTAGGAAAAAAGGGGACAAAACTATTTTAATAATTACCCATGGGCATTTTTTGAGACACTTTATGGCTCTTTTAGGTTTCCCCTCTGGCCTTAGCCACCCCCATGGTTGTTCTTTATCTTTGGTAGAGGTAAGTTCTGAAAAAGAAAAACCAAAACTTATTTTTTGGAATGATATTTCCCATCTTTTATAATTTTTAGTAACCCTCAATAATCAATAATGACTGACTTTTTGCTTTTCTCTTTTATAAAACTCTAATTCTTTATAGAAATCTAACTTAGGCCATTTTTCTCTACAGAGTTTATGAAATTGTTCAGTAACGTTTTGAGGATCAAATAACCTTAAATCTAAAAAATCCGAAACGGCATGAGCACAAACCAAAGGAAAAAACATAGAATCCTGCGAAAAAAGAATATATGCATTTTGAGAACAAGTGGAATCCATTCTTTTTCTGCTCCACTCTATATATTCTGGGACAAACGGATAAAAAAAGTCTCCGTACAAAATTTGATAACCGTCTACTGCAAAGTTTTTGGGCGTAGGATCAATCCCTAGATGATAAGCTGATGCCCTTTCAACTCCCACCAATATTGCTGTTATAGCCCCTTCTAAAGTAACTCTTCCACTTGCTAATGCTTCATCAAGGAAGCATGGGAAATATTTGGTATGAATAATAACTAAATTTCCTAGCCTTTCTATTTCTTTTATTGGAATTATAGGGACACCGGCTATATTAAGTCTATCAATGTAAGCAGATACAAAATAAAAGATCTTTTCAGGATCTCTATCTTGAGGAGAAAGTTTACCTACATCTATTACACTAAAAACTTCTTCTCCTTTTCTAAATGTTTCTTTAGAAGCCAATTTCCCTTTTCTTAATGGAATAAATTCAGGAGGAGAAAATAATTCCTTGGTATTCATTTTTTAGAAGGGTAATTACTTAAAATTTTTTTAATTTCTATATCGCAAAAAATTCTTTCTTGTTTAACATTGACTATTAAATCCGATTTGGAACAATACTTAATCAAATTCCTAATATACTTGAAGTAATAATAAGATCTTTTATCTTTAATTAACAACCATCTTTTGGATGAATTTGCTAGCTTTTTATGATTCTCCAGATACCACCAAAACAGCTTATTTTTAAAAATTTTTTCCACTAAGGGGAATTTTTCCTTCTTAGGTAAAAAGTATTCAATAAAAGTTTTTTTAATTCTTTCTTTCTCTTCAGAGAAAAGAAGATAATAGTGAATAAATCCTGATAAAAATACACTATTCCTCGAAAAGTGTGTAATGTAATAGTCAACAGCTTCTATTCCTTTTTTGTAATGATAAAAAGCGTTTTTTAATCCCGGTATAAAAAAATCTACCCAAACAACCTTTCCCCCATTTAAAGTATATTGACCATGAAAAGGAGAAATTCCAAGCCCATTTATTACACCTCGATATAAGTTTTCTAAAACTCCTAAGTATAATTTTTCTAAATTGAACCTAGAGTTTTGAAGAGCTTCATATAACGGAATTCCCTCAAATGAATACCTATTAACAACTAAGTTCCCCTTTACTAAATAGGGAACTTCCGTATGAGTAGGAATATTGAGGCCTGCTCTCTGACATAACTGAATAAACTTTCTAATATCTTCAATTGCTACCCCCGGGTTAACATTATATTCGGAAAGGTCTATTAGTTTATATATAAAATTATTCAGGAGAAAAACCCGTTGAATACTTCCATTTTTGTAAATAGGGAGTTGTCTTATCTGTCTAAGCGTAAATTTTTTCATTTATTAGTTTATTTACTTTTATATTAAACTCTGTATGATGCCCACTACATGTTTTACACATTTCATAAGGAGGATGTTTAAGACTTTTTCTAAATAAGTTAAATTTTTTGGAATGCCAAATTTTATCAAAGCTTTTATTGTAAAGATTTCCCATAATATATCGCTTTTTTAACCAGTGAGGAGCTACACAACATGGTACAACTGAACCATCGGAGATAATATACGCATAAAAGTTAGGTATGAAACATGAGATATTCTTATATATTTTTTCTGTATATTTTCCATTACATACCCCACTATAATCATCCGAGGATAGTATTTCGAAGGGATCGTTAACTGTTCGATAAATTCCCGTAAACCCTAATTCTTTGTATTTCCTTAAAAGAATGGGTCTTATTCTTAGGTAAAAATCCTCTATCTCCCTCTTAGAAAGAAAGAGTAAACGATTTTCAGGATTTTTAATAGGGATAAAGTTTATCTCATCAAAATTTGCAACTTTCTTTAGGTCTAATATTTTAGGGGTATCTCGATAATTATTCTTATTAATGATAGAATAAAGAGTTATTTTTGTGTTTTTATTAAAAATTTTTCTATATTTATCTACTAATGATATTGCTTCTATGGCTTTTTGCCATCCATTTTTTAAACCTCTCATATTATTGTGAACTTCTGGCAAATGAGAGTCAATAGAAATAGCCAATTCTCTTAGACCTAATCTAACTATCTCTTTAGCCAGAAATTCGTTTATTACATAACCATTGGTATTAATTTTTACTTTTAACTCAAGTTTTTTGGCTATTTTGAATAAATCTAGAAAATCAGGATGGAGTGTGGGTTCACCGCCGGTAAAATCTATTTCCTCGCACCCCATTTCTTTAGCAGAAGTTAATAATTCCTTGGCTATAGAAGTGTGCAAAGTCCTAGGAGGTAATTTATATAAATTGCAATGAGCACACCTGGCGTTACAGGCATTAGTAAGTTGAATTTTTATTCTGTATGGGCGAATAGCATGGAAGTGTTTTAATTGTCTAATTTCTCTATTGGTTAATTTAATTTCTATGTTCATTTTCTTCAGGCAATCTACGGTTAAAAATTATTTTTAAATAATCCACGGGGGAAAGCCCAGAAACAGAGTTTACATTGTAAGTGTATCTGTTCATAGATGCAATCTGTTGAAGGGTAGATCTTCTATTAAGGTTTTGATAAGGAGAATAAGAACTTGGTCTTATTTCTGCACCTGAGTCTTGAAGTGTTTTTATTGTTTTAAATAGAGATTCTTTTGTTTAACCGGGTAAACCTAACATTATATACGCTTTAGGATTAATTCCGGCCCTTTTAATCATTTTTATAATAGATAGAATATTTTCTGCGTTTTGTTTTTTCCCTATATTTTTTTGTTCCTGTTCATTCAACGTTTCTACTCCTATTCCAATTGACTTGCAGCCCGCCATACCCATAATTTTTATCAATTTTTCATCCAATAGCTCTGCTCGCGTGGTGCACCTCCATTTGATTTTAATATTTTCTTTGAGAAGACTGCTACAAAATTTTATCACCCAATCTCTATTTAAAGTAAAATTTGGGGAAAAAAATTGGATGTTATCAAATTTATCCTTTTGCATCCTAATAAATGTAATTAGTCGAGATATAGGGCGCCTCCTTTCCTTTCTACCAAACATTAAAGAAGCAAAACAAAACCTACAGTGATATGGACATCCTCTCGACACCGAAACACTTATTTGCCTTTTACCAAATTTGCTGATTTGTTTTTGTGAGACAACATAATCGTAAGCCTCTAGAGGAAGCTTATCTAATGGGGGGAAAGCCCATAATTCTGGATCTAAATACATGGGTTTACCTCTAAATTTTCTTCCGATCGCTATTCCTCCCAACGTAGAACTTTTTACAATTCCTTGATTTAGTTTTATATAATCTTCTATCGCTAATTCCGGATCTCCACCAAAAACATAGGCATCAAAAGGGTATTTTTCGAAAAACTGCGGAACATAGAGACATGCTGGGCCATAAACTATAATTTTGGTATGTGGAAACAAATTCTTACATATCTCCGCAGAGCGAATTGTAGAATGAGTGTTTTCTATTTTAGAGTAAATAATAAGGTAATCATATCCATTTAATAATTTTTTAATATATTCTTTCTTAAGATATCCCAGTACCCCTCCATCAAATAAATCTACAGAAAATTCTTTTTTGTTAATAAAATAGGCAGCTGTTTCGCCAAGGAGAGTATAGTGGTAATGGAGAGTGATATCATATGGCAACTCGGGAGGCCATAGAAAAAGAATTCTTATTTTTCTCTTCTCCATTCTTTTATCCTTTAAAATGTATTTTTATCATATTAAAGTTTGGAAGTCAATATTTTGTACAGGTTACATACATTTGAGACTCTGGGGAGACTTTTAAAAGATAATCAATTGGTGATTTGTAATTAAGTGCTTCATGTGGTCTTTGAGTATTATACCAAACAAGATATTTAATAAACTCAAAATAGATAGACTTTAAAAATTCTTCCCTAAAAGTCTCAAATGTTTCGTAACCTATTCACTTACCCTCACTACACCGGAGGCGGAAGCAAGTATTTGGAGACTATCTCCTAAATTAAGACGGAAAAGAAGCTTTTTTAAGGGAGAAAAAACAAGATAAACAATTTTGTTTATAAGACGATTTAGCCAGTTAATTTTTGTAAGATACCACCAGGCAATAAGGTTGGTTTTTGCCTCAATAATTTTAAAGCCAGCAGTTTTTAAAAGCCCCTCCATTTGGGATAAAGTATAAACATTTTTATGACCCTGGGGAACCAGACCCCAAAATTTGTTTTTAATAATTCTTCCGGCAAGACCTAAGCGGTTTGGGGTAGTAAGAAAAAGCAGGCCGTTTGGTTTAAGTTTTTGGCGAATATTTTTAAGAATTTTTTGGGGATTGTCTACATGCTCTATCACATCAAAACAAACAACGGCATCAAAAAAGTGGTTGGGAATTTCTTTCAAGGAATAAAAATCAGCCGCCGCTTTTGGGTCAATATCATAACCAAAAACTTGGTAACCAAATTTTTTGGCAATTTTTACAAAAATCCCCTGACCACAGCCAAAATCTAAAATTGAAGCCCCAGGAGGAAGAAATTGCTTGAGGTAGCGAACTCTTTCCCGAAAGATTATTTCTCCTTTTGTTTTCATTGATTTTTCCCGCTTCGCGCACAAGATGTAAAACCTTATTTCCTAATTTTAACTGAAAAAGCCCCTATTAGCAAAAACAAATTCCGTAACCTTACTAATAAAGAAGAAAAATCAGTTAAAAACTGTATCCTCACCAACTAATATGGGTTCAAGTTTTTAATAATTTAAGATAATCATAAGTTTCCTCTTGACAAGAAGAAGAAGAAGAAGAAGAAGAAGTAAGATATAAAAAATTACTAATTTTAATTTTTAAAAATATGACAGAACAAATAACCCCAAAAAGCGAATTAGAAGAATTAAATAGCATTATCTCTCCCCCTCATCTTGACGATATAAAGCTCGTAGATGAAATGGTAAAAGAAAGCGGTAAAACTCCTTTCGAAATAGCATTGATAAGAATGCATACTAATCCTAATCCTGATCTTGTCAATGCCGCTTTAAGCTTATGTGACGATCTTCCGCCGCCTCACAAAGCTTTAATATTAGCAGAAGCCTTTGAGTCACTAGCTGAAATCTATGAAAGGGCAGTAGTAAAAGAAGAAGATCCGGAGAGCGTAAAAAAGAGGTTAGAAGCTAGAGAAAAGGTAGGAAAATTAAGAGAATTTGCTAGAAAAAAACTAACTACTCCCTAATTTCTCATTTAAATCTTCATTTAGACTTCCTAAATTTAAAAATATCAAACTTCCAGAATGTCAATTATTTGTTATAATAAGGGAATGAAATACAAAAGATTATCCACAGAGGAGTTTAAAGAAATTTACCATAAAGTCCCAAGGGCAGCAATAGACGTTGTAATAAAAACAAAGCAAGGAATTTTACTAACAAAAAGAGCAATCCCCTCCTTTTAAAGGTATGTGGCATATTCCTGGTGGAACAATTCTTTTTAAAGAGCCAATTCTCCATGCAATTAAAAGAATTGTCAAAGAGGAATTAGGGATTAAAGTAAAGGTAATAAAACATCTAGGGGTTATTGAATATCTAAAGGAAGAGGGTCGGCACACTATCACCAATGTTTACTTAGCAAAAATAAAGGAAGGTAGTCCTCGTGGAAGCGATCAGGCAAAAGAAATCGGTTATTTTAAAAAACTGACTGAAAATTGCGTTCCTCCCCAAAAAAATTCTTAAAAGAGAAAGTATTTATTTAATTAAAAACACCATTACTTGTAGCCAATCGGTTTTTCTTTCAGAACCAGGCCCAAACTTAAACGACGGTTTTCTTTGTCTAAAAATTCAACAAAGCAATCAACCTTTTCCCCTACTTTAAAGCTTTTTTCTGCCGGAATTTTGGAGATATGAATCAAACCTTCAATTCCCGGCTCAAGATTGATAAAAACACCAAAAGGAGCAAGCCTAACTACCGTTCCTTTTACCTTAGAATCAACCGGATATTTTTTCTCAATGTCCTCCCAAGGGTCGGGGAAAAGCTGTTTGATTGATAAATTAAGTTTTCCTCCCTTTTTATCCACTCCCAAAACTTTTACTTTAACCCTATCACCAACACGGTAAAATTTAGCCGGATCTTCAACCTTTTCCCAGGAAATCTCCGAAATATGAACCAGACCTTCGAGGGTAACTGGTTTTCTTTTTTCACCAACATTAACTTTTGCAAAAAAGCCAAAAGGCATCACTCCGGTAATTTCTGCCTCTAAAATATTGCCAACTTTTATTTTTTTCAAAGCTTCCGCTTGTTCTTTAAGCAGGCTTGCTTCGGAAACTGCTTTTTCCGAAAAAACAAGGCGATTTTTAGTCGGCTCAACTTCAATTACCTTTACCTCTAAAGTCTTGCCAATCAACTCCTCAACTTTTCCGGCTAAAGCCGAGGAAAACTGGGAAGCAGGAATAAATCCAGAAAGCCCTTTTGCCTCAACCAGCAAACCGCCTTTGTTTACCTGAAGACCGCGAACCTTTATGATTTCCCCAGTTTTGAGTTTTTCCTCAAACTCCTGCCAAAGCTTTTGTAAAGCCGCTTTTTTCAAAGATAGTAACGTTTGCCCCCTATCATTTTCTGGTTGGGTAACCACTGCCAAAACCTTATCCCCTACCTTCAACTCCTTAATAAAATCAGCTGCCGCCTTCATTTCCCGGTCGATTACCATTCCCTCGGTTTTTCCTCCAATATCAAGATAAATTGCCTTGGGAGTTTTTTCAGTAACAATCCCCTCAACCACATCACCAACTTTAAAAATTTTAATCGGCAAACTACTTTGAGCTAAAAGTTCTTCCATTGTTTGGGGCTCTTTGGAAGTTTTCAAAGAGGAAGATTCCCTTTTAGAAAGGGACGATTTTCCCGACTGTTTTTTTGTTTTTGATAAAAAATTTTTTTCCACTCACTTCTACCTCACTTTCTTTAAATTTCTTGATTTATTTTATACTTTTTTCTCTTCTAAAACAACCACTAAAAAATTTCCAATTTTCAATTTCCAATTTTCAAATAATTATCTAGTCAACGCCAAACAATTTTAAATTTTTAATTATCATTTTGAATTTTGGATTTTGGATTTTGAATTTATCTTATATCGCCCCGGCGATGAGGTATTTTCCCAGTCGCTTGCGCGACAAGTATCGTCCCCGCTGGCCGGTTTCACTTTCCTGTTCGGAATGGCCACCCCGCCGTTTTAGGCGGGGGAGAAGGAGTGTTTCCCGACCGCTTCAATCACCGGGGCGATTAACCCCACACTAAGCGTGGGGGTCCCCTAAAATTTTCGCTCTCTGGAAAGTGAATAGAACCTTTTCTTCACAAGCTTTTTTGCCCGATTAGTACTGGTCAGCTAAATCCGTTACCGGACTTACACCTCCAGCCTATCAACCTCGTAGTCTCCGAGGGGGCTTAACGATACCTAATCTTGGGAGAAGCTTCCCGCTTGAGATGCTTTCAGCGGTTATCTTGCGCGAATGTGGCTACCCAGCGCTGCGCCTAACGGCAACAACTGGCACACCAGGGATTCGCCCAGCCAGGTCCTCTCGTACTGTGGCCAGCTCCCCTCAGGTATCGAGCGCTTACTGCGGATAGAGGCCGAACTGTCTCACGCATGTTCCCCCTGAGTTTCCTCAAGGCATGGACTATATCTTCACCCTCTTGTCCTCACCAATAGTGAGGAGTAGGGGCCGACGTCTGATAGAGCGTGGTATGGTTTTCTGCTCTATCTCACCCCAAAGTAGAGTAAAGCTCACTTCGGGGTTCAGTCTCTACGGGATCAAAGGAGAAACCGTGACTTTAAAAATTTCTCAACCTTTTGAGAAGTATTGGTTCGCTTTTTTGAATAATTCAAATAAGCGAACTTATCTACTTCTCGGGCAAGTTTCAATAAAAGTTGAGAGCTCATTTGCCTTCCGCTTCCCGGCATTTGGCTTAAAATCTTCAAAGCCAGAGTTGCCTGTTTTTTCTTAAGCCTCAAATAAGGCTTAAGAGTTTTTAAAACTTTTTCTACTGGCTTTTTCCCTACGATTGTATACTCTGTTATTCCGTCTTTTCTATTTCTTAAATAACCGTAGGTCAATTTCTTCTTAAGCCAGGCCAGGAATTGGAAATTTTGCTGGTTTTGATAAAAAACGATGCTTGCTCTTATCTGGTAACCTAAAAGATAATCTTTTCGGTAAACCAGTTGAAGCATAATGCAACC
>Ga0315298_1010088_pt1 | contig 11460 bp, 14 predicted proteins | sample WHS_1_MG_FD_203077 | JGI IMG/M metagenome (GOLD analysis project Ga0315298, IMG submission 203077) | Extremophilic microbial mat communities from Washburn Hot Springs, YNP, Wyoming, USA - WHS_1_MG | ecosystem: Environmental > Aquatic > Thermal springs > Hot (42-90C) | place: USA: Wyoming... | reverse complement strand
TCGCTCGTGACCTCGGATCGTGTATGGGGTGATTCCTGCACGGCACGACTCGGGCCCCGTTCGGTGTGTTAGGCCCGTTCCCTCGATGCAAAATGATGTACCACGGCGCCGTGCACGCCGCAACCGCAATGCTCGGCACCTCGCCTGTGCGGCTTGATTCGCTTCGGACGCCTCGATAGATTTACAGCCGTGCGCGGGACTGCCGGCGCGCGTCCCGGCGAGGCCGGTCAGCGGCACGGACACCCGGTCAGCGGCGCCGCGCATCGGCGGCGGGACGGGCACTCAGTGGGAGCGAGAAAATGAGCGATGCCATCGTGACGCGGCCCGGTCTGCAGGCGGGCGAAGTCGAGGCGGATCACTGCGCCGAGGGGTGTGCCCGCGAACTGCGCCGGCGCCTGCACCCCGCGCCCCAGCCGAGGTGCGATGGCCGGCGGCCGCTGTAGCAACCGGCGCTCGTACAGGTCCCGCGGCGGCGATCGCCGATGCCGATCCGGCGTCGCGGCACCGCCCATAGATACGTCCGCTCCCACCCTGGACACCCCTGCCGACGATGCACGATCGAACACCTCACCCCGCCGCTGCGCACAGCGCCGCCATTGCCGCCCGCCGCGACGACGCGGCGCATCCGGCCCTCAGCGTCGCTCAGCTGCGCAAGACATACGCCACGCTGACCGCGGTCGACGGCATCTCCTTCGAGGTGCGCCGTGGCGAAGTGGTCGGTCTGTTGGGTCCGAACGGCGCCGGCAAGACCACGACGATCAACATGATCCTCGGCGTGCTCAGTCCGAGTGCCGGGGACATCCGGATCGCGGGGATCGATCTGGCGCAGCAGCGCTCGCGCGCGTTGGCACAGGCGAACTTCGCGGCCGTGTATGCGGCGCTGCCGGGCAACCTCACGGTCGCGCAGAACCTGCGGTTCTTTGCACTCATTTATGGCATCCCGCATCTGGCGGCGCGCATCGAGGCACTGTTGCAGCTGTTCGACCTGTACGCGTTGCGCAACACCAAGTGCGGCGTGCTCTCCTCCGGGGAGCAGACGCGGGTCGCACTCGCCAAGGCCGTCCTGAATCGGCCGCAGCTGCTGCTGCTCGATGAGCCGACGGCCTCCCTCGATCCATCTGCGGCGCAGACGATTCGCGAGCGCATCCGGCGTCTGGCGGCCGACGATGACTGCGGCATCCTGTGGACCTCGCACAACATGTACGAGGTCGAGGCGGTCTGCGATCGGGTGCTGTTCCTGTCGCGCGGCCGGATCCTGCTCGAAGGCGATCCGCGCCGGCTGCCGGCCGAGCACGGCGCCGAGACGCTGGAGGCGCTGTTCATCCGCCTGGCGCGCGAGCCGCTGAGCGCAGAGGAGCGCACCCGATGAAGCTGCGCCCGATTGCAGGGATCCTGCTGCGCCAGTTCTACCTGATCCGCGGCAGCCCGGTCCGGGCGCTGCCGATGTTCGCCTGGGTGGCGATCGACATCGTGGTGTGGGGGTTCATCACGCGCTACCTGAACACGATGAGCGCGGGCCGCTTCAACTACATCCCGAGTCTCCTCGGTGCGGTGCTGCTGTGGGACTTCTTCACCCGCATCATGCAGGGAGTGAGCACCGCGTTCCTCGAGGACGTGTGGTCGCGAAATTTCCTCAACCTGTTCGCAACCCCGCTCACCACGCCGGAATACATCACCGGGCTGGTCATCACCAGCATCGGCACCAGCGCGATCGGGCTGGCGGTGATGCTGGTGCTGGCGACTGCGGTATTCGGGCTGTCATTCTTCTCGCTCGGCGTGATGCTGCTGCCGTTCCTGCTGGTGTTGTTTTGCTTCGGCATCGCGCTCGGGATCCTCGCCAGCGCCCTGGTGCTGCGCTTGGGCCCGGCCTCCGAGTGGCTGGTGTGGCCGCTGCCGGCGCTCATCTCACCGTTCGTCGGGGTGTTCTATCCGCTCGCGACGCTGCCGCACTGGATGCAATTCATCGCCCGGGGGCTGCCGCCCGCGTACGTGTTCCAGGGAATGCGCTCGATCCTCGCCGGTCATCCGCTGCCCGCGGCGGCCCTGCTGCCGGGTGCGGCGCTCGCCCTGCTCGACGTCGCGCTGGCTGGATATTTCTTCGTGCGGGTGTTCCGCTACGCGCTGCGCACGGGGCTGCTCGCCCGCTACAGCGCCGAGAGCGTTTCCTGACCCTTACCCCGCTCGGCGCCCCCGCGCCCGCCGTTCAGCGCAACGCCTGATCGAGCCAGCGCGAGAGCGTGGTGGCGTCCACCGCGCCGGACTGCCGCGCCAGCTCCTGGCCACCGCGAAAGAGAATCAGGGTCGGGATGGAGCGGATGGCGAAACGGCCGGCCAGCTGCTGCTGCTCGTCGGTGTTGACCTTGCCGACGCGCAGCGTCGTGGCGCGCTGCGCGGCCACGCGGTCCAGCACCGGAGCCATCATGCGGCACGGGCCGCACCACGGCGCCCAGAAATCCACCAACACGGGCAGCGAAGCGCGTTCGACGTGCGCGGCGAATGCGCCGGCATCGAGGGCCACGGGCTCTCCGCTGAGGATCGGGGACTTGCAGCGCGGACACTTCGGGTGCTCCCCGGCACGCGCCTCGGGCACCCGCACGAGCGAGTGGCAGTGGGGGCAGGCAACCAGCAGAGCATCGGCCACGGGGGTTTCGGTGTTCATGAACCGGACATGGGGCCGCGGCCGGCCGGGTTCAAGCGCCTCGGACCCTTGGCTTCGCCGCCATCGCCCCCATCTTTGCGCTCAGCGTATCCTCTATCGATTCCGCGAGGGCTGCGTCGCACATGGAATACCGGGATTATTATCAGCTTCTGGGCGTCGCCCGGACGGCCACGGCCGAGGAGATCAAGAAGTCCTACCGTCGGCTCGCCCGCAAGTACCACCCTGACGTGAGCAAGGAAAAGGACGCCGAGCAGAAGTTCAAGGAAGTGCAGGAAGCCTACGAGGTCCTGAAGGACCCGGAAAAGCGCGCCGCCTACGATCAGCTCGGCAGCGAGTGGAAGTCCGGGCAGCAGTTCCGTCCGCCGCCGGACTGGGCGAGCGGCTTCGAGTTCAGCGGCGGGGCGCGCCCCGGCGCTGGCGGGGCACACGGATTCGACGGGGAGGGATTCAGCGATTTCTTCTCCTCGCTGTTTGGCGGTGCGAGTCCGTTTGGCGGCGGCGCCCGGCGCGCCCCGCGCCAGGGACGTGATCATCATGCCCGCATCGACATCGACCTCGAAGAGGCCTTTGGCGGCGGGACGCGCACGCTGGAGCTGAAGCGGCCCGACGTGAAGGCGGACGGCTCGCTCGACGTGCGCGCGCACACGGTGCGCGTGAGCATTCCGGCAGGCGTCACCGACGGCCAGTTGATCCGCCTCGCCGGCCAGGGCGAGCGCAGCGCCGGCGGTGCCCGTGCGGGCGATCTGTACCTCGAAGTGCATGTCCGGCCGCATCGGCTCTATCAGCTGGAGGGACGCGACGTCACGTTGACGCTGCCGATCGCGCCCTGGGAAGCCGCGCTCGGCGCGACGGTCACCGTCCCGACGCTCGGCGGCCCGGTGGACATGCAGGTCCCGAGCGGCGCGCAATCGGGGCAGAAGCTGCGCCTGCGCGGCCGAGGGCTGCCGGGACAGCCGCCGGGCGACGCCTACGTGCAGCTGAAGATCGTCGTGCCGCCGGCCAGTTCACCGCAGGCGCGCGCGGCGTACGAAGAAATGCGCACGAAGCTCGGGACATTCGACCCGCGCGCCGATCTCGGGAGATAGCGCCGTGAGCGAAGCCGTGGAGCGATATGAGATGTGTCTGGTGAGCGAGACCGACTGGATCGGCGCCGGGGAGATCTGTGCGCTGTGCCGGCTCGATCTCGCGGCGATTGCCGAGCTGGCCGAACTCGGCGTCGTGACGCCGCGGGGGACCGCCCCGACCGAGTGGCTACTGCCGGCTGCGGCGCTGCCGCGCCTGGCGCTCGCCGGGCGGCTGATGCGCGATCTTGGGGTGAACGTGAGCGGGGCCGCACTGGCCGTGGAACTCCTGGAATCGCAGCAGACTCTGGAGCGCCAGCTGAAGCGTCTCGAGCAACTGCTCGCGCCCTGATCGGCGACGTACGGCGCCGCCGGCCGTGCATACGCACTTGTACAGACTTCAGCGCCGGCCGAACTCGGCGAATAATCTCGATCTGCGATGCAACTGCCGGCACACTTGGAATGCGCGCTGCCGAACCCGGAGGCCGCCGCACTGATCGTCGATGAATCGGGAACGATCGTGTTCGTCAGCGAGCCGGTGCAGCAGTTGCTCGGCCATGCGCCCCAGGCGCTGTGCGGCCAGAGTGTCGAGGCCTTGCTGCCGGAACGGATCCGCCTCGCGCACATCGGCCAGCGACTGCGGTTCACCGATCACCGGCGCAGCCGGCCGATGGGCACCGGCTTGCCGTTGCTGGCCCTGAGCCACTCCGGCGCTGAGGTCCCCGTGGACATCAGCCTCAGCCCGGTGCAGCGCGGACTGCTGACATTCACCGTGGTCATCATGCAGCCGCGCGAGCCGACGGCGCGCGCGCACGGCCACGCCACCGACGTCTGACAGCGGGCGTCTCGACGTGGCCCTCCCGCGAGGCGAACTGACGGGCCTGCAAGCGTCGAGACCCCAGGCGTGCAATCAGAGGCAGCGCAGCGAAGGGTCAGGCCTGAACGCTCAGCTGAGCATCGGCGCCCGCCGGCAGCCGCATCGGACACGCCGCATCATTCACCGCACGCCACACGGCCTCGGCGACATCGACCGCTCGGGTCACGGGCCCCGATGCACTCCAGGATTCAAACACACTTTGCGCCAACGCCGCATAGGGTTCGGGGATCCCGTCCGCCATCCGGGTGCGCGCGTTCTCGCCGAAGCGGGTTTCCGGCGCCCGTCCGGGCAGCACCAGCCGCACACGAATATTGAACGGCTCGAGTTCTAGCGCCAACGATTCGGTGAAGGCGTTCACGGCCGCCTTCGTGGCGGTGTAGACGGACAACAGCCGCAGCGGGCGCACCGTAACCGTGGAGGTCACATTCACGATCACGCCCGAGCGGCGCACCCGCATCTGCGGCAGTACGGCGCGGGTCATCTCGATCGTCCCGAGCGTGTTCGTGGCAAACAGCTCGCGCACCGCCTGCGGGCCCGTCCCTTCCAGCGCATTCAGCAGGCCGATGCCGGCGTTGTTGACCAGCGCATCGATCGGTCCGGCCGCCTGCACGGCTGCGGCGATGCTGTGCGGATCGGTAACGTCGAGCGCGAGCATGCGCAGCCGCTCGCTGCGCGGCAGCAGATCCTCCCGAGGCCTGCGCAACGTGGCGATGACGCGCCAGTCGCGTTCGAGGAAGTAGCGCGCCGTTTCCAGGCCGAACCCTGACGAGCAGCCGGTGATCAGAATCGTCTTCATGCACTCTCCCGAGCACTGACGGTGGAGGCCGCACGATAGGCGCGGACCACCGGACGCGCTACCATCAATAGTCCATATTTCATTGTAAAGAGTCCGCCCTTGATCGATCCTCTCGCCGACATCGTGACGCTCCTGCGACCGAGCGTACGGCTGTCGAAGCTGGTCAGCGCCGCCGGCCGCTGGCAGGTGCACCGGAGCGAGCCGGGACATCCCTTTTTCTGCACCCTGCTGGAGGGCTCGACGGTACTGGCCGCGAACGGCCACGAGCCGCTCACCCTGATCGCGGGCGATTTCGTCCTCATCCCGGCGGCACAGGCGTTCACGGTACGCAGTGTCGAACCACCGGAGGCCGCGGCGGCATGCGACCCGGTTCGTCTGCCCAACGGAGAGCACCGGTTCGGGCCCGCCGACCGGTCCCCTGATGCCCGCTTTATCGTCGGACACGGCGTGTTCCATTCCCCGGATGCGGCGCTGCTGGTCTCGCTGCTGCCGCAGCGGGTCCTGGTGCGCGGGGAGCGGCGGATCGGCGCGCTGGTGCAGTGGATCAGCGAGGAAACCCGTGCACAACGTCCGGCCCGCGAGGTGATCGTGAACCGCCTCCTCGAGGTGCTGCTGATCGAAGCACTGCGCTCGAGCGCATCGATCGCGGCATCACCGGGACTGCTGCGCGCCCTCGGCGATCCGCGCCTCGCCGCCGCAGTGCGCCAGATGCACGAGCATCCGGGCCGACCCTGGACGGTGGCGCAACTCGCCGCGACGGCGGCATTGTCACGCTCGGCGTTCTTCGAGCGCTTCACGCAGGCGGTCGGCACCGCCCCGATGGACTATCTGCTCACCTGGCGCATGGCGAAGGCCAAACGGCTGCTGCGCCGCCGCGAACTGGACATCGCTGAAATCGCCCGGCAGGTCGGCTACCGGTCCGCGAGCACCTTCAGCGTGGCATTCGCGAGGCGGGTCGGCATGTCCCCCGGCCGCTATGCCAGAACCGACGAGGCGGGACTACCCGCCGATGCGCCCTGAGGCGCAGACCGGCCATCGGCGCCCCTCAGCGGCTGCGCGCGCGGGCGCGGGCGCGCCACGCCAACAGCAGCATGGCTGCACCGAACACGGCCATCACCGCGCCCCACCACAGGTCGATGTTGATGCCGAGCGAGCGCTGCGCAAGCGCAGCCCCGCCCTGCAGGCCGTAACCGGCGAGCAGCAGGCCGAGCAGGCTGAACAGCGCGCCGACCGGGATGCGGATGTCGAGTCCCATGACGTTTCACCAGAACAGGAGGTTGAGCACTACGGCGGCGCCCAGGACGCACGCTCCGAGCACGGCGGGGCGGCGGTACCAGCGGGCCGAACCCGTGCGCTGGCGCGGCGTGAGCGAATACACGAGCCCGACGAGATCCCGCTCCGGTCGCGGCCGGGTGGCGAGACTGACGCCGACCGTGACCAGAAAGCACACGCCGAACGCATAGATCGCGGTCCAGAAATTCTGCGCCATCGGACTCGGGTACAGATGCATCACGGCGATCCACCCGCCCTTGATGCCGGGGGCGGCGCCCGCCGGCAGCGTCAGGCCGTGGTGCACGGCCGCCGCCGCGGTACCGGCCAGCAGCCCCGCGAATGCACCGTGTCCGCTGGCGCGCTTCCAGAACATGCCGAGCAGGAACGTGGCGAACAGCGGTGCATTCACGAACGCGAACAGCAGCTGCAGCAAGTCCATGATGTTGTTGAATCGGTTCGTCACGTAAGCTGCGGCGACGGAGAGCGCGATACCGACCACGGTCGCCACACGGCCGACCGTGAGGTAGTGCGCATCGGAGGCGTCGCGGCGGACGTACGCCTGGTAGATGTCGTACGTCCACACCGTATTGAAGGCCGTGACGTTGCCCGCCATACCGGTCATGAAACTCGCCATCAGCGCCGTCAGACCGAGTCCGAGCATGCCATTCGGGAAATACCGTCCGAGCATCAGCGGGACGACCATGTTGTAGTTGAGGCGTCCGTCGGCCTGGCGCGGCAGCGTCAGCCCGCTCGCCCCGCCGTGCACGGTGGCGGCAATGGCGATCATGCCCGGCAGGATCACCAGGAAGGGGAACAGCATCTTCGGGATCGCGGCGATCAGCGGCGTGCGCCGTGCCGCGTCCATCGATTCGGCCGAGAGCGCCCGCTGCACGACCAGAAAGTCCGTGCACCAGTAGCCGAAGGAAAGCACGAACCCGAGCCCCATGGCCATGCTGAACCAGTCGATGCCCATGGGATTCTCATGCGGGCTGCCCATCACGCCCCAGGTGCTCAGCCAGGCATCCGGCGCGAAGCCGCGCGAGCGTGCCACCGTGTGCAGGCCGGCGACGAGGCCCTGCCAGCCGCCGACGTCCTTCAGGCCGATCAGCACCAGCGGGGCGAACCCGAAGACGATGAGGAAGAACTGCAGCACCTCGTTGTAGATCGCCGAGGTGAGTCCGCCGAGGAAGATGTACACCAGCACGATCAGCGCCGAGAGCGACACGCTGGTGTTGAAGTCCCAGCCGAGCAGCAGCCGCAGCAGCAGCGCGAGCGCGTACAGGGAAATCCCGGAGGAGAACACCGTCATCACCGCGAAGGTGATGGCGTTCAGCCCCCGGGTCTTCTCATCGAAGCGCAGCTTCAGGTACTCCGGTACCGAACGGGCGCGCGAGCCGTAGTAGAACGGCATCATGAACACCCCGAGGAACACCATCGCCGGAATCGCACCCACCCAGTAGAACTGGCTCGTGGCCATGCCGTACTTGGCGCCCGAGGCGGCCATGCCGATGACCTCCTGTGCACCGAGGTTCGCCGAGATGAACGCAAGCCCGGCGATCCAGGCCGGCATGGCACGGCCCGAGAGGAAGAAGTCCGTGCTGGTGCGCATCGAGCGCTTCAGCGCCGCGCCGATGCCGAGCACCACCGCGAAGTAGGTGCCCATGATGATCCAGTCGATCGCCTTCGGATGCATGTCGGCCCCTTCAGGCGCGCCGGGTGGCGAGATGCCGCGCCCAGGCCGCATGCAGGGCCTGCGCGCGCGCGCGCACGACGGGCGCGGCATCTCCGGCCTTGTAGAGCGAGCCGCCGACGCCGATACCGGCGGCGCCGGCTTCGAGCCAGTCGGCAAGATCATGCGCGCCGGTGCCGCCGACCGCCCAAACGCCGGCCGTGCGGGGCAGTATTTCGCGCAATGCCTTCAGATAGCCCGTGCCGACGGTCAGGGCCGGGAAAAGCTTCAGCTGCGTGGCGCCGGCCCCGAGTGCCGTGAGCGCTTCGCTTGCGGTGAAAAATCCCGGAAAGCTGTCGAGCCCGAGTTCCACCGTCCGCCGGATGACCTCCGGATCAGTATTCGGCGAGACCACGAGCCGCGCGCCGGCGGCAGCGACCTCCTCGACGTCCCGCACCGTGAGCACGGTGCCGGCGCCAATCAGTGCCTGCTCGCCGAACGTGCGGGTCAGCCGCGCGATGCTCTCGAGCGGCTGCGGGGAATTCAGCGGCACCTCGAGCATGCGGATCCCGCTGTCGATCAGCGCAGCGCCGATATCGATCGCGTCGGTCGGCGTCACGCCGCGGAGGATGGCGATCACCGGCGGGGTAGCCGCGCCGGTCACATGTCTCATCGTCATGTCATGACCCCAGCAATATCGGCCGCGTCGTGCGCGGCGAACCCGACCCCGCACGGCTCGATCCGCGCGCTCTCAGGACAAGCATTCGCCGCTACGATTTCGAAAGGACGGCGGAGGTCCAGCGTACCGCCGGACTGCCCCCGCCTTATTCATAAGATTAATCTGCTTTAGCTCAAAAGTCTGCCCCCTGCGGGCCGCGGGCCGCGCCAGCGCGCCCGCCGCCAGGGCGGTCGGGCCGAAGGCCCGGCCGCCCTGCGCGCCTCAACGCCTCGCCGCGATGGCCGGCGTGGTCGAAAAGGTATACACGATGGTATTGCGGTAGACCTGCCCGGGATTCAGTCGCGCCGAGCCGAAGTTCGGGTGATTCGGCGTGTCCGGGAAGATCTGCGGCTCCAGCACGAATGCATCGCCCTGCCGATAGATGTGTCCGGAGGTGCCCACGATCGTGCCATTGAGGAAATTGCCGCTGTAGAACTGCAGTCCGGGCTGGTTCGACTGCAGCGTGAGCACGCGGCCCGAGGCCGGGTCGACGATCCGCGCCATCAGGCGCAATCCGGCAATGGGCCCGCGGCCGAACACCCAATTCATGTCGTAACCGCGGCCGAAGACCAGCTGGCGCGAGTGTCCGTCGAGGATGTCGCGCCCGATCGCCTTGGGCCTGCGGAAATCGAATGGCGTGCCCGCCACGGGCCGGATCACGCCCGTCGGGATCTGCGTCGCGTCCGTCGGCGTGATGTCCGCCGCCGGAATCATGAGCTGCTCATTGAGGATACTGCCGGAGCCCTCGCCCGAGAGGTTCCAGTAGGTGTGGTTGCTGAGGTTCACGATGGTCGGGGCATTGGTCGTGGCCCGATAGCGGATGAAGAGCTGGTCGCGGTTCGAGAGCGCGTAGGTCACCGTCGCGGTGAGCGTGCCGGGATAGCCCTCCTGTCCGTTCGGGCTGACGTAGCGCATCGTGACGCTACCGAGTGACGGGCCGCTGTGGACGGCGAGCACCGTCCACAACCGCCGGTCGAACCCCTTCGTGCCGCCGTGCAACGAGTTCGGGCCATCGTTGATCGGCAGCTGATAGGTGTGGCCGTTCAGCGTGAAGCGGCCCTTGGCGATCCGGTTGGCGAACCGCCCGACGCTAGCGCCAAAATACGGATCAGCCTTGCTCAGATAGCCGCGCAGCGTGCGGTAGCCGAGCGCGACGTCGGCGAAGTGCCCGTTGCGATCCGGCGTAAGGATCTCCTGCACGCGAGCGCCATACGTCAGCAACCGAACGGTGATCCCCTGCCGATTGCGCAGCGTGACGGCATACACGGCTCTGCCGTCCGGCAGGTGTCCGAAGACCGCCTTCGTCGCCGTCACCGCGTAACTCGTCTGCGTTCCGAAAGCCCCCAGGAGTGCCGTGGCCGCCACGGCGTAGTACATGTGTCGCATCCCGCCATCCTCTCTATGAAGGTGGCCGCGCCCGCAGCGATACGCCCCGGGCAACCGAACGCCCGCGCAACCCCCGCCGCAAACCGCCGCCAGAAGCTCTCCCCGGGGGCCATTGTAATGACCTCGGCGGCGCAATGCAGAGCAACGCCGCCGGCGCTCCGATGTGCCGCGCGACCCGCCAAGTCCCTGGCCGTCTGGCCGATCAGCGGCGCGCCGGCATCACGGCGCGCGTTCACCGCCGGGCAGATCGTTTCCGTAGCACACCGTCGATGGACAAGGGTCCGGCACCGGCCACACACAGCGCCAGAAGACCGGCGATGTACAGCAGGTCGGCCTCATAACCCGGCTGCCCGAAATGCGCACGGTCGCCGACGTACGAGAGGAGTTTGATCGAGCTGAAGCCCTACGGCAGGTGCACCGTGAAGATCGCGACCCGGAGCACGACGAGCATCGGCACAGTGACCGCCGGCACGAAGGCGCCGAGCAGCATGAGCGTCCCGCCGGTCAACTCCACGACGATCGTGGCCCGGCTCAGCACGTGCGGCCAGGACATGCCGATGGCATGGAGAATCGTGATGAATACCTCCGGGCCGCGCATGAGCTTCGCCCAGCCGTGCTGGATGAAGCCGAACCCGACGATGAGCCACCGCGGCATTCATCTCCCGGTCGGCTCGAGTAACGCCAGCACCGGTGCGATCGCACCCTCGAGCAACGCCTTCTCCGGGCGTACGCGCGCCAGCACGCGCAACCCCATCAGGACTGCCGTGAGGTGGCGCGCGAGGTTGCGCGCACCGACCGCCGCATTGATGGTGCCGTCCGACTGGCCGGTCCGTATGCACCGCAGGAAGAACGACTCGATGCGCTCGAAGACCTCCCTGATCACGGTGCGAAACCGCTCATCGTGCGGGGCAAGTTCGAGCGCAGTGTTCACCACCATGCATCCCTTGTGTTCCGGGTCCGTGAGCGAGCGCTGGACGATGTCCGCGAAGAACGCCTCGATCGCCTGGCGCGGCTGCAGCGCC
>Ga0315298_1010084_pt1 | contig 11465 bp, 5 predicted proteins | sample WHS_1_MG_FD_203077 | JGI IMG/M metagenome (GOLD analysis project Ga0315298, IMG submission 203077) | Extremophilic microbial mat communities from Washburn Hot Springs, YNP, Wyoming, USA - WHS_1_MG | ecosystem: Environmental > Aquatic > Thermal springs > Hot (42-90C) | place: USA: Wyoming... | reverse complement strand
AATCACGATTGTCGGACTTGGAACATGGGCAATCGGCGGCACCGGCTATAACTATTCGTGGGGGCACCAGGAAGACAGGGATTCTATTGCGACAATCCAGGCAGCAGTGGATGCTGGTATTAACTGGATTGACACAGCCCCTGCATATGGACTTGGTCATTCTGAAGAAGTGGTGGGAAGGGCGATTAAAGGGATGAGCCGCAAGCCGTTTGTTTTCACGAAACTTGGCAAGTCATGGGATGCAAAAGGCGTTCTTGGGGACGGCCTGTCAGGGAAGACAGTTCGCAAGGAGACAGAAGACAGTTTGCGCCGTCTTAATCTGGAACAGATAGATTTGATGCAGATACACTGGCCAAGGCCTGATAGCGAAGTTGAATCTGCCTGGTCTGAAATGGCAAAACTCGTTGATGAAGGGAAAATCCGCGCTATTGGCGTTTCAAATTTTAATGTTGCGCAACTGGAGCGAATCTGCAAAATCAGGGTACCTGCTTCCCTGCAGCCGCCGTATGCGATGCTCAGACGTGATGCAGAAGCAGAGATTTTGCCCTGGTGCAGGCAGCACGGCGTCGGAGTTATATGCTACAGCCCGATGTATTATGGACTCCTTGCCGAAAAATTTGATTCAGTGCGCATTCAGAAAATGGATGCAGATGATTGGCGCAGGAAACTTCCAGAACTGAATAATCCGCTGCACTTTGCGTATGAAAAATTCTTTACAGCACTTGAAAATGTTGCCAGGCACCAGGGGATGCTCCCGGGTCAATGTGCCATTGCATGGGTGCTTGCAAACCCTGCTGTTACAGGCGCTATCGTTGGCGCTCGCAAACCACGGCAGATACTGGAAATTCTTAATTCTAACTTTGTGCTTGACGCCAGAGCGAAACGCTCACTTGATGACGCAATTGCAGAATTTGAAAAAAGCAGGACCACAGGCAGGGAGTGATTGATGAAACCCGACAATACCCGGGAAAGAAACTTGCAATTATCATACGGGCAATTTCGTGCTTCGCCTCTTGAATACAGGCCAGTTCCATTTTTGTTCCTCAATCACGAACTCAGAAAACAGGACCTTGCCAGGTTTATCCGCGAGATGAAGGATAAAGGTGTGCGCGGTTTTTTCATGCACCCGAGAGACGGGCTTCTTACACCTTACATGTCTAAGACATTTCGTGACATGGTGAAGTTCATGGTGGTTGAGGCAAAGCGCTATGGTCTTGAAGCATGGTTGTATGATGAAGATCCGTATCCAAGCGGCGCTGCCGGCGGCAAGGTCATATATGAGCATCCTGAATACAGGTCACGGGTTCTTACAGTTACAACAGGGGCTTTTCGCGGCGGCAGGCGCGTGGTGTTTGACATTCCGATGGGCAATGTGGTGGCAGTATTCGCCCTGCCATCCGATGGAAAAGGCGCAGTAGTTAGAGGAAACCCGATTAACATAACCGCTCATACAGGTCCTGTGCGAGATAGATGGCACTACATCAGGCAATACAGCAACTACTATTTTTCTCAGCCCGCAGATACTTACCCTCACTGGCGCAGTGGCGCCGGAAAAATCAAGACGAGGACTTACTGGAATGCGCCTGCTGGCGACTGGGTAATTGTTGCATTCGTTGAACGAGACCAGAGCGAAGGATGGGAGCCATGGGGCGGATACGCGGATTTGTTGAATCCGAATGCGGTTGCTTCCTTCATCAGGCATACCCACGAAGTTTACTGGAAAGACCTCAAGCCGTATTTCGGCAAGACAATCCCGGGTATCTTCACTGACGAGCCGAAATGGGTCGGGCATCTGCCATGGACTACCCAATTCCCTGAGTTGTTTCAGCGCGCCAAGAAATATGATATCAGAGCACATCTGCCTGCGCTTCTCTATGATACCTATCCAGACGCGCCTGATATCAGGTATGACTACTGGGATGTTCTTACACATCGTCTGAAAGAGTCATTCTTTGACCAGATATCCGCATGGTGCGAGAAGCATCATATATCATTTACCGGCCACGTAAGCCCTGAAGAAGAGCCAGCATGGGGTGTTGCCTATCTTGGCGATCTTATGCAACTTGCCAGGGCGATGCAGATTCCAGGCACCGATATTATCACATCGCGCATCGGCACTGAAGAGTATCCCATTTTCAATGTCGGCCCAAAACTCATCAGTTCAGTTGCTCACCAGCAGGGCAGGAAGAGGGTTCTTGCGGAAGCATTTGCGCTTGCGGACTGGGACTATACAGTTCAGAAGATGAAATTGACAACAGATTATCTCTTCGCGCTCGGCGTGAATTTTCTTACCCCGCACGGGTTTTACTATTCCATAGATGGGCACAGGAAAAAGGAGGCATGCCCGTCACAGTTCTATCAGGCGACCTACTGGAAATATTACAGGCATTTTAGCGAGTATGTTGGAAGGATAGGGTATCTACTTACAAGAGGCGAATATCCTGCAGAATTTGCGCTTCTGTATCCGACAACTTCTCTGTGGCGGCTTATGCCGGGTTCAAAGGAAAAGGCAAGATGCGTAAGCGATTCATTTGTATTCATAAACGACCTGTTAATACGTAACCACAGGCAGTTTGATTTTGTTGATGATCTTGACCTTATGAACGCGGATATCCGCGATGGGATATTGAAAATCGGCAAACAGAAATACCCCTGTGTGGTTGTGCCTCCGGCCTGTGTTTATGACCAGAAGGTTACAGCCCAACTGGAGGGCTTTGCCGCGGCCGGCGGAAGGGTGCTCTGGGTAGGCGATGCGTCCAGGATGCCTGCAGGTCTTGTAAAACTCACAACGCGAAATGTCAGGGTTGTTGATGCGCCCTGTGACATTATTTCACTTACCGAAAAGCAAAGGCGGCAATTAAAGGAGCAGATTGCATCAGCCCTTGTAGAAATTGCGCCGCCAGATGTAGTTATTGCCGGCAGGGGCAGTTCGGAGGTTTTTGTTGCACGGCGACGGTTTTCAGCAGGCGCAATTAATTTTATTGTCAATCTTGCCGGAGAAACCACGCGTGTTAGAGTGGGAATCAAGGAAAATGGAAAATGGGAAAAGTGGAATCCTGTGACAGGAGAGGTGACTGAACTGCCGGTATCATTAACACGGGATGGACTTGAGATGACATTTGCGCCCGGAGAATCCACCATTGTCATTACGAAAGCCAGTAGAGTACGAACAGAAAAAAAGGGAATTTCTGTCTCGTTGCCAGGTTCGCGAAAACAGGTAAAAGAACTTGGCGCAAACTGGAATTTTGAGCCGGAGAACGATAATGTGCTTTTCCTCGGCAGATGGCACATGATAAAAGGCGGGCCAGAAGACATTCTTGCCGACGGATATGCTGCGCAGAATATTTCTTTTCCTGTTCTTGAACCCTGTCCTATCAGGGATGTGGCAACGATTTCATCTCTTACAGTGAAAGATGTTCCCTGGTTGGGCACGGTTTCTGCGCTTTCATTCCCCTGCGCATTCTGTTATAAGTTGAATTTTTCTCTGATAGGTAGTCCTGAAAAACTTGATCTCGTATGGGAGAAAGCAGGCATCCAGGGAAAATACAGGATATTTATAGACGGTGTCCAGATAAAAGGGAAGGAAATACAATCATGCTGCAGGTATGATGTTTCCAATCTCAGCGTTAATATCCTGCCGTATCTAAGGAAAGAAAGACCGTTTTATACGCCGTCTGTGCATACGGTTTATGTGTTTGTTGAGGCAGACAGTCCGGATGATGGGCTTCTGGAACCAATGAGGATATTCGGAAATTTTGTTGTTGAGTATGCAGGGGATAAGGGGATGGGGGCCGTGCTGCGCGAAAAGACCGGTGAAGCGCGCGTATCCTGTGGAAGTTGGACTGACTATGGCTACCCATTTTATTCAGGAACAGCAGTATACTGCCAGGAATTTGATATGGAACATTTTGAAAATAGTGAGCGCTATTGGCTTGAATTTGCCGATGTTAGGGACATCGTTGAAATTGAGATAAACGGCGCAAATCTCGGGCCTATCCTATGGCATCCGTTTGAAAAAGAGATTTCCGGGTTTCTTAAAGACGGCAGAAACAAAATTGTGCTTAAGGTTACTAATTCTCTTTACAATATGCTGGAAGGTGCCCCTAAACCATCAGGTCTGCTTGGGCCTGTGAGGATATCAGTGGAATAAAAATTTACCAGATTGCCCGGTCTGCATTTATTGAAAGGAAAGGAACAATATGGAATGGGAAAGACCAAAAACGATTAAGTTGTACCTGCATCCGCCTGAAGTAAGAAAACTTATCACCATCTGGCCTGATTTTAAAATTGTTTCATCAGATGTTGACCCTATTAAGGGTACAGGGTTTTTTAATGCGACAGGAATAAGGTTTCTCTTTGGCGAAAAAGCAATTGCACCTGACTGGAAAAAATCTCAATTTGTTGTAAGAAATGATGGAATACCTGTTTATTTTTTGAAAACATCCATTGATGATATGGAATATTTAATTGAATGTTTCTGTACCTGGAAAGAAATTCCAGAAACATATATCAGATTTACAGTAACAAATGCTTCAGGCAGGAAAAAAGAATTAATCACTGGTGTGATGGCTCGTTCAGGAGAAGATAGATTTTTATACGGAATTACAGGTGATTTTTATACCAATTACAATCCACTTCTTGAAAACTGGGATATGGTTTCAAATGATTTTTGTCTTGAAAAAAATTCCATAAAAAACAGAAAGGCAACAATTTTTTTCAATGCTGGTGAAAAAGCAAAATTACAATGGATTCCAGTAAACAGGCAAAATATCTTTGCAAAAAATTACCTTGAAATAAAACAAACTCTTGAGCCATTTGAAACCATTTCATATTATTTTGTGCTTGCTGAAAATTCTGACAAGATCCCGGTTTCAGCGTCTCATCACAGTTTTGAAAGAAACAAATGCGTTTCACAATGGGAGAAAGAACTTAATAAAGTTATTTCTGTCCCTGATATAAAAAAACAGGACTGGCTTATTCCGGTTTTGTGGTCATTGATATGCCAGTGTCTCCAGATGTTTGTTAAAGATGAAAATAGTATTGCAAGACCAAGGCAGGGTGGAAGATGGGCAGGTGTCTGGCCTGTTGAGGCAATGGATTTTCTCATTGCCCTTGATATGCTTGGACTTTATGATTGGACAGAAAAAGGGTATAGATTTTTTCTCAAACATCAGGAAAAAGATGGTGAAAACAAAGGAAGATTTAATTCATATCTTGCTCCTCAGTGGGAGAATATCAATGGTGGAGTGTTATATGGACTTTCAAGGCACCTGCTATTGCATAAAAATGAAAAATGCTTCCAGGAGTTCAAAAAGGCAATGCTTGATGGATTTGAATGGATTATTAGAAGGAGAGAAAAATCTTCAGGGCTTTTTCCAGCAGGGACACCCCATGACTGGGGGTTTACTGTCCAGGCATGGTGTATTACTGATGCAGTAAATTTTATGGGTATTAATGAAATGGCTGATGCTTTTTCTTATTTCAGTGACCCGAACGCAGGTGAAATAAAAAAGCAGGCGATTGACTATAAAAATTGCCTTGAAAAAGTCCTCGGACAAATTGTTGAGAAGCAATCTAAAAAGGATGAAATTTTTATCCCGAATTATCTTGGAATAGAGGAATCATATCCACCCCAGGGACCATATTTTGCTGATGGCCCAGCAATGTTGATTAGAGCAGGAATCCTTGATTCAAAAAGTCCTGTTTTTGAAAAGGTTGAAAACTATTTCAGAAACAGGGGATGGATGAAAAATGGGTTAACAGGTTTAATGACTGATGGATTGCTTGGTTCTTTTCATTCTGACCCATGGGCAGGTCATACCTGGTATGTTTCTTTTTCTGATTTTTGCTGGTTTCTTGGCTGGATGAAAAAAGGGAAAAAGGAACAGGCATTTGAGACAATGTGGGCACAGGTTAGATATGGTATGAGTGAGCATTATTATATGCTTGAAAGATTTGCTGACAATGACCCGACATTTTGTCCATGGCAGCCAAATGCAAGTGCGAATGGAAGATTAATTCAGATGCTTTTTGAGTTTTATGGAGCCAGAACAATCACAAAAGACCAGCAGGCATTAATCCGTCACAGGGGGAAGTTATGAATCAACGGGAAGAATTGGCACTTGAGGGAGGCAAGAAATCAAGGGATGTATTTTCAAAAGATGCGCCAAAATACGGCATTGAAGAATTGATGGGTCTGATAAGATTGTGGGGGTTGAAGAAGGGGAAGGAAAAATCAGTCCGTACCGTTCTTGAAAACGCCTGGACCGGCAAATCACCGCATCTATTCCGCTACTATCATCCAGAAGGAATTTCTGAAACAGAGAAGTTTGAAAATGCATGCAGAAAATTTTTCAATGTCCCGCATGTTCTTGCGGTAAATTCGTGCACTTCAGCATTAATTGCGGCGTGCGTTGCGTGTGAGGTTGGCCCGGGAACAGAAGTGATCGTGCCATCTCACACATTTTTTGCTTCAGCAGCTGCCATTGTTGCAGCAAAGGCAATTCCAGTCATTGCGGAGATTGATGAATCGTTGACAGTGGACCCGGAAGATGTGAGGAAGAAGATTACGCCACAGACCAGGGCAATCATCGTCGTCCACATGAAGGGTTTTCCTGCTGACATGGATGCAATCTGCGCTATAGCAAAACAACACAATCTGCGCGTCATTGAGGATGTTGCCCAAGCGGCTGGCGGAACCTACAGGGGCAAAAAACTCGGCACGCTCGGCGATATCGGCTGTTTCAGTTTAGACCATTATAAGGTAATCGCAAGCGGAGAGGGCGGAATTATGACATTTAGAGATGAGTGGCTTTACACCCGAGCCCAGAGTTACCATGATACGGCGGCATGCTGGCGGCCTGACCGTTATGCACGCGAGCGTAAAAAGGGAGAACTTTTCGCGGGCGAAAATTACCGGATGAACGAATTAGGGGCAGCAGTCGCACTGGCGCAACTAAAGAAACTTGGAAAACTTGCGGCAAATTTCCTGCGCAACTACAAACTTATCCGCGAACGACTGGATTTGCCTGATGGCGTCCAGGTCCTTAAGGAGAATGATCCTGATGGCGGCTGCAGATACCTGCTTGGCATCCTCTGGCCGACAGAAGGATTGGCGACTGCTGCCACAAAAGCGCTTCAAGCCGAAGGAATCTGGAGTTCAACCCATGATACGCATGTGCGCGACTGGCATGTGTACAAATACTGGGAACATATCCTTGAGAAAAAGACCGCAACTCGTGAAGGATGCCCGTACACCTGCCCGTACTACAAGGGAAAACTTCCAGATTACTCTCCTGACATGTGCCCGAAAACAATGGACCTTCTTGCGCGCAGTTTGTTTGTTCCAATCGGCGCAAATTTCACGATCGCTGAATGCAACCAGATTGCAAAAGGCATTAACAAGGTTGCGCGCATTCTTATGGAAAGGCATAGAAGCGGAGAACCATTGCTGCAAAAACAGTAACGGAAAAATGAAAAAGAAGGGCGAAAAACGAAGTTTTGGAAGCCCGGAGAAAGGATTAAAGCAGTGAAAGGAGAATGCGATGCAGAAGAAGATTGCGATTATCTGGGGGAATGGCAATGCTGTCGGCAATCTGAAAATCTCGCAGGGAAGGATAAGCGGTATGCGCGCAATTTGTGGCGGCAAAATAACTGGAGAATTGTTTTCCTTTGCGGCAAATCATGAGGGGCGGCTTGAGTTTACAGCAGAGTTGCCGGCAATTCCTGCAGGTTCTCCGGGACCTATCATAACAGTCGCCTCAAAGAAAAACCCATTCAGTTTTTTTGTGAGAGATGTTAATCGTGGATTTCCAATTCACATTCCAGAGTTCTCTGTTATTGTGACAGAAGCGGCTGACAAAAGGCCTTTTGAAGAGATTGCGCGCGCCATCAGTGCCCGGGGGCGGCTTTCAAAACTTATGCAACTGGAGCATGAGCCCGAAGAAAATTACGAAAACGCAGCCGCGCATGTACGCTCTATGCGATGCAATACCTGGCTTGGATTAAGCCGTGATATGAGAATTTTTGAAGTGATATTTCCTGACCCTGACCGCGTAACCATGCAGGTTGCGCCAAAAAATCATGGGATGGAAATTGCGCTTCCTGAAATAGAAGAAAAAGTTGATTCAGAATTTAGAAAATGGCACGGAGCGCAGCCGATTTATTCTATTTCATTTGGCCGCGGCTGCGGATGCGCGCAGAACCTTAAACGTCATCTGGAAGATGGTGTTCTTCCAATTCTGCATGCCGAACTTACTGATGAGGATATTAAGTATAAACTGACAATGTTTGTGGTTCCGGAAAAAACCAAACTTGCCATATCAAATCTGCGCGGGACCCATTTCCTTGTCGCAGACGGTCACGGCGGCGGCCATATGTTTACAGAAGAACAAAAAGTGGTCTATGAGAAGTTGGCTCCTGAAGAATTGCACAGGGCTGAAGAAACAGTTCTTTTCATAAAAATAGAAGCAATAAACACTTCCAATATCCCGAGATATGCGTTTTTCAAGACGCCAATACTCGGCGCTGTATACCCGCTTTTTCAATATGATTTCTCGCGCGGTTTTGCTTCCTTTTCACCCGACCGTATTTTTGCTGTCTGCACGCTTGACGGCGCGCCGCTTTCGCAGGAAGAGTTCGCGCCGGTTATCCCTGCAGGAAAAAAAGCAGTTGTTGAATATAGAATTCCCCATGAACCGGTATCAAGAAAGCGCGCAGAAAAAATTTTGGAGCAGGATTTTGAGACAAGACATTCAGAATGCCGGAAATTCTGGACCGAAAAACTTGAAACAGCGGCAAAAATTCATTTGCCAGAGCGCAGGGTTGAAGAGATGGTCAAAGCAGGCCTTCTCCATCTTGACCTTGTGGCGTACGGGCTTGAGCCGGATGGCCCTGTTGCTGCCTGCATCGGTACTTATTGCCCGATTGGCTCTGAAAGTTCCCCTATTATTCAGTTTATGGATTCAATGGGGTGGCACTCGCTTGCTGAGCGCGCACTCCAATACTTTATAGTTAAACAGCACGAAGATGGGTTTATTCAGAATTTTGGCGGTTATATGCTTGAAACAGGCGCTGCGCTCTGGAGCATGGGCGAGCATTACCGGTATACCAGCGATGAAAAGTGGGTCAAGCGCATCAAGCCAAATATTACCAGGGCATGCGAATACATGATGGAATGGCGGACAAAGAACAAGAGGGAGCAACTCAGAGACAAGGGCTACGGTATGCTGGACGGCAAAGTTGCAGACCCTGAAGATTTCTTCCACTCATTTTCACTCAATGGGTATGCATACCTTGGATTCTCAAGGGCAGCAGAAATGCTTGAACGCATCGCACCGCACCAGTCCGCGCGTTTCAGAAAAGAGGCAGAAGACCTGAAAAAGGATATCAGAAAAGCATTTTTTGATTCTGTGGCGCGCTCGCCGGTTGTTCCTCTTGGCGATGGCACCTGGGTACCGACAGCGCCGCCGTGGGCTGATGATTCCGGTCTTCTGTGCCAGTTTGCTGACGGCAGAAAGTGGCAGACACATGGAACGTTCCTTGCCCGTGATTCAATGCTCGGGCCGCTATACCTTGTCTTTCAGGAGGTACTTGACCCATATGAACAAAGCGCGGATTTTCTCATCAGGTACCACGCCGAACTTTTCCACATGCGCAATGTAGCGTTCAGCCAGCCATATTACAGCAGGCATCCCTGGGTGCACCTTGTCCGCGGTGAAGTAAGGGCATTCTTGAAGGCATACTATAATTGTTTCGCTGCGCTCGCAGACCGCGAAACATATTCATTCTGGGAACACTTTTTTCATGCTTCACCGCACAAGACGCACGAAGAAGCATGGTTCCTGATGGAGACCAGATGGATGCTTTATCGGGAACATGGAGATGAATTGTACCTATTGTCTGGAATTCCGCGTATGTGGATGGAACATGGTAAGGAAATTTGCATTGAAGGTGCTGCTACATATTTCGGGAAATTAACACTTATCGTAAAATCCCACCTTGAACACAAAAGGATAAAGGCAGAGATTGCGGTTGGCCCGGGCAGAAAACTTAATGCGGTTGCCATTCGCCTGCCCCATCCGGACGGTTTGAAACCCGTGGAAGTGATAGGAGGCGTTTACGACCCGAAAACAGAAAGCGTACTGGTGCGGCCTTTTGAGAAAAAGGCGCAGGTTATTATAGAATTTTAACGATGGGGGGCATCGCTATGAAGAAAAGGTTGCGACTTGGAGTTATAGGAGCAGGAGGAAGGGGAGGACTTGCTGAATGCGCCCACAGACCAGAAAATGGAGTTGAACTGGTAGCAGGCGTGGATGTCAGTGATGCTGTGTTGAAAACATTCCTTGAAAAACATCCAGGCGCATTTGTCACTAAGGACTACCGCGAACTTCTTGCTCGGCAAGACATTGATGCGGTTTTCATCACAACGCCTGATTTTCTTCACGAGGAACAGGCAGTAGCGGCGCTTGAATCAGGCAAGGCAGTTTACCTTGAAAAACCAATGGCAATTACCATCGCCGGCTGCGACAGGATTCTTAGGACCGCGTATGAGAAGAAACAAAAACTCTATCTTGGCCACAATATGCGGCACATGTCCATCATACAGAAGATGAAGTATCTTGTTGACAGCGGAGCAATAGGCGAGGTGAAAGCCGGCTGGTGCAGACACTTTGTTTGTTATGGAGGAGATGCGTATTTTAAGGACTGGCACGCAGAACGGGGCAAGTCAACAGGCCTTCTTCTACAGAAAGCCGCGCATGATATTGATGTGCTTCACTGGCTATGCGGCGGATATTCTGAACGTGTTACAGCACTTGGAGGGCTTACTCTTTATGACAGAATCAAGGACAGGCATGCCCCTTCGGAGCGCGGCGATGCAAGTTTCAGGATTGAGAACTGGCCGCCACTGTCCCAGAAGGGATTAAATCCGATCATTGATGTGGAAGATATCAGCATGATGCTGATGCGGCTGGATAATGGCGTATTTGCTTCGTACCAGCAGTGCCACTATACACCGGACGGATGGCGCAATTACACAATTATCGGAACAGAAGGCCGCATTGAAAACTTCGGGGATTGTCCCGGTGAAAGTGTTGTTCGCGTCTGGAACAGGCGCACGACATATAATCCTTACGGCGACGAGCAGTACTTCATACCGCCGGTAACAGGAAGCCATGGAGGAGCCGACCAGTCAATCGTTGACGAGTTCATAAGTTTTCTCAGGGATGAAAAGAAGACGACCACATCGCCGGTTGCCGCGCGGTACAGTGTTGCCGCGGGATATACCGCGACGCAATCCCTCAGGCAGAACGGAACGCCGATGGACATTCAGAAACTTGACCCGGAGATAGAATCATATTTTGCGCAATTCACGATTTAACAACCAGATAGCGCTGGATGAATACCCGAAATAACTGTAGGGGTCGGATTCATCCGACCCGTAAGCAGTTAGTAGTGGAGGTAGG
>Ga0315298_1010083_pt1 | contig 11466 bp, 11 predicted proteins | sample WHS_1_MG_FD_203077 | JGI IMG/M metagenome (GOLD analysis project Ga0315298, IMG submission 203077) | Extremophilic microbial mat communities from Washburn Hot Springs, YNP, Wyoming, USA - WHS_1_MG | ecosystem: Environmental > Aquatic > Thermal springs > Hot (42-90C) | place: USA: Wyoming... | reverse complement strand
ATACCCCTCCACCTGCACCAGAATGTACTCCCCCAGCAACGTCCCGCTCAGATACCCCGCCCGGTCCACCACCACCCCCACCAGCAGCACCAGCAACCCCGCCGAGAGGGCCGCCGTCATCCCCGCCAGCAGACTCCGGCTCCACCGCCGCACCACCCCCCGCAGCGCATACCGGGCGGAGAGCAGAACCCCGCCGGAGCGACCCCGCACCCGCTCCCGCCCCGGCCGATGGCGCAACCCCGCCATCCGCAGCAGCGGGATGGGCGGCACCCGCGCCGCCTGCAGGGCCGGGTAGAGACTCCCCAGCAGCGAGAGGGCGGTCACCAGCAGAGGGACACCTGCCAGCCAGGGGAGGGACGGGAGGGGTTGGCGGGCCAGGGCGAGGGCTCCGGCGGCCAGGGCGGTGCCGCTCAGGCCAGCCCCGGCGCCTACCAGGAGGGCCCGCCGCAGGACGTGCCCCATCAGGGTGGTGGAGCGCCAGCCCAGGGCCTTCTGGAGGGCCAGGACGGGCTGGCGGGCCAGCAGGTCGGCCCAGGCCATATCGGCGGCGAAGAGCCCGCCGGTGACCAGGAGGGCGGCGATGAGAAGGAGGTGGCCGGACTGGATGCGGCGGTGGTAGGAGAGGGTGACATTTTTCTGGACCCACTGCTCCTCCACGTAGCCGATGCCGGGGACGTGGACGAGGATGCGGCGGGGGGAGGAGCCGACCATAATGTCCACGTCCAGGCCGGTGCGGCGGTGGATTTCGGAGGCGACGGCTTCTATTTTGCGCTGGGCCTGGGGGGTGAGTTCATCTATGCCACCGACACGAACGCGAATGGCACTGATGCAGTTGTCGCCAGCAATCAGCCGTGCTGCTTCCAGGGTGGTGAGGGCCAGGGGCGGGAGAGGAACGGGCCCGGTCAGGGCAAGAGTAGGACGGATGACAATGGGCTCTGTGGGTTGTCCCGATTCATCATACCGAAGGGTGACCACGGGAGGGATGTACATCCCCAGCGGCACCCGGTTCATTGGCTCCACCTTCACCGGGAGTCGCTCCAGTTCAAACATACCCTTCAGTTTTACAGAGAAAGCATTGGAGAAACGCTCGGTCTCATCTTCTGCATAACGGTAGGGTATTTGAGGAGTGACTTCCACCAGAGGACCCTCATAGGGAAATGGAGCAGTCCCTTCGGTATATGTCTGAGCCTTCATCGGCCAGAACATCCTGGGGAAAAAGATTTGCGTCCCCTTCTCTTCCCGAAGTTCCTCAATGACCAGCGAGAGGGATTCCTCTGTGCCAATGGCTCGCTCCCATAAGATTTGGGTTGGTAAGTGCTCCACAGCAGATGGGTCATCTCTGGCCAGAATCGCTTCCAGCGAGAGGTTGGGAGGTAACAGGACTCGTAAAAGCCGGGCAGAGAGGGTCACGCTGATATAGGGTGTGGTGTTCAAAAGGAGCGGGACGTCCCGAATAATAGGGAAATTCGGTGCAGAGGTTGGAAGGCCCTCAGGGGATTGGGAGGTCGCCCGTATCGGTTCCCGGCCGGTCAGATATTCGCCCTCCACCAGGGCCTGGTCCAGGCCTACCAGTCGGGCTTCCTGTTCCGAGTCTATGAAGCCCAGAGGATACACCACACCGGGGGTCAAACCAGCCAGACCTCCGCCGAGACATTTCCGGACAGGTGGATATCCCAGGGCCAGGTCTTCCGGCTTAATAACCCGATAGCAGCGGTTCCGAAAACCCTCCTGAACCTGCAGCCCGTCATCAACTGTTTCTATTTGTTCAAGCAGATAAACTCCCGGTTCGGCAGGTTCCGGAAATGCGCGATCAGAAGAAGCGGTAATGGTCAGATAGGTCAGCAAACCTTCCGGGGCCGCAACCTCTATCCCAGGGATAGATTTGATGGCTTCATATTGGGCGATGGAAATGCCGCCCGTAAGATTGGAAAGAAAATTCGGTTCCACCAGGCCATATTTGGCCTCTATGGCTGAGCGGGCCCCGGCTGGCCGGACCAGAATATCGTAAACGGTGCGCCAATACTGGGTCAGGCTCTGGTCGGCCACAAAAACGACAGATTCTGAGGCCTCTACTGTCAGGATAGCGCTCGCACTCAAGATCAATAATCCCAATATTAAGAGCCCTTCCCTTCGGTTCCACATCACCGTGCCTCCCCTGTTAAGGCGAGCAATGCGGGCAGAAACATCCCCACTGGCCAGTATACCAGCAGCACGAACCGGGACAGCCGTTGCATACTTGATAGCAACAGAATCTGTATCCCAACTCGGGAACGGTGCGCCAATCAGGGCCACAGGTCCCATAACCGCATCCGTAGCCGGTGCATTGCCACCAGCAGCGAAAGTAATCACAATAGCCTTCAGGCTCTGGGGGGCCCGCCCTTACCGATGAGATACTGATCCCCGCCAGCACCGCCGCCACCACCAGCATCCCGCAGAGAACCCGCATCAGCCACTTGCCGTTCATCGTTCACCTCCTCATATTTTGGAAAATCGGATCCCTTTTGAACGAGCCCATTGGCCCTTATCCTATTCTTCCTACTCCCTACTTCCTACTCCCTACTCCCTACTCCATAATCCTCCCACCCCCTTTCACTTCCCGCCCCTCACCAGCGCCTCCAGTTGCTCCTGCGTGCTGGCGAAACCGGCGTTGAGGATGACCCCGTCCTCCCCCACCACATAAAAATACGGCGTCCCCGGCACCTGGTAGGACGCCAGCACCTCTCCGCTCCCCTCCAGCACCGGGAAAGCCAGCCCATACGCCTCCGCCACCGCCCGGTTCTCTTCCGGAGTCCCCAGAGAAACCATCACCACCGCCACCTCCGGATGCTCTTCGGCGAAGGCCCGCAGGTGTGGGTACATCTCCCGGCAGGCCGGGCAGTGGGGAGAGGCGAAGGCCAGCAGCACCCTCTGGCCCGCCAGCGCCTCCAGCGAGACGGACCGGCCGGAGAGGTCAGGGAGGGTAAAGGCAGGGGCTTGGGTACCGGGGGAGAGACCGGCGGGAGGCTGGGCCGGGCGCAGGGGTTCCAGCGCGGCCAGCACTTCCCGCTGGAGTTGGTTCATCCGCAGGAAGAGGCCGATGATGGCCACCATCAGGAGGAGGACGATGCCGGTGAGGAGCAACAACAGTACTTCCGCCCGCGACCCGCCCATAGGACCGCCTCCCGGCAATATTATATCACTTCCCCCCCCGTGTCAAGTCCCATTTGAGTGCGACGATAGACCAAATCCTTTTCTACCTTTCGGTGTGACCATTTTCCTATTGCCTCTTCTACAAAAACGTGGTACGATTGGGTCACCCTGCGGGAGGAGGGTTATGTGATGCGGACTTGTGTTCTGGCGGAAGGCAAGACCTTTGTCCAGAGACTGGCCTGCCTGGGAGCGGCGGTGCTGGCGCTGGCTGCTGCCCGTCCGACTTCAGCAGAGGCGCACCAGCCAGCGGCATCCCGTCCGTTCCAGGAGGGCATTTCCTTTGCCACCTGGTGGTCCGGGCAGTACGCCACGCCGGAAGCGGATTACTCCCTCTCCCTCCTGGCCTCCACCGGGGCCGAATGGGTTGCCCTCATCGTGACGGGCTACCAGGAGACCCCCTGGTCCACCACCATAGACTATACCAGCACGCGGACTCCCACCGACGACGAACTGGCCCAGGTCATTCGTCAGGCCCACAGTTTGGGACTCCGGGTGATGCTGAAGCCGCACCTGGACCTGGAGGACGAGGCGACCACCGGCTGGTGGCGGGGGCACATCGGGACTTACTTCACCACCGAGGCGCAGTGGGCGGCCTGGTTTGCCTCCTACCGGGCGTTCATCACTCACTACGCCCAACTGGCCCAGCAGGCCGGCGCCGACCAGTTCGTCGTGGGGACGGAACTCCTGGGAACGACCCACCGGGCCGATGACTGGCGACGGGTGGTCGCCGACGTCCGCGCCGTCTACAAAGGCCCCATTGTCTACGCGTCGCTTCACAGCGGGGAGGAGACGTCCATCACCTGGTGGGACGCGGTGGACTACATCGGCGTGGACGCGTACTACCCGTTGAACGATAACCCCGACGAAAACCCCACCGTAGAGGAACTGGAGGCCGCCTGGGCCGGGCCGAAGGCGACCCTTTCGGCCCTCTCCGCCCGGTACGGGAAACCCGTGATTTTCACCGAAATCGGCTACCGCAGCACGGCGGGCTGCACGGCCTTCCCCTGGGATTCCTGGCGGTCGGGGCGGATCAACTGGGTGGAGCAGGCCGCCGCCTACGAGGCCGCGTTCCGGCAGTTCTACAACGAGCCCTGGATGGCGGGGATGTACTGGTGGTTCTGGCCGGCGGACCCGTGGGCCAGCGGCCCCTGCGACACCGGTTATTCCCCCCGGCAGAAGCCCGCCGAGGACATCCTGCGGGCCTGGTACGGCGGCGTCCCTCGCCCGGTGGACCCCGTCCTGTTCCCGGCCTACGATCAGGCGTTGACGGTCTATCAGGACGGGCTGGCCTCCGGCTGGCAGAACTGGTCATGGGGGGCCACTCTGAATCTGGGGGCATCCGTTCAGGGAGGGGACGCGCCGCTGGTCGCCGCGCAACTGGAGCCCTGGGGAGGCATCTCCTTCCGGCGGACCAGTCCCTTCTCCACCGGGGAGTACCGGTGGCTGGAGATGGACGTGCGGGGCTCTTCGGAGGGGGAGCCGCAACTGCGGGTCTACCTGGAGACGGCGGACGGGGTCCGGCTGGTGGCCGCGCCCGTCAACGACTGCCGGCACATCGCCGGGGGGCACGTGGAGGCGGAGGTCTGGAAACGGGTGCGCATTCCCCTCCAGGACCTGAACCCCAACGGCCTCCCGGTCGTCCGGCTGACGATTCAGAACGCCAGTGGTGCCCCGTCCCCTCTGTTCTGGCTGGACAACCTTCGCCTGGTCGCGGCCCGGGAGCCGGCCCACCGGGTCTTCCTGCCGCTGACGGTTCGGGGCGGTCAGTAGGACAACTGCGAGCAGTTGTCCTACTACCGCACATACGGGTCCCGGATGGCCTCCAGGAAGGCCGCCAGGCTCTCCGGGCTGGAGGCCACCGACCAGTTGATGACCGGCCACTCCCGGTCGGAGGTGACCTCCAGGAGCAGGACCGCCCGCACCAGCGGGTACTGCTCCTTGAGTAACCGGAAGCACTCCCGAATCCACTCCGCCTTGTCCCCGCCCTGCTCCGCCGTCGCCACCTCGGTCAGCATGATAGGCTTGCCCCACTGCAACGCGGCCTGGTACTGCCCGTCAAACAACTCGTGGAAGGACCGCCAGCGGGCCCAGTCCGCCGTCGCCGCCGTGCCGTGGTTGAGGACCGTCGTCCCCACCCAGTCCACCACGTCGTCCCCCGGATAGTACTGGTCGGCCCAGCCGTTCAGCCACATCGCGCTCCAGAGGAACTGGACGTTCGTCGCCCCCTCCTCCCGGAAGAGGGCGACGATGCGCCGGAAGGCGGCCCGGTACCCCTCCGGGTCCCCCTGCCAGGGGTACGAGGACCCAACGCCAGCGGGGGGCGTCGCGAAACGAGATTTGGAGACGGTCCTTCCAGGCGACCCACAGCCAGAGCAGGCCCAGTTGAGTCAGAGGTTTCCTTGCCATCAGTTGTTCTCCATAGGGGGTGAATGGGGTCAAGAACGGGTTCAGCCGACCAGCATCAGGACCAGCCCGACCATCCCGCCCAGCACAATGCCAGAGAGCACATCCAGGAGGTAGTGGACGCCCAAGAGGACGCGCGAGAGGGCGACAGCGGCGGCCCAGAGGGCCAACACGGCGATCAGCCATCCGGGGATCAGCGGGCCCAGCACAGTGGCGATGGCGGCGACCCGGACGGCGTGTCCGGAGGGGAGACTGTAGTGGTCGTGGATGGGGTACAGCCCATCCGGCGGCCCATCCGGGCGGGGCCGGCGGATGAGCCGCTTGAGCCCGGCCGCGACGGCGCCCGCCCCGACGATGGCCTGGACCAACCGCAGGGCCATTTCCTGCCACGTCGGTGTCCCCGGCAGAAAGAACATCACGGCCGCAGCGGCCAGCCAGAAGACGGCATCCCCCGAATGAGCGACCGTTTTCCCCAGGCGCCGCCAGCGGCTGTCAACCAGCCGCAGGGAGGCGGAGAGGGCCGCATCCCAGCAGGATAGCCGTCCCCATACCCCTCCGCTTTCGGGGCAGCGCAGACGGGCCGTTTCCTCCGTGTATGCCAGTTCCATCGCCAATCCTTTCATCAAAGGCCTCAAAACGGACTGCGGGGGCGGGGAAGGCCACTATCTTCCCTCTCCAGTTCGTCCCAGGTAACGTCCATCTCCACCATCTCACCAGTAACGGCGTAAACCGTCCGCTCGCAGATGTTGGTGACCCGGTCGGCGGCCCGCTCCAGGTTGTGGGCGGCCCACAGAAGCCAGTTGACCTGCTCTATCGCGGAGGGGTCCCGAATCACAGCGCCCATCAGGTCCCGGTAGATGCGGAGATAGAGGGCATCCACCTCGTCGTCCTCCTGCGGGATGGCGCGGGCGGCCTCCGCGTCCTCGTTGACAAAGGCCAGCAGGGCCCGATGGAGCATATCGGCGGCCTTCTGGGACATCATCGCGATTTCCGCGGGCACGGGGGGCTGAGGGGAGTCGCCCATCCGGATGTTGATGATGGCGATGCCCTTGGCGTAATCGCCGATGCGCTCCAGTTCGCCCGCAATCTCCAGCACCGCCGCCAGCAGGCGCAGGTCGCCCGCCACCGGCTGCTGGGTGGCAATGAGGCCGATGGTGAGGGCCTCCAGCGCAAGGCGCCGGTCGTTAATCTCCCGGTCCTTTTCCACCACGCGCCGGGAGGCCTCCAGGTCCCGTCTCCGGAACGCCTCCGCCGATTCCAGGAGCGCACGCTCCACCATGTTTCCCAGGATTAACAGTTTCTCTTTGACTTCCCGCAGTTGCTGGTCCAGTATTTTCCGGGTCATCGGCTACCTCTTATTTACAACCCCCTCTGTAATTACCTACCCAAGAACCGTTTCATAAAAACCACGAAGGACACGAAGGCCGCACAAGGGTACAAAGGACGATATTTTATCCCTTTGTGTCCTTTGTGAGTACTTTGTGTCCTTTGTGGTAGGTAATTACCCCCCTCTCAAGTTTGGCCCTTTGCCTTTGGTCCTTCTGCAAGGGCTCTCGGCCGCCGCAGCGAAAAACCATTGGTTATCCAAACCGCCCGGTCACGTAATCCTCGGTCCGCTTATCCCGGGGGTTGGTGAAGATGGTCTTGGTTGGGCCGAACTCAATGAGCGTCCCCGACCGTTCCCCCTCGCCGGTGAGCATCATCATCGCCGTGTAGTCGGAGACGCGGGCCGCCTGCTGCATATTGTGGGTGACGATGACGATGGTGTAATCCCGCTTCAGTTCCCGCATCAGTTCCTCAATCTTGAGGGTGGCGATGGGGTCCAGCGCCGAGGCCGGCTCGTCCAGCAGGATGACCTCCGGCTGCAAAGCAATGACGCGGGCGATGCAGAGCCGCTGCTGCTGCCCGCCGGAGAGGGAGAGGCCGCTCTGGTGGAGTTTGTCCTTGACCTCGTCCCAGAGCGCCGCCGCGCGCAGGGCCCCTTCCACCGCCTCGTCCATCTGCGCCCGACTCCCCCGGAAGCCGTTGATGCGCAGTCCCCAGGCAATGTTTTCGTAGACGGACTTCGGGAACGGGTTGGGCTTCTGGAAGACCATCCCGATGCGCCGCCGGACCTCTACCGGGTCCACGCGCGGGTCGTAGATGTTCATCCCGTCAAAGAGGACTTCCCCCTCCGTCCGGCAGCCGGGCACCAGTTCGTTCATCCGGTTCAGCGCCCGCAGGAGTGTGCTCTTCCCCACCCCCGAAGGGCCGATGATGGCCGTGATCTGGTGGCGGGGGATGGCCAGATTCACATCCTTGACGGCCAGAAAAGCGCCGTAGTAGACGCTCAGGTTGCGGAGTTCAAGGGCTACTGGTTCCATAGGATGTTCCGTGATAGTCAAACGTGAAACGGAAAACGTGAAACGTGAAACGTAAAACGTGAAACGTGAAACGTGATGCGTGATTACCAGCGCCGCTGGAGGCGGTTGCGCAGCCAGATGGCCAGCGCGTTCATCGTGAGCAGAAGGGCCAGCAGGACGATGATCCCCGCCGCTGCCAGGCGCTGGAAGGCCGCCTGTGGCATGGAGACCCAGTTGAAAATCTGGATGGGCAGAACGGTGAAAATATCCAGCGGACCGCGCAGGTCAAAGGCGATATAGGTCAGCGCGCCGATGGTGATGAGGGGCGCCGTCTCGCCAATGGCCCGGGAGAGGGCCAGAATCATCCCCGTCAGAATCCCGCCCATGCTGTAGACCAGGACGTGGTCCCGGACCATCTCCCAGCGGCTGGCCCCCAGCGCCAGCGCCGCCTCGCGAATGGAGGCCGGCACCGCCCGCAGCGCCTCGCGCGTGGAGACGATGATGACCGGCAGGATGACCAGCGTCATCGTCAGGACGCCCGCCAGCAGACTCCGCCCCAGCCCCAGGCCGCGCACAAAGAGCCCCAACCCCAGCAGGCCGTAGATGATGGACGGCACCCCGGCTAGATTCGCCACGTTAATCTCAATGAAACGGGTCAGCGCGTTCTTCGGCGCAAACTCTTCCAGATAGATTCCCGCCCCAACGCCCAGCGGGAAGGAGAGGAGCGCCGTCAGTACCATCAGCCAGATGGAGCCCTGGAGTGCGGAGCGCAGGCCGGCCTGATCCGGAAAGCGGGACGGGAACTCGGTGAAGAGTTGCGGCCGCAGATAGGGCAGGCCGTCCACAAAAACCTTCACCAGCAGGGTCAGGAGCATGGCGATGCCCAGCAGAATGGCCAGGAGCGCCACCCCTTCCCAGACCACCCCCAGGGCCTTGCGGCGCGGCAGGTTGGGCTCAAATCGTGCTCCGGACTGCGTCCTCCGTCGTCCGTGGTCTGTCGTCTGTGGTCTGTGGTCCGTGGTCCGTCGTCCGTCGTCCGTCGTCATTCATACACCTCCCGGAAACGCCGGGTGAGCAGGTAACTGGCGACGTTCATCCCCAGCGTCATCACGAAGAGCATCATGCCAACGGTGAAAATGGTCTTGTAGGCCAGACTCTGCTGGGGGGTGTCGCCCAGGCTGACCTGGACGATGTAGGCCGTCATCGTCTCTATGGATTCCAGCGGGTTGAGGGTCAGTTTGGGCTGCTGGCCGGCGGCGATGGCGACGATCATCGTCTCGCCGATGGCGCGGGAGACGGCCAGGATGAAGGCGGCGGCGATACCTGAAAGGGCCGCCGGGACGACCACCTGCGTCGCGACCTCCCAGCGGGTGGCACCCAGCGCGTAGGCCGCCTCCCGCACCGAGTTGGGAACCGCGTAGAGGGCGTCCTCCGAGAGGGAAGCGACCATCGGCAGAATCATAAAGCCCATCGCGATGGCTGCGCTGGCCGCGTTGAAGACCTGGGTCTGCGGGAAAACCGACCGCAGGATGGGCGTGATGAAGGTCAGCGCGAAGTAGCCGTAGACGACGGTGGGAATGCCCGCCAGAATCTCCAGGAACGGCTTGAGGACCCGACGCACCCGTTCGCTGGCGTACTCGCTCATATAGATGGCCGCCAGCAGGCCCAGCGGCAGGGCCACCAGCATGGCGCCCGCCGCGACCAGCACCGTCCCGTTGACCAGGGGCCAGATGCCGAACCGCTGGGAGAGGAAGAGCGGCGTCCAGCGGGTATCCAGGAAGAACTGGGCGAAAGAGACCTGCCGGAAGAAGAGGACCGTCTCCTCCAGGAGAACGTAGATGATGCCCAGGGTGGTCAGGACGGAGACCAGGGCAAAGAACAGCAGGGCGGCCCTGACGGTCCGCTCCTCCCATTGGCGGCGCCGCCGAAGGCCATCCGACCGGAACAGGTTTGTGTGTTGGTGACGATCCGTGCTCATAGCCATCGGGAGAATGGGGCGGCGGCCTGTAACCGCCTGCCGACGAAAGTCGCCCGCTCTGGGCCTTCGGTCGGCCTCGCCGACCCTCCCCCTCCCTTCTCCCGCCGTGCGAGAGAGGGAGGGGAAGGGTGAGGGCAATGCCGCCCGGTCCTGCACTACTGCTCCGCCTTCAGCAGGTCCGCCAGGGTGACGCCGACCTGGGGGCCGCCGCCCTTGAAAACCGACCCGACGATGCGCTTCTCGTACCGCTGCATCGCCAGCGAGTAGATTTCATCGGGCAGCGGGATGTAGCCCACGTCCCGCACCAGCGTCTTCGCATGCTCCAGGTAGTACTTCACGAACAGGTCAATCTCGTCCTTCTCGTCGGCCCGGGCCCGGTTGACGTAGATGAAGAGCGGGCGGGAGAGGGGCTTGTAGGTGCCGTTGGCGACGGTCTCCAGGGTGGGGTAGACGCAGTTGCCGTCGCCCGCGTCAATCGCTACCAGTTTGAGTTTGTCCTTGTTTTCCTCGTAGTAGGCCAGGCCGAAGTAGCCCAGCGCGTTCGGGTCCCCCGCGATGCCCTGGACCAGGACGTTGTCGTCCTCGCTGGGCAGGTAGTCGCCCCGGCTGGCCTGGGCCTTCCCCACGATGGCCTCGGTGAAGTAGTCAAAGGTCCCGGAGTCCACGCCCGGCCCGTAGAGGGTCAGGGGACGATCGGGGAAACCGGCCCGCACCTGGCTCCAGTTGGTGATTTTGCCCTCGGCGTCCGGCTCCCAGATTTTCTTCAGTTCCTCCACCGTCAGGCAGGTGACGAAGTCGTTGGCGGGGTTGACCATCACCGCCAGGCCGTCAAAGCCGACGGGGAGTTCAATGTACTCCACATTGTTCTGCGCGCAGACTTCCGCCTCCGATTTCTTAATGGGGCGGGACGCGTCGGAGATGTCGGTTTCGCCCGCGCAGAACTTCTTGAAGCCACCGCCGGTCCCGGAGATGCCCACGGGCACCCGCACCTGGGGGTACACTTTCTGGAACTCCTCGGCGACGGCCATCGTGATGGGGGCGACGGTGCTGGAGCCGTCCACCAGGATGGTCCCCTCCACCGGCCCCGGCGTCGGGGTGACTTCCACCACCTCCCGGACGACGGTCACGGCGACCTGGGGCGTCGGCGTCGGCCCGGGGGTCGGGGTCGGCTGGCAGGCCGCAATCACGGCCAGTAGCACGATAAAGGATATGGACAGCAGAAGTTTACGAGACATGTTGATTGACCTCCTCCTTCAGTTTTCTGATTCCGCTGGCGATCATAACGGCCTGTGGTTAACGGCAGAAGAAGGAATTGTTAACGTTGGGTTAAATTGACAGCGCCCGTCAGAAAGGTATAATGGGATAAGCATGTCATCACCCACAGCGCTCCAGTTCCTGACCGATTCCGAAACGGAGGCCATCCACCAGGCCACCCTGCGCATCCTGTGGGAGGTCGTAATTACCTACCACGAAGGGCACAAAGTACTCACAAAGGACACAAAGGGATAAAATATCATCCTTCGTGCCCTTTGTACGGCCTTCGTGTCCTTCGTG
>Ga0315298_1010082_pt1 | contig 11466 bp, 15 predicted proteins | sample WHS_1_MG_FD_203077 | JGI IMG/M metagenome (GOLD analysis project Ga0315298, IMG submission 203077) | Extremophilic microbial mat communities from Washburn Hot Springs, YNP, Wyoming, USA - WHS_1_MG | ecosystem: Environmental > Aquatic > Thermal springs > Hot (42-90C) | place: USA: Wyoming... | reverse complement strand
TGAGCTACCGCATAGACAGCTCTCGGGCGCGGCTGAAGTTCACCGCGCCGCGGGCCGCCGCCGTGGCCGCCTCCTACCTCGCCGCCTTCGCCATGGTTAAGATGGGGCTCCTCTGGGGCGTGGCGCTGCCGCTGGCGGCAGTGTCGCTGGCGGCGCCTCCACGCGTCCGCGACCTCTACGGCGTGGGGGCCGCGGCGTGGAGGCTTTTGATGGCAGGTGCGGCTCTGCACCATCACCTTCTCTACATGGGGTTTGCCGTGGTGATGTCCACTCTCTGCGTCCCCTTCTTCCTCCCCGCCGTGTTGTACCGGAGAGCGCCGAGGTTCGGGCCTGTGCCTTTTTTATTCGCCTCCACCGCAACGGCGCTCAGGTTGCTGGGGTTGTTGATCCCAGCCGCCTTAGCTGTGCTGGGCCTCCTCCTGTATATAGCCGCCGCGGCCCTCGCCCAGGAAAAGGTCCCGCTCCTTCCGCCTGAGGATAAACACTAGCGCAGGCCTGCCCCGCGGCCTCCCGTGGTACACCTTCTCGCCGGCGCCGTAGAGGTCCTCCACCACGAGCCCCACGGCGGAGCCCTCAGGCATAAATACCACGATGTCGGGGTGAACGTTTATCTGCCTCCGCGGTGGTCCTCTGCATGGACAAGGGGGTGATATACGCGGTGGTGGCAATAGTGGGCATAATAATCGGCGCGTTGGCGTTTACCTACAACCCAGGCGTGGAGGTGAGGACCCAGACGAAGACAGCCACGACAACAATCACCGAGTCTCCGGTCACCGTGACGGCTCAGCAAACCGCAACCCCCACAACGGCCGGCCCCACACAGAAGATTCAGTATAACGAACAACTGGCCAAGAAGGGCTTGGACGCGTTTAAGGAGCTTGCGTGCAACGCCTGCCACACGGTGAAGGGCGCAGGTATCGAGGTGGGGGGCAACATAGGCCCCGACCTCAGCAAGGCCCTGCTGGGTAGCGTTGGGGTTGAGAAGGGGACCGCAGGCGGCCCCATGATGTCTAAGTACTTCGAGAAATACGGCCTTAAGAACCCGGCCGCGGACTTGAACAAAGCCGCCGAGTTGCTGGCTAAATTCCTCATAGAAGGCGACAAGGACCTGGCACCGACGATGACTGTCCAGGCAGAGACCTTTAAGAAGCAACTGGGCGACAAGTGGGCGCAGGAATACGTCCCCGCCATCGTGGAAATGTTAAAAATGGCCGCCTCCAAAAGTTCGTGAAAGTTAAACTTCTCCCACTCCAGGTTTTTTCCCTCCTCGACGAGGTAGACCGTAGGCTTCTCTGCCTCTCTGCTAGGGCGGAGGCCAAGTCCTTGCCGTTTCTCACTGGTCTGTCTAAAAGCGCGGTGTATCGCCGCCTGGCGCGGCTCAGGTCGCTGGGCTTTGACGGAGAAGGCGTGTATCTGCCCTTCGCCTCCACAGACCACACCCTGAAGCTCCTAGAAAAACCGATCCTGGTCATAAGCAGAGAGGGGTGCGTGTACATCCCGGATAACTGCGACTTCCGATGCCACAGCTGTCCCCTCTACGGCCAGCACATGAGGGTGTTGGCTAAGGCGCTCCCCGACGTGTGTAGCTGTCTGTGGCCGCCCGACATTGCGAAGGCTTTGGAGGGGAGGATTCTGGAGCGGCTAGGGAGGGGCTTCGAAGTCGAGCTCTAGGAGCCGGCGGAGGGCCTTGGCGAGGTGTCTGTAGGGGCTCCCCGCCCTCTCTACGCACTGCGAGAACTTGTCCAGCCACGGCTTCATGAAGCGGAGGTAGAAGTCCCTCCTCATGGTCCTCCTCCCCAGGTCGTCCACGGCGCGTGTGACGCCTAGGAACTCCAGCATGGCTGGCAGGTAGTCGGGGAGCTCCTTCTTCACGTCGAGCTCGAGACCAAAGGCCCTGTAGTAGGTGAGTATCTGGTGCATATACCACCCCCTCTCCTTGTTGTCTTCGCCGAGGGCGTGGTACCCGCCGTAGGGAGGGCAACGGGGAGCCAGCTCGAACATCTCCACCCTGTGTCCCTCGAGGTCCATGGCCGCCGCCTCTTTGAAGAACTCCGCGAAGCCGTCGACTCCAAGCGACTCCGCCAGCGAGGTGATTTCGTCGGCCAGCTTCACGGCCTCCGCAGGCTTGTCGAAGAGGCGGGCCAGCGCTATGTAGAGGAGGCCTATCTCGTCCACGTGGCTGTCCTGGCTCATTTCGTGTTGGCCGGCGTCTGTGGGTAGGCTGAGTGGCAACCCCTCAGTATAGACTCCACAACCAGCGTCTGGTTTGTTGGTATGTAGAGGCCTTTTACAACCACAGTGGCTTCGAAGTTTTTGGGGGTTATGGGGCCGTAGAGGGCCTCCAGCGTGCGCCTGTCGGCGACAGCCGTTATCTTGAAGCCGCCGCCTGTGAGGGTGAGCACCACGTGGCGGTCTGTAATTTTCACCGCCTCTAGAGAGCCGGAGACGGTGACCTCCGTGGGTTTGCTTACGGTCCTCAGGGCAGAAACGTCAGTGATGCCGGATGTGTTTATCAGCGACAATATTCCGCCTGCCGCCGCGGCGGCCGCCGCCAAGAGGAGCAGGAGCTTATTCATGCCTCTTATCCCACAGCAGGCTTATAAGCATTACGGCAACCCCCGTGGCGATTAGGTTAAGGCCGACCGACCAGTGCACCGCCGCCTCCCCGCGCTCGGTGAGGAGGTGCCCCACCAGCGGCACTGTCCCATTTACCACAAGGGGATCCACGGGGGCCTTGTCGAGGGGGATCGACAACTCGCCTCTGTCTGTATAGACGTGGATGACGCCATTGGACACAGTGGCGTTGAACACCCTATATAGGGGCTGGGCGTTTCCCCACAGGAGGTAGCCGCCTACAACCGCCGCGACGGCCAAGGCAGTCAGCGCGAACGGCTTGGGGATTCTGCTGCCGGCCACGAGGAGGGCCGAGAGCGCGAGCAGGATGATCAGCGCTGTTGAGTACCACATGCGGATCGCCGGCGCCACCTGAGGCAGGGCGGCCCCGGTGGCTGGGTGTAGCGCCGGGAAGAGGATTGGCGCCGCCAGTGTCACGGGGATCGAGGCCACGGCGATTATCAAGTAGGACGCCGCCAGTCTCCCCAGCCTGTCTGGGTCCTCCACAGACCTCTTCAGGATTATATACGCGGTGTAGAGCACGGCCATCACGCCTACAGTCATCTGCCGGGGGTCGCCTGACCACGCAGAGCCCCACGACTCCACGGCCCAGGCCGTGCCCGTGAAGAAGCTGAGCCAGGAAAACACGGCGGCTAACACAGCGGCTCTGTCCATGGCGATGAACCTCCTCTCGGTGGGCTTGAGGAGGTACAAAACGGCAGCCGCGGCGGCGGCGGCCGCCAGAAGCAGTGCCGCTATTGACTGAGGCACGTGTATGTAGAGGCTTCTATACGCGGTGGGGCTACCTAGTGGCACCAGGGCGGGGAAGGGCCCCCTCAGTGCTAGGAAAGATAGTAGAGAGGTGTAAATAACGGCGAGGAGGCCGACGGCGAGGTCTCTGGACCGCATGACGCTACGATGCTGAGGGGATAAATGCATCGAGGTTAACGGTTTATACGTCATGTTTATATTAGCAAAACGGAGTCGGCGCATGTGGTGGCTTCTCGGCGCCGTGGGCCTCGCGGCGTGGGCGTTCTACATCAGCCGGTTCTTGACGCTTGACTTCTCCTTCCTCGACGTGTACGCCAACGCCTCAGCCGGCATGCCTCTTTACTACAGGCTGGCGGCCTCCCTCGTAAACGTGGGCGGGGTGTTTCTCTACGTCTCGGCTGTTTCAGGCGCCGTAGCGCTGGCGGCGAGGAGCAGGCGCGTCGCGGCTACCAGCGTTGCGTTTCTCGCCGCCAGCGCCGCCTTGGGGGCCTTCGCCCGGTGGGGCGGCGGGGGGCCGGGTATTGGCCTCAACCCCCTCCTCAGAAGCCCGTGGGCAGTACCCCACCCCATCCTAGTCGTGGCGGCGTACGCCCTTGTGCTGTCGGCGGTTGCCGAGAGACGGCTCGCCCAGCCCTTGATGCGCCTCGCCTGGACCTTCGTCACCGCCGGCTTGGCGCTTGGGGGTTACTGGTCATATACCACCTTCGGCTGGGGCGGCTACTGGGCCTGGGACCCCGTGGAGACGACGCTCTTTGTCCTGTGGCTGTTTTTAACCGCCTACCTACACGGCAGGGGCGGCGCCGCCCTCTACATGTCCGCCGCCGCTGTGTTTCTGACCATGGCCGTGACCTACAGCGGCGTGTCCCCCCTCCACTCCTTCGCAGGCGTCATATGGGCCGGGAGGATTGCGTTCATCCCCTCGCTCCTACTCCTCGCCGCGGGCCTCCTCGCACTCGCAAGAGAGAGGAACAGAGACCCGGCGTATCTGGGGCCCTTGGCGGTGGGTCTCTACGTGTATTGGCTCCTGGCGCCCTCCGTGGCGGCTTCTCTAGTGGGCGCGGCGGCGGTGGCACCCTCCGGCGACGGGACGATAAATCTAATACACCCCGTGTTGATCCCGGCGACGGCCGCCGCCTTGGTGCTCATGATGAAGAGGGGGCTCGGCGCCAAGCCCGCGGCTCTGTGGACGGCGGCGTCGGCGGCGTTGGCGGCTGCGCTTTGGCAGGCCAAGCCGTGGTCCCCCGTGAGCCATCCCCTCACCAACCTCTCCATCTACCTCCTCTCCTTGCTCGCCGCGGGCGCTGCGGTTGCCTCCATACTGCAACTCAAGAGGTCGCCTGGCGCCGCGGTGGCGCATCTAGGCCTGGCGCTTGTGGTCGCCGGCGCCGCGCTGAGCGGGCCCTACGCCTACCACATGCCCTACGCCGCGGTGCTTGCCCTTGACGAAGGGGAGAACGCCCTTGTGCCGCTTCTGCCCTACGGCGAGGTTAACCTAGGCATTGCAGGGGCAGAGGTAGCCGGGCCGCACGAGCTCGTTTCAATCCCGCCGTATCTAGAAGGCTACGTCTCCGGGGACCTAGCCGACGTCGCCGCCGCCCTCCGCGACGTGGCGGGGAGGGTTGAGTTCCGTAGGTTTAGGGTTAACGGCACGGATCTGGTGGTGGCCTTCGGCGGCTTCCCGCCCGGGATCCACGCTGTGGGCGAGACGTGGATTTACGTGAACTCCACCGTGGACACCCCGGCGGGCAGGCTCCTGGTGGGGGTTATAGGCAGGGGCGGCCGGCCGCTGTTTTTCAGCCCTTCGCGGTACGGGCCCGTCTCGGCGGTTTTTGCATGCGCCCTCAACGAGACGGCGCTGAACTACATAGGCGAGGTCGTCCGTCTAACCTTAGACGGGGGTCCGCTCGACGTGGAAATTCGGTACGAGGCGGCGGGCGAGTTCAAACTGGTGAGAGGGCTTGTCCACGGTGTTGCCGTCAAGCCCAGAGGGCTTGACGACATATACGTCGCGGTGACCACCGAGGTGGCGCAGTGGGGCAACGTGTCTGTGCCCCGCCTCCTCGTCACAGCCACCCGCGCGAACCTCGACAGATGCAACGCCGTAGGCGCCTGGCTCCTCCTTTCGGCATACGCCGGGAGGCCGCTGACGGCGGGGGAGGCAGAGGAGCTCGTGGCTCAGAACCCCCGGGGCTACGTCGTCCTCGTCAAGATGATCCCCTTCGTCAACCTAGTGTGGATAGGCGCGGCGTTAGCTACGGCGGGCGGAATCCTCTCGACGGTACGGCAAGCCAGATCTCCACGGCGTTGATCACCTGCCATAGGTTAATCTGGAGAACCGGCTTGTTTTTTAACGAATAATGAACCTCCGCACATGTTGCCTAGGGAGAAAAGCGTGTTGGGCATCCTCACGTTCAGCTATCTCCTGGCCCTGGCGACCTCGCTTCCATACCTCTCCCCGCTTCCCCTGGCCTTGGCCACTCTGGCTTATCTCCTCCACCTCTTCACCTTCGACCTGGTTTTCTACGCAAAAACTCCCAGGCAGTTCTACGCCCTCACTTCCCTCAACTTCTTGCCCTACGTGGCCGCGGCGGCCTTCGGCTGGTGGAACCCCATCGCGTATGCCGTAGGTCTCCTCTTCTTTGTGTCATACGCCGCGCTTATGCACAGGGGAAGGGGGCGGAGCGTTGAGGGCGTCGTGACGGGCACGGCCCTCCTCTCCTCCACCTTCCTCCTGGTTAAGGCAGTGGTGGCCCACCAGCTGGGGCCTAAGGACTACCTCGTCTACGTCCTCTTCGTGGGGTACCACGTGGCCACTGCGTACTACGTGGAGTCGCGGCTCGCCTTTAGAAATGTAAGGCCCCACATGGCGCTGTACGCCTGGGCCCCTGTGGCTGTGTTCGCGGCGCTTCTCTGGCCTTCTACTCTGCTGGCCTCTGCTGAGCCTCTCTACAAGTTCTTGAAAAACGTTAAGTCTAACGTGAAGTATTCCCGTTACGAAGACATCGCAAAGATGGGGTGGAGGGAGTTTGCCAGGTCTGCGTTTTTCACGGCTCTGCTGGCGGTTGTTTATAACATTCTATAAAAAGGGGAAACCACGTGTCCCTATGCGCGGCTTGGTGGTTCTGCTGGTGGCCTTGGTCATCCACATGATCGGGTTCGGGATGGTGATCCCAGTCATGCCTTTTCTGCTGAGGGAGCTCGGCGGCGACGCCGCGGCCCAGGGCTTCCTCGTGTCTCTCTTCTCGCTGTTTCAGCTCCTCAGCGCCCCGCTGTGGGGGGCTCTTGCAGACAACTAGGCAAGACTCGCATAGTCGCCTCGGGGTTGCTTCTCTCGGCGTTGGGGAACACCGCCGCTTATTTCTCCAACTCGCTTTTTTCTTTGGCGGTGGCTAGAGCCGTGGCGGGCCTCGGCGGCGGGACCATAGGCGCCTTGCAGGCTTTGGTGGCGGATCTCTCGCCGCCCGAGCGCAGGGCCTCATCCATGGCTCTTTTCGGCATGGCGTTCGGCGCAGGCTTCGTCCTAGGCCCAGTGCTCGGCGGAGTCGCCGGCAACATAGCGCCGAGGTTGCCTTTTCCCTTGGCCACGGCCATGTCCGTCGCGGCTGCGGCGGTCGTCACGCGGATCCCCGTCGTGAGAGGGCGGGTTCAGTGGACGTTTAAGCTGGAGCTCGGGCTTCTGTCGGGCTGTGCTCCTCCTCAACTTTTCCTTCTCCATGTTTGAAGGCCTCGTGTCGTATTACGGCGCAGACGTCTTCCGGATGATGCCCAGCCAGATAGGGGTCTTGATGCTCGTGGTGGGGATTGCCACGGCGGCGGGGCAGATGGCCGTGAGGCGGCTGGAGGGCAGGCTGGCGTCGGGCACAGCGGCGGCCGTGGGCGTAGCGATCACAGGCTTCGGCCTTGCCCTGCTGGCCGCCGGGGAGCTTCCGCTACTTTACCTAGGGGCCGCTCTTGCCTCAGTTGGCCAGCTCATTGCCGCCTCCAACTTATTCGCCATGGCGTCTTCAATAGGCGGCGCCGGGGGAACGAGCTTCGGCATTTTGCAATCGGCGGGCTCCGTGGGCAGACTCGTAGGCCCCGCCGCGGCGGGCCTCATATACACACACTTGGGGCCTCCCTACGTCTTCCTCACGTCGGCCTTGGTTGCGCTGTCTATTGTCCCCATAGCCCTTAGGTACCTGGCCTCGCTCCAGTAGATATCTTCGGGTCGACCGCGGCTGTCTCCACCCGTGGCGTCGTCTGCCGCTTCTTCTGTATGTCGCCTTGTCCATGGGCGGTGGAGCTTGCCGTCTGGGCGTATTCTGCGGAGTTCCCCCGTCTCCCAGCAGGGCCATGGTGAAGAAGACAAAGGCCACGTAGTAGAGCAGGTGGTCCAGCGGGATATCCCCCACGTACAACGTGATGCCTGAGTACATGGAGTACGAGAGGACGGACTGGCGACGAAGAGGAGACCGAAGGCCGTTGCGAGATTGAGGAAGCGTTGGCCTCCTGCTCTTCTGTACGCTCTTATGGAGAGGTAGAGGGGGACGGCGCCATGGCTGGGGTAAGTAGGTGCAGTATCGCGTGTCCCAGGCTTAGGCCCCCCACGGGCACCAGCGGGGCGGCGAAGACTATGGTGAGGTAGAGTCACTTCATAGGTCGCGCCTAGACGCCGCTAGGACCGCCGCCGGCGTCGCGAAGATCCACGCAACTGCTACGGCTGGGAAGAGAAGCGACGCGTGTGTTTCGAGGGATTTATAGAGGTGGTCGCCGACGTCGCCGAGGGTCGGCAGATGTGGTAGGACTGCACGACGCCGCTTAGGCGGGCCGCGACGAGGGGGTTAGCGAGGAGCAGCGCAGCGATGGCGACCTCCGACACCGGGAAGTAGAGCGATATAAACGTCAACACGACTTAGTACACGAGCGCTAGAGCTGACCACGCAGAGACCCCCACGTATATGCGTAGCCCCGCGTAGGCGCCGCCAGGCCTATGAAGACGCCTAGGGGGACCCCGACGAGACTGTAAATTCTCCTGCCCAAGGGATCAGTTGTAAAACTGGCCTGCAATAAATCTCGTCACCATATTGCGGCTTCTCGCTGTATCTGATCACATTGGTGGTTTATAAACTTCCACTTTTCCTAGCCCGGCGCTATTACGCCGAGGTCCTCGGCAAGCCTATCGCCAATAAGCAACTCTGTCTCAGCGGCCGATGTCACGACGTCGGCGGAAGGCCCACTTCTCTGTCACCTACATACACCATCCACAGCCCCTCTCAGGAGGAAGGCTCTCACAGAGCCGGCTTCGACCAGACTCAGGGGCGGATAAGACGAGGGGTGGCCGGCGGTATCGGCAGGTGCGTCAGCTCTGCCTAAGCCCGCTGTTAGCCACGGCGGGGGTCTCTACGACGCGGTCCTGCGGCTTAGACCAGATCCTCGGCCTTGCCCTCACTGCCGTGTCCGCGCCGAAGAGACGTGTGGCTTATTCTCCCCCTCCTAGCTTGTATATGTAGCCGGTTCCTCCGCGGCCGGTCTCCTCGCATATCGGACAACTGTTTTATTAATGGTTCTGTCTTCGGCCGTGCAGGCAATTGACGTGTGGAAGCGGTACTCCTCGGGGTGGGTCCTCAGAGACGTGTCCCTCGACGTGAGGAGCGTCGTCGCGATATACGGCGCCAACGGCTCAGGCAAGACCACGCTCGTCAAGATACTGGCGGGCCTCGTCCCGCCCACCCGCGGCGAGGTGAGGCGGCCGGGCCGGGTCGGCGTGGCGCTCCAGCAACCTATGATGCATCCAGACCTAACCGTGGAGGAGAACTTGAAGTTCTACGCCGGGGCGCTTAAGGCAGACTACAGAGAGGTGGTGGAGCTCTTCGGCTTGGAGAAGCATCTCCGTGCCAAGTTTTCGCATCTGAGCTACGGCTGGAGGCGCCGCGCCGACCTCGCCAGGGCCCTCCTCGGGGGGCCCGAGGCTCTTCTTTTGGACGAGCCCATGCTGGGTCTCGACGCGGAGGGGAGGCGCGCCGTGGCTGAGGTTGTGCGCAGATTCAAAGGGCCCGCCGTGGTCACCGCATCGTCCATGTGTGACTACATGGAGGTGGGAGCGGAGGCGTGGTTTGAGTTGAGAGAAGGCACGTTGCACCCCACCGCGCCGACATGCGGCCCTACCTAGAAAGGGAGGTTAAGCTCTTGGCTAGGAGCTGGGAGACGCTGGCGTCGACCTTCCTAATAGCGGCGGCCTTTGGCTTCGTCTTCGACAGACACTACGCCGCTGGGCTGGCCGCGGTGAACTTCGTGGCGGCGGCGCTCTACGGGTACGTCCAGGTTCTGCGGGAGGAGGAGCTGGGCACCCTCGACGGGCTCAGGCTACTGAGGCAGCCGGAGAAGGTGGCCGCGGCCAAGTTCTTTGCGCTTTTCTTAACTTCGGTTGCGGCCTCGTTCTTTTACTCAGCGATTTACTACGCCGCCTCGATGAGGCCGCCCGAGCTGTGGCTTCTGCCGCCCACCTCTGCCTACTTCGCAGCGACCTCCACCGCGTCGGCGTTGCTCTCAACCGCGGCCAAGTCCGGCGTGACGGTCTCCATGACCCTCACGGCGGCCCTCGTCCTAGGCTACTCCCTGTCCCTAGCCGCCGGCCGCATGGACCTTGCGACGCTCGCCATGCCGCTAACGGCCCTCCTGACGCTTCTGGCCCTCAGCCGCTCGATAGTACAGTGAACAGCCGAAACATCTGCTTGATGAACCAGTAGATTCAAATATATTTTCGGTGGAAAGGCTGTGGTCACCCGACGCCGTCTGTTGATATTGGGCGGAGCTCTGGCAACCGCGCTGGCCTCCCCGCTTTTTATAACCCAGCTCCTCGAAGGCAGAGAGGCAACATGCGACAACCCGCCCATCCTATACGGGCGGGACGAGTGTCCCGTGTGCAAAATGATTGTAGACTACCAGCCGTCCTCCTCGGCCATGTACGTGGAGGAATTCGGCAGACGTAGGTGTGCATAAGTTAAGTTTAAAAATGGCTGAAAATGCCTCTCAATGCACGGGCCAACACTCGCCTTAATAATAGGGATAGCAGTGGTGGTAATTGCCACAGTCATAGCGCTTCAGCAATTATCCACACCACCTCAGGCACCGACCCGGACAACAACACCGACGCAAACCATCACGCCAGCAACCCAAACAGGCCCCTCGGCAGGCACCCCACCGACCTCCGGGATCAAGTATGACCCCCAGCTGGCTGGGAAGGGGAAACAGTACTTCTCAGAGATCGGGTGCACTGCCTGCCATTCCATTAAGTCGCTGGGTATTTCTGGCGGCGCCGTGGGTCCTGACTTAAGCAAGGCGCTTCTTGGCAACCCAGGCGCCGGGGGCTCCGTAATTGGGAGGTTCTTCAAGGAGAAAGGCTTAGAAAACCCAGCCGCCGATCCCGAAAAGGCGGCTGAGTTATTGAAGGAATTCCTCATAAACCCGCCGCAGTACGCCACCACCATGAAGACGCAGGTACAAGCCTACAAAGCCACTTACAGCAACTGGGCCACAGACCAAGTCCCAGCCCTCGTCGAGATGCTGAAAGAGGCGGCCGCCAAAGCCTCCGGCTGAGTATGGTGGACGAAAACAGGAGAAACGTCTTAAAAATTTTTATCGGCTCTTCGGTAGCTCTTAGCCTTGGAGCTTTGACCACGCCGCTTGTGGGATCGGTTATCAACGCTAAGGCGCTGGCGCTGAAGGAGAACTACGCCTCTGTCGAGGTGGTTCTCTGCGAGAACGTGGATAACTGCCCCGAGGAGTACTCGGTCCCCATTTCGGAGCTCAGACAAGGACCCAAGTTTGTTCTCTTGAAGAAGGGCAACATGGCCATACCAGCCGTCTTCGGCCTCGTGAAGGCAACAGATGGCAAGGAGTACCCCGTCGCCTACAACACGGTCTGCACGCACTTCGGTTGCCCAGTGAACCCCACAGGCGGCAAGTACCTCATGGGGTTCGCATGCCCCTGCCACGGCTCCTTCTTCACCATCTGTAACAACCCCAACGGGTGCGACGGGAAGCCGTTTCTAGAGGCTTATGTATCCGGCGGGCCTGCGCCGCGTCCTCTGAGGCCTATTAAGG
>Ga0315298_1010080_pt1 | contig 11468 bp, 6 predicted proteins | sample WHS_1_MG_FD_203077 | JGI IMG/M metagenome (GOLD analysis project Ga0315298, IMG submission 203077) | Extremophilic microbial mat communities from Washburn Hot Springs, YNP, Wyoming, USA - WHS_1_MG | ecosystem: Environmental > Aquatic > Thermal springs > Hot (42-90C) | place: USA: Wyoming... | reverse complement strand
ACAAAGTACTGGTTGAGCTGAGAATAGATGACCGAAATCAGACGCTGCCCGAAGGCATCCTGAAGCGCGGCATCGATCAGCGCAGGCGTTACGCCGAGCCGGGCTGCAGTCTGCCGATCGATCACCAGCCGGGTCTCCAGCCCCTTGTCCTGCTGGTCGGTATTCACATCCAGCAGTTCCTGGCGCCGGCTCAGAGCGCGCTCTATCCTGGGCGTCCATGCGGCGAGTTCTCCCAGATCGTCTCCCTGAAGCGTGTACTGGTACTGGGAATTGCTGGGCCGCCCCCCTATCCGGATGTCCTGCAGGGACTGGAGATAGAGGCGCGCGCCGGGTTCCCTGGCGAGCTTTCCCCTCAGCCTCGCGATGACTTCATCGGCATTGATTCTGCGGATGCCGACAGGTTTCAGCACGATGAACATGAAGCCGGAATTGATTTGGCCGCCTCCGGTGAATCCGACAACATGCTGTACGGCGGGATCCTTGCGCACGATATCGACGAAGTCGGCGAGCTTGCCGCGCATCGCCTGGAAGGAAATGCTCTGGTCGGCCTGGATCGAGCCGATGAGTTTGCCGGTGTCCTGCTGCGGAAAGAATCCCTTGGGCACGATCGCATAAAGATAGACATTGAGGCCTATGGTCGCGAAAAGCACGGCAATCACTATTCCGGGTCGGGAAAGCGCCAGGCTCAGGCTCGCCCGGTAACGGGAAATGAGCCAGTCGAATGCCTTCCCGCTGAATCTCGCCACCCCCCCGGGCCTTCTTTCCGATTCCGGAACGGCGAGCCGCGCTGCCATGGCAGGAGTGACGGTCAGCGAAACCAGCAAGGACAAGAGGATGGCGATTGAAAGCGTCACTGAAAATTCGCGGAAAAGGCGCCCGATGATGCCGCCCATCAGCAAAATCGGAATGAATACCGCGATCAGGGAAAGACTCATGGAAAGCACTGTGAAGCCGACTTCCCTTGCGCCTACCAGGGCGGCCTCGAAAGGCGGCTTGCCGGAATCGACATGACGGGATATGTTTTCCAGAACCACGATGGCATCGTCGACCACGAAGCCGGTTGCGATGATCAATGCCATGAGAGAGAGATTGTCGAGGCTGTATCCCATGAGATACATGAAGGCGAATGTGGCGATCAGCGAGATCGGGACGGCAACGGCCGGAATCAGAGTGGTCCTCGCATCCCTGAGGAAAAGGAAAACCACCAGCACCACCAGCAGCACGGAGATGGAAAGCGTCAATTCCATGTCGTGCAGGGAAGAACGGATGGTCGGGGTGCGATCCATCACGATGTTCAGGTTGATGGCGGCAGGAATGGCGGCTCTCAGGGTCGGGAGCATGGCTCTCACCAGATCCACCGTTTCGATGATGTTGGCGCCAGGCTGCCGGCTGACGATGACGAGTACGGCAGGCTTGCCGTCAGCGATACCGGCATTCCTCAGGTCCTGAACGCTGTCGTCCACCTGCGCCAGATCGGAAAGCCTGACCGGCATGTTGTTGCGATAGGAAACGATCAGGGGCAGGTACTCTCCGGCCCTTTTCATCTGGTCGTTTGCCTGGATCTGCCAGTAGCGGTTCCCTTCCTCCAGGTTGCCCTTGGGCCGATTGACATTGCTTGAAGCAATCGCCGTCCTCAAGCTCTCGAATCCTATGCCGTACTTGTTGAGCGCATCGGGATTGACTTCCACCCTCACCGCAGGAAGCGAGCTGCCGCCCACCGTCACCTGCCCGACGCCCTGGATCTGGGAAAGCTTCTGAGCCAGCAGCGTGGACGCCGCATCGTACATCTGCCCCCGATTCAGGGTTTCCGAAGTCAGGGAAAGAATCATGATCGGGGCATCGGCCGGATTCACCTTGCGGTAGGTCGGGTTGGACGGCAGGTTGGGCGGAAGCAGGGCGCGGGCCGCATTGATCGCCGCTTCGACATCCCTTGCCGCCCCGTCGATGCTCCTGTCCAGATCGAACTGCAGCGTGATTCGAGTCGTCCCGAGCGTACTGGAAGAAGTCATTTCGTTCACGCTCGCGATATGGCCGAGTTCCCGCTCCAGCGGCATGGCCACGGAAGTCGCCATGGTTTCCGGACTTGCGCCGGGAAGCGTTGAAAACACCGTAATGGTCGGGAAATCGACCTGGGGAAGGGGCGAAACGGGGAGCAGGCGAAAAGCGACCAGCCCTGCAAAAACCAGCCCCAGACCGATCAGCGTGGTCGCCACCGGACGGCGGATAAAAATGGCGGAAAAGCTCAAGCGCGGCTCCTCAACTGCAAGAATTTCCGCGACAGCCTGTGCATGGCAAGATAAATGACCGGCGTGGTGTAGAGCGTGAGCACCTGGCTCACCATCAATCCGCCGACCATGGCGACCCCCAGGGGATGCCGCAGCTCGGCCCCGATGCCGCCCCCCAGCATCAGGGGAAGAGCGCTGAGCAAGGCGGCCAGCGTCGTCATCAATATCGGGCGAAAGCGCAGCAGGCATGCCTGGTGGATGGCTTCCCTGGGAGACTTTCCTTCGCTGCGCTCGGCTTCCAGCGCGAAATCGATCATCATGATCGCGTTCTTCTTGACTATGCCGATCAGCAGCACTATGCCGATGATGCCGATGACGCCAAGGTCGATCCGGGAAAACTCAAGCGCGAGCAGCGCGCCCACCCCTGCAGAAGGCAAGGTGGAGAGAATGGTGACGGGATGGATGAAGCTCTCGTAAAGGATGCCGAGCACGATGTACATGGTCACAATCGCCGCAAAAAGCAGGAAAGCCTCGTTGCCGAGGGAAGCTCTGAAGGCGAGTGCTGCGCCCTGGTAGCGGGTCTGCATGCCGGCAGGGATATCCGCCTCCCGCTCGGCAGACTCGATCGATTTCACCGCTTCCCCGAGGGATGCACCCGGCGCGAGATCGAAGGAAACATTGACGGCGGGGAACTGCCCTTCGTGGTTGATGGAAAGGGCGGCCGGCTTCTCCGCGATTTTCGCCAGCATGGCAAGCGGCACCTGCTTCCCGGAAGCGGAACTCACATAAATGTGGCTCAGGGCTTCTGGCCCGAGCCGGTATCTGGGATTGACCTCCAGCACCACGCGGTACTGGTTGGCCTGGGTGAAGATGGTCGAAACCAGCCGCTGGCCGAAGGCGTCGTACAGCGCGCTGTCGATCGCGGCAACCGTGACCCCCAGCTCCCCGGCAGTATCTCGATTGATCGTAATGTAGCTCTGCAGCGCATTGTCCTCTAGATCGCTCGACACGTTGCGCAATGCCGGACTCGCATTCAGCCCGGCAACCAGCTTCGGAACGAATTCGGCCAGTTCTCCGGAATCGGCATCTTCCAGGCTGAACTGGTACTGCCCTCTGCCCACCCTGTCCTCTATGGTGAGATCCTGAACCGGCTGCAAGAACAGGCTGACCCCCTGCACCCGCTTTACTCTGGCATTGAGCCTGTCGATGATTTCGGTGGCGCCAGCCTTCCTCTCATCCAGCGGTTTGAGATTGATGAGAAACCTGCCCCTGTTGAGCGTATCGTTCTCGCCGTCCACTCCGATGAAGGATGAAAGACTGCTCACTGCCGGATCCTGAAGCAGGATGTCCGCGAGCGATTCCTGGAGCTGCGCCATGGCCGGAAAGGATATGGTCTGCGGCGCTTCCGATATTCCCCGTATCACACCCGTATCCTGAATCGGGAAGAATCCCTTCGGGATGAATACATACAGCATCACGGAAAGCACCAGGGTTCCCGCGGCAACGAGCAATGTCCGACCCTGGCGGTCGAGCACCCAGTTCAGACTGTCGCCATAATGCGCTATCAGCTTCGGGATGAATCCGCCCGGGCTCTCGCGGGATCCTCCGCGCAGCAGCTTGGCGCACATCATGGGAGTCAGCGTCAGGGAAACGAAAGCGGAAATCAGGATGGCAACGGCCAGGGTGATGGAGAACTCCCTGAAAAGGCGGCCCACCACGTCGCCCATGAAGAGCAGCGGAATCAGCACGGCAATCAGGGAGAATGTCAGGGAGATGATGGTGAATCCGATCTGCTGCGCCCCTTTCAGCGCGGCATCGAGCGGACTGTACCCTTCCTCGACGTAGCGGCTGATGTTCTCGATCACGACGATCGCATCGTCCACCACGAACCCCGTCGCAATGGTGAGCGACATCAGGGTCAGGTTGTTGATGCTGAATCCTGCAAGATACATGGTGCCGAACGTGCCGATCAGCGAGATGGGCACTGCAACGCTGGGAATGATGGTTGCCGGGAGGTTGCGCAGAAAAACGAATATGACCATGATCACAAGCGCGATGGCGAGCACCAGTTCGAAGCGGGTGTCGCTGACCGAAGCCCTGATGGTCGTGGTGCGGTCGGTCAGCACGGCAACGTCTATCGACGCCGGCAGTCCTGCCTGCAGCTGGGGCAGCAGTCGCTTGATGTTGTCGACGACCTGGATGACATTGGCGCCGGGCTGGCGCTGGATATTCAGTATCACGCCCGGCGTCCGGCCCGACCATGCCGCAAGCCGGGTATTTTCAGCCGCATCGGCCACCTCTGCGATATCCGACAGGAAAACCGGCGCTCCGTTCCTGTAGGCGATCACCACGGAGGCATAATCCTTCGCCGAACGCAGCTGGTCGTTGGCATCGATGGCGTAGGACCGGGTGGGGCCATCGAAGCTCCCCTTGGGCTGATTGACGTTGTTCGCAGCGATAGCCGTTCTGACATCGTCGAAGCCGATGCCGTAGGAAGCCAGCACATCGGGATTCAGCCTGATCCTTACCGCAGGGCGCTGCCCGCCGCTGATGCTCACGAGCCCCACTCCAGGCAACTGGGATATTTTCTGCGCGAGCCTGGTATCCGCATAATCTTCGACGCGGGATACGGGGAGGGTTCTGGAAGTCAGCGCCAGGGTCAGGATGGGGGCATCTGCCGGGTTGATCTTGTTGTATATGGGCGGATTGGGCAAGTCAGCCGGCAGGAAGGTCGTTGCCGCATTGATCCCTTCCTGGACTTCCTGTTCGGCCACATCCAGGCCGAGTCCGAGGTTGAACTGGAGGGTGACGACCGATGCGCCGCCCGAGCTGCTGGAAGTCATCTGGTCGAGCCCGGGCATCTGCCCGAACTGCCGTTCGAGCGGAGCGGTCACGGAGGAGGCCATCACATCCGGGCTTGCGCCGGGATAGAGCGTCACCACCTGGATCGTCGGATAATCGACCTGCGGAAGCGCCGACAGGGGAAGCAGCCTGTAAGCCAGGATTCCCGTCAGCAGTATCGCCGCCATCAGCAGTGAGGTGGCGACGGGCCTCAGGATGAAAATGCGCGAAGGGTTCATGAACCGGAAGGCTTGGAAGCGGCGCCGCGCTTCCCGTTTCCGGAAAATTCCACCCTGGCCCCGGACCTGAGCTTGTCGGCCCCGTCCACGACTACCGTTTCTCCAGAGGCAAGCCCGCTCTCGACGGAAGCCGTTTCGCCGTCAACCGGCCCGACTCGAACCGGCCTGAGCGTGACCGTCCGATCCTTCCCCACCACGTAGACGAACGGCCCCTGCACGCCTCTTTGAATCGCCGCAGAAGGCACCAGCACCATGTTTTTTCGCGTATCGGCGAGCAGCCTGACGTTCACGAACTGGTTGGGGAAGAGCCGATTGTCGCTGTTGGGGAACTCAGCACGGAGCTTCACCATGCCCGTCGTGGTATCGATCTGGTTGTCAACGGTGAGCAGCTTGCCTTCGGCCAGTTTCGCCGACCAGTCGCGATCGTAGGCTGCCACCTTGAGCGGGGAGCCGCCGGCCATTTTCTCAAGCACGAGAGGCAGGCTGTCTTCCGGCAGGGTGAACACCACGGTAATCGGGCTGAGCTGGGTGATGACGACCAGTCCATTGGCGTCCGTCGCATGGATGATGTTCCCGATGTCGACCTGCCTGAGCCCCAGGCGGCCGTCTATGGGGGAGTCGATGTGGGCATAGATCAGCTGAAGCCTGTCATTCTCGAGAACGCCCTCATCCGCCCTGACCGCGCCCTTGTATTGGTTGACGAGCGCCTTTTGCGTGTCGAGTTGCTGTGTGGCAATCGAATCCTGAGCCACCAGCCCGCTGTAGCGCGCAAGATCGAGCTCGGCATCCTTCAGGAGCGCCCTGTCTTTCATCAATTGCCCTTCGGCCTGAACGATCTGCGCATGAAAGGGGCGCGGATCGATCAGGGCGAGAGGATCCCCCTTCTTGACGACCTGCCCTTCCCTGAAATCTATTTTCATGAGTTCGCCGTCTACGCGAGACTTCACCGTGACGGTCGTCACCGGAACCACCGAACCCAGCCCTTTCAGAATGACATCGATACTGCCGGTGCTTGCCGTTGCCGCCACCACCCGCATCGCATGCCCCGCCGGCCTGGCTTTAGGCGCGGCATGACGATGCAGGAACCAGTAGCCCGAAACGGCCAGGATAATCGCGGAAGCTGCCAACCAGTAACGATGCTTCTTCATGATCTCAACGTCTGCCTCAGTAGATTGATTGCCCCGATTCGCCGCGCAAGCATTCGCCTTACCTGCCGCCGACGGAATCGTCGCAAATGGGGCCGGCCGTGTTGCGGGGAAGCGCATTCCATGATGCGATAACCGGAACGCCGGGATGATGGGGGTCGAAGGAAAGCATGCTGATCGATGCCGTGCCGAGCGAGAAATGCCTTGCCTCGGCCACCTCCAGGCCGATCCAGCGCACGGCTATGGCACTGCCGATCTGGCCATGCGCAAAAAGCGCGATATTCCCCTCTCTTGCTTTCAGCCGAGCAATGAGGCGATCCGCGCGGGCAGAAACCTGTTCCGGCATTTCGCCGCCGGGACAACCATCCCGGTAAACGACCCAGTCCGGAAACTGCCTGCGGATCTCCGCAGAACGTCGCCCTTCGTAATCGCCGTAATCCCATTCGGCAAGCTCGGGCGCAATTTCCGGATCTTTGCCCAGGCCGGCCAGTTCACAGGTTTGCAGTGCGCGCTTGAGCGGGCTGCTCATCACATGCGCAAACTGAATCTCTCTGAGGTGCCCGGCCAGCTCGCGCGCCTCGTCCTCGCCACGCGGCGTCAGCGGAATGTCGGTACGGCCGGTGTGCTGGCCGGTAAGCGACCACTCGGTTTCTCCATGCCTGACCAGAAACAGGCGCAGCGGGGTGGCCGGGTTCGATTTCATGATATGCGCGACTCCTGGTGATGGATTGGAAGCCGATTCTGCACATTTCCCAGGCGTTCCGCAAACATTCGCCTTGCCGCCATCAATGCATTCGTGATGGCAGGGCGCCTGTAATCCCATATCTTTTCGCTCGTCGGGGCAACGATGTTCATGGCTGCATTGGCTTCATACAGCAGCAGGCTGCCATCCCGGCCGATGCCGAAATCCATGCCGCAATAATCCAGCCCCAGACTCCGTCCGACCGCTTCCAGTGCCGACACCCTGGCTGCGCCGAGATAGGCTGAAAAATCGTTCAGGAAGGCTTCTTCCTCCTTCCGGCAGGATGCGTTTTCCGCCATGTCCGAACTGAAATAATGGACCTTCCATTGCCTGGAGGCAGCCATGTGCACCGGATAAAGCGCACCGTCGATCGACATGACCCTGAATTTTCTGAACAGGCCATCTTCATGGCGCGATTCGAGATAGGTCATGGCGAACAATTCTTCCCCGGGCAGTTCGCTCAGGGCAGCCTGAAGTGCATCACGATCGTCCACCCGCACGAAATAATTGCCGCCATGGAACCCGGGAGAGCGCAGCAGCAGGGGAAATGCCAAGTCCGATTCCGAGAGCAATGCCGCCTTCGCAAGCATGCGAATGTCCGGCGCAATCACGCCGGGAAGTTTTGCCAGCCTCGCGGCATTATCCAGTCGCCCGGTTCTAAGCACCGCATCGGGAGAATTGATCAAGGGGGCTGCGCTTCTTCGGGCAAGCATGCAGGCGATTTCAAGTCCTTCGCGGCAAAGATCGGCATCTCCGATCGCATTGAAAAGCAGGCTGTGCTCCGGCAGCGCTCGCAGGAGATCGAAGCATTCGACGGCAACGATGGTGGCTTCGAACAATCGCTGATCGATCAGAAATCGCCAGGGCACATTCCCCTCACGGGAAGACGCCAGAATCAGCAGGGAGGCCGGCTTCCCCGCTCCGCGACAGGGCACAAACGATACCGGCTTGCCGCCAAATCCCCTGTTCCGGTGGTAGTCCGCCCTGTCCAGGTTTCCCTGCCGATGATAAACCGAAGCAAGCCCCTGGTGCGCTTCCGGAAATTCGGGATCAATGCCCAGCGCCGTCCTGAAATGGGTTTGCGCAGCATCGGGATTGCCCATGTGCAACAGCACATTCCCGAGATTGACATGGGCAGATGCCTGCTCCGGATGATAAGTGACCGCAGCAGAATAGGCAGTATGGGCAGCGGAGGCATATCCCGTTTCGAAAAGAAGATTGCCCAGATTGACCCACGCCCCGAAATGCGTCGGCATGATCCTGATCGCTTCCAGAAAAGCCGATTTGGCCTTTTCGATATCCTCATCGCTCCCCGTTCCGGCCAGGAAATTGGCCAGATTGAAGCGCATTTCGGCGGACTCTCCATCCAGATCGACAGCCTGGCAGTGATATTTCCGGGCTTCTTCCCTCCTGCCCTGCTTCTCGAGAAGCAGGGCAAGATTGGCGCAAGCCGCTGCGCTTTCCGGAGCGATGTCCAGGGCGCGCCTGAAGCACTGTTCTGCCCGGTCATGGCGTCCCTGGTCGGAATACAGCGCGCCCAGGTTGAGCAGGGGCTGACACGCCTGCGGGTCGAGTTCGATCGACTTCAGCCAGAAAGTTTCGGCCCGCCCGGCGTCGCCCAGCCTGCTTGCGCACAAGCCTGCAAGGTCGCACCACCTGGCCTCGTTCGGCTCGCCTTCCAGACAGATCCTGTCCAGCGCCGACTGAAACTGACCTTCGGCTATCAGGCGGGCTACAAGTTGCTCGGATATGCCGGACCGTCTCATGACAATGTCTTGTCCCGTTTGATTGAACTGACCCGGAAATTCTAGCTTCTGATTCGGTCAGTCCTGATTAGCCGACCGTTTCAAATTGTAAGCAATTGTAAGGTTCAGATCATCTCTGGGGAAGCAATGCGATCGAGGTGCCAGTTGGCACCTCATTCTGCCGAATTTGATGTCGGCGACAATTTCGGCGAACTCGCCGCCGCAGGCCCTGGCCTTCCGCCGCCAACCGATCACCGGGTATTATGAAAAGAAGGTGGTCACAGCGGCGTCCAGGGCATCGCGCATGTCGGGATCGTCAGTGATCGGCCTGACCAGCGCGACGCGGCAGGCGTTCTTGGGCTCCACCCCCTTGGCGATCAGGCTCCCCGCATACACCAGCATCCGCGTCGAAACCCCTTCGTCCAGACCATGTCCCTTCAGATTCCTGGAGCGCTCCGCAATCGACACCAGCTTCTCGGCAACCTCGCCCTGAACCCCGGATTCGTGCGCCACAATCTCGGACTCGACGCCATGCTCCGGATAATTGAAGTCGAGCGCACCAAAACGCTGCTTGGTCGACTGCTTCAGATCCTTCATCAAGGACTGATAGCCCGGATTGTACGAAATCACCAGCTGAAAATCAGGATGCGCATGCACCAGCTCTCCCTTCTTCTCCAGCGGCAGCACCCGCCTGTTGTCGGTCAGGGGATGGATCACCACCGTGGTGTCCTGCCGCGCCTCCACCACCTCGTCCAGATAGCAGATCGCCCCATAGCGCGCCGCGATCGCGAGCGGCCCGTCCTGCCAGCGCGTGCCGGAAGCATCCAGCAGAAAGCGCCCCACCAGGTCCGATGCGGTCATGTCCTCGTTGCAGGCCACCGTGATCAGCGGCTTGCCCAATTTCCACGCCATGTATTCCACGAACCGCGTCTTCCCGCATCCCGTCGGCCCCTTCAGCATCATCGGCATCCGCACCGAATAGGCCGCCTCGTACAGCGCCACTTCGTCCGACACGGCCCGATAATAGGGTTCCTTGGGGATGACGTACTGATCGATGACATTCATAAGATTTCCCGAACTAGTTGATTGAAATAAATTGTCTTGCGCTTCGCGCTCAGTTCTTGAATTTCACCAGCCTCGTGACCTGGATATCGGAAATGAACACGACGCCGGTATGCTTGTTGAAAAATGGCGCAAACCCTTCAAGGATGGGATCCACAAGCTCTTCCGGCACGGCAACGATGATCATGATCAGGACCGCCTCTTCATTGAACATCAGGTGCCCCTCATGGAAGCCGTGGCGCCCCTTTCCCGAAAGATTGTTGACGATGGTATAGCCTGTCACGCCTGCCATGTCGAGCAGGTCTGTGGCAAATTGCTGGTGCTCCCCTTCAAGGATGATCTCGAGCTTCTTGAGGGGATTCCTGTTCAGATTCTTCATGCCTTGATCTCCTTCTTTTCTGCGGCCCTGTCTTCCGAATGCATTGCAAGCTGAAGCCATTCGCCTTCCTGGAATACGTGGAATTTGCGACTTTCTGGATCGAGGATGGCCATGCGGACCCATCCGTTGTGCACCAGGCTCCTGATCTTGGCGACGCCCTCTATGGCCTGCCTGGCTCGCGCAAGAGGCGCTTCTATTATGGTCAAGAGACGCATCGGCTCGTGATAGGGCAGCCCGTTCTTGAGCACCGTCTGCGAAGGCAATCCGGTGCGCAGGTCGCTCAGGTTTCCAGTCATGACCCCGAAGCGTCCGGCGACATTGTGGTAGACCTTGCTGCCGCTTCCGTAATGCGCATTGTCGACCGTGGAAAAATAATGCTCCATGTTGATCCACTGGCCGACCACCAGAGGGCCCGTCAGTATGTTTTCCAGGAGCCGCCCCCTGGGATCGCAGTGATAGTCGTAGGAATGCAGAAACACCCGCCCATCCAGATCCATCTGCTCAGTCAGATTCCTGCGGCCGATGAGGAAAGCGGCATTGCGCGACAATCCCCATTCCGGACGCACCTGAGACCAGTCCATGGCATTGCGCTGCGCATGGCGATAGGCTTTCGAGGGGCGCTCGATGCGTCCCGAATCTTCCAGCGTGCATACTCGCTCCGCCGCGCACAGGCGCGATGCGGCACGCAGGCCGTTGTTCAGCCGCTCCAGATAGACGAGATGGCTTGACGGCAGGAGGTCCAGATCGTAAAGGCGCAACTCATCCGTGGTGGTATTGTGAAAGGCCGGGATGAACCAGGTGTCGTCGTTGATGGCAATGCCTTGCGCACGCAGACGTTCCCGGACAGCCGTCTTGTTGGCAATCTGGCTCAGCACCCGCGCATTGATGATGCCATGGTTCCCGCCGCAGGCGCCGCAGTCCAGCGCGGATTCGTAGGGATTGTTTTCGGAAGTGCTGCCGTGTCCCGCAAGCAGAACGAAGCGCGAGAAATCCCGGGTGAGCCCGATCGAGCGAAGCGACTGGCTGACGAAATTGACCTGCTCGTCGAGCGTGAATCCTATTCTTCCGAGGCGTTCGAGCTGGATCTTTG
>Ga0315298_1010079_pt1 | contig 11469 bp, 8 predicted proteins | sample WHS_1_MG_FD_203077 | JGI IMG/M metagenome (GOLD analysis project Ga0315298, IMG submission 203077) | Extremophilic microbial mat communities from Washburn Hot Springs, YNP, Wyoming, USA - WHS_1_MG | ecosystem: Environmental > Aquatic > Thermal springs > Hot (42-90C) | place: USA: Wyoming... | reverse complement strand
AACCACGTAATGATCTATGTAGGGGTTGCCATCTTCGTGGCCGGGAAGGGAAGCATAGTGCATCTGCGGGATGAAGGCACGTCCCTGGCGCAGTTGCTCGCGCACCTCCTCGGGAGTCCAGCGCTTCAAGCCATCCCCGCCATAGGGGCCGATCGCCACCAGGCCATGCCGCTGCACAATGGCGGCCAGAATCTCAATGGGTACGCCAGCGTCATAAGCATAGATCCCCTGCAGCTCATTGGCCTCGTCTCGCACCTGGTCCAGAGTGGCGAAGTCCCCATAGGCGTTGAGGACCATCGTCACGCTGGCTGGCCCGCAGTTGGAACCGGCATAGGGGCTGTCGGTAAGCTGGCTCACGTAGGGCATCCAGAGGACGAAAGCGCTGTCATTATCAGCGCTAGCTGGATCAGCGCTAGCTGGATCAGCGCTAGCTGGCCTCCAGAGCACCAAGGCCAGAAGCAGGGCCAGCGCTAACGCCGCTCCCTGCTGCCACCAAACGCGAACCCCACGGGAACTGAGCGCGCTCTCTCCACTACCTGCAAACAAGCGGAAAAGAATGAGCACGGCCCCGAACTCCTGTTGCCTCTGGCGCTTGCCCATCCCCCCCATTCGCCCATCTTATGCCTATCTCACTTGCCCACTTGCCCCAGTCTAGCAGGTAAACGAACTTCAGTAAAGCCGTTGTTGGCACGCGGATTGCAACACCTCGATACTGACGGCGAGGCAACAGTTGCCGGGGGAAAGCGGCGGCTGGCTCTGCTCACGGCCTGGACGGCTAGAGGCCTGGTTAGCCAGGGTGAGCAGGGGGACTGAGCCAGCCGGCTCGCCTCGGCGGCTTTTACATAGATATGGAGGCAGGCTCCGCAGCCTGCCTCCTTTCGTTTCAAGCTCGTCTCCCGCTCGCTTCCGGCTGTCGCTTCCGTCTCTTCACACCGGTTACGGTGGCTTCGGTCTCTCCTTGGCTGTAAAGGATGGCTGTAATGGGTGGCTGTAATGGTTGCCTCAACCTCTCCCCACCAAGTATAATGATCACGCTCAAAGCCGCTGCTGCGCTGGTGGCACCGGCAACAGCTACGCGAGGCACTTGATGGAAGAGCGTCATCTTCGTTCGGCGTTGGAGAGCCTTCTCTTCGTGAGCGACGGGCCGGTCCCGTTGACCCGTCTGCAACAGGTGCTGGGAGCAGAGCCGACTGCCATCTCCTCTGCGCTAGACACCCTAGCCGAAGAGTATCGCGAACGGGGCCTGCGCCTGCTAAGGACGCCGGACTCGGCGCAGATGGTGACGGCACCGGAAATGGCCACCTACGTGGAGCGCTTCCTGGGCATGCAGACCACCGCTCGGCTTTCCAACGCCGCCCTGGAGACCTTGGCGATCATCGCCTACAAGCAACCCATCACTCGCGCCGGCATCGAGGCCCTGCGCGGGGTCAACGTCAGTCGCGCTCTCAGCACTCTGCAGGCTCGCGGCCTGATTTGCGAGGTCGGCCGGCTGGAATCCCCTGGCCGCCCAGCGCTCTTCGGCACCACACCCGAGTTCCTGCAGTATTTCGGGCTGGAAAGCCTGGCTCAGCTTCCACCCCTGGAAACGGTTGGGGAGCGCAACCGAGGATGACCCTGGAACAAGCCCTCCTGCGCGTGGCACGCCCCGCTCGCTACACTGGCCACGAGTGGAACGCCGCCGTTCGCCCTTGGGAAGCTGCCAGCGTGCGCTTGGCCCTTGCCTTTCCCGACGTTTACGAGATCGGCATGTCCAACCTCGGCCTGCAGATTCTCTATGACTTGGTCAATCGGCGAGATGATGCCTTGGCCGATCGCGCCTTTGCCCCCTGGCCCGATATGGAGGCCGAGCTGCGCGCTCGCGGCCTGCCCCTGAGCGGGCTCGAATCAGGCCGGCCGCTGGCTCAGTTCGACATCATCGGCTTCAGCCTCCAGTACGAGCTGAACTACACCAACCTACTCAATATGCTGGATCTGGCCGGGCTCCCGCTCCACAGCCGCCAGCGCACCGACGCGCATCCACTCGTCATCGCTGGCGGCACCGGCGCGCTCAATCCCGAGGTGCTGGCTGACTTCGTGGACCTCTTCGTGCTCGGCGATGGCGAGGAGACCCTTCCCGATCTGCTCGATCTCTACCGCCAGGCGCGCTGGGATCGCTCGCGGCCAGGGCGAGAGGGGAAGCTGGCCTTCCTGCGGGCGGCCGCCCAGTTAGAAGGGACCTACGTTCCAGAGTTCTACCGAGTCTCTTATACCGCTGATGGCAGGGTGGAGGGCGTCGAGCCAACGCTGCCGGAGGCACCCGCTCGCCCGCGCCGGCGGTTCGTGCGCGTGCTGCCGCCGCCACCGGTGCGGCCGCTGGTGCCCTACCTAGATGTGGTGCACGACCGTGCCGCCATCGAGGTGCAGCGCGGCTGCACCCGCGGCTGCCGCTTCTGCCAGGCCGGCATCATCTACCGGCCAGTACGTGAGCGCCCGTTGGGCGAGGTGCTAGAAGCGGTAGAGGAACTGCTGGCCAACACCGGCTATGAGGAGCTTTCTCTCGTCTCTCTTTCCACTAGCGACTACGGCGAGATCCAACCGCTGCTGACGGAGCTGGCCCGACGCTATCCAGACCTCAACGTTTCCCTGCCCAGCCTGCGCATAGACTCGTTCTCGGTGGGGCTGGCGCAAGCCATCCAGCGGCGCAAGTCCAGCTTCACCTTCGCGCCCGAGGCCGGCAGCCAGCGCCTGCGCGACGTGATCAACAAAGGCGTAACCGAGGAGAACCTCCTGGCGGCGACCGCGGCTGCCTTCAGCCAGGGCTGGAACTCTATCAAGTTATACTTCATGATCGGGTTGCCCACCGAAACGATGGAAGACGTGGAGGGCATCGCCGATCTGGCCGAGAAGGTGCGCGCCCAGGGGCGCCAACTACGAGGACCGCGCGCGCACGTCGGCGCTAGCGTGGCCACTTTCATTCCCAAGCCCCACACGCCCTTCCAGTGGGTGGGGCAGGAGACCGAGGACACTCTGGGGCCCAAACAGGCGCGATTGCGTCAACGCTTGCGCAAAGTGGACCTGAGCTGGAACGATCCCGAGACCAGCCGCCTGGAGGCGATCCTGGCCCGCGGTGATCGACGCCTGGGAAGCGCCTTGCACCGCGCCTGGCAGCTGGGGGCACGCTTCGATGCCTGGCGCGAGCAGCTACGTCTCGATGCCTGGACGCGAGCTATGGTGGAGACCGGCTTGGATCCCGCCTTCTACGCCCATCGGCAGCGCGACCTCGACGAGGTGCTGCCCTGGGACCACATCGATGTCGGCGTCTCCCGACGTTTCCTCCAACGGGAGTGGGAGCGGGCGCGGCGAGGCGAGCTCTCTCCAGACTGCCGTAGTGGCCAGTGCTTGGGCTGCGGGCCGCTGCGCCTAGCCTGCCCGCTGGCCGGCGGGGCCGATCGCGTGCCGGCCCGTTGCTGAAGCAACTCAGGCGGTCAGCGAAGTGCCAGCCACATAAGCCGTTGCTGAGCGCCGGGCAGAAAGAAAGACATCGCGGGAGCATCGTGGCTGTACAACGTCTTCGTGTAGCATTTTTGAGGGGCGAACCGATCCGGTTCATCTCTCACCTAGACCTGCTTCGGCTCTGGGAACGGGCGCTGCGGCGCGCTCGCGTCCCCCTGGCCTATACCCAGGGCTTCAACCCCCACCCCAGGCTTTCTCTGGCCTCTCCCCTCGCGGTAGGGGTCATCGGCGAACGCGAGCTGATGGACGTCTACCTGGCCGAGCGGATAGAGTCGGAGCGCTTCCGGGCCGCGGTGAGCCGGCAGATGCCAGAGGGGCTGCGTTTGCTGGATGCTACAGAGGTGGACCTCAACGCTCCCGCATTGCCAGCCCAGGTACGAGCGGCAGAGTACGTGGCGGAGCTCACGCCCAGCCCGCCGGCCTTTCCCTCTCTCGCCGAGGGGGCTTCACCGGCCACGAAAGGGGCAGAGGCCAGGCCACCGGTCTCCCCTGCGAGGGGAGGGGAGGGCCCGGCGGAGAGCTACACCGACCTCGAAGCCCGGGTAGCCGCCCTCCAGCAAGCCACCGCACTTCCCCGCGAGCGCAAGCGCGATAAAGAGGTCAGACGCTACGATCTGCGCCCCCTTATCGAAGACTTGCGGGTGGAACGCAGCGCTCAGGGCATCAGTCTCTGGATGCGCCTGCGAGCCGACCCCTCTGGCACCGGCCGGCCTGATGAGGTGCTGGCAGCCCTGGGCATCCCCATCGAAGCAGCGAACATTCGCCGCCAGCGGCTCATTCTGGACGAGCGGCGATAAGCCTCATTCCGGCCTTTCCTGCGCCGTTGACGCTTCCTCATCTCCAGGGAACTGCACCCTTTCCCCAGAACCCCACCCCCTAAAGGCACGGCAATCTAGGCCAGAAACCCAATGCCACGATCGAGCGATATCTTGCCAGCCTAACCACTGTAAAATGGAAACAGACGAGGTTACTCAGTAACGACTTGGCATTTACTTGGCAAATCAGGTAAGGGGAGCGATGAGCGCTCGTTTTCGGGTTGGCACTTCTGGCTGGCACTACAAGCACTGGCGTGGTCGCTTCTACCCGCTCGATCTGCCCCCCTCGCGCTGGCTGTCCTATTACTCGGCGCGGTTTCCCTCCGTCGAGATCAACAATACCTTCTATCGCCTGCCTCAACCGTCAACCTTCGTCTCCTGGCGCCAGGAAGCCCCGCCCGGCTTCGTCTTCGCCATCAAGGCTAGCCGGGGTATCACCCACTACCGCAAGCTGGCGGGGGCTGAGCAGCCTCTGGAGACCTTTCTCGCCCGCGCGCGGCTGCTAGGTTCGGCGCTAGGGCCAGTTCTCTATCAACTGCCGCCCAGCCTTCACCGCGACGACGAGCGCTTGGGCCGCTTTCTCGCCCTGCTTCCCACCGACCTCCAGTACGCCATCGAGTTCCGTCACCCCTCCTGGTTCGTCGAGCCCATCTACGCCCTCCTGCGGCAGCACGGCGTGGCCCTATGCCTCGTCAGCATGCCCGACTTCACCTCTCCGCTGGTGGCTACCGCCCAGTTCATATACGTGCGCTTCCACGGCACCAGCGGCCTGTACCAGGGATCCTACTCGGATGAGGAGCTGCGCAGATGGGCCGCGGAGCTTAAGCTTCTCTGCTCCTCAGAGCGCCACGCCTTTGTCTACTTCAACAACGACCAAAACGCCTATGCCGTCTACAACGCCCTCACCCTAGCGGCCTTTTTGGCTTGAGGCCAGGCGAAGACGGCCAGGGTGAGCGCTGGGGGCGCAGCCAGGCTACTCCCGGCCGGCACGTTTCCTGCTGGAGAACCTCGTGGGTACGTTCAACTGGTATTCAGTCCGATTTCTGCCATCCTCGTTTGGTCGGGGGCTATGGTTCCAGCCTCCCGTGCCCCCCGATGATATGAACGCCAATTGCCGCGCCCTTGTCTGGTTGCTAGGCTGATTGCGTTTGCGGTGCTGGTAAACTATAATATTCACGGTCAGTTATCGAGACTTGGTATGAAGAGCACAGCCCCACGGGGCTGTTCTTGTCTTGGAATGTTCTGCCAAGCTGGTGCTATGGCGCTTAGCCAGTGGCAGCGAATGATTGCGACTGCGGCCAGGCGAGGCGGCCCTACCGTGCGGGTAGGGGCTGCGGGTGGTTTGGGAGATAGGCCGACTGTCGTTCCCAAAGCTTGCCCGGTGCAAACCAGGTAGCTTCTAGGGGAGGCTGACAAATGACGGCCAAGAAGCATATTCTCGTAGCAGATGACGACCCGTCCATTCGGGCGCTTCTGAAAACCTTCCTCGAAGGCGAGGGCTTCGTCGTCTCGGAAGCCAAGAGCGGAGGAGAGGTTCTCTCCATTCTGCGTGCTGGACCGGAGAGAAAGCCCGATCTGCTGGTAATGGACGTAAGGATGCCTGAGGCTTCCGGGATCGATGTGCTGCAGAAGATAAACGAGCAGAGCCTCGAAGTGCCCGTGGTCTTGATGACCGCTTTCAGCACCTCCAGCATAGCCATCAAGTCTATGCAGTTGGGTGCTTACGACTACATCATCAAGCCCTTCGACCTCGAAGATGTCTTGATGACTGTGAACCGCTTCTTCGAGTACCAGGCTCTGAGCGCGGAGGTCAAGACCCTGCGCAGCCAACTGGGCAGTCGCGACCCGGCCGAGCGCATCGTCGGCCGAAGCCCCCAAATGCTGGAAATCTACAAGACCGTGGGGCGCGTGGCCCGCAGCGATGCCACCGTGCTCATCACTGGCGAGACAGGCACGGGCAAGGAGTTGGTGGCAGAGGTCGTCCACTACAACTCCAACAACCGTCAGGGGCCGCTCATCAAAGTGGCCTGCGCCTCGCTGCCAGAGACTCTTCTCGAAAGCGAGCTATTCGGGCATGAGAAGGGCTCGTTCACTGGCGCCTATACTCAGCGCAAGGGCCGGTTCGAGTTGGCGGACAAGGGCAGCATCTTCCTTGATGAGATCGGCGAGATGACCCCCAACACGCAGAAAAAGCTGCTGCGCGTCCTGCAAGAGCGCGAGTTCGAGCGCGTTGGCGGAACGGCCACCATTCACGTCAATACGCGCGTCATTGCTGCCACTAACAAAGACCTCAAGGAAGAAGTCGCCAAGGGCAACTTCCGAGAGGACCTCTACTACCGACTGAACGTGATCTCGATCCATATGCCGCCCCTGCGCGAGCGGAAGGACGACATCCCACTCCTGGTGGAGCACTTCCTGGATAAGCACCGCTTCAGCCCTACCAGCGCTCCCGCCAAGATCACGGAGGAAGCCCTTGCCCGGCTGATGGAACACGACTGGCCAGGCAATGTGCGGGAGCTGGAGAACGTCATCGAGCGGGCGGTGGTCATGGCGCAAGGTGGCGTGATCACCTCGCAGCATCTCATCCTCTCGCCAATATCCGAGCGCCGCTTCCTCGACATCCAGCAAGAGGTGCGCAAGCAGGTTCCACTCCGGGAGACCCTGGCCAAGGTGGAGAAACAACTGATCGAGGAAGCGCTGGAGCAGGCTAGCGGCAATCGAGCTCAGGCTGCCAAGATACTGGGCATCCCTAGACGGCTTCTGAACTCCAAGATCCGGGAGTTCGATATCAGCTCCCCTGACCTTGAAGCCGAATTGGAGGAAGAAGAGGCGGTAAGCTAGTCAGGCCGAGCTGGACGAGAAAGATGGCCCTAGCGAAGCGACAAGAGCCGAGGCCAGCCGACCTCGGCTCTTGTCTTTCCATCCTTGACTGGGGCACTCGCTCTAGTACCGAGCCACCGCCGCTTCGATGCGGCGCAGCGCTTCTTCCAGCGTCGAGCGGTGGCAGGCGAAGTTGAGGCGCTGGAAGCCTTCGCCGCCAGGGCCGAAGGCCGCCCCGTCGTTCAGCCCCACCTTCGCCTTCTCGATCATGAACTTCTTGAGCGCAGGCGCATCCACGCCAAGCTCGCGGCAGTCCAGCCAGGCTAGAAAAGTCCCCTCTGGCCTGGCCAGCGATATGCCTCTTATTCTCTCCCTCAAGAACCTCTCCAGATAGGCCAGATTGCCTTCGAGATAGGCGAGCAGGTCTTCCAGCCAGTCTTCTCCGTGCCGATAGGCAGTTTCCATCGCTACCAGGCCGAACAGGTTGACCCCGTGCACGCCACAAGCGTCAGTGGCGTGCACGAAGGCCCGTCGCAACCGGGCGTTGGGGATGATGGCTGCCGACGCTTTGAGGCCGGGCAAGTTGAACGTCTTGGCTGGCGAGACAAGCGTGATCGTGCGCTGGGCCAGGGCATCGGACAGGCTGGCAATGGGGATATGCTTGTTTTGCCCGAAGACGATATCGGAGTGAATCTCGTCCGATACGATCACCACGTCCTCGTGACGCTGGCAGAGATCGCCGATAGCCAATAGCTCTTCTCGCGTAAAGACGCGGCCGACTGGATTGTGCGGGTTGCAGAGCACAAAGGCGGCAGTGCGCTCGCCAAAGCGCAGCGCTAGGTCATCGGCATCTATCTGGTAGTGGCCATTGTGGAAGCGCAGGGGGCTGGTGGCTAGCTGGCAGCCGGTGTTCCTGACGGCAGCGAAAAAGGGCGGATAGGCTGGCGTCTGGAAGACGACGCTGTCGCCGGGGTGAGTGCAGGCGTGCAGGGCGAAGTAGAGCCCGGGAATCACGCCTGGCGTATAGACGATCCATTCCGGCTCGATCTTCCAGCCGTGGCGCTTCGCCATCCAGTCCACTACCGCCTGGGCCACGGTAGGAGAGACCCGGGTGTAGCCGAAGAGCCCTTCGCTGGCTCGGCGCACCAGTGCCTCGATCACCTCCGGCGGTGACCGGAAGTCCATATCCGCTACCCACAACGGAAGCACGTCGGCGGTACCGAACACCTCCTCGCAGGCGTCCCACTTGGCGCAGCCGGTGCCTTTTCGATTCACGAACTCATCGAAGTCGTATCGCAACTCCATCACCCATGTGAGAATCGTGATGTCGTCGGTTCAGCGATGGCTCTCGGCAACGCCCCCAGGGGGCAAGGCAGCTAACGCCTGGTCCACGTCCCGCTGCGGCCACCAGCTTTATACTCCAGACGAATGTTCTGAATCACCATTGAGCGATCGATGGCTTTGCACATATCGTAGATGGTCAGAGCAGCAGCGCTGACAGCGGTGAGGGCTTCCATCTCGACGCCGGTCTTGCCGGTAGTTTTGACGGTGACAGTGATCTCTACTGCGCTCCGCTCGTCATGCAGGTCGAAAGACACGTCCACGCCAGTAAGCAACAGGGGATGGCAGAGAGGGATGATCTCCCAGGTGCGCTTGGCCGCCATGGTGGCGGCCACTTGGGCCACGGAGAGCACATCGCCTTTCGCGATGGCGCCTTGCCGGATGGAAGCCAGAGTGGCCGGCTGCATCACGATCTCGCCACGGGCGGTGGCGACGCGCAGAGTATCCGCTTTGGCGCTGACATCGACTATGTGTGGTCGGCCCGCTTCGTCAAGGTGAGTGAGCTTGGGCTCGGCGGCTTCGCCCGAAGGGCTGCCGGACTCAGGTGTCGAGGGCATGCGCAGTTCCCACGCTAGGTCTCAACTGGCGAGCGCACACTTGGTGCTGACCCTATCCTCCGATGCGCGACATCGCCTTCTGCACTTCTTCTTCTCGTTGCGAGAGCAGATGACCCACCGGCTTGGTGAGCACAGCTTGCACAATCAGGGCTTTGATCTCTTCAAGCCCAGCGCCGGAGCGCAAAGGCCCGCGCAGGTCTATCTCGTCATCCCACAGCAGGCAGGTGCGGAGATGACCGTCAGACGTCAGCCGAACGCGGTTGCAGCTACCGCAGAAGTGCTCGCTGAGGGGACTGATGAAACCAATGGTGCCGCTCGCGCCTGGCAGGCGATAGTAGCGAGCCGGGCCTTCCACCGAGCCTGTCGAGGGCGGAGGGAAGAAGCGTGGTTCGTCGTCGGCGTCCTTTTGAGGTCGCGGCGCGGGCACGACCGGTTCCAAAGGCCCCAAAGGCGCCAGCTTGTCCTTGATCTCCTCGGTTGATAGGTAGCGATCGGCCGACCAGAACCCGGTCTCGCCCATGGGCATCAGCTCGATGAAACGAACGTGCCAGCCACGCTCGAGGCTGAGAGAGGCGATGTCTATCAGTTCATCGTCGTTGAAGCCGCGAACGGCGACGGTGTTAGTCTTGACCGGCTCCAGCCCTGCCCGTTGGGCAGCGGCAATGCCGGCCAGCACTCGCTCCAGCGCTGGCACGCCGGTGATACTGGCAAAACGATCGGGGCGCAAAGTGTCCAGGCTGACGTTCACTCTGCGCAGACCCGCTTTCTTCAGGGCCTCCGCTTTGCCTTCGAGCAGGGAAGCATTGGTGGAGAGGGCGAGATCGTCGATGCCGGGAATGGCAGCCAGCATGGCCACGAAATCCACCAAGCCAGCCCGGACCAACGGCTCGCCACCCGTCAAGCGCACCTTACGGATGCCAAGCTCGGCGGCAGCACGGACGATGAGAACGATTTCCTCGTAGCGGAGAACTTCGGCGTGGGAGCAGGGTTTGACTCCCTGCGCAGGCATACAGTAGGCACAGCGAAAGTTGCAGCGGTCAGTGACCGAGACGCGCAGGTAGGTTATGGACCGATTGTAGCTGTCATATAGCCCGGTCAAAGCTCCCCCTTAGGTACTGCCGACTATAGCACAGGGAAGCAGCATCGTCAATTCGGCGAACTCGCCACTGGCATGGCAAGAACACTGGCAACGACTGGCGGTCGAAGTCATTGTCAGCAGAGTGCCTCTTCTCGCCTTCCCTTCGGCAGACGGCCTCCGACTCGGCGATGGTGAGTGACCAAGAGAGTGATTGCGCTGGCAAGGTGCGGGTTGCGCTCCCCGAGAAGGAGCGGGTTGCGCCGCTGAGAACGATATTCTATCATGCCCGGTGGCAAGCCCTGCTGGTTGGCTCTTCTGTCAAGTTCGGTTGCATGGCTCGGGCTCTCGAGAGCACGCACTGGCAAGGAGCGGGCAATGCCTGATTCGGACGGCGAGCGGCGAGAGGGAGCCGACCCGGGAACGGCTCTTCCCGCTGGGCAGTCAGACCGATTGCAGGAACAGGTGCAGGAAGCCCTCGAGCACCTGTATGATTATGCTTACCTGCAGAACCATCCTCTCAGCGTTGCACTGGGCGAAACGACGCCGGCCTGGAACCGAGGAGCCGCCCTGCATCGCGTGCTGGTGGAAGCCATTGAATCGCTCAAGCCTCCGCCGGGCACGCCCCCCCACAGCCAGCTCTGGCGACGCTATCGCCATGCTCTCCTCCGCTACATAGAAGGGGCTACTGTCGTTCGTCTGGCTGAGGAGCTTGGTGTCAGCGAGCGACAAGCTCGCCGCGACAACCACGAGGCACTCCAAGCTATCGCCAGCCTGCTTAGAGAACGATTCCCACAGGCGGGGTTGGGCGCGAGAGCCATTGCCACCAGCAGCGAACGGAAGGCCAGTTCCGCCATCGGCGTTGCAGCGGGAGAGGACCAATCCGAGGCGAACGGCGCCTTGGCTGATATGGGCCTGGATGAAGAGGTGGCACGCATTGGCACCCTAGCAGCGCACGGCTTCACCCGTATCGAGGACATCGTTCGGGGAGTACAAGATACGGTGGCCAAGTTGGCGGAGGGCAAGAACGTCGTCCTTCAACTGCGCACCTCGCCAGGCCTGCTCCCTACATCAGCAGAACGAACGGTAGTGCGCCAGATCGTGTTGAACACCATCCTGTGGGTGCTGGATTTGGCTTCCCCCGGCTCAGCGGTGGAGCTGACAGCGGTAGCGGACCGCCGCGAGCTCACGCTCTCAGCGACGATAGCGCTCTCAGAGGCTGAAAGCGATGGCATCGTGGCTCGCTGGGAAGGCGAGGAGCGTCCGGCTATCGCCTCCCGCTTGGCCACCCTGCAAGGCGGAGCACTGCGACTCGAACGGCAGGGCAAGACCCTGGAGGTGCGCCTGACCCTGCCGGCAGCTACCCTGC
>Ga0315298_1010078_pt1 | contig 11469 bp, 12 predicted proteins | sample WHS_1_MG_FD_203077 | JGI IMG/M metagenome (GOLD analysis project Ga0315298, IMG submission 203077) | Extremophilic microbial mat communities from Washburn Hot Springs, YNP, Wyoming, USA - WHS_1_MG | ecosystem: Environmental > Aquatic > Thermal springs > Hot (42-90C) | place: USA: Wyoming... | reverse complement strand
TAAAAATTATTAATAAAACGGTCAACGTTATTTAGGCATTGACTAATCTCAAATCAGAAATCACAATTCACAACTCACAAATCAAATTGACCTTAAACACCCGAAACGCTGAAACGCTGGAACATTGGAACCATGGAACGCTGGAACCTCATTAGTGGGAAATCGGAAATCCTCGAAAATTTCCAATTTCATATTTCCTATTTCCTGTATAAGATCACGCTATGAAAACCTGAACACATTAATGGGAAATGGGAAATCGGAAATCCTTGTAACTCTGGAACCCTGGAACTCTGGAACTCTGGAACATTGAAACTCTGAAACCCTGGAACCCTGGAACACGTATCCATTGTCCTTAAACCCAATGACGGGGAACTGGAATCCTGTTTGATTTTACCAGAGGAATAATTATTTCTCCCTTTGCATACGAATTTTTGTTTTCTGCCGTTTATTTAAAAGCCAACCTTAACCAGCCTTATGATTTTATGAAACGAAGCCATCAGCTTATACGTTACATTGTATCTGATATACTGACCGCTGAGCTAAGCTATACGCTTTTCTTCATTTTCAGAAAACTGTATATTGAACCACAAAAATTCGGCTACCAGATTCCCGTTGAATTTGACAGCAATTTTGTCCGCGGCCTGATCATCCTTCCTTTTTTCTGGCTTCTGGTCTATTATCTTTCCGATTATTACAGGGATGTATTCCGCAAATCGCGCCTTCAGGAACTGGGGCAAACCCTCCTCAGCACACTGGTTGGTGTAACCATCGTATTCTTTGCCATCATCCTCGACGATACGGTTCATGACTACACCAACTATTACCAGTCGTACCTTGCATTCCTTGTCGTTCACTTTGTACCCACCTACCTGGCAAGGGTTACCATCACTTCACGGACCAGGAAGCTCATTACACAGGGGAAGCTTTCCTTCAGCACCCTCATTATCGGAGCCAACCTGCCGGCCGAGGAACTTTTTTTCAGTATGACAGCTCAGGGCTCTGTTACCGGCAACCGCTTTGCCGGTTATGTAACGGTCAACGGAAAAAACGGTATTTCGCTCGAAAAATACCTTCCCCACCTTGGGCATTTTGATGACATCCTTCCCATCATCCGGCAACATAAGATTGAAGAGGTCATCATCGCCATTGATCCTTCGGAACAGGAAAAAATCAACCGGATCCTGAACCACCTTCACCTTACCGATGTGAGGATACGCGCCATCCCCTCCCTTACCGACCTTCTTTCCGGAAAAGTGCGGTTTACCACCCTGTACGATATGCCCCTCCTGGAAATTACCCACTCTCCCATGCCTACCTGGCAGATGAACATCAAGGAACTAATGGACATCGTGATATCCCTGCTCGTGCTGGTCGTTCTCAGCCCTCTGTGCCTTTTGATTGCTATCCTGATTAAAATTACCTCACCCGGCCCGGTATTTTACTCGCACGAGCGCATCGGAAGACACGGAAAGCCTTTCAAAATCATCAAGTTCCGCACCATGGTACCGGATGCCGAAAAGAACGGACCGGAACTATCCAACCGCAACGATCCGAGAATTACCCCCATAGGCCGCTTTCTGCGCCGTACCCGTCTGGACGAAATTCCCAATTTCATCAACGTATTGCGCGGAGAAATGTCGCTCGTCGGCCCCCGGCCCGAACGGCAATATTACATTGACCAGATCGTTCAACGGGCACCCTATTATGTTCATCTGCACCGTGTAAAACCGGGCATCACGTCCCTGGGACAGGTAAAGTTCGGCTATGCCGAAAATGTGGATCAAATGATCCGCCGGCTCCAGTATGATCTTCTCTATATCGAAAATATGTCGCTCGCCCTCGACATCAAAATTCTCCTGTACACCATCGGTACCATTATCAGGCAAAAGGGCATCTGAACCAGCTTCCTCCCTTTCATGCCCACCCCCAGGTGATTGAAAAGAGTATGAGCCCGGCTGAATTTTATTTTCCCTGCAAGGGAAATTTTCGCAGGGGCCTGTATACGGCACCGGCAGGGGTCAGCATACTCTCCATCCATACCATATGATCAACCGGCATTTCCTGAAAAAACGCATCGCTAAATTCCCTTACTACCTCATGCAGTTTTTCCGGCTGTCGCAGATACTTGAGCCGCGCAAGGGTTATGTGCGGATGAAAGTCCCTATCCTCGGGTGCAAAGCCATACTTTGTTACCAGCGCTTCCACTTCTTTCTGAAGAAGAAGTGCCGGTTTGCTTTCTGAAATTCCTGCCCAGAGAACCCTGGGCGAAGAACGGGAACCAAAATACCCGAGGCCTTTCACCTGAAGAGAAAAGGGAGGCTGGCCTGAAGCAATGGTTTCGAGTCCGCGGCTCAGCCCTTCTGTTATGGCAGGGTCTGTTTCGCCGAGAAAGAAAAGGGTGATATGCACATTGGCCAAATCCACCCAGGCAATTTTTTCCGTCGAAAGCCGTCGGCGGCAGATCATGGCGGCCTCTTCAAGCCGGGAACCGGCAACTTCCACGGGCAGGGCAATAAAGGTTCGCATATACCGGGTATTTTTTCAAAATTAGGTAATTTTACCTGACCATAACATCCGATACCATATGAAACCTTCACCCCGATTTGCCGTTGTGCTTTCAGGATGCGGAGTATTCGACGGGTCCGAAATTCATGAGGCAACCCTCACTCTGTATGCCATTGCAAAGAACGGAGGAACCTACGAAATTTTTGCTCCTGACGTGGCACAGTACCATGTAGTGGATCATCTTACCGGCAGGCCGACCACAGAAAAGAGGAATGTTCTTTCCGAAGCGGCCCGCATTGCGAGGGGAAAGATAACCCCCCTGAGCAGATTCAATGCCGGCAGTTTTGATGCCCTGATATTTCCCGGGGGATTCGGTGTGGCCAAAAACCTGTTTCCCTTTGCCGTTGAAGGGCCCGATGCCAAAGTCCAGCCGGATGCGGAACGCGCCATACGTGAGATGCACCGCGCCGGGAAACCCATCGGCGCCCTGTGCATTGCCCCCGTTTTGCTTGCCAAAGTGCTGGGAAATATTGAGGTAACCATAGGGAACGACAGCGACACCATCAGCCTGCTTCACAAGCTGGGAGCAAACCATAAGGTAACAGGCCACGGGGAGGTTGCTATTGACCGCGCCAACAAAATTGTTACCTCTCCCTGCTACATGCTCGATTCCACCATTGTCCAGATTGCCGAAGGAGCGGAACGAACTGTTCAGGCCATAATGGAACTGATCGGAAAATAGAAAAACTGTGGGGCTTCAGAGGTAGCCCAGTTCAATTTTGCGGACGATTTTTTCAATTTCGGCATCCTTGCCCTGGGGGTCGTATTTGACTTTAAGACTGCTTCCGAAGATAACGGCTACTGTCTGCCAGAATGCCGCCTGGAATGAACCCCTCAGCTCCTTAACCAGCGTATAGGATGTTTTTCCCGTTTCCCTGTCAATCAGTTTGATGAGCAGTTTCCCCTGAGTGATCGTCAGAGCCTTCAGCTGGTCCTCGTACTCAACCCGCAACTGATTTTCCACCTGTTTTGCGTATTCTTTCCTTGCTCTGTCATTGGGCAGTTTCATAAACTCCTGGTTCAGTTCCTCGAGTTTTACTTTTGCCAGCTGGGCGTAGGGATAGACAATTTTCAGGTCCCGCACCAGCTTCCAGTAATGGTACTCGGCCTTCCTGCTGGAAAATTTCGGTTTAGGGAAGATGTAAACTTCTTTAATGGTAGCCAGCAATACAGTGTCACCCTCCGTTACCCTGCCCGGCACAACGAGGAAGTCATTTTTCTCCGTTGACTGACCGAATAGGGTAACGGGGAAAAAGAACAGAAACGCTATCAGAAAATTTCTCATCACCTGCATACCATCAAACAATGTACCAGAGGTTGCCGTCAGCAGAATACTACGCAAAAATACGATAAATGTTCCACAGGTTGATGAATCAGAGACTCATCGCAGGCGTTAGCACTATTCATTAGTTCGCTTTGCTCCTGATGCATTAGCCACCCTGAATGGTTCATAACAGAAATTTATTTTTAATTCTTCTCCGGATGTTAAAAAACGAAATTTTGAAACATCCCCTCAGGAAAAATTGTTGTATAAGAAAAATTTAAAAATTGCTAATATTACAGCATGGATAAACACGACAGATCATACACGAACGGGGAAATTACGGTTTTCTGGAAGCCTGCAAAATGCATTCATGCCACCACCTGCTACCGGGAACTTATCGAAGTATTCAATCCCCGCAAAAGGCCCTGGGTGAACATGCAGGGCGCGCCGACAGAACGCATTATCGAAGTGGTTGAAAAATGCCCTACCCAGGCCCTGAGCTGGCAGTGGAACGATCCTGAAAAGGAAAAAGAACGGCAGGCCTCTGCTCCCGCCAGAGCCAGTGAACCCGAAGAAAAACCGGTGCTGATTCAGATCATGCGCGACGGACCGATTGTGGTGCAGGGCAGCTTTACTTTGTACGATTCCGACGGAAAGGAACGCAAGGCCTATAGCTTCACGTCCTTTTGCCGCTGCGGACACAGCAACAATATGCCATTCTGCGACGGAAACCACCGGCTGAAAGGATTCCGGTCAGATAAATAACCAGAAAAACAAAAAACTGCTGTATGGAAAAAAAGACCCAGGCTGAATTTCATCTGATCAAAAACGGTCCCCTCAGGGTAACCGGTCACTTCCGAATCACCGGCACCGACGGCAGCAAAATCGAAACAGATAAAGAGGTTTACCTCTGCCGTTGCGGACATTCTTCCCAAAAGCCGTTCTGCGACGGGTCCCATGAAAAAACAGGATTCAGCGGATAAAACAAAGGTTCAGTACAGCAGCCAATGTGGTGGATTGCACTCATACTTGTTGCCGGCATTGTAACCGGACGTCTTTTACGCTCCCAAAGCCGGCTGAGGCTTGGCGCCGACCGTCTGCTGATGCTTTTCATCTTTGCCCTTCTGTTTTTTCTGGGCTCAGAAATAGGCTCTGACCCTGCATTTACAGGCCAAATAAAAACCCTCGGATTTCAGGGAGCACTGCTCGCCCTGTTTACTATCGCAGGAAGCATTGCCGCCTGGAAAATCATTCGTTCGTTCTTCCATGAAAAATAGTCTCATCATCACCTGTTTTTTCATCGGAGGCATACTGGCAGGTTTTTTCCACTTTCTGCCCCCGGGATGGATAGGCAGTGGTGTAACCCAGTGGATTCTTTTCGGGCTGATTTTTCTTGTGGGATTTGTTCTGGGTGCAGACCCCAGGCTGGGAATGCTGGTGCGCAGTATCCGGGTTTCGGTTGTATTGGTTCCGCTGGCGGTTGTAACAGGAAGCCTGGGCGGTGCTGCCGTCGGCTGTCTTTTGCTTCCCTCCCTTTCCCTGCCTGATTCGCTGGCCATAGGGGCCGGATTTGGCTACTACAGCCTCAGCAGCATCATGATTGGAGAGTTATCAGGAAAAACGGCAGGAGCTATTGCCTTAATTACCAATATTTTCAGGGAAATCACCACCCTTCTGGCCGCTCCCCTGCTGGTAAAATGGTTCGGGACTATGGCGCCTGTCCTGAGCGGCGGAGCCACTTCCATGGATACCACCCTGCCCGTCATCATGAAATATGCAGGAAAAGAATACCTTTTTTATGCCCTCATCAGCGGCATCATCCTCACCATGCTGACACCCCTGCTGATCAGCCTTATCTATGCCATTTTCTGAGGAACACGATGGCTAACGCGGCACATAATCGGTACGCAGAACCTTAAACTCGGTCCGTCGGTTGATCTGATGGCAGATTTCCTTCTGCTCGTCGGAAGGAAGCGAATTGATAAAGGATTCCGTAAGTACCTGCCCTTCCTTCAGGAAAGGATATTCGGCCGCCAGTTTTTTGTCGACTGTCTTTGGCTGGGATTCTCCGTAACCGCGGGCTGAAAGCCTGTCAGGCGCAATACCCTTTGCAATCAGATAATTTACCACGCTTTGTGCCCGCTTCTGCGACAATTCCATATTGAACTCATCCGTACCCCGCGAATCGGTGTGCGACATCAGTTCGATTGTCACATTGGGGTTATCGTTCAGGGTTTCCACCAGCTCATCCAGTGATACCATCGACTCGGGACGCAGATCCCACTTGTTGAAGTCATAGAAAATATTGGGCAGTTCGATGGGCTTCTCAATCGAAGAAAGGTAAATAACCATCCGGAAATCCCGGCTCCTGGTGAGACCCTTTGTCGATTCCCTCTCCTTGCCGTTCAGGTATCCTTCAAGGGAGGCAAGGTACACATAATCGGTATTGGGTTTGAGGGTAAACCGGAAGGTGCCGTCTTTGGCCGAACGGGTTTCAATCTGCACCCCGTCGCTTCCGATGGATTTAATAAGAACATTGGCCAGGGGAAGGTCGGTTTTTTCATCTTTCACGGTTCCGTAAAGGGTGAATTTCAGAGGAGGCAGGACAAAAGCGTAGATATTGTCATCGCCTTTCCCCGCACGGGAAGAAGAAAAGAAGCCTTTTTCGTCGTCTTTCTGAAACACGATGCCGAAGTCGTCGGCCGGAGAATTGATGGGAGGCTTCATGTTTTCGATGGTCCAGGAGCCGTCTTCCTTATGCACAGCTTTGAAGATGTCGAGCCCGCCCATGCCGATATGTCCGTCGGACGAAAAATAGAGGGTTCCGTCGGGATGCACATAGGGAAACATTTCATCGCCGGGGGTATTGACCGGTTCCCCCAGGTTTTCGGGTTTGCCCCATTCAGCACTTTTGCTGCTGCGGGTCACCATCCAGATGTCCTTTCCACCCACACCGCCTGGCATGTCGGAAACAAAATACAGGGTAAGTTCATCAGGACTGATGGCCGGATGGGCAATTACCATGCTGTCGCCTCCGAACGACAGGGGATCGGCCTTGCCCCAGCTATCCCCATTGCGCCGGCAGGAGTAAATCTGGCAACCGTACGATTTGTTCTTTGCGGTTTTGCACCGTGAAAAATACAGGGTATTGTAGTCAGAAGTCAGGCAGGGGGTTCCTTCCTCAAACTCGGTATTTACTGGGTCACCCAGCGGTACCGGTGTGCTCCATTTTCCCTTCCTGTCCTGGCGCACCACAAAAATATCGGCATAGCTCTGTCCTGTAGTCCCGTGCTTTTCGTTGCCCATTGCTTCATCGCGCGAAGAAGTAAAATACACCGTTCTGTAATCATCAGATGCAAATGCCGGTGAATAGTCACTGCTTTTCGAATTAAAGTACTTCATGTTTTCAATCTGGTAAGGGCCGGGATTGTTCATCCATTCCAATGCCAGATCGCAGGAAGTAATCAGCGCGTCTACCTCCTTGTCATCGGGTTTGAGCAACTTGTATTTGAGAAACATATCCCGTGCATCGCTGTACTTTTCATTCATCTTCAGTACCTGTCCGTACCGCAGATAAACCACCGGATTGGAATAATTCTTCGCAATGGCCTTTTTAAACCATACCGCAGCATTTTTCGGGTCATCGATGCGGCGGTACGACTCGCCGATGTAGAACAATACGTCTGCCTTCTGCTCCTTAGGAATAACATCGTACACCTGTTTGAACTGGTCGATGGCATCGGCATAGGCTCCGGCATCAAACATGGCATAGGCTTTTAATGCCTTGTTTTTCTGCCCCTGAACGGATACAGAAATAACAGCAAGTGCTATCATCAATCCTGCAAAACGGAAGGTTCTCATACCGGTAAATCGTTTGACGGTAAAGGTAAAAGTTTTTCCCTTAGAAAGGAACGAAAATATGATGCAAAGATTGTCCCTACGGGAAGAAGTACCGTCACATCAGATGCCGGTAATGGCAGAACTGTTGAATTCATATTACGCAACCAAAAATGCGTAATACGCCTTTAATCCACATTGCGCACCAAAAAACTGCGCAATGGGCCGCAAGGGCCGCTTTCACTTCGTTTCAGCGGGATTTGCCCGGATGCCAACGCACTTTGGATTCACGTTCAGGAAAGAAATTCCTTTTCAGAAAAGGGATTAAGCTCTTGCTCCGGCCCTTAGCAGGCCTGCGGGGGGACGTCCACGATTGGTGCGGGCTGCGTTGGCTGAGCCTGTCGAAAATGAATAAAAAAGAAAAACAAGAACCCCGAAGGGGCGGCATTATGAAACAGCCAATAATGCCGCCCCTTCAGGGTTCTTTAGCACTCTCCTTCTGCAATCTTCTAAAACTATTCCATCTCTTCGGAATGGGTTCAGAATCACATTCTCTTACAGAATTCATTTATGCGCACCTGTGCAGTGTGCCGCAACATACCGGATGAGCATTATGACTCCCTTGATAAAAACCCGCAGGAAATGATACGGATACAACAAAACAATCCCCCTGGCCGGAAACCACCTGTAGCGCATTTTCATATAAGCCGGCGAAGGAAAGAGCAAGCCGGCAAGAAAAAGAATTTTCCCCTTCATTTTAAACCGCGAGGAGAAATAGCGAATATGAGGAGCAGGGTCATTCCTGCGTTTCATACCGTACTCGGAAACAATTTTCAGGGAGGGTTCCATCCACCCGGGCAATGGCGGCAGGGGTGTCCTGAACGTCTGCGGGAGAAGATCGGGCAGAAGGCCAACCATGAGTGCGGCGACTTCCAGAACCTCTGTGCGGCAATGGTACCTGCCGGCAAGCCGGAAAAAATCCTCCTCCTTCTGTTCCTGCCCGGTAAAGAGCCGTTGCATCAGACAGGCTGTGTCGCGCAACCAGAGAAGCTTAAACCGTTCTCTCGGCAGATGCTTGTGCACATGGCTCATGATGAACAACAAATGCACATCGGGTGCCGGTACCAGGAAAGTTTTTCCGGCTATTTGGCACGGAACACAGGGGCATTCTGAAAGCCCCAGGCTTTCCGGCCCTTTGAACAGCGCAGTATGGGGTTCAATCAGAATATCTTCCAGCAATATGCCCGGTTCGTGCGAAGCGATGGTGGCATAAAACTTCGTCTGCGGCTCGCTGAACTTCTCTGCGCCGAATTCTTTGAGAAGCTGTCGTATAACAGGCACATCTTCAGAATTGACCAGGATATCGATATCGATCATCGGGCGCAGTGAGGCATTGCGGTAGCACGTGGCTGCGAGGGTAAATCCTTTCAGCAGAGCAAAAGGAATGTTGTTCCGGCTGAGGACGTCATGAAGCTGAAACAGGGTTGCCTGAAGCTTCAGGTTGCGCATGGCCTGTCGCCTTACCGTTGTATCAATAACCTCCCGTACGGCAGGTGACAGTGTCTCGAATTGTCCTGCTTCCAGAAGCGCCGAGCGGAAAAGAGGAAGAAGTCCGTTCTGCTGCAGCGAAAAAACCGTCTTTTCCCAGTTGCTTATGGCGGCAGCTTCGTGCATGAAGGCTTCGGCCAGTTCAGCTCCCGGAGCGGGATGAAGAAGATACCGTATGAGAGAGGGAAGAGCGTACATGAGGCAAAGATAATCGGAAAAGGAACCTGGATTGGACCCCTATTAATCAGCCTTTTTTATAGACGGTTAAAAATACATAAATTTTTCTCTTTCCATTTGTCGTAGCAAGGAAAGACCGAAGGTGATTGCTAAACCGAGGGTTGTGGAAGTGATATGGCTAGCTGTTTTAATGCATAGTTCTCCTTCTCTAACTCCCTGATCCGTTTCAGGTGTTAGGGTGTCATCCCATGTTGAAGCCCTTCTTCCCCAATCGCTTCCAATTTGTTCTACCAGGAGTAATACGTTGCAGAATATAGATCATACTTCTCAAGAATGACTTTAACCCCTTGTTCGCTCGCCTATTTTATGATTCGTAGCTTCTCTTTTGTTCTTTTGTTCATCAACATAAAATTGCAGATTTTTTTCTATAATTTCGTCAAGTGAATTAAAGGGCTGAAACAAAGACCAAAATTATAAACTCTGAGTTATGTTAAAGCGGCTTGAGCATTTTTAATTGAATTTAAGAAAGAAAAAAGAGAGTGATTTTATATAATTACAACGGTGTGATGCTCAGAAATTATAATATCAAATAATTTCAATCATTCCATAATCCTCCATTTAATAAAAGCACTATCTGCCATATTTTTATCGTAAATGAATTTTCTTTTCCCTGTTTCTTTCTTCCCTATTAATTCCAAACAATTGTCGCTTCCAATTCTATAAGCATATTCATTATAGTATCCATAACATATACCAGTATTTTTATCATCAAATGCATAAAATGATTTTATATTTATAGTAAGGTCTTCATTTATAACTCCATACCACTTTTCATACGCAATTTCATCATCTTTAACCATAAATTTAGTAAAATCGCCATATATATTTAACTTCCAGATCAACTCACCCGAATAATTAAAAGCAGCCAGCACAAAAGGTCCTCCAGCTTCAGTTGCTTCTAAATAATAAAGCAATATATACTCACCATTTGTCGGAAACTGAAATATTGATGCAAATCCCTTTTTAATTCCTGAAGAATCAATTAACATAGATGAATCAAAGTTATAAAAAAATCTTAATGCCTCTTCATCAGTTATTTTTTTTTGGATTTTGAATCTTTCTCTTGTTTTTTCATATGCTTCAGGATCAAATGGAATTGGCCTTTGAACAAACTTACTAATAAATGTTTTAAATTTATCATCTTTAATTTTCGAAGTATCAATAAAGTGCAATTTATCTGAAAAAAGAGAATTAGTTTGGGACTTACATGATATTCCTATAAAAATCAATAAAAAAATTAAAACCTTTGCTTTCATAATTATATCTTTAAGGTTCAAAACTATTCGAATAATGTTGATCTTCACTGTTTATGTAATCACAGTTCCTCTTTTGGTTGTCACTATAATCAGTCCTATTACAACAATTAAAATTATATTGCCCATTTGGTCGAACTATTGTAACAATATATTTTTCAAATAAGTTGTTACAAGTACATTTTCCTTCAAGATATCCACTAGAATTAAGGTATAATTTATTAGTTTCAGAAATTCCTCCTTTATTTGAAGCTCTGAAGACCTCAAAATAACGGTAATATACACCTTTTTCATCATTATCTCTTGCAACAATTACAATATAATGGTCCGTAACCCCTTCATTTATATCATAATCATCCCGATAATCAACCCCTACTATGACAGGTTGTCCATTTTCAAGGAATTCGTCTAATACTTCAATACCTTTTTTTAGACATTCTGCATGAAATTCATATTTTGATTTACCGTTAACTTTACTTATATTACATACCATGTGAATTTTTTCTGTGCCGGGTTCTTTAATTCCTGCATTTTTTAAAATTTTTCTACACGTTTCGAAGCAATTTAAACTTGCTTCAGCTTGGTAAGTAAAAGCATCATCTTTAATTACTTGCTTTACTGGTTCTTTATCTACTTTTTCTTTGCTCTGTTTTTCTCCCCAAATTTCATTGAGTTTATTTATATCATGAAGTATAACGCCTAAAATCTTGCTTACAATATTTTTGTCTTCTTCTTCCTGCTGTTTTGATGGTAATATCAATCCCA
>Ga0315298_1010077_pt1 | contig 11471 bp, 16 predicted proteins | sample WHS_1_MG_FD_203077 | JGI IMG/M metagenome (GOLD analysis project Ga0315298, IMG submission 203077) | Extremophilic microbial mat communities from Washburn Hot Springs, YNP, Wyoming, USA - WHS_1_MG | ecosystem: Environmental > Aquatic > Thermal springs > Hot (42-90C) | place: USA: Wyoming... | reverse complement strand
GCAGAGCTCCGAGTCCTTGAAGTCGCCGAACTTCTCTAGCAAACCTCCGGCTGAAAGTCCTCGAGCAAGCTCTTAACTCTGAGCTTGGAGAACTCGTTCACCTCCAGGGCCACCACGCCCGCGTTAGGCTGGCCGTAAACTACGTAAGTACCCTCCTTGAGATGAAGGACTAGAGGGATGACGAGCAAGTCCTCCTCTCCCTCAACTACCACCAAGTACTTCTTCCCTGAGGCTATCAGCTCCCTCAACCTCTCGATGGCTGAAACCCTTATGAGTCCGGGCTCGTTCCTAAGGTTGACGACCTCGTAGCCCTCCGCCCCCTTGACCTCCTTAGCTATGACCCTCTTGGTCTTGCCGTCGATCAACGCAATTTGGGGCCTGAGTCCCAGCCTGAAGGCGGTCTCGGTCACGACGTCTCCTACGGTGACGAATTCCTTGTCCTTGAGGAACTCGGCGAGGGGCTCAACGTTGATGAAGAGATAGCCGTAAGGTCTGGATAGCTGACCCCTTAAAGGTAAAGGTAACTTCAAGCAGACATCTACTTGACCTTCACGGCGTACCTCCAAGGCTTTTGCACTCCCATGAGCTGAGCGACGTATGACTTCGCGTCCAAGATAACGACCATCCCTTCCCACTCCTCGCTGTAATCGACCTTCCCGCAAACGGGGCACGGCTCTCCCTTTTCCTTGTAGCCGCTTGTAACCAGGGCCCTGCAGTTCCTGCAGGCCACGAACTCCTTGAGTTTAGCCAAAGTCGCTCACCTCACGCCTTCTGGGCCTTTGCGGCTATCCACTCGAGCTTGCCCAGGTAGGGCTGTCTCATGGTCATCTGAACCCTCATTCCTTTTGCCGGATCTATACTTACCCCTATTATCCTGGCTCTCACTACGTCGCCCTTCTGAATCGTTTTCTTGCTCGTCTCCCCTATCAGTGCCCCTCTGTTAGGGTCGAACTTGAGCTTATCGTCGAGGACCTGAGACACGTGAACCACCCCATCGACCGGGCCTATGTTTATGAAGACCAAGTTCTGAGTGACCTGGCTCACGATCCCCTCAACCACTTCGCCCTGAACGGGATAGAACGTCAAGGCGGTGAACTCCACCTCGTGATAAGTGGCCCCATCCCCAAGAATAATGTAACCTTCCTCGCTCACGGACTGGTCAAGAATCGCCACGACGAGCCCTATATCTTTAAATATCTTGTCCTGGTAAGTTTCTCTCAGTATATTGCTCGCTATTTCGTTGAGGTCTGAACCGAACATGCTGGGAGGAATCCTAATGACGCTCCTCAACTTCACGAGCTTAAACATCAAGCGGTCGCCCAACGCATTCATCTAATAAAAATTAATAGTTTTACCTCTACTCCTGGGGGTTACCGCCGTTATACCTTCCTTTACGGCCCTATCCCTCAGCCTCACGTCTGCCGTGAACAGGGCTGCCCCCTCAGCCTTACAGAGCTCAATCAAGACGTCGTCCGTCTTCCCCTGGGGAGTCTCAACTATTCTGAGTTTCCCCGAGTTTATCCTGATGTACTCCATGGCAACCCTCGCCTTTGACATTTCAGCGAACCTTCCCGACCCCAACTTGGTCTTGATCTCGTTAAGCACAGCTGTGGCAACTATGAACTCAACGTTACCCGAGTACTCGCTGGTCAAAACCTCGATAGGGTCGAACCCGTTCTTCACCATAAGGAGAACGCTCGTGTCCAGGACCACCTTCAGAAAGAGATCTCACCCCAACCCGAGAGCCTCCACCTTTGGCCTATTTGTCTGCTCACCACGACCTTTAGGTTCTTCGCGTAGAGGACGACCGGCCTCTTGAGATCCACGACAACCCTTTTCTTGGAGACGCTCTTAACGACGCCCAGAGTGGTCGAGGAGCCCACGTTGAGCATGAGCGTCTCCTTGGGCCTTATGGGCTCAGGCTTCACTTGATCCTTAGTTCCCACGATCCTTTCCAGGTGCTGGTAATTCTCGATCTCGAGCTCCCAAACCACAGGCACGTCGGCGTCGGCCTTGACTAGGACGCTCCCTATCAGCGCGTCGGCCTTCGCGTAAGACGGATCCAGATAAGTCCCTACCGCCAACAGCCCGCCCGGCCTAGCCTCATTGACCTCGAGGTCGCCGAACCTCAGGGAGGCCACCCTGGTTATCAAAGGTACGTACTCGACCTTTCCCCCCGGCCTCTCGATCCTGTAACCTGGGAGTATCTTGACCTCGTCGTCGACTTTCAGCCTCCCTTGGATCAGGCTACCTCCCACGACGCCTCCTTTCAGATCCTTATATGCGGTTCCCGGCCTGTTGACGTCGAAGCTCCTCACTATGAGCATGATCGGATCTACGTCCACGTTCCTCTCGGGAGTCTTGATCGTTCTCTCCATCTCCATGATCAAGGCGTCTATGTTGACCTTGTGTAGCGCGCTGACAGGGACTATCGGGGCGTCCTCCGCCCAGGTCCCCTTCAGGAACTGTTTTATTTCCTTATACTGCCTCACCGCATCCTCCTTCTTGACCACGTCTATCTTGTTCTGAACGACGACGAGTTGCTTGATCCCAGCTATCGTTAAGGCCGTGAAGTGCTCCCTCGTCTGAGGTTGCGGGAACGGCTCATTTGCAGCGACCACCAGCAGAGCGCCGTCCATTAGGGCCGCTCCAGATAGCATAGTTGTCATCAGGATCTCGTGACCTGGAGCGTCTATGAACGAGACCCTCCTGAGGAACTTCGGCTCCTGATCGCTGTGGCAGTGCGAACACGAGGGCTCTGTGACGTAGGCCTCGTAGCCCTGACAGGCCTCACACTCGCCTATGTTTGCCTCGGCGTAGCCCAGCTTTATCGTCATTCCTCTCTTCAGCTCTTCGGAGTGTTTGGCAGTCCAGATGCCCGTTATGGCCTGAACAAGAGTGGTCTTGCCGTGATCCACGTGGCCAACTACGCCGATGTTAACCTCGGGCTGAACCCTCGGCCAGGGCAAGTGATCACCTGACTATAACGGTGTTGACTTGAACTATTTCAGGGGAGATCTGGTTGCCCCTCACTGTCTTCTTCTTCCTCATTCCGTCCTCATAGGGATGAAAACCCGGAGGTCCGCTAAACAGAAGCCTCCTCTTGGCCGGCCCGGTGACGTCAAACCTCATCGGAAAACCGCTGTTGTCGGAGCCACCGGTTATCTTCAGCTTGAGGTTTACTCCTGCGACGTTGGTCTCGAAGACTTCCCCTATTCTCATACCTATGATCTGGGTCAGCTTGTCCTGGCTGACCGTCAGCTGAAACGCCTTAGTCCTATAAGCCTTCGCCTCGAACTCGTTGCCCCCGTGCTTCTCCCCCGCCGTCTGGCTGACCCAAACCTCGTTCTCCGGTACCTCGTTGGAAACCTTGACTAGAAGGTTGGTCTTAACCTTCTGCTTCTTGTCCCCTTCCTGCTTGACCGTCTCGATGGTGAGGAAGTTATCCAAACCTAAGGCCTCCTTGGTCTTCTGGTTGATCAGGGCGATCGGCAAAGCCCTTCCCTCCTTCTCGCCCTTGACGCTCTCGACCTTCTCTGAGACTTTGACCTTAACGGTCACGACCTTGGGCTCCTTCGTCTGCGGGTCCGAGATGACGAGCTTGAAGTCGGGCACCTCCCCTTTCCCTGCCTTCAGGATGTTTGCTAGATATAAAAGTTCGAGGGGATCTGGTATCGAGTGATAGGGATTTTACTTGCCCTCCACGGCTCTAAGGACCCCGCGTGGAGCGAGGTAGCTGACGGCTATAAGGAGCTTCTCTCGAGGTGGTTCGGCCTACTAGAGGTAGGTTATTTGGAGTATAACTCCCCGACTTTGAGGGAGGCCTTAGAGGCCCTCGCGGCCAAAGGCGCTGATTCGGTGGTGGTAGTGCCCCTCTTCATCTCGTTAGGGACGCACCTCAAGAAAGACATCCCGAAGGCTTTAGGGCTGGAAGGGGAGTTCGCAGTGGTAAACGGTAAAAAGGTCAGGGTTAGAGTGGCCGAACCGATAGGGGTTGACGAGAGGGTGGCTGAAGTCCTCGCGGAGAGGGCTAGAAAAGCCATGAACGGCCTTTAACTCGATCCGCTTACCAACAGCCTCGCGGTCTCCGGGTCGTACTTCCAGTCCTGAGGGAGCTTTCCGATCCTCTTGTAGTACTTCACTAACCTCCTTATCTTCGACTCTATTTCTTCCAGCCCTCTCTTCGCGGTCTTGTCCTTGGGGTGCTCCATCAGGTGTCTTCTCGCGTTGACCGCCCTCTTCATGAGGTTGAACAGGTCCTCGGGGATCTGTGGGGTTAAGTTCCTCTCTTCCAATATCTTGGAGAGCTTCTTACCTGTGACCTGTTTGACCAAAGGTATGCCGAACTGATCCCTCAGGATTACGCCGATCATGCTGGGCGGATACCCCTTTTTCGCCAGCTCCTCCACGATCAGCTCTGCTTCCTCGCTTGTGTACCTCACCCACTTGGGCAGACCGGACCTAATCGGCCTGGTCGAGCCGGAACGTCCCTTAGCCCTCCTCTTTTTCACGCTCTCACCTGTTGATTATTGGCTTCAGGCTAGTTGTGGTTATCCCTTTCTTTTTAAGCTCTTCTCTCACCATCCTTGTACCCTCCACCATGACCTTCAGCTTCTCGAACGCTACCCTCCTGGGCCTAAGCTTGAGCCCACAGTCAGGGTTAATGAAGAGCCTCTCGGGCGGGAAGATCTCGAGGGCTTTCCTTATGGCCTTCGCCACGGTCTGGGGCTCCTCGACCTTATTCGTATGTACGTCCACCACCCCGAAGCCTAGCTCGAGGTCGTACTTGTACTCCTTGAAGAGCTTGAGGGGCTCGAAGTTCCTGTTGGCGAACTCGAGGGCGAGCTGATCCACCTTTAGCCTATCGGCGTACCTGAGCACCCTCGAGTAATCGCCGTAGCATATATGCATAGCGACCTTCACGTTTATCCCCTTAACCGCCTCGTTGACCGCGTCTATCGCCCACTCGACTTCGTCCTCGTGGGTCGGCAAAGCCGGCTCGTCCACTTGGATGAACTTGGCCCCCGCCTCCACTAGGGTCTTAAGCTCCTGGTTTATCACCTTGGCCAAGTCGAAGACTAGGTCCCGCTTGGTCTTGTAGTACTCGTTGTAAGACCACTCGGCTATGGTGTAAGGCCCCGTTATCGGAACCTTCACGATAGTTGAGTAGCTGACGTGCTGGGTGAACTTGAACTCGTGAAGGAGCATGGGCCCCAGGTACTCGACCCTGCCGACCACGGAAGGTTTCCTGTAGTAAGCCGTCCCCCAGACCCTGATAGGACCGTAGAACCTGAAGCCTCCGAGCCTTTCCGCGAAGTACTCGACCATCTCGTCCCTCCTCATCTCCCCGTCGGAGGGTATGTCCACCCCAGCCACCTGCTGATCCCTCATAACCGAAACAACGGCGTCGTCGAAGGCCTCGGTAAGCTCCTCGTCAGAGACCTTGCCGGCCTTATGGAGCCTGATGGCCTCCCTGAGCCACTTCGGCCTTGGGTAGCTCCCTATAACCGTGGTGGGCAATACGGGAAGCTCGCTCACCCAGTTCACCCCTTTAGGCCTGAGGCTACCTTGAACTTCCTGTGTATAATAACTTCGGGGATCAGGTCTAGGAGTGAGGAGTTACCGACTATCACTTCCTTCGCTCCCACCCCCCTCGCCCCCTCGACGAACCTCCTGAGCGAGGTCAGCTTCTCCACCTTAGTGTTCCTGGAGTCAAGTAACCCCAGGTAGACGCCCTTGCCCTTCACCGCCCTGTAAACGAAGGCGGCTAACTTCTTCCTGTCCTCGGTCAGGTCGAAGCCGTAGTAATCGGCTTTCAGGGACGTGAAGTCCTCGAGCCTGTCAGCCCTCAGGTAGAAATAAGAGACCAGGTGGACCTCCTTGTTGATCCCCTCCAGTAGGGTCGGATAAACCTCCTTGTAGGCCTCTAGGACCTTCGTGGCTAGGCCTTTCTGGAAGAAAGAAGGCTCTATGACCTCCACCGCGTCGTACAGGTTCTTTTCAGCCTTCATGAAGGAGTTTATCGCTGAGGCGTAATCGTTCATTAGGGCCTTTAAGTCGTTATAGTGCTTGTCCTCGGAAAGAAGGGCGAAGGACAGAGGGCCCACAACCGTCAGCTTGAGCTTGGCCTTCAGTTTGAGGTCTTTTATCACGTTCCTGGCGGTCTCTAAGTCCTTAGCGTAGTCCTCCCCCTTGGAGGGCTCAAGCTTCCCCTTTATGACAGGAACCCTGTAGTAGAAGTTGTTATCGTAGAACCTCACTAGGCCGTTCTTTTCTACGTTCTTCAAGAGGGAGACCATTGCGTCCACGGGATCGTCGAACCTCATGAGGCCAGCCGTGATGTAATCCAACCCGTAGTCCTTCATCGACGTTATGTAGTGCTCGATCTCCTTAGCCACCGCCCTGTCGTAGTCTTGTTTACTCACCTTCCCGCCCAGGAATCTGGACACGACCTTGGCGAAGTTGGGTCTTCTAGGATAAGGGCCCGTTACTGCCAGCGAAACAGACATCAGGTTTCCAAGCCCACTTGGGGGTCACCGTTTTATGTATTTATCGCTTCGATCGCGATAGTTGTGGAAGCGTCGACTTCCTGCCTCTCCGTTTCTGAAACTCGTGTGAAATGGGGTCTGACGAGTTACGCGCTCCCGCACGATCACGCGATCTTGGGCGCGAGCAGGTAAGTGACCTTCCCCGTGGTCTCGGAGCCGAACTCCATTTGTAAGGGCTTGTTCTCGGAGAACGCTATGTACACCGTGTCGCCCAGCCTCGTCAGGTCCATCACGTCGTTGATGTAAGCCACGTCATAAGTCGCCGTGGCCGGTTTCTTGACGGCTATGTCCATGAGGCCGCCCGTGTCCTTGTCGAGCACCACCTCGACCTTGGATTCTCCCTCGGTGTAGAACTTCACCGAGCTCTCGTCGGCGGAAATAGTGACGCTGTCCGAGACGGTCTTGGCCTCAGAAACGGCCTTCTTGACTCCCGCTGAGCTCACTGTGGCCGTGACGTCGAACTCGAGGTTCAGCTCGGGAACCTCCGGGGGCACCACCTCGAGGTTCCTAACGCCGAAAGACTTCTCGACCGCTCCTACCAGCTTGATGGTCACAACGTCGGGTGACGTAGACTCTATGACCACAGACTCCTTCCTCGCAGCGGCCTTCAGGATCTTGGCTAACGTCGCGGCGTTGAAGCCGAACTTGAACTCCTCATCGACGTCGTACTCCTGGAAGGCGCTCGAGGGGATGTTGAGTTTGATCAAAGCGACGTGAGCCCTATCCACGGTGACCAACTCGACGCCCTCCTGCTTGAAGACCATCAGGGCCTCGTCAACCAGCTTAGTTAACGTCGTTATAATCGCCTTGAGGTCCCTGACGTCCGAGTGAACTACCCTCATACCCTTTAGCCTAAGCTTATTCTCTGAAAAGGGTTTTATCGGTTTGGCTTGACTAAGGGTATAATCCTCTCCTCGGACAGGAGCGGTAGCGGGAAGACGCTGATCTCCTCCGGAATAATGATGGCCCTCTCGAGAAGAATGAGGGTGGCGCCCTTCAAGGTGGGCCCTGACTACATAGACCCCGGCTACCACAGGCTCGCCACCGGAGAGTGGTCGGCCAACCTCGACCTCTGGCTCATGGGAGAAGAGGAGGTCAAGAGGGCCTTCGTTAGGTATTCCAGGGGTAAGGACATGGCGATCGTTGAGGGCGTAATGGGGCTCTACGATGGGGTAGGACTCAAGTACAGCACTTACGAGGTGTCGGAGGTTCTCAAGCTCCCTATAGTCCTAATAGTGAACTGCTCGAACGTCTCGAGCACCGCCTCCGCCATAATCCGCGGCCTGAAGACGTTCAGGAACGCCAGGGTCGTAGGGGTTATATTCAACATGGTAGGTTCCGAGAAGCACTACAACTACTGCAAGGAGGGACTCGAGGGGGTCAAGACGTTGGGATACGTGCCCTATTCGAAGGACCTTAAGGTCCCGTCAAGGCACTTGGGGCTACGTTTGGCGGAGGAGAACAGGGAGGCCCTGGAGGCCGTGAGGAGAGCCTCAGAGCTAGTTGAGGCCAACGTCGACTTAGACTCGTTGGTCGAGCTCGCAGAAGAGGCGAAAGCTCCTGAGGACGACGTGGAGAATGGGACGAGTGAAGGCGGGAAGAAGGGCAGGGCAGCCGTTGCCTACGATCACGCCTTCAGTTTCTACTACCGCGACAATCTGGAGCTCCTAAAGGAGAAGTACGATCTCACCTTCTTCAGCCCGCTCAGGGACGAGTCTGTGGAGGACGCTGACCTCATATATTTGGGCGGAGGGTACCCGGAACTCCACCTCGAGGAGTTGGAGAGGAACACGACGACTAAGGGGTGGCTCCTGAAGTCGGCCGAGGAGGGTAGGACCATAATCGCGGAGTGCGGGGGCATGATGTACTTGGCTGAGGAAATAGTCGATTCTAGGGGTTACAGAATGGTGGGGCTCTTCGACATGACCGTTAGGGCTAAGGATAAGCTGACGATAGGCTACACGCTCCTCGAAGCCTTGAGGGACAGCCCGCTGGGGAGAGGCGGGGAAAGGATTAGGGGACACGAGTTCCATTACTCCGTCGTCACGGATCCCGGACAGACCAGGTTCGCCCTGAGGAACGTCCTCGGTAAGGGTATTTGGGACTCCATGGACGGGGCCCTGGAGTACAACGCGATAGCGACCTATAGTCACTTCTACTTCAGGACTTCCCCTCTGCTTCTTTAGCGATCCTTTGGAGTCTCTCCACGGCTTCCTTCAGGCGCTGTAAGTCCTTCGAGTAGAGCCTGACCCTGTAGGGTAGCTTCGAGGATTGGCTGTCGATTTCGACATACGACTTGTCCGGATTTACCGTGATCCTCGCGTCACTCAAATGCTTGAAGTAGAGGACCAGGCCCGTCACGTCCGTAGACGCTATCCCCTTGATTGTAATTTTGTAGTTCGAGGGGGCCACCACCTCCATCATCCTGAACTTCACGATCCTCCTGTAGACGAAGAAGTTGAAGAGGAACAAGGCCTCGAAATAAGCCACGTAAGCCAGAAACCTGTAGAGTCCAACGTAGTTCTCGGTTATCCTCACGAATACCGTGTAGTAAAAAGCGATAAGGATGAGCATGTAAAGGAACATAATCCCTAGCGACCTGAGGGTCTGCGACGTGTAATCCCTCAGCATGGCCTGGTACTCGTCGTCCTTCATGGCCATTTCCATGGCCTTCTTCTCCTCGAAAATCGACGGGGCCTTAACTACCTCAGAGAAGTACTTCCTCTGGGACATGAGGGGGTTGCTCTTCTGGGCCATGTAGAAGCTCACGCCCATTATGATGAAAATGTAAAGGATGTAGAAGGCGAGGAAGTACTCGGGGTAGAAGGAAAGCACGGCAGAGAGAGCTAACATCGCGGCCTGGCTGATGACTATCATCTTCCAGTTGTACGGGTTGTAGGGGAGTTGCTGGCTCACGTGAAGCCATAATAGCGCGATCCTATAAGGGTTTACCGATGCCTTTTCCGTTGGCGGTGCTCACATTGACCCTCGCCACTAACTTGGTCAATCTCACGATAGTGATCCACTTCGTCGGTAGCCCTCCCAGCTTCGAGGCTTTGCCAAGCGGTTATTTGCTCATATCAGCTCCCGCCAACCTGACTTCGGTGAGGTCCCCCTTCCCAGTCTCCCAACCCAACTCGACCGCGATAGTCCTGAACCCCTTCCTGATATCTAACGGCACTACCATAACCATGAACTACCTCAACGGGTCGGCCAACGTAACTTTCCTGACGAGGGTCAGCGACTTGAAGGTTCCTTTCACGGGCACCATCACGCGCGACGGCGCCCCCTTTAACCTGTCGGTGGTTTCGTCGAATGGCTCGTCAAAGGGCGAGCCCTTTGGTTTTCCTACGTCGGAAAAAACGATTTACTTGGCGATAGCCTTAGCGGCCGTCGGCTCAATCACAGCCTTGGAGCTATCCAGAAGACGAGCTTAGCCCCTTCTTCCCCCAAGGCCTCTATCTTCATGGGGACGTTGTTGCCGAAGAACACGTCTACGTTATCGGAGAAGCTGGACCCCGAGACTGCGTCCTTAAGCACCTCAAGGCTGTAAGTCGCTGACCCCGGCTCGTTTACCTGCAACTCCTTCAACGGCTTGTCAGGGAGCAAGTGCGCCTCATATATCTTCCCCTCCGCCTCCGACTTGACGAGAACCTTGTCCTCCTCTGCCTCGAACGTGGCTTCTGATGATACTACCTCGGCCTCCTTGATCAATCCATGTAGTATTTTGCCCTCCACCTTCATCTTTACCGAGTGGGTCACCTTTGGCTCCTGGAGGTTCTCGAGTAGGGTCTGCTCAGCCTTAACGTACAGGTTGCTCTTAGTCCCTGACCTCACGTCGGTTACGATTATCTTTAGCCCTCCTTCGACCTCCTGAATGGTCACGGTCGACCTCTTAGACTTGGCCTTACCCAATACCTTCTTCAGCTCGGTAACGCTCATCTTGTAGGCCACGGGCTTATCGATCACGTACTCCCCCATCACCGTCTTCGGGACGCTCAGAACGCCCATTAACACCTTATCGTCGGTCAGATACCTGGAGTAAATCCCGTCCTCGCCGAAGTTGAGCGTTATATCTTCGGAGAGCCTAACCATCCCGGCGATCAAGTAATAGAAGTCTGACGCGTTCGGGTAAGTGGCCTTGATCAGCCCTCCTCGCCCCCCTCGGACTCCTCCTTCTTTCTGGACTTCTTCTTAGACTTCGTCTCCTTTTTAGCGGATTTGCCCTCTGACTCTTCCTCCCTTCCTTCTTCTTCCTTTTGCTCCTCCTTCGCGCCCCTCCTGCTCCTCCTACCTCCCAAGTGGGCCGACGTCTGCTTCCATAGGCTCGTGAACGTCTTTTCCGCCCGCTTGATCGAGATCTTACCTGACAACAGTTTGTCCCAGGTCTCCGTTTCGATGAGGAGGCCCTCGATCTCGGCCACGCTGAGCTCTGGGAGCTCCTCCTCTTCTCCGCCTACGGGTAGCTCCTGAGCCTCCCTAGCTTCCAGTGCGAGTTCCTCCTCTTCCTCCGTCCTTACTTCCTGTTCACTCATAATCTTACCCGGGGGTTAGGCTAAAGCGTAAAACACGGCCAGTTAAAAAATCTCTTGCTACCACTTCCCCCCTCTTCAGGCTGGTCAAGGCCGTTATTAACGCTTTCGCGAGCCTCTCGTCGCCCCCCGACAGCAAGGACGCCGCGTACCTCGCGTCCTCGGGGTTCGTCAACCTCAAAATCATCTGATAGCTGGTGTTCGGAATGACGTCCTTGACTGGGTCCATCTGCTGGCTTATCAGAACTACCCCCAGGCCGAACTTCCTCCCCTCCGAGGCAAGCTTCGTTAATATAGCCGAACCGCTCTCCTTCTCCAGCACGAAGGGAGCCTCGTCTACCACTATCAAGTTCGTCAGCCTCCCCTTCTTCTCCCTCAGGTAGTACAGCGA
>Ga0315298_1010076_pt1 | contig 11472 bp, 19 predicted proteins | sample WHS_1_MG_FD_203077 | JGI IMG/M metagenome (GOLD analysis project Ga0315298, IMG submission 203077) | Extremophilic microbial mat communities from Washburn Hot Springs, YNP, Wyoming, USA - WHS_1_MG | ecosystem: Environmental > Aquatic > Thermal springs > Hot (42-90C) | place: USA: Wyoming... | reverse complement strand
AAATTGATCTCCGGCCCCGAACACCTCAAAAAGGTGGAAGCATGATAGGAAAGGAAGTCATTAAAGAAAAACCCGTTACCCTCGCCGAAGTGCTAGAAATTCTGGAAAAACAGAAAAAGAGGGGAGAGCTAGAATATGCTCAAAGGCTTACCTACGATTATGCGCAAAAATTTTCAAAGTTAAGCGCAAAACAGGCCAAAGAGCTTTTGGAGGAGCTTTTAAAACTTGGCACCATTCGCGAACACCAAGCCGTCGCCATTGTAAATTTAATGCCCGAGACGAAGGAGGATATAGATCTCATTTTCGCCAAGGAGCGAACTAGGCTTGAAGAAGAGGAAATCAAAAAAATCCTAGACCTCATCGCGAAGTACAGGTAGCAATTTCTGCGGAGGTGCCAAAACTTTGGTTCCCAAAAAATATGAGGATTACGGGATAGTGTTGGACTTCCTTCCGCAGGGGCATCCGGACGACCCCCGGCCGATCCACCTCCGGGAGCCGATAGCCCAGATTTTGGGGGAGACGTTCTTCACCCTTCTCGAAGTGGTGCCACTAAAGGGTGTGACCTTTATCCCTCTGGAAAGAATATTCATAGGAAAATTTAAGCGGGAAAAAGTGGAGCGCATAAAGCGCAGGATTGGCTATGAGGAGCTGACGGCCGCTGCGAAATCTGAATTACCTGTGGCAATAGAAAAGCTCGTGGACGCATATCCCGAGAGGTTTATAGATTTTTTCAACCGGGCCGCCCCCCTAACAACTCGCTTCCACCAGCTTGAACTTTTGCCCGGGATAGGGAAAAAACTCATGCTTAGCATAATCGAAGAGAGAAAAAAGGGGCCATTCCAAAGCTTCGAGGATTTGAGCAATAGAATAAAATCCCTGCCACACCCCAAAAAGATGATCGTCAAGCGAATATTGATGGAACTGGAGGGTGTAGACAAATACAAGGTCTTCGTCAGGCCCCCGTCCAAAAGAGGCGAGGAGGAGTCTGAGTAATCTCGGTGGTCAAATGGAGGACGTAAAACGCGCGATGAGGATAATAGCAAGGCATGCGCTGAAGACCTCAAAAGAACTTAACCGAACACAGGTTGAAGGCTTTATTGACTCGATCCTGAACTCCAGACGCGTTTTCATCATGGGGGCTGGGCGATCGGGACTTGTAGCCAAAGCCTTTGCGATGAGGCTTATGCACATAGGTTTTGACACTTATGTGGTCGGGGAGACAGTGACCCCCGCCCTAAAGAAAGGTGACGTTTTTGTGGCCGTCTCCGGTTCTGGCGAAACAAGCTCTGTTGTTAACGCGGCAAAAATCGCAAAAAAAGTTGGGGCCAAAATCGTGGCCATCACTTCCTTCCCAAAATCGAGTCTGGGAAAAGTATCTCATCTCGTGGTTGAGATCCCGGGGAGGACGAAAACGGAGTCCATGACAGATTTCCTTCACCGTGAAATCGTGGGCGAATACGCCTCGCTTACCCCGCTCGGCACGTTATTTGAGGTCGGGGCGCTGATCTTCCTGGATGGGGTGGTGGCTAGCTTGATGAGAAAACTGGGCAAAAAGGAAGAGGAGCTCAGAGAACGGCACGCCACCATCGAATGAGATTATCAAAGCGAGGGAGCTATCGCTACCTCAAACATCGCCGCCATCGCGGAATGCCTAGGGAGGCGAAAGAGGTTCATCATTCCTTGACCGTCTCCAGAATGCTGAGGGCATTCCAAATTGTGGTGCGGGTGTGGATGGGCATATTTGGGTCGTTGCTTATTTCATCCAAAATCAGAACTGCAGAAGCTGCCCTTACAACCGGGTCGTCTTTTTCATTCAATAGCGCTTCCCTCGCCTCTGTCGCTGCTCGCCTGATATTCCTCGGCACCGAAGTGTCTTCCGCGATGCGTGCCATTATTTCCGCCACCTGTTTTAACTTGGCATCTGATGACAACAATGTTACCACCTGTGACCATGGCCAATCAACTAATTATAATCGTGCCTCAAAGATAAAAATGTGGGCTGATCAACCTTGGAAGAGAAAGACGTTAAAAAAATGGCCGAATTGCTCCTAGCCGGGGGCAAAATGCTCTCACAGCACTGCCAGATATGCAAAAGTCCATTGTTCGAATTTAAGGGGAAAATAATATGCCCCATCCACGGGGAAAAAACAAAGGCTGAACCAGAAACTAAAAAATTAGAGCTACCGCATGCGGAAATCGAACACATCCTCAGCGAAAAGCTCGCCTCCCTAGCTGAAGAGTTGAGGGGGGAAAATAAAAAGGATGAGATGAATAGAATTCTTAATCTAATGAAATCTATTTTAGATCTCTTGGAAAAATTGAAAACCGGGCAATAGCATGGAGAGGGAAAAGATACTAAACGCCTTAAAAAGCGCGCCCGAGCCCCTTACCGCCGAGGAGATCTCTGAGCTGACCGGGATAGACCCAATTCGCCTAAGGATAGACTTGTACAGATTGAGGGAGGAGGGAAAAATCGATAGCAAGCGGAAGGGGGGCAAAGTGAGGTGGGCCATTAGAAGCCGTCCACCGATTGAAAAGCGGTATGAAAAACTAATCAAAAAATACCTCGGGTGAGCTGGTGCTTTGGTCTGATATCGCCAGGATCGTCATAACGGGCGGGTTGCTTGGAATCCTTGTTGGCAAAATTGTCATGAATAGACCATTTTATCTAGAGAGAATGCTCCCGAAATCATGGTTACCGATCGTCAAGAAAATCAATTTCAGAATTTTTTTGAAAAAAGTTTTAGTGGCATTTATTTTTTCGAGCATTTCGCTGGTGGCGGTATATTTGGTTGGATCTCTGATGAATGAACTCGGATGGAAGCTATATTCTGAATCTGAATACTTGTTCTCCAAGCTTGAAACATCCTCCCCCATCCTCTTCTTGGCCACGATTTTAATTTTGCCTGTATTTGAGGAGTGGATTTTTAGGGGAATATTGCTTGAGGAGATCTCCTTGAGAACAAGCTCCCGTGTTTTAGGGGTCTTGACATCTGCGCTGGCATTCGGATTTTTCCACCTGTCAAACCCCGGAACCTATCCTGCCATAGCCATCCCTTTGACAATTGGGGGGGCGCTGTTGGGGATATGCTATTTACTCAACGGCCTGGCGGGCTCAATACTTAGCCACATCCTATACAATTTTCTAATCCTAGTTATGTGACAGCTCTACATTCTTCAGAAAAATCTAACTTATCCCTTGATTTCGCGGCCCTTATGATCGGATCCAAAAGCGCCCTAAATATTAACCTTAGCCAGGCAGACCTTTCGATCGCTCGCGCGATTGGAGGAGATATTCTGTAGTAAGTGGAGATGAACTTTCTCCCCGATTTACTCTGCAGCAAAAAGTTATCCCTGAACTGCCTCAACACGTTTATCTCATACGCCCAAGGGGTTTCAAACGCCGCTGTAGCTATAAAACATCCCCCACCCCTGCGCTCAAGACTTAGGAGAAATTCCACGTTATCCTTCTCGCACACATATCTCAGATGAGGGACCTCCACCTCCTTTTTCTTAAACAGGCCCCTTTTTAACGGCACCATCACCTTCTCGGTAATTTCCATTGGGAGATGACACTCAGAACACAGAATGACTGGCACCGTAATAGCGCTTCTCGGATCTAGCTTTTTTCTCCCCTCCTTGCTGACTCCTTCTTCAATTTTTTTAGATGCCATAAACCTCATCCACACAAAAGTGAACCGCCTCGTTTAAAAAGATTGGCTTTCTTGAAATTTATCTAGAAAAGAAATTTGATGCCCGTCGGACTCCACCCATATTAGCAACGACTCAATCTCTGATCCCCTCTTCATTTATTTGGAAAGCCGCACTTTCGGGAGGAAGGGCTGGATGGTCAACGAGCGCGGCAATACGAGTATTGGCCTTGCTTTTCTTCAAATATATCCTTACGGTGGCTGAGTGCCCTAAGATGTGGCCGCCGACAGGCCTCGTAGGGTCTCCGAAAAATACGTCGGGCCTTGCTTGGACTTGATTTGTGACGAAGACAGCAAGATCGTGCAATTCCGCGAGCCTATGCAGAGCTGAAAGGTGCCGTCCCAGCTTTTGCTGACGTTCCGCCAACGCTCCCCTGCCACAGTACTCAGTCCTGAAAAGCGAGGTTAGTGAATCTATGACTACAAGCTTGACATCCCCCTGCTTGACTATGTCTGAAGCCTTCTCGGCTAGGAGAATTTGGTGGTCGGTGGTGCACGCCCTAGCCACGTAAACGTTTTCCAAAACTTGAACCGGCTCAAGACCTAGCGCCTTTGCCATCGCCTCAATGCGTTCCGGTCTGAATGTGTTCTCTGAATCTATGTAAATTGCTTTTCCGCTTAGCCCGCCCCTCTCCTGAGGTAGCTGAACATTCACGCAAAGCTGGTGAGCAAGGGTCGACTTTCCCGACCCAAATTCCCCAAACACTTCAGTCAAGGCCTGGGTCTCCACCCCGCCACCGATGAGTTTATCGAAAGCCGAACTGCCAGTAGAAATCCGCCCTATGTGCTTTCTCCTTTCCATTACCTGCGTGGCCTTCTCATAGCCCATTTGAGCAGCTTCTCTAGCTGAGTTTATTATTTTCACCGCCGCCCGCATGCTCAGCTCGGCCGCCTCCATGAGCTCACCAGTTGTGGCGACAGCTATGCTTTCTACCGAATCATACCCGGCCGACCTAAGTTTTTCAGCGATCGCCTCCCCAACCCCATCAAGCTCCTCTATCTCCACCATTCTAACCACCTCTGAAAGGTCCTTAGTATGTATTTTTAAGTCACTTCACCTCAGAGAGAGATGACCGGAAGTAATTTATAAAGTGGTAAAAATGGAATACGAGGCTACCGAAGAAGTGGAAGTAAGCGTAGACCTGAAAGGATTACTTAATTCCAAAGTTGTGGTTTGCGTCAAGGACGGGAGAAAGCTGCAGGGGATTTTAAAACAGTACGATGACTACATGAACCTTCTCTTAGAAAATGTCGAAGAATATTCAAAAAACGGTTTAACCCGCAACTATAAGATGCTCTTGGTCAAAGGAGGAAACGTACACAGCATTTCAATAGCTAAACCTGCTCCAGATAGCCAATCGCCATAAGGCTCTCATAAACTTTTTGACCATCCTTGGTCAGCCTGTATGTATCGTCCGCCGCCTCAATAAGGCCGCGATCGATCAGGCTCTTCACATAAGCTTTAACCGGCCACCAATCTGTGCCGTGGGTGACCTCGCGCAGCTCCCTGAGGCTCGCCCCTCCCTCCCTGCTTATGAATCTGAATATCCTGGCTCCTTCCCTGTTTTCTTTTAGCCAGTTAATGTTTTCCGGAACGCCCATATCCACCACCGTATCCCCTAAACAAGGGAGGCATAAAATAAACCCATACAGATTATTCTAAGAAAGGATTTTTTAAGCGATTTTCGGGCGGAGAGATGACCGTAAGTAATCTTTAAAATCTTACACGTAAAACTAAACAAATTTCCCCCACCTCCTCCCACCTTTCCCCTGCATCAGCCGACATAAAAAAATTCTCCCTTCTCCTTTTGCTCTCGATCTAGACGACTCCCAGGCTTGTTTGCCCTAGGTCTCCCGGTCTGCGGGTCGCGTCTAAAGGTGACTCCGACCTCCCTTAAAAACATGTTCATCCCCTGGCGCATTTCCGTCGGACTGAAGGCCCTTCCCCTTACCCCCGGTTTACCCCCAAAAAAGATCAATCTATCGGATATCGAGTCTATAAAAAGAAGGTCGTGATCAACTACAAATGCCGTCGCTTCCCTGCCCTCAATTACGCGCCTCATCAACTTGGCGATGTACAGACGTTGCTCAACATCTAGATACGCGCTTGGCTCATCAAGGAGGTAAAGGTCAGCCCTCCGCCCCAAACATGCTGCTATCGCCAACCTCTGCATTTCTCCTCCGCTTAAAGTGGAAACCTCCCTGTCGAGAAGGGGCTTGATCTCCAGCGGTTCAACGATTTCCAACTCGAAGGCTTGATTGAATTCTCCCACTTGACTGCGAAGCCATTCGAGAGCACTTCCTTCGAAATTCATCCGCAGATACTGGGGCTTATATGACAGCGCAAGGTTTAGGTCAATTTTTCCAGAATCTGGTTCAACCTCGCCCGCAAGCATTTTTATGAATGTCGTCTTACCGGTCGCGTTCTGTCCTATCACGCCGACGACCTCCCCTTTAAAGATGCTCCCTGGATCGGCTGAAAGTTCAAAACCGGAAAAGCGTTTGATGAGCTGTGGATAGTTAAACGCGATTTTGGTGAATGAGATCGACCTGAAAGATGGTTTCACCTCAAAGTGGATTGACTCATCACGGAATCTGACGTTTTCTTCTCGCAGGTACCCCTCCAAATAAGTGTTGATGCCCACTCTAACGCTGCGTGGATTTGAAATCACACCATAAGCTCCGGGGATGCCGTATATTATATGAACGTAATCGCACATGTAATCCAAAACAGCCAGATCGTGCTCCACTACGAGAACGGCCCTACCCAATTCGGCAAGGGAGCGAATCACGTTTGCTGCGTTCAGGCGTTGATAAACATCTAGGTGAGAGCTCGGTTCGTCAAAGAAATAAACATCTGCATCTCTAGCAGACGCCGCGGCTATCGCCAGCCTTTGAAGCTCGCCCCCGCTCAAATTTTTAATCTCCCTGTCCATCACGTCTTGCAGTCCAAGTTTTTGTACCAATTCATCCTTAACCCCGCGCTCGTCCACGCGTTCCAAGAGCTCTGAAACGCTCCCCCTAACTATGGTAGGAATTTGCTCTATGGGCTGAGGTTTGAATGAAAGTCTAAGCTCATCTAACCTCTTAAAATATCCCTGCAATTCCGATCCCTTGAAAAAATCATTTAGCTCATCTGGCGAAGCCGGCGCATCCTTCCCCAGATTTGGTTTCAATTTGCCAAATAGAATGTTAAGGGCGGTCGTCTTGCCGACGCCGTTCTGCCCAACTAAGCCTGTGACAGCACCCTCGCGAGGGATCGCGAGCTCGTACAAAGCAAATCCATTAGTGCCGTAGCGATGGATGCATCTGCCCTCCAGCTCCTGGGGGAGGTTGACGATAGTTATTGCGTGAAATGGACACTTGTGAACGCATATCCCGCAACCGCTGCACAGTGTTTCCGAAATTATGGGCTTGCCGGTCCGCTCATCTATCACTATGGTCTCATCCCCTATCCTGACCCCTGGGCAATACCTATGGCACTCAAGCGAACATCGCTTAGGCTGACATTTGTGCTTGTCCAACACGGCAATCCGGGGCATGCTTCCACCTATTACAGGCATTACTAAAAATAGCTGGACACTATAAAAGAGTAGTTTTTAAATACCGCATGCTGAGGCCGGCTATGAAAGGATAAGCCCAAAACGCGAATTTAAAACCTCTGATCCGAAAAAAACCATATCTCGCCAAAGTTACCCTAGGCATCTTCTTTTTAATGAATCGCTAACGTTTTGAAAAGTAATTAGACTTTTCCCCCAATTTTTTGGATATCGCCGCCCTAAGCTCATCCTCGCTGGGAACGCCCCTTTCTGCGAGCAAGTCCCCATCTACCAATATTGCCGGTATTTTCACGGTCTTTCTTACTCTCTGGAATCCCCTAGTTGGCTCGACGTTATACGGAATGCCCCTCTGGTAAATTTGGAGTTCAACGTTCTCCCCGAATTCCTCCACAACTCCTCTTGCCATCTTCATCAATTTTTCGCACAGAGAAGTAGGCGGGTATGCTATGAAGAGTTCCACTCTAACTTTTGGCATTTATCCACCCTAGTCCATTCGCATGAAAGATATTTTAAACGCAATAGCTCATTGACCAGAGAAACTTCCTCATCCGCTACAACTCCGAGGCAAAATTCCACTCCAAGAGCTCTGGCGAACTCGTTGATTATTTTATCCGCGAGCTCCTCGAAATTCACCCTCCTCCCGAGCTCGCGCTCAACAGTGGTAACCTTAACCTTGCTTAAAGGTAGTAGCTCATAGATCATCTCAACATTTGTATCAACAGCTATTACGCCGTGATGAATAAGAGAATCCCAAAGCATGAACTGTGCACTTCCAGAAATTTTTTTCCCATTTACTTCCGCCCCCCCTTTAGCCATCAATCTCGCATCTAATCCAATAGCCCTAAGGGCGCTGACAACGGCAGAATCTATGGCCTCGCCTATTGATCTAAAGCCATTCGAAAGACTGAGCTCGCCTTTCTTTGCTATAAGGGAGTAGTTGAGATTTCCGCTCTCCTGATAAATCACTCCCCCGCCCGACTGCCGCCTGCATACCGGAATTCCCAGCTCCTCGCATAGGGGGAAGTTAACCTTCTCCCTAACGGGGTTAAAACCGAGATTCAGACATTTTTCACCCCGCCAAAAACACAGGGTGCTCGGGGACTTCCCCTCAAGCCTTAAGCGGAGAATCGCTTCCTCAGTTGCTAGGGCCTCAGCCGTTCTTTTGGGCTTAAGCCACAGTAGCCTCATCCTCTTCATTCATTTCACCGGGAAGAACTTGCACCTCTCGCGCCTGCAGTCAGGTGCTTTTTCTGGGAATTTGCAAGATTTTATTGGCAGCTTTGGGTTCATCTTTAGACCAAATATTTGATTTACAGCTCTAGAGGCGACATCAAGTGCAATATAAACGCTTTCTATGCAGCACCTCGGTCCTCCCTCCTCAGCAATTTCTATATTGGCCTCGGATGCGCAGTTCATCGCAAGAGTTCTCTCCCTATCGCTCATATAGCTTGCTTTTAACAGCGCAGAAAGGGCGGCCCCGACCCCGGCGGCGGCTCCGCATACGCCCAAGAAGCCACACGAGCCATATGGAATTTTTTGAGTAAGGGCGAGAAGCTTTTTGATGTCTTTTTTCTCGACCTTTTCCCCCTTTAAGTTTTTCACGGCCCTGAAAAGCGCGACTGCAGTTATAGAATGGTGCTCAATTCCATAGACGGGTATTGCAGGATGCACCATCAGCTTGTTTGCTATCTCGATCGGGTCCGCCTCCCTAGCGGAGATCCCAATTCTTTCAATTATCTCTTGCGCAGTTGCAAGCCTACACGTCTCGCAAATAAAATGATTTTGTTCGCAGGTTAAATTTGCATCTCCAATTTCGCCGCAAAAATAGCACTGGAGTTTTTTTGGAGTTTTAAGTTCATGCATTTCCCCGCTGCAGATTGGGCATGGAAACTTTTGAAGCATTTTTATCCCATTTATTCCCGTGCTGCGCGAACTTAAAATTTGCGCTTGACAAACTTTCCATCGACTGGGGCTCATGTCGAGGTCGTCTACCGCTGTATCACAAATTATACTAATTTTGGCAGTTATAAATCCTATTTTCAGACAAGAAATTAATAAATACGTATATGATTGAAATCTTATCGGAGAGGAGGAGGTGTAAAAATGGAAGGAACTTTGACCGGAACTTTGCCTAGATTGGGTGAAAAGGCGCCGGAGTTTGAGGCGGTGACCACTCATGGAAAACTGAAACTGTCGGATTTCAGGGGGAGCTGGCTCATACTGTTCTCGCATCCAGCCGATTTCACGCCAGTTTGCACCACAGAATTCATCGCGTTCGCTAAGATTTACGATGAACTTCAGAAACGAAACGTTCAGCTTTTGGGGCTGAGCGTCGACAGTGTGACGGCCCACATCGCTTGGATTAGGAATATCGAAGAGAAGTTCGGAGTGAAAATCCCATTTCCTGTGATCGCCGACCTTGACAAAAAAGTCTCGCAGCTCTATGGTATGATAATGCCCGGGGAGAGCAAGACAGAGACATCCAGATGCGTCTTTGTGATAGATCCCAATGGAGTAATAAGGGCGATGATCTACTACCCACTAACTACGGGCAGAAATATGGACGAGATCCTGCGCCTGATAGACGCCTTACAGACCACTGACAAATACCACGTTGCCACACCTGCCAACTGGAGACCTGGCGACGATGTCATCGTGCCTCCGCCGACCACGCAGGAGGGCGCGGAGGAGAGGCTCAGGGAAGGCTATGAGTGCAAGGACTGGTACTTCTGTAAGAAGAAGCTGCAGGGGTGAATTGTTGGGCTGTGTCTCCCCTGATGGAAAGCCAAGCGAGTCAGGTAGGAAACTGCTTCTGGCCGCTAGGGACTATCGAACCATGGATGAAATCGCTGAGGAGACTAAGCTACCTTTATTCCGCGTGAGAAGTGGGTTGAGGGACCTGACGGAAGCTGGTTACCTCAAGGAAGAAGGAGGAAAATATAGGCTGACGGACTCCGGCAGAGAGGCTTTGAAGAAAGCTGGAGTTGTCTTCTGAAAAATCCTTCTGAAAAAAGTGAAGGGGGTGAGAAAACGGCAAAAGTTGCTCGAGAAATGGTGGAGAGGACAGGTATCAACGTCGATCAGCTGGTGGAACTGCTGGTGAAGAACGCGGCTGCTGAGCTCACGACTTACTACTATTACACGATACTCCGAGTCAACTTAATTGGACTGCAGGGGGAAGGCATAAAAGAAATCGCTGAGACCGCGCGCATAGAGGACAGGAACCACTTTGAGGCTCTTGTGCCCAGGATATACGAGCTTGGGGGCAAGCTGCCAGGGAACATGAAGGACTTCCACGACATCTCAGCTTGTCCGCCAGCCAGCTTGCCGGAGGATCCTACTGACATCAAGGCAATGTTGACGGTGCTAGTGGAGGCTGAGAGATGCGCCGTGCGGGGGTATACCCATATTTGCAACCTGACGGCGGGCAAGGATCACCGCACCTACGATCTGGCCCAAGCGATACTCAACGAGGAGATAGAGCACGAATCGTGGTTCTCGGAGTTCTTGGGTGAGGGCCCATCCGGGCACTACCTGAGGAGGGGCGAAACTTCACCTTTCGTGTCTAAGTTTTTGAAGTGAGTTTGACGAGGGGTTCAGATTCGAACCTCTGTCTCCAAATTTTTGTGTGGTTGAGGACGATGAGAGTGTTTACTAAGGAGGAACTCTCCAGATACAATGGCAAGGAAGGAGCCCCCGCGTACGTCGCCTACAACGGTAAGGTCTACGATGTTACAGGAAGCTTTCACTGGAAGGGCGGGAAACACCACGTGCTGCACGATGCCGGCCAGGATCTGACCGAGAGTATCGGGAGGGCTCCTCACACGGCGGAGCTTCTGGAAAAGTTCCCAGTCGTCGGGGTGCTCCGTGGTTAAAGTTCAGCTAGGAGATCACGCTTTTCCATTTTACCTCAAGGAATATTTGGCCGATCGGCGATTAATTATAAGGGATACTGAAGAGGATGGCTGAAAACATGATCAATTTTTTTGAGATGCAACCTCCGATTCAGGCTTTGCTTGCCACAATTTTCACTTGGGGGCTGACGGCCCTCGGGGCTGCAGGGGTATTCTTTGTCAGAGAGCTTAACAAAAAGGCGATGAATGGTATGCTCGGATTTGCGGCCGGCATCATGATTGCGGCCAGCGTTTGGTCTCTTCTCATCCCTGCGATAGAGATGTCTGCGGGCGGAGCTCTTCCAGCTT
>Ga0315298_1010075_pt1 | contig 11472 bp, 12 predicted proteins | sample WHS_1_MG_FD_203077 | JGI IMG/M metagenome (GOLD analysis project Ga0315298, IMG submission 203077) | Extremophilic microbial mat communities from Washburn Hot Springs, YNP, Wyoming, USA - WHS_1_MG | ecosystem: Environmental > Aquatic > Thermal springs > Hot (42-90C) | place: USA: Wyoming... | reverse complement strand
TTTTGGTTCGCCCTTTGCGCACCACCTACTCCTTTATCAACCACGCGAGCCAACCCAATCTGGAACTCGTTACGCAAGACCCGGATCGGCTACGTCTGCGTACCCGGCAGGCTATACCCGCCCAGACCGAACTGACCCTCGACTATCGCCAGGAATCCTTGCCACTCAATTATTTCGAGAACCCGCAGGCCTGCTATCTGCTTCCCGCAGAGTGCCCGGGAATCGAAGCGGTCTCCGATTTGTCCTGATGACCTGGCTGGTCAATGGGATCGGACTGCTCGTTTTGCCGATCACCGTGTGGCAGTTTGCAGGAGGAGCATCCCGTTCCCATTTTCTCTGGCTCAATCTGTGCTCTTCCAGCCTGTGGGCCGTGAGCCTTGGGCTTTCTGGGGAAATCACCGCTGCGTTGGTGTCTTTGACGGCTGGCCTTGGTTCTCTGGGGCAGGTGCTGGTTTCCCGCCGGTTACCTCCGGGAATCGTGCTCCGGCTGGTCCAGCTGGGAGTGGTCCTGACTTCCGTGGGCCTGGTGTTTGCGCTTGCCCCTCCGAAGACGGACTGGGCCTGGCTGCCCTTGCTGGCTTTCTTGTATATGCGCGTTATCGAGACCTTACCGCATCTCGTTTTGCGCTGGCTGGTTCCCGCCAGCCCGATAGCCTGGATTGCCATAGCCTGCCACGCCGAAGTCTACACCCTCATTCCAGCCGATATGCTTTCTCTCGGGAGCGCGTTGTACTGGCTCTGGCAGCACTATCGGAAACCGCGTCACAACAATTCCGGTATCGACACCCTCTGAGCGTTTTTCCGTTGCAGTTTATCCTTGGGTAGTTCGTTTAGAAACGGGGATGGACGCTGGATTTGCGGTTCGAAGTTGGCGTTACGTCGATGCCGGACGTAGCTCAGATGCACTTTATCCCGTCCGCGGGTGAGAGCGACATAGAAAAGGCGACGCTCCTCTTCCAGATCCGAGCGGGCCGACGGGAAATCTCCATCCTCCAGGCCGACGACGAAGACCACCGCGAACTCGAGCCCTTTCGCCTGGTGAATGGTCATGAGCCGGACCGCCTGTCCGTCTGCGGACATGGCGTCGCTTTCGAGGGTGGCTTCCAGCAGAAAATCCGAAAGGGTTCCTGGCCCCGCCTCTCGGTCGGCGGCCCAGTATCGGGCCCGAGCGACGAGCAGATCCAGGCGTTCGGCCTGCTTCTCCCCTTTTTCCCGGTCTTTCTGTTGGTCGCGGTACCAGGTCAGCAGGCCGCTGTCCTGGAGGATTCCGGCAATGGCTTCCGGTACTGGTGCGCTAACCCAGGTCTGCAGGCGGGCGAGCACCTCGCCAAAAGCGCGAATGGCGGGCTGGGTACTACTGCGGGCGGCCTTCCCCAGACTCCACCCCCAGTCCCGGGCGAATTCCGCATGCTCCTCCAGGGTCTTGGCACCGATACGCCGGCGCGGGGTGTCGACGATCCGGCGAAAGGCCACGTTGTCGTCGGGGTTCAGGGCCAGGCGCAGGTAGGCCAGGGCGTTGCGGATTTCCTCGCGCTGGAAGAAGTCCGTACCTCCATAAACCCGGTACGGAATGCCCTGGCTCAGCAGGGATTTTTCGACTTCCGCCGAAAAGCGGTTGATCCGGTAGAGAATGGCGATGTCGGCGGGGCCCATACCGGCCCGCAGATAACCGCGAATGGCCTTGACGAGGTGGGCGGCCTCTTCCCGTGGATTGGCGTAGCCTTCGAGGGTCAGGTATTCCGGGACGCCACGATTGGGTCGCAGCCGTTTTTCGAAGCGATCCGTGTTGTTTTCGATGACGGTATTGGCGCATTCCAGTATCCAGGGCTGGCAGCGGTAGTTCTCCTCCAGCCGGTACAAGGAGGCTCCGGTTTCCGTCACGAAACGGCGGAAGATCCCCGGCAGGGCCCCGCGCCAGCCGTACAGGCTCTGATCGTCATCGCCTACCACCAGCGTACGGGTGCCGGCTCCGTTTTGGTGGAGCAGGGCGAGCAGTTCGTACTGGTCGGTATCGGTATCCTGGAACTCGTCGACCAGAAGATGGGTCGTCCGCCGGCGAAACGCGGCCAGGGCCTGCGGATTTTCCTGAAAGATCCGGCGGGGCAACACCAGCAGATCGACGAAATCGAGGAGTGAACTCTCGGCCTTTTCCTGTTCGTAGCCGCGCTGTATTCCGGCGAGGAAACCGGTGTCTGTGCTGACCCAGGGCCGGTAGCCTGGGAGGGGAAGCGCTTCCACCGGTGCTCCGGTCGGGTCGTTGAGTGCGAGCCGGTGCAAACGGGTTTTCTGGGTAAGCAGCTCGTTCAGTACCTTCGCCGGGGTGAGCAGCGAGTCCTTTGGATCCCAGGCCGGATCCCTTTTGAGCTGCCGACGGACGATGGCTTCCATGTCGTCGCTGTCGAGGCACTGCCAGCGGCCGGTGACGCCGATGGCCTCCCCATACTCCTGGAGGAGACGCAGGCCCCAACCGTGAAAGGTGTGGATCGGCAGCTTGAGCGCTTTTCTTCCGACCAGGGCGACCAGGCGTTCGCGCATTTCGTCGGCGGCCTTGCGGGTGAAGGTCAGGGCCAGGATCTGTTCGGCGCGTATTCCGGATTCCAGCAGGTGGGCGATACGTAGGGTCAAGGTGCTGGTCTTGCCGGTACCCGCGCCGGCCAGGACCGCCGAATGTTCCGTCAGCGGCGCTTCGATGACGGCGCGTTGCTCCGGGTTGGCCTTCTGCAGGGCCTCGCTCAGGGTCGGCAACCTGGGCGGAGTTTTCTCCGGATGGGGACGGTGAGCGCGGGCGGAGGTCACAGCAGTGCTTCCGCGCGGACCGCACCGGATTCGGCGTCGGCAGGGGGCTGGTCGGTGTTGGGCTTTTCCGGGGATCCCGGGTCTTCCAGCAGAGGGCAAAACCAGCAGGTAAAGGCCTCGCTGGTTACCCTCAGCACGGTGGTCTGCCCTTCCACGACGTTCCAGGTCCAGGTTTTGCCTTTCAGCAGTTTCTGTACGCTCTTTAGAATGTCGCTGCGGATGCACCAGGCCGCACCTACCGGTAGATCCTGGGCATCGACCTGGAGCCGGCCCTCGCCGGCCAGCGCATTCCGATTCCGGCCAGCCCAGGTGAAGCGCAATTCATCGGGTTTGGAAACCTCCATCCGGTAGGCCAACAGCTCTTCGCTCTCGTAGGGAGCCACCAGAGCCTTCAGGATTGCTTCGAGTTCCTTGGCACTGGTGCGAAATTCGAGTTGGCCCTTGGGTTCCAGGAAGCCCATGTGCGGCCATTTGCGCAACTGGAAAGGGAATCGTGCTACGAGGCGAGGGGAATGCAGGGTCCAGGATCCGGTTTCGCAGAACAGGGTCAGTTCCGGATCGGCTTCCAGGGCCAGAATCAGCCGTTCGAGGTCGGATGGGTCGAAGACGCCCATATCGAACCGACCGCTCGCATTCGTTGCGGGAAACTGCAGACGGGCGACCCGGTTGCCGGTTCCCCCGATCCATTCGAATCCCGTGGCGTTTGACCGGCACAATACCCCCGGGAGCACGGGATTCTCGTCGACGAATTGGCCCAGACGGTGTAAGGCTTTCGTGGGTTCCGGGTTTTCCCGCAGATCCAGCCGGTAGACCGCCTGAGGGTGCTCCGGAGCGGCCAGGGTCGTCTCGGGATACGCATTCACCTCGAGATCCAGTTTTTCCCGGGACTGGGAATCTTCCAGGATCAGACCGCCGTCCTGGTAACCGATCTGCAGTTCGGCTTTTCGGCCGAATCCTTTCAGGATCTGGCTCCATTGCAGGATGTCCACCCAGTACCCCAAACCCGGATCCAGCTCCGGCAGAAAGTCTGTCGGGAGACCGGCGGGTTCGTGCCAGTCCCGATGCTTTTCGAACAGGCTGAAACGCAGTCCGCGTGCCGTGGGAAGCAGGGCAACCCAGGCTTTCTTCTCTTTATTGGACTTGTCCGGCGAGAGTTTGGCGAGGGTGGCCAGTCGCTGGATTTGCCGGGAAAGTTCTGGAGTGACGGAGATAGGGGAAGAGGGCATACATTGCGTCCTTATTTTGGTTCGGTATGGGTAACAGTATACCAGAATCCAGTGACGGATGCCATGCTGGTTCGTATCCGTTGCTATACTTCCTGAGATTTTCTGCTTCTAACAGGATCCCCTCGATGCGCTTATCCCGCTTCCGCTGGCTTTCCCTGGTGTTGGCCCTTACCACGGCCGGTTGGGGTCCGTCGGCGTTGGCCACCATCACCATCCCCCAGGCCTTGAGCCAGGGGCAGCAGCTGGGTGCCGATCAGGAGGAATCTGCGGGGTCCAATCTCACGGGGATGGAGTCGACAGCGAACCAGACGGCCGGGGTCGGTAGCGTACAGGCCGTTGGCAACCCGGCGGATGGGGCGGATTCCCGTACCGGAGCAACGGCTACCGGAACCTACGCTTTCACGCTCAATTGCAATCGGACCACGGAACAGAATCCTATCTTCCCGGGCGGCTACGGGCTTTTTGCGGCCAATTGCACCTATTCCGGAAGCGGGAACCAAAGTGCGGTCTCCCAATTCACCTTGGGATACTGTCTGGCCTCGATCAACGGCGGAAACTGCGCGCCGGGATCCTCGAACTGGCAGTATACGGCGGCTGGTTCTGGCCAATCGGTACAGCTGGCTTCCGGTATTTCGGTATCCATGGGGTCCTGTCCGGCCAATGGTTCCGCTACCTGTTCCGGAACGCTCACCGTCGACAACAACACCGTCCATACGGCAGATGCAGGTAACCTCACCAACGACGCGACGAATGAGGTCCTTTCCGGTCAGAACGGCGTCCAGGACTCTCTGGAGCAGACCTACAACAGCGGTAGCTACCAATCTGCCCTGCAAACCGGAAACAGTCAGTATTCCCTGGGATCCTGTACCCAGCAGATCGTTGGTGGCCTGAACGGCAACGGTATCATTTATACCTGCAACCACGCGCAGGAAGCCAACTTCAATCCCAATGCCTGCACGTCCACGGAACAGTGCGTCAAATGGGCGACCCAAACCGAGAACTATACCGAGACCTGCAATCAGGATATTCCCCTTTCGGAGAATACCTGCACGACAAATACTCCGGTGCAGAACTGCACCATTACGGAAGAGCAGGCCCAGTATACCTGCGACGATCAGTTGCAGATCTCTGTGGTTCCCGGTTGTACTCCAGGACAAGTCCTCAGCAGCCAGTCGGTGGTATACGGCGGGGATACGTTCACGGCCACCTTGGTCTGTGAAAATGGCGGTTATCAGGTGCAGTTTAGCTTTCTTAGCACGGTATATATCAACATTTCAGCTGGTCCGGGGGCCTCTTTCCAGTCAGGTAACGTGTTTTTTTCCAGTGGGGCTTCTAACTGGTGTGGCACCGACTGCTGCAGCAGCGACTATTTGACCTACGACCAGTCCTGTTCTGGGGGTAGTTGTTCCGTGTCCTGGACTACCGGTGATCCGTGCCAATCTTTTGGGGCCAGTGGCGGTGGGAGCTACCAATACCCTTTCCAGATCATCAATAACGGCTACTCCAACGGCTGTTCCCTGTACCAAAATGCGAGTTGAGCATGCGTAAATTACTAGCCTGGATCGTCTCGGGTTTTCTGCTGGCCGGGTTTGCTACCCCGGCCTGGGCCCTTTTCGGTTGTACGCAGAACGGGACCGGCACCTGCACGTATTATGGGGACAAAACCATCTCCGGCGTCACCGTAGGGCCGTATTGCTGGACCTATCAGCATACCTACACCTGCTACACGGGGCAGCAGCAAAATTCCTGTTCCCCGGCCCAGATCCAGGGCTGCTATCAGAGTACCTCGACTTGCGTACAAACCATACCGGACGGTAATTGCGTACAGTGGAGCACCCAGTATGTGTGCCCGAACGCCAGCACCACCAGTTGCACCGGCGGCCCGGTACCGAATCCCTCGGCGTGCCAGACGGTAAACACGACGTGTAATGCCACATCCGGTTCTTCTTGTGTCAATCAGACGAGCACCCAGGTGTGCCCGGCATCGACTACCGTTCCCCAATGCAATACCCAGGGAAACTGTACGCTGACCTCGGCTACCTGTACCCACGACGAGGACGGGATATGCGATCTGCAGCAGCAGACCTACACCTGCGGACTGAGCAAACAGGTTTGTGCCGAAGAAGCCATGGTCAACCAGTGCACCGCCAATATGACGGAAGGCCTGGGTTCCCCAGTAACGCAGCCGACGAACAACGATTTCCAGGAAGCGGCAACCTACATGGGGATCCTGAACGCCATTTCCAAGGATATGACCCCAGGGAAACTCACGATCTTCCCAGGAAAATATCAGACCTGTTCCGATCCGATCCTGAGCGGGCTGCTGACCAACAACTGCTGTAACCTCAACCTGACGGGTCGGGGCGGTAACATCATCGATCACTGCTCGACGGCCGAGCAGCAGCTCACTGCCGCACGCCGGGCTCATCGCACCCATTATCTTGGTCGCTGGTGCCACCACCGTATCCCGCTCATCGGCCTGTGCATCGACCACTGGCAAGGCTACTGCGTCTTCGATTCGGTCCTGGCCCGTATCATTCAGGAGCAGGGGCGGGAGCAGATTGCGCAGCTCGCCGCGTCCGGGTACGGTGCTTCTCAGACGGGTCCTTTCGATTTCAACTACTTCAGCCAGAACGGTGGCTGGGGGCCGCAGACCACGGTAAACGGCAATACGGTCGTGGCCTGGCAATGGCCGAGCTATTGCGAAATGGTCAACGGCAAGGTGGATATCCAGGCTCAGACCCAGGCTGAGCAAAATGGCGGTATCATCTGTCCTTCCATGCCGGCACAATGGTTCGCCGTGTGCGACAGCGGGGCCTCCTGTGCGGCGTTGCCGGCCGATCCCCGCGAGGGCGCCGGCACCAGTGGCTGGACCATACAGAATGTCGATCCCCAGCAGTACTCAAGTTACGCTCTGGACAGCTATACCGTGGCTACAGGCGATTGTAATGCCACAACCGGAGCTTGCAACTACCAGATCGCTGCCTGGCCGGCTGGCTCCGGTGGCCAGGCCGACATGTCCATCGATGTGGGTTGGGATCTGTACCAGCCGGGATCCACCACCGCCACCGAAAACCAGATCACCCAGCTCGGTAACGACGAATTCCAGGGGGTTTCCCTTGCCGGTAACCCCGGAGCGGCGCTCCCGAAGACCGTTCCCTTCAATTACAGCCTGAACGATGGAGCCAGCTGGCAGCAGGTGCAGCTCCCCGTCAATCTGCCTATCGGTCAGGCGCAGCTCGGGCCCAACATCGAGATCTTTGGCCAGTGCAATCCGGGTTCTTTCCAGTGCCAGTACACGGTGAAGGCGCCCGTATCGGTTACGACGATGCCCTGGGGTCCGCCTCAGGGGGGTAACTGCGAGGGCTTTTCCCCTGCGCAGTTGTCCGTGCTCAATTTCAACAAGATGAATCTGAGCCAATACATCGCTTCGATTACGCCTTCCGGTCTGAACCAGAAGCAGCTGGCATCGAACACAGAAGCCGATGCCCAGAGCTTCTACCAGTCTTTCCAGAACGGTGGATCGGCTCCTTCCCCGACACCGGCCAGCAATACGGCGGCCTACATCTGCGATAACTTCAATGGTGTGATGTGCCAGGACGAGTCCGCTAGTGGCCAGGGCCCCTTCCAGGTAGAGTTGAACGCAACCACCACCTGGCCTCCCTCTACGGGTGCGCAGGGTTCGGTCACCGGGGTCTCCGTGAACTGGGGCGATGGCACGAGCAGTACCGCGACTCAGGAAAACGGCATGTATGTGGCCAACCACACCTATCCTTCGGTCAACAGCAACACGACGTATACGGCGGTGGTCACCTTCCAGACGACGACCGGGCCGCATACCGTCAACATTCAGGTGGAGGACGCCGCGGTGACGGTGACTCCGAATTCCGCGGCCAATACCGGTGGTGGTATCACGACGGCCCCGAATTCCACCTATGTCCCGTCGCAGATGCCAAATGGGGATACCCAGAACAGCAGCAACCCAGCTCCCGGGGTGCCGGCGGGATTTCCGGTAAGCTGAGTCCGATCGGAGCCGGACGGGGGTTCCGTCCTGGGGCCCCTTTCCATAAAAAAAGCCCGGTAGGGTTACCGGGCCAGGCTACAGGACCCCAGCCGAAGCTGGGAGGAGGCACCACAGGACACAACACAGGAGAGACCGCATTCGGTTGAGGGAAGGTTCGTTCTATCGCTCAACCACCATGTCGCTTAGTATAGCTTCGTTCGTTCTGAGATGCAAGCGGTCGTTCCGGTTTTCCGTTCCAACAAAGAGACCGCCACCAGGGCGGTCGAAAAGGTTTACTGAGCGAGGCGTCGGATGCGGCGTTGATTCGACGGATGCGAATCGAACCACCGCTCTCCTGGATCGGTGTATTGGTTCAGGGCACGACGTAACTGGCCCGGATACCGGTCTTCGCTATAGCGGTCCGCTACGAATTCGAAATGCTTTTGCATCTGGGAACGAAGCGATTCCATTCCGAGAAAATACGGAACTGCGACGGCCAGTACCTCGAAGTTGTCCAAATGGCTACCCAGGGCAAACAGCATCGTCACCCCAAACAGGTAAGCACCCGCCAGCAGCGCCTGATTCTTCAGGACATGCTGCCCCTTGGCGTGGGCAATCTCATGGGCCAACACCCCCAAGGCGTAGGGGCCCTGCAGGGTCTGGCTGCTTACCAAGATCGCCTGATTCCGTCCGTAACCGCAACACAGGCCGCGGAAGTCCTGGTGTTTTTTGCTCTCCACACCGTTGTAGACCACGAGCTGGCAGTGGTCCGGGGTCAAGCCGGCCTGTTGCAGCATTCGCCTCCAGGTTGCTTCCCAGGCCTTTTCCAGGTCGGGTCTCCGTCCTTTGGCCACGGACCGGATAAAGATCCGACGGCTTTGCTGCAGACGAAGCAGAACCAAGGCGAACAGCAGGCCGCCCAGGATCAATCCAGAGAGCCAGTTTCCGGAATACGGTGCCCAAAGGGAAACTGCAAGGGCTACTCCCAATTCTCTCCACAATTCCATAGTATTCGTCCTCTTCCGATGGTCCTGATGAATATAGGTTCGGGACCCGGAAGACGGCCGAATGGGTGGCTTGGTACTTAGCTCCAGGGGACGGTTTTGTCCTGGGTGGGCAGGACCGGCATCTGGTCGTTTTCCAGTTCCAGAACGAGTTCGGTTTTGGTGCCGGCGTCCTCGGCGAGGCGATGCGCCAGCAGGAAGTAAGGTTTCCAGTTTTCAAATTCCTGAGCTGGAGCCTGAGATCGGGGTCCCATGGGAGGCGTCAACTGGGAGACGGAAAGCGTTTTTTCCTGTACTCGTTCGACTCGGGCACGGGTAACGTGGGCCAGAATCGATTTCCAGCGTTCGAAGTCCATCCCTTCGATATCTTTTGGGCTTAGTCGTAGTGCATTGCTCATCGAGGTGTCTCCTCCTATAGGCCTGAACGCCATGGAACTCCGCTACCTCACCATTGGCCGAAATGGTAAGACGAATGACCCGGTTGTGATTGGCACTCTCCTCAAAAGTAGCCTGGTATCGAAATATAGCCATGCCATCGATGGCGATAAGAAAGGCCCCATCGCTGGGGCCTGAAAGCATTGGTCAGTCTTGCAGTTGCTGCAGTGCCTGCTGGTCTTGTGTGAGCTGGAGCATGGCCTGCTCTATCCGTTTGGCTTCCTGTTCCAGCCGTTTTTTGAGGGAATCCTCGCGGTAGAGAATCAGGCGCAGGGTGGCGTCCCATTCTTCGTCGGAGTACGATCCTTGCGTGCGTTCGGCTTCGAGGAGCAGCAGGGGCGATACCTGGATGAGCGCGGTGAACTGGGAGTTATCGATTTCCTCGTCGTAATGGACGAAATACTTGCATTTTAAGGCGTGCAAGTTGTTCAGGGCCTCCCGGCTGACCTCATCGAGGGTGTACTCTCCTTCCGAGTTGAGGCCGTCAATGACCTCCTGTACCAGGTCTTTGTTCTCGTCGTAGGTGACGTTTTCCAGGATTATCTCCAATACGTCTAATAGCATACAGTCTCCTTGGGTCATTCCCCGGATTAGGGCCGGGTTTGGTCTTCTTCGCTGAAAATTACTGCGTGGGGATTGGCGCTTTCCAACAGGGGGATCCACCAAATGTCGGCAGGGCAACGGCGATGGTTGTCGCGGCGCCCGTCGTTACCGGAAATATGGATTTCCAGACACTTGGGGCTGGCCAGCAGATCCTGCACCAATCCCAGAGGGAGTAGATGTTCCCGGGTCTTGACGATGTTCAGGTGGCTGAGATCCAGGGCGTACGAGAGTCCGGATTCCAGCAACCAGCGATACTCCTCCCAGGTAGCGATGAAATGGCTGCCTTGGGGGTCGGGATACAGGCCTTCCACGGCTACCGGTCCCTCGAATAGTTCCTCAAGGAAACGCACTCCCCGTACAAAGGCCTCCGTGTTTTCAGGGCGTCCGAATCGCGGACTGCTGGCGTGCAGGCTGTATACCGTAGCTCCTGCTTGCCGGTGCAGTTCGGCCCACTGCCGGAATATCGGCAGCGCTTCTGGCAGCAGGGCTTCGGAAGCCGTAAAGAAGCTGCGGCCCGATGCCAGGGGGACGTTGGCGTGCAGCCGGAACCGGGTGTCCGGGTAGGCTTCATGCAGTTGGGCCAGTCGTTCCGGGGTGAGCGGAAACGGGGTCTGTGGACACAGCTGCACGTCTTCAATGCCCGCACCCCTTTGCTTCAGGTGCTCCATGGCGTTGGGGTAGGAAAAGCCCGGGTACTGGGCGGTTGCCGACTGGATTCTCAAGCCCATGGCACTACCTCCGCCGAAGTATTGAATTCGGCTAGCTGGTGGTCCCGAAGCGTCAGCACGAGGGTACCTGCTTCCGAAGCGGCCTCATCCAGACCCCAGGTCAGGGCCAGAGCGGTCTTCCAGGTGTCGAATCCCTCCTGGTCCGTCTCCAGCTCGCTTAGCGGAAGGTCTACTTCCCACGTACGTCCTTTCGCTCTTGCTTTGACCGTTTTCTCCAGCAGACGAATCCACTCAGGGCCGGTCAACGCCTTGAAGTTCTCTTTTGTGACGATAAATTCGTTCATGTAGGTCTCCTTCTGTAGGTCCTGGTTAGTATAGCTTTGGACACAGAAAAGACCCCGAGAAGGGGTCTTGAGAAAGGGGTTAGTCTTGTAGTTGCTGCAGTTCGAGCTCTTCCTTGTGAAGCTGCTCGAGGGCCCTCCGGATGCGGTTTCGTTCCTGCTCCAGCCTTTTTTCCCTGGTGCTCCCGTTGTAAAAGGCCAGACGGAGCGTAGCGTCCCAGTTTTCGTCGGAATAGGGACCCATGGATCGGGTCGCCTCCAGCAGCATCACGGGAGATACCTGGATGAGCAGCGACCGGTTTGGTCACTCGGCCTCCCTGGTGCGCAGGGGCGGCAGGCTAAGTTTCCCTTCCTGAATGATCTGGGCGTGCCGTTTTTCGAGGAGTTCCAGGTAGC
>Ga0315298_1010074_pt1 | contig 11472 bp, 9 predicted proteins | sample WHS_1_MG_FD_203077 | JGI IMG/M metagenome (GOLD analysis project Ga0315298, IMG submission 203077) | Extremophilic microbial mat communities from Washburn Hot Springs, YNP, Wyoming, USA - WHS_1_MG | ecosystem: Environmental > Aquatic > Thermal springs > Hot (42-90C) | place: USA: Wyoming... | reverse complement strand
GATACCGATTCCACAGATAGGGAACTAGCACAAAGGGGAAATCGCGGTAGCGGTGTGTGGCGAAGGGTCCCAGGCGGGCAAGCAGTTCCAAAAGCACGGTCGTGCCCGAGCGGGCCAAGCCGGCGATGAACACGGGCTTGGTGATTTCCACCCGCGCCAACTGGGGTGCCAGCCAGGCCGATTCCCACTGGCCGAGCTGTCTTAGCAACGGGCGGGCCAGGATGGCGAAACGAAGCAGCGCATAATCGGCGGCCCGGATCTTCATGGGTCGTCGGGCCGAGGATCATGCCGCTTGTCACACCATCTCCGGATCGTCACCACAGGATAGAGCAAAGGTCCCAGCAGTCCCAGACCCAGCACACCGATGACGGTGGCCAGGGCACCCAGCATGCTCAAGCCCGCGCCGGGCCCCACGTAGGCTATCGGCGGGGGGCAGGCCCACGCGGCCGACGGGGCCCCCAGCAATAGCAGCGACATTGCCGCTGTCATCACACCCACCATGTTCCGGGTTTTTCGCTTCATGGCGGATTCCCTTTAACAAAACAAACGGAAGAAGGGTTGACGTACTTGGCGGTGTAGAGCGGTTTGGGCCGGCCATGCTCACTCTGCTCGCCCAGCACGTATTCCCACAGCAGCCGACCGTCGGAGAGGTCGATTTCCCAGATGCGGCCCTGGCGGGCTACGGCCACCAAAGCCCTGCGGCCGTCGCGGTGCAAGTCCAGGTGCCCTGCCGTCTCCGTGAAGAAAGGCCCCGGCAGCGGATTGGCCGCGACCGGGAACAACGTCTCCGACCCCTGCGTGAACAAGTCCAAACGCACGATACGCGATCCCCCCGGCGCTATTCCGCCTCCCAGGTTGTCGAACACCACGACGCCGCCTTCGACCAACCGGGGGCTGTGCTGGCGGAGGGTCCGGCCCACGGCCAGCCATTTGGCAGCGCTCGTCCGCCCATCGAGAATCCCCACCGCGTTGATACTTCGCATCGATACCAACAAATCGCCGGTAGCCAACCACGCCGGCGCCTTCCCCGGCACCGCCTCCACCACCCGAACATCGTTTAGATGGATGGGGTCGTCGGTGATGGCATCGGCCAGCGGATTAGCCCCCTCGGCCATCACACTATGGAACAGGCCCACCCAGCCGGACTCCACCAGAGCGTGGAGCACATCAATCTCGTCCAGCAGATTCCCTCGGGAATTGAGGATCTCGATCGTATCGCTCAAAATCTTGCCCTTCGGCGATGCGATCGCGGGGCGCATTTGCTTGAAGCCGATCGGCGAATCGAGGATCTGCACTGCGGGGGCATAGATGCGGCCGTCCGTCCCCACGCTGAACCAGTGATGCACCAACTCGCGTTTCCATAGCAGGCGCCCATGGGCGTCCAATCGCGCCAAACCCACGGCAAACGGGAAGCAGTTCTCGCCTTGGAAGCTCACCAACAGTCCGCCGTCGCTGCAAAGATGCACATCGACCGGATAAATCATCGAGAAGCCCGGCACGCGATGCACATTCTGAAGGTCCCGCCAGAGCGTCGCGTCGTAACGCCACAGGTGCCGAACCGTGCCTTGGCGATCCATCACCCAAGCCAGGCATCCCTCTGCCGCACGGTGCGACCGCAGATAGCCTGGCCCGCCGCTGACCACCAGCCATTCCTCTCCCGCATCTTCGGCGTGCCGGCGGACGAGCGGGGCTGAGGCCAAACCGTCGCTCGATTCCGCTTCTCCCGCAGGATCCCCAGCGGCCCGCTCGCGGCCATAGACCGCTTTGACTGCGTCCCACGCTAGTTTGGCTTCGCACAATGTCCGATACGGAAAGATGCGGTAGTGCACCGTGGCTATCCCATATGAGAAAGCCGCGAGGGCTACCGAAAACACTAGAAGGGCTCTGATCAAGCGATCGCCGATGCGGCCCAGTCGCATGTCTCACCTGCAACGACGCCGGCGCGCCGGCCAACGCGCCGCGCATACCCTCACCCAGGCGTGCTTTAGAGATCCACCGACCCTGGGCACTTTCCCCCGAAGAAGTGAGGGACGCGATACCTCTTCTGTCTGTCCGCCTGGCCTGTTCCGAAAACTGAGTCGCCCTCGGGCTCCTGCTATCCCCCTCGCCCCGGAGCCCTGTTCTTAATCGTAGGGCAAAACTGCTTGTCCACAGCCGTCCGAGAGCGTCCTTCACGCGCACGCCGAGGGGGGACAACGGACAGAAACTCGCTTTGGCCCCGCCGGAGCGGGGCAATGTCGCCGAAACAAACCCCTACGCTCGCAGAGGAGCATGGGCCCTGTCGGATCCCTAAGCTCGGGCCGAATTCTCAAGAAAACCCGGCGCCGCTGCTTACTTGGCCCCCGGCGCTACAGGCAACTCGGTGATGTCCACGACGCGATTGGGAAAACGCGTTCCGGTGGTCAGCGACGAGGCGCTTGCAGGCTCAGACAGCAGGCTTTGGCCCGGCAGGCCGGTTCTCGCGCTGGGCGCTATGGTGTTGGGGGGCGTCGCGCCCGACGAATCCGCCAGCGGCGCGGCGCTAGGATCCAAAGGCCGCGGCAGCCGCGACGAAGCCGTTCCATTGGCCGGGTCGAGCGTGCGGATGATCCGCTCGCGCTGGGCTGCGAGGTTGACCGTGGGGCGGCTCATCGTAGGTGGGGTGGTCGAGGGTATCGAGCGGCTGGAGGAACCAAGGGCCCCAGGCGTTCCCGGAGCCCCTCGGCCTGCCAGACGGTCAGCGGCAATGGCGGCCGATGGGTTACCCGCGGGCGAGACCACACCGCCGCCCACCGGTGCGGGGGAAGCCCCCACTGGGTTCGGCCAGGAGGACGTACCGGCCAATCCCGCCGACGGAGTGGCACCGGCAGCCGGAGAACGCTCCAGGCCCGCTGAAAAGTCAGTTCCCGAATTCGCCACCGGCGGGCCAGCGTTGGCCGCCGGCTGGCCCTGGGCAGAACCAGCGATCGCGCCCCCGGCGGCGAGCTCTCGCGCGGCAGACGGAATGACGATTCGATCGCCGGGCAAGGAAACGCTTGGCGGAGGTTGAGAACCCTGGATACTCGCGTTTGATGAATTGACGACATTCGGCGCGGCTTGGCGGGGCGGTGGAGCCCAGCCTGCCCCCACACCCCCGGGGGCGCCATTTCCTCCGGGCGTGCCGCCGATGGTTGCCGGGGACGCAGGCGCCCAGCCAGCCGCCCCAGGGCCCTGGCGCCCGGCCGGTAAAGGGTTACTGGGCAAGGATCCGGGCGCGGCGCGCAGGGGATTGGGACGCAAAGCGGGTGCGTACGAGGGGTCCGCCGCCGAGTTGCCTATGGCGCCCGTGCGGGGCGGTTCGATGCGGACACGCCCGAAAAATGGGTCCACAGGCGCAGGGCTCTGCCCCGAACCCTTGCATCCCAGCAGCAGAACGGCCACACACCCGACAAGCGCCGCACGGCGCGCCATCCGACAACTCCCTTTCCGCGCGGCTTCCAAGACGATACCGCCTCCCCCGACGAACCTCGTCCATAACCCCAGCACAGACCGGAGCGGGGCACTAGGTTAGCGTTTTCTGGGGCCCTGTCCAGATCGATTCTTGCTGCCCCTCAAAAAGCTGGATAACCACCCCACCTCAATGGTCTACTCTTTAATGACAGTCATTCGGGGGGCAGGAGCACACCCACCGGTTGCTACCTTTTACTCTTGTGATTGGCGAAGGGCTGAGAAACCGCTTGCGATGCTTTTGACGAAGTCTCATCCCCATGAAGCGGGATAAGCATCACGGCTTGCGCCATTGCAAGATTTCCCCCAAATGGGAGAATAGCATCAAGGAATAGTTTGGCCTCCAGACAGATTGGCTCCGTCAGCCAATCCGATTCTTGGGGGGAAGCATACCATCCCCAGGAAGGATTCTCGCGCCCGACTTTGAGGTGCTTTCGTCATGCAGCAGGATTCGAGCGAGGGGATTTGGGGCCGCTATCTGCTGTTTATCGTGCTTTCGATAGCGGTTTTGGCGGCCCATGCCTACTGGACGCGCAGCCGTTCCCCCCAAAAGGCTGGAAGACCTCTAGAGGTTGCCCACCAGGAAGCGGGGGCAGGCAAGCAGGAAGGCGAGCCAACTTGGCCACCCGGGAAGTCTGCACCTGAGCGCGAACTCGCCGTCTCGGAGCAAAAAAAGAGGGCGCAGAAGCCGTCCGAGAAGCCGGATAAGCCCGCGGAAAAGCCGGAAAAGCCCGCTGTGGCCGAGGAGCCCAACTACCCCGACGTTTTTGTGACGCTCGGCTCGCTGGATCCGGAGGCACCGTACCGAATGCTGGTCACCCTCACCAGCCGGGGCGCCGCCGTCGCTAGGGTGGAGCTGACCGGGCGCAGGTATCGCGACGTGGAAGATCGGAGCGGCTATCTGGGGCAGCTTGTGGTCCGCGATGCCGCCCGCCCAGCGGACAGCCCCACCGGATGCCCGGTGCAAGTCGTAGGGCCGGGCACGCCGGCGTTTGCTGCGGGACTTCGCCCGGGCGATGTGATCGCGGCCGTGGACGGTCAAGCGGTGCGCGACTGGATCGGGCTTCAAGCGATTCTAACTTCCACCCGGCCTGGCCAACGGGTCCAGTTGACTTTGGCTAACAGGAAGCAGCCGGTTACGGTCACTCTGGGACGCCGGCCGCTGGAGGTATTGCGGCCCGAGGGTGCCGACCCCCTGTCGTTCCTGATGACCCTGGCCCGTGTGGACGATCAACGCCTGCCCGGCACGGATACCGGCGACGAGGGTCCCCCTCCACTGGACCGCGAATTCGAGGGGCTGGACCTTCGCACCGGCAACTGGCAACTGGTGGCGCACGAGGAAGACCGCGTGGTGTTTCGCCGCCGCCTGGCCCGACTGGGCATCGAACTGGAGAAGACCTATCGGCTGGCGCGGGTGGCCGAGGGCGAACAGGCCAATCCCGATTATCCCGCGTATCATCTGGACTTGGAGGTAGCCCTTCGCAGTCTCGACGGCCGGGATCACCTCGTAGCGTATGAACTGGATGGTCCCACGGGGCTTCCGCTGGAGGGCTGGTGGTACGCCTCGAAAGTCAGCCATTACTGGTTCAAAGGGGTGGGGTTGCGGGATGTGATCGCGTCGTTCGGGGCGGCCGAGCCAAACGTGTATTCAGCGGTCGAAATCGCCCACAACGAGTGGCGCAAGCCCATTCCCATCGAGGAGGCGCGGGTCAAGCTGGCCTTCGTCGGGGTGGACGCCCAGTACTTCTCGGCGGTAATGATTCCCCAGCGCCAACGGCCGGAGGAACTCGCTTTTGTCGATTGGCTGCCGCTGGCGGTGGGCCCCGTGCCGAAGGATGTCCCCACCAAGACCAATACCAGTTTTCGATTGCGAAGCACGGTGCGGCAACTGGCCGCCGATGTCACGCTCCGCGAAAGTTTTCGAGTTTTCGTGGGTCCCAAACGGCCCTCGCTGCTGGAATCCTACGGCCTGCGCGGAATCCTTTATTATGGGTATTTCTGGTGGGCAGCCCGGCCCATGCTTTGGCTGTTGCATTTCTTTCATGACCATTTGGTCTTCAACTACGGGCTGGCCATCATTCTTCTGACCGTGGTGGTGCGAGGCTGCATGTTTCCTCTGAGCCGCAAGCAAGCGCTGGGGGCCCAGAAGATGCAGGAAATCCAGCCCGAGTTGAAGCGGCTTAAAGAAAAGTACAAAAATGACCTTCAGGCGCTCGGTCGGGCCCAGCGCGAACTGTTCGCCAAATACAATTACAATCCCTGGGGCGGATGCCTTATCGTATTTCTTCAGTTGCCGATCTTCGTAGGGTTGTATCGGGCGTTGATGGTGGATGTCGAACTCCGCGGCGCAGCGCTGTTGAGCGAAAAGATCCGCTGGGCATCGAACCTGGCCGGCCCCGACATGCTTTTGGACTGGAGCGGATGGATGCCCAGCTTCATCACCAGCGGCGTGGGCCTTTTCGGCCTCGGGCCTTATCTTAACATCCTGCCCATCGTTACCGTGGCGCTGTTCCTTTGGCAGCAGAAGAAATTCATGCCGCCGCCGGCCGACGAGCAAGCGGCTCTGAATATGAAGATCATGCAGTACATGATGATCTTCATGGGGCTTTTGTTCTATAAAGTTGCCAGCGGCCTGTGCATCTATTTCATCGCCTCGACACTCTGGAGCATTGCCGAGCGGAAGTTTCTTCCTAAGCTCACCCCCGCCGCTTTGGACCAGGCTCGCGTGCCGGGAAAGACGGCCGGTGATAAGGTGATCCCTTACCTGGCGGGGGCTCCAGAAAAAGAGCGCGTGCGGCGGGGCAGCAAGAAAAGGCGATTCCCTCGCAAAGGCTGATGGCTTGCCGCACCAGGCCCGCATACGAAGTCAGGGGCATAGCAGCGGTGGGCCTCCGGGGCTGGCCCAGGCCAATCGCGTGTTGCGCCCGGCGCGCAAGGCCGCGAAAGGGCTACACCAAGGCGTCGGCCGGCTCGAGCGATTCCAGGGCTTCGACAAACGGGCGGACATCCTGGCCGTCAACCGCCACGATCGCCAGTTCCGGGTACAGGCTCAGATCGATTTCTTCCAGCGAGGGATGCTCGATCCGTTGACCTTCGGGCGTGTACAGGCATTGCACTTTCGGACGCAAAGGGCACTCGCGGTTGAAATCCACCACCGCAGCGCGGAACCCATTCGAGAGGGTAACGATCTGCCCAATGGGAAACGGAGGTACGATGCGGTAAAACGCCGCTTCGACCACGGGGTCGAAGAACCCCAGGCATTGGGTCCGCATTTCGTAGATCGCCTGCACGGGCAATTTGGCGCCGCAATAGGAGCGGTGCGTGGTGGCGGCATCGTAGACGTCGGCCACGGTCACGATCCGCGAGAAGATGGGAATCTGCGTGCCGGAAAGCAGGCCCAAGGGCTGGCCGGTCTGGCTGTCCACCCGGCCGGGATATCCCGAGCCGTCCCACCGCTGATGGTGGTTCAGCGCCACCTGAGCGGCCGTGGGCGGTACGGTATGGCGAATCATCTGATAGCCCAGGACCGTGTGCCGCCGCATCAGGTGGAACTCCTCGGGATCAAGTTTGCCGGGCTTATTGAGAATCTCCGGGGGGATCTGAAGTTTGCCGATGTCATGCAGCAGGGCTCCCAGGCCCAGCAGATGCAGCTCCTTGGCCTGGCGGGCCGCCTTGAACGGCCGCTGGTCAATCAAGTAGCGGTCCAGGCTCATGCCCAGCAGCAAGGCTAGGTAGCACGTGTTGACCGAGTGCGCCAACAGATAGTCGTCGTACGCATCGAGCTTCTGAAGGACCACGTTTGCCGCCGCGCCCCGCTTGAGGAACTCGAACAGCTCGCGGATGGAATCCTGGAAGCCGGTCAAGTCGAGTTCGACGGCCGAACCGCGCACAATCGCCTCGAAGTTCTGCCGCACCCGCTGATAGACCTCGCGCTGGCGTTCGGTCAGGCCCTCGTCAATCACGCCTTCGAGGAACTCGAAATCCTGGTGCCGCACCCATACCTCATGCACTCCCCACTGCCGCAGGCGTGGTATCAGCTCCGCGGGGATTTCCCGATCACGCTGTACCAAGTACTTGTAGGGATGATTGGGCATGGGGATGGGACGGGCCAAAACCATGCCGGGACGAATCTGGTCGAGAGGGACGCGGAGCATAGCGAGCAGTGTGGCCCCCTGGCGGGTGCCCGGACTGTTGCGGACTTTAACCGGAGCCGATCGCGCGGCTACAAAGAAAGCCTACTTTACGCCGAGCCGCTAAGCGGGAGGCACCATACCCCACCGGGCGGGGGGTATGCCACAAAACGCGGGGAAAACGCGTACAAACAGAGGCCCGGGCCCCGGAATACCTCTATAGGATGGTGCCGGCTTGGGGATCTACCGGAATGCCGTCGGTCAGTTCCGCCAGCGCATCGAGCACCAAAATCAGCGCACTGGGGTCGAACAGCTCGTCTTCTTCCTCGCCGGCATCCACCATTTGCTCGAAATGGAGTACGTCGAAGCGGGCGTCGCACCGGCGAAGTCGTTCCAGTTTACCGCGTTCTTCCGGGCCGAGGTCTGCCGGTTTCATTTCCCGGAGTATCTGGCTGACTTGCTCGCGGACTTCCTCTCCCCGCACGAAGCAGATGTCCAGCGCCGAGAAGTCGTCCGGGGCCACGACGGTCAGCGACTCGAACAAACCGTTTTTGCCGGCCACGCCGTTGGCCAGCGTGTAGCGGCTGCTCACCGACAGGAGCTTCTCTTCCACCTCTTTGAGTTTCGGGCGGCGCCCGGACTCAAACAGCACGCAATAGGTATCTCGCCACTGATACTGGTCGTTTTCGAACATCGACATGGCCGGCATCCTCGCTTCAGGATTCCTGTGGGCCGGGGGGCTTGTTGCTGGCCCACGCCTCCAGGGCCCGCAATACGGCGTCCCGCTCTTCCGGTGTGGTGCACCAGACCGACTCGCCTTGCTCCAGCCGCACCTCGTAATTGCCCTCCTGCTGGCATTCGGAAGAACCGCAAAAGTGGGGCAGTGCAGAAACCCAAAGGATTCGGTACAAGGGGACGTACTTGTCGTCAATGACGCAGAAGACCGACATACTTTGGACCTCGTCCGCCCGCGCGCCGGAGCCGGTCGGCAGCGGAGTGATCACCGCTTGGTTCCCGCCATCCGGCGACATGCCCAGCCAGTGTCGTTTGGCGACACCAGACGTCAAAGTGGCGGGGCCGAGGCCGGGACGGGCTGATTTCGCTCAACCACCCAACTCGGCGGCGCGGCGGGCTGCGGCCTCGACGGCGGCCATGACCGCCCCGCGAAACGCAGCCGTCTCCAGGGCCTGCAAGCCCGCGATGGTGGTCCCACCGGGGCTGGCGACCCGCTCTTTTAGCACCGCCGGGTGTTCCCCCGTGGCCAAGACCATTTCGGCGGCGCCCCGCACGGTTTGGGCAGCCAAGGCAGCGGCCACCGGGCGGGGCAGGCCCATCCGAACTCCCCCATCGCTCAGCGCTTCGATCATCACATACACAAATGCCGGGCCAGAGCCCGAAAGCCCGGTCACCGCGTCCAACTGCTTTTCTTCTACCTCCCAGGCCGACCCGACCGCTTCTAACAACTGCCTGACCAATTGGGCATCCGCCGGCGTGGCCTTCTGACCCAGCGCAAAACCGGAGGCTCCAAAACCTACCAAGCATGGGGTGTTGGGCATAACCCGAATGAGGCGCGGGCCCGGCCCTAGCCCTTCGGCCAGCTTGGCCAAGTGAATGCCTGCGGCAATGGACACCACCAAGTGACGCTCGCTCAGGTGCCCCTGCACCTCACTGAGCACCGTGTGCATTTGCTGCGGCTTGACGGCCAGAACGACCACATCGCTGGCCTGGGCCACTTCGCGATTGTCCGCCGTGACGTTGGCGCCTGTGGCTTCGTAAAACCTCTGGCGAGCCTCTGGCGCCGGGTCGCTGGCCCAAACCCGATCGGCCGCCACCACGCCCGAGCGGACCAAGCCCCGCGCTAATGCCGTGGCCATTTGCCCGGCACCGATAAAACCCACCCGTTGGCCTACACCAGCCATCGATTACGCTCCCACACCCCCGGCAAGCTCCGCGGCCAAGGTCGGCGGCCAAAGCCTCTCTCTCCATCCGCTTATGCTATGCGATGGGCCTTCGGTACACAAGTCAGGTTGCTGACCATCGGCCTGGCGGCCTCCCAATGTCCCGGTGCTGCGCTGGGCGAGTTCCCCTGCCGGGAAGCCCGCGCAGCCACGGCGGAGCCCAGCCAGCCTAAAGCACCCCAGCCCGGTTGGAGGGCATCTCCCCGCCACCGCGAGCCGCACAACGGGCCGCCCAACTGCCGGCAGCAGGCATACTAGCCGCCGTCGTCCAACCGGCCTAAAATCATTTGTTTTTCGGCGGGCGCCGTGATGACGCATGTGAGCAGCGAGCGCGTGTTGGTGCTGGATTTTGGCTCGCAATATGCGCAGCTCATCGCGCGGCGCGTGCGCGAGCAGCAGGTGTACTGCCAGATTGTGCGCCATGACCTGCCAGCCTGCCGGATCGCTGAAATCCAGCCCAAGGGTTTACTGCTTTCGGGCGGCCCGGCCAGCGTGTACCAACCCGGCGCTCCCCGTTGCGACCCAGGCATCTTCGAGCTGGGCGTCCCGATATTAGGAATCTGTTATGGGATGCAGTTGGCTTGCGATGTATTAGGCGGCCGGGTGGAAAGTGCGCCGGCGCGGGAATACGGCCGGGCATTTTGTCGCCTGCTGCGGCCCGACCCCTTGTTGGCCGGTCTGCCCGAGCGGTTCCAAGTATGGATGAGCCATGGCGACCAGGTCTCGCGCCTGGGGGAAGAGTTTGTGCCGCTGGCGGCCACCGACACTTGCCCAATCGCCGCGGTGCGGCACAAGGACCGTCCCCTGTATGGGTTGCAGTTCCATCCCGAGGTGACCCACACTCCTGAGGGGCCCACCATCCTCCGCAACTTTTTGATGAGCGTATGCGGATGCCGCGGCACGTGGAAGCTGGGCGACTTCGCCCAGCAGACGATCGCCGAACTGCGTGACCGGATCGGAGCCAGCCGGGTCATCTGCGGGCTGTCGGGCGGGGTGGACTCGGCGGTAACCGCGGCCCTTCTGGCCGAGGCCGTCGGCCCGCAACTGGCGTGCATCCTGGTCGATAACGGCCTGTTGCGCCAGGGCGAGGCCGCCCGGGTGATCGAGGAGTTCACCAGCCATTTCCACACCGAATTGCACGTGGTTCACGCCGAAGAGCGATTCCTGGCCGCTCTGGAAGGCGTGGCGGATCCCCAGGAAAAGCGGCGGCGGATCGGCCATACGTTCGTCGAATGCTTTGCCGACGAGGCCGCCCGCATCCCCGGCGCCCGTTTTCTGGCGCAAGGTACCCTGTATCCCGACGTGATCGAAAGCGGCGGCCTGCGCGACGGGCCGGCCGCCACCATCAAGCTCCACCACAACGTAGGCGGCTTGCCGGAGGACCTGGCGTTCGAGTTGGTCGAACCGTTGCGGGACTTGTTCAAAGACGAAGTTCGCCGCCTGGGACTCCAACTCGGCCTGCCCGAGGACATCGTGTGGCGGCATCCGTTCCCCGGACCGGGGCTGGCCGTGCGCTGTGTGGGCCCCGTCACCAAACCGCGATTGGAAACCCTCCGCCGGGCCGATGCCATCGTGGTCGAAGAAATCCGCCGGGCCGGCCTGTATCGGCAGACCAGCCAGGCCTTTGCTGTTCTCTTGCCGGTGCAAAGCGTGGGGGTGATGGGCGACGCCCGCACCTATGCCGACGTGGTGGCTTTGCGCGTCGTCGAAAGCGAGGACTTCATGACGGCCGATTGGAGCCGGCTGCCCTACGAGGTGCTCGCCCGCATCTCCACGCGGATCATCAACGAGGTGCCAGGCGTCAACCGCGTGGTGTACGACATCAGCTCCAAGCCGCCCGCCACCATCGAATGGGAATGACGCACAACGTACCGGCGGCGCCTCATACGACCGAGGACCCCTTGCATACTGGGCGGCGG
>Ga0315298_1010073_pt1 | contig 11474 bp, 6 predicted proteins | sample WHS_1_MG_FD_203077 | JGI IMG/M metagenome (GOLD analysis project Ga0315298, IMG submission 203077) | Extremophilic microbial mat communities from Washburn Hot Springs, YNP, Wyoming, USA - WHS_1_MG | ecosystem: Environmental > Aquatic > Thermal springs > Hot (42-90C) | place: USA: Wyoming... | reverse complement strand
GGCCCGGTCAGCACCCCCTTGGCCACCGCATGGCTGCTGCTGATCACGAGGTCATACGCCGAGAGGTCGAACTGCTCCACGGCCAAGGGCATGAGGGGCAGATAAGCCCGGTATTTCTTGCGCGCTTTGGGCAGACGCTGGATGAAAGACGTGGTCACCGGCTTGTTGCGGATGAATGCGCGCTGACCGGCGGGCAAGAAATCCACCAGACTGAAGAGATCCGCGTCGGGATAACAGGCAAGCATCTGCTCCAGCACCCGCTCCGCGCCGGCGTACACCACCAGCCAGTCGTGCACTATGGCGATGTGCCGCATGTTACTCTCTATCCGATCTATCCGATGCCCCATATCCTGCATTATAAGCACAACCACTCCCACCCCGATAACCACCACCTTGGATGCGCAAGCCGCCTCATAACTGCAGCAACGCCCCCACTAACTATTGACCAGCCCGGCGGCAGCACGCACAATCCCCGCTCATGCAGACCAGCACCATCCCTCCATCCAACCTCCCCGCCACTGGCCTCGCCCGTTACTGGCAATATCGTGATCTGGTGCGCAATCTGGTCGCCAAAGACCTCAAGGTACGCTACCAGGGTGCCGCGCTGGGATTTCTCTGGTCGCTGGGTAATCCGCTCGCTCTCATCCTGCTCTATGACTTCGTCTTCACCCATGTATTTCGCAGCGACCTGCCCCACTACATCCTCTATCTGATCATCGGCGTCCTGCATTACAATCTCTTTTCGCAGTCGGTGAGCCAGAGCTGCGAGAGCCTCACCGGCGCCTCTGGACTGATCCAGAAGATTTACTTCCCGCGCATTCTGGTGCCCACCGCCAGTCTCTTGTTTACGCTGGCGTTATGGATCATCGCCATCCTGATCCTGGTGGTGCTCTATCCGTTTCTGGGCGGCGTCTATCACTGGGGGCTGCTGCTCTACCCGCTGGCGCTCGGATTGTATATCGCCTTCATCTGGGGCATCGTGCTGACCTTCTCGGTGTTGCAGGTTGAACTGCGCGACCTCAAGCATCTGGTCGAGATTGCGCTGATGTTCGGCTTCTGGTTCACCCCCATCGGGTACGATATCAATGTCCTCAAGCCCACCACCCGCGAGATCATTTCCCTCAACCCCCTCACCCAGTTCATGGACCTCTTTCACGCTTTGCTCTACGCCGGCACCCTGCCCGCCCTGAGTCACGTCCTGATCGCCAGCGGCTGGACCGTCGCCACGCTTACCGTCGGCACGATTCTCTTCCGCCGCAGGGCCCGACATCTGGTCGAAGACCTCTGATGCCCCCCGCCGTCCTCGTCGAGCACGTCCGCAAGGAGTTCATCCTCCGCCACAACCGCGCCATGGGCCTCAAGACCCGCTTCCTCGCCCTCTTTCACCAGAGCAAGCGCGAACGCCGCGAGCACTTCCTGGCCCTGGATGACATCAACCTGCGCGTCGAGCAGGGCGAGGCCCTGGGCCTGCTGGGGCACAACGGCTCCGGCAAGAGCACCCTGCTGCAGATCATCGCCGGCATCCTGGAGCCCAGCCAGGGCCAGGTCATCACCCACGGCCGCATCGCCCCTCTCATCCAGCTTGGCGTCGGCTTCCACCCCGAACTCAGCGGCTACGAAAACATCTTCCTCAACGCCAGTCTCTATGGCTTCCGCAACCGCGACACCCAAACGCGCGTCAAGGACATCATCGAATTCTCGGAGCTGGCCCACTTCATCGACACCCCACTCAAAAACTACTCCTCCGGTATGCAGATGCGCCTGGGCTTCTCCGTGGCCGTCCACCTGCAGCCCGACATCCTCCTCGCCGACGAAATCCTCGCCGTGGGCGACCAGCCCTTCCAGGAAAAATGCCACGCGAAGATCGCCCAACTCCGCACTCAGGGCATGACCCTCATCCTCGTTTCCCATAGCCCCGAGCAGGTTCAGCGCTTCTGTGATAAATTTGTGCGCCTGGAATATGGACAATTAGTGGAGGCAGGCACAGTGAAGAAGAAACTGTCCGACGTAGTGGATATGCCATCTGCAAATGGGGAATTCTAGTTTTCCCTGTGGTTATTACATGAATCAGCACTAACAACATAGAACGTGACCGCACCATCTCTACCTACGCAGGAAACCAATGATGCCGCAGGAACCTTCTCCGCAAGAGGAAATGAGAGCAGACCTTGTCGAGCTCCAGGAAGAGAACCGCCTGTTGATGCAGGAGTTGCAGAAAATCTATGGGTCGCGGTCATGGAAAATCACCAAGGCATTTCGCATAGTCGCTCGATTCGCTCGGACCACGAAACATGTATTCAGCATGTGGTTTGGATCTGCTCCGGAGAACCGGAATATTAGATATGCGTGGGCACAACGCGCTTATCATCGATTACCGCTGCCGCAAGGGTTGAAAAGTATGCTCCGTAATCCGGCAAAAAGAATTTTGCAGAAAGAATATCTAGCCGAGTACGCGGAAATAATAAACCTGGAAAATGGGTTATTAAAAATATCACGACAACTCATTATCAACCATATAGCAACATTTGACAATCCGCCAAAAATTTCTATAGTAATGCCAGTTTACAATTCTCCGGAAAAGTATTTGCGCTTGGCCATAGAGTCCGTGCAAAAGCAGCTCTACGGGCATTGGGAGTTATGTATTGCCGATGATGCATCGACACTGCCGCACATAAGAAAAGTTTTGACTGGGTATGCAGAAAGTGACTCCCGGATAAAATTAATATACCGTGACGAAAATGGACATATATCTGCAGCCTCAAACTCCGCCCTAGCAATTGCATCCGGCGATTATGTCGCATTGCTGGATCATGATGATGAATTGGCGGAGCATGCATTATACTGGTTTGCAATGGAAATCGACGCGCAGCCAGATCTTCAGCTAATATACAGCGACGAAGATAAAATAGACCAGAAAGGAAGGCGATCTTGTCCCTACCATAAACCGGACTGGAATCCCGAGCTTTTGCTCGGGCAAAATTATATCAGCCATCTCGGGGTCTATCGGCGCCAGCGATTGCTGGAGATCGGCGGTTTTCGGCTGGGGTTGGAGGGTAGCCAGGACTGGGATCTGGTGTTGCGTTTTACCGAGGGTTTGCCGGCGAGCGCGATCCGGCACATTCCTGCGGTACTCTATCATTGGCGAATGGTTCCCGGATCAACGGCGGAAGACAGTGCGGCAAAGCCCTATGCCGTCAATGCAGGGCGTCGAGCCGTGGAGGAACATCTCCAGCGTGGTAGGATCCGGGCGGAACTGCGGGATGTGTGCAACGGCCAGTTTTTTGTGCCCGTTTTCGCCGTGGAAGGCTTGCCCAAAGTCAGCATCATCATCCCTACGCGCAATGGCGTTGATCTGCTCCAGGCCTGTATGCGTAGTTTGGGCAGGACGGACTACCCGAATATCGAAATCGTGGTGGTGGATAACCAAAGCGACGATCCGGGGACCATCGCTTACCTGGAAGAATTGGCGCAGCGGCCCGACGTGCGCATATTGGCTTATCCGCACCCCTTCGATTATGCCAAAATGCACAATTTCGCCGTCCCCCAGGCCCAAGGGGATTATGTCTGTCTGTTAAACAATGATATCGAGGTGATTGCCCCGGGTTGGCTGCGCGACATGCTGGGCGTTGCGCAACGCGGAGGGGTCGGCGCGGTGGGCGCCAAGTTGTTGTATCCCGATGGGACGGTGCAGCATGCAGGCGTGGTTCTCGGCCTTGGCGGCATCGCCGCCCATCCCCACAAAGGCATTGACGCCACCGCCTGCGGGCACTTTGGCCGGGCCATGCTGATGCAATCCTTCAGCGCCGTTACGGCGGCATGTATGGTCCTGCGCAAGTCCACCTGGATGGACGTGGGCGGAATGGATGAAAATCTCCCGGTAGCCTATAACGACGTGGATCTCTGCTTGCGGCTTCAGGAGCGAGGACTGCGGAATGTGTGGGTGCCGTCGGCGCTGCTCTATCACCACGAGTCAAAAACGCGGGGTTCGGACCTGACGCATTCCAGCGCCAAAAAGGCCCGTTTCACGCGCGAGCACGCCTATATGCAATGGCGCTGGGGGGCGCTGCTCCGGGCGGATCCGGCATACAATTCCAACCTGACTCTCCATAAAGAAGACTTCTCGCTCACCAGCGTTCCCCGTAGCGGCATGCCCTGGCTTAAAAAAAGGACCATGGTAGACGTGCCTTACGGGATTCCCGGAGACAACCCCGTGCGGATCGAGATGGCGCCGGGCAGCACCTTGTCCGGGTCCTTCCCCATTCCGCGCGGGCTGAAAGGGAGATTGTCGGGCATTGGCATCATGATCGGTAATTATCATGGACGTTCGGACGGTCGTCTCTCCCTGCGCCTGGCGGTCGGCGATCAGGACGCATGCTTAGCCGACAGCCTGATCGTTGGCAGCAGGGATAACGATTTTCTGGAGTTACCGCTGCTCCATGGTTGTCCATCAGTGCAGGGGTATGAGCGAATGGATTTCCGCCTGCAACTGCTGGATGCCCATTTTCCCCTGGTCCTGTGGGCCACTGCCGTTGGCCCCGAATGGGATCACCGGCTGGCCAAGCATGAGGGCCTGGCCTTGCGCATCACGCTCCACATGGAAGGGGATGACGCTTGAGCCTGTGGCAAGGGCGGCAGTTTCACGTCTTTCCTGAAAATTCTGCCGCATCTGGTTCCGCCGCTCGGAGCGATCCCGAATGGTTGGATCACCATCCCTGGCTACCCATATTTTTACTGGTGCTGCTGCCGTTTGTGGTGGAGTTGCCACTGGCTGTCCTTGGATTGAGTACGGATCCGCTCTGGTTTAACTCTGCCGCAGTGCTCGGCGCCCATGGCGGTTTATTGCCGGGGCTTCCTTACATAGATCCCAATGTGGGTTTCACCACCCAGGCCTTGGGACATCTTGCCGCCCAAGACTGGTTAATGGGGACAATCCCCTGGTGGAACCCCTATTCGGGGATGGGTTTGCCCTTGGCCGGGGAAATGCAGCCCAATGCCTTTTTCCTGCCCTTTGTGTTTCTGCTGCTCCTCCACAACGGCGTACTGTGGCTCAAGATCGCCATGCAGATCATGGCCGGGCTAGCGACCTTTGCGCTGCTCCGCGAACTTAAACTAGGGCGCTTGGCTGCACTGACTGGAGGAGCTCTTTACGCACTTAACGGCACTTTTGCATGGATGCCGGGAGAAACTATCTGCAACACCATCCCCTTCCTCCCCTTGCTGCTCTATGGCATCGAAAGGGCGCGCAAAGAGAACGGTGCGCCGGCCATTCTGTGGACAGGCCTGGCCATCGCCGGTTCCTTGCTCGCCGGATTTCCGGAGGCGGCCTATATCAACGGCCTGCTGGCGCTGACGTGGGCGATTTACCGTTTTTTCGCCGAGCAGCAGCGCTGGCGCTTTGCCGGACGGGTGATGTATGGAGGCCTGTTGGGGCTGCTGCTCGCGGCGCCTTTGCTGGTGGCATTTTTCGACTATCTTTTGGTCACCAATAGCCTGACGTCACATACTTTTGGTGAAGCGTTTTTACGCATTCAAGCGCTTTCCAATCTTTATCTACCCTATGTGTATGGCCCGATATTTCACACGGCAGGGAGCAAGGTGCTCGGTGATGTGTGGGGGAGCGTGGGCGGTTATGCCGGAATTCTTCTGGTTTTCTTTGCCTGTGTGGGAGCAATGGCCGGTGGCCGGGAACGGGGTCTGCGCTGGCTGCTGCTCGGCTGGGTACTTCTCGCCTGGGCCAAAACTTTCGGTTTTACGCCGGTGATGGAGATCATGAACCACATCCCCTTTTTACGGGAGGCTGCGTTCTACCGATACTCTCCACCCAGTTGGGAGATGGCGCTGGCCATTCTTGCCGCCATGGCGGTAAATGATCTGCGTTGGGGCTTACCGCGGCTCCTCTGGCCGCTACTATGGATCTTGGGGTTTTTGGCCCTGGCAGCATCCATTGCATGGCCTTGGCGCACATCATGGGACTGGCCGGCGGCACAAACAGAAAAGATGGCGATGCTGATGGGAGTGGCCGTTCTTTGGGCTCTGATAGGTCTAGCCCTTGTCCTGCTGGCGTGGTTCGTCTTGCGGGGGGAGCGCCGACGCTGGGTTTTGTCAGCCATCTTGATCGCGGATGCCGCGGTATTGTTCACGGTGCCGGAGTTGTCCGGGGTCCGACCCGGGCAGGTGGATAGGCCGGCGATCCATTGGTTGCGCACGCATCTAGGTCTTTCGCGTTTTTACACCTTGGGCCCCATTCAGCCTAATTATGGGGCTTATTTTCAGGTCGCCAGCATCAACCACAATTATCTCCCGGTACCCCAGAGCTGGGTTAATTATGTGCAAAACGAGTTATTTCCCTTCATGAACAGAACCAATGGAGTGGTCTTTCTCGCGTATTTCGGGGCGCAGTATGGCGTTGCCGCGCTTTACCAGCATATTGAAAACTATGAGAACGCCAGTGTTCGTTATATAGTTCTCAACAGCGGCCAAAGCCTGGTTCCGTCTGCAAACGTCCCGGCGGGCAAGGTAAGCAACACCCCGCTCCCGCTGTTGGCCGGGCAATCGGCGGAGGTCGCCTTTGCCGCGCCGACCGAATGGAAAAGCAAAAAGTCGATCAATGGGGTAGGCGTATTTCAGGGCAACTACGGCAATACCGCCAACGGAAATTTGGCCATCAAGATCTGCTCGGCTACCCATGGCTGTGTCATTGGCAGCAGGCCCTTGTCGGAATCGCGGGACAACAGCGTGTTTTCCATTCCCCTCGCGCACTCTCTGCGGGTCGAGCCCGGGGAGGCGTTGACCATCACCCTCTCGCACGTTGGCGGCAATCGTCCCGAAGCCCTCTGGCTCTGGCCGCAAGCCCCCGGCTATGCGCAAAGAATCACCGGGCCGCAGGGGTCCCTGTCCGGCAAGGCCCTCCAGCTTTCCCTGGAATATGGTGACGCCGCGACCGGCGGCATCCACAAGGTCTATTCCGACGCCGTCATGGATATCTGGGAGCTGCCCCACCCCGCGCCCTACTATACGGTGCTCAGGGGCCAATGCACCCTTTCCGGGCAACAGCGCGATAGCGTCGAAGCCCATTGCGCGACTCCCGCCACCCTGCTGCGCCGGGAATTGTTCATGCCCGGCTGGACCGCCACGGTGAATGGGGCGAGCGCGGCGGTATCCGCCCATGGGAAGATCTTTCAGGTCATCCCTCTGCCCGCAGGAAACAATATGGTCCGCTTCCGCTTCGCTCCGCCCTATGCAGGCTACGCCTGGATCGCCTTTTGGCTGGGAGTGGCGGGATTGGGATGGGCTGCCCTCGCCTGGTGGAGATCCTCGCCGGGCAGGAAGGAGCCTACGGAGGACTCGCCGACATGAACGCACGCCTTCCCGTCATATCCATGGTCATCCCCTTTTACAATGAGGCGGGCAATGTGGATGTTCTGTACCGGCGCCTCGCCACGGTGCTGGATGCAACCTATTGCGCATGGGAGATCGTTTGCGTGAATGACGGCAGCAGCGACGGCACCCTGGAAAAACTGCTGGCCTTGCGCCACCGTGACCCGCGGGTACGGGTGCTGGATCTTTCCCGCAATTTTGGTAAGGAAGCCGCGCTTACCGCCGGACTGGACCATGCCCGCGGCGGCGCGGCGATACCTTTTGACGCCGATTTGCAAGACCCGCCGGAACTGATTCCCGAATTGCTCGCCAAGTGGCGCGAAGGAGCTGACATCGTCAACGCCGTGCGCAGTTCCCGCGCTGGGGAGAGCTGGCTGAAAAGGGCAACAGCCCATGGATTCTACCGCGTGATCAACCGCCTTACCCATGTCGACATTCCCGCGGATACCGGCGATTTTCGGCTCATTTCGCGCCCCGCGCTGGAGGCCATCCGCCGTTTGCCGGAGCGCAGGCGCTTTATGAAAGGCATTTTCGCCTGGGTGGGATTTCGCACGGCGGAGGTCTATTATCAGCGCGAGCCTCGCCACGCAGGGAAGAGCAAGTTCAACTGGTGGCGGCTGTGGAACTTCGCCCTGGAAGGGATTACCTCCTTTAGTCAGGTACCGCTCCAGATGGCCTCCTGGCTCGGTTTGCTGGCATCTCTGCTCTCCCTGCTCTATGCCGTCTCTCTGGTGGTGGCCACCCTGCTTTACGGCAATCCGGTCAAGGGCTACCCCTCCATGATGGCGGCCATTCTGTTCCTTGGAGGGGTCCAGCTCATGGCGCTGGGAGTGATCGGGGAATACGTTGGGCGCATTTATGAGGAAAGCAAGCACCGCCCCATCTATATAATCCGGGAGCTGGACGATCCAGGCGCCGGGGCGGGTGCTGCCATCCCCACCGGGTCCGAAACGGACGCGCCTCCTCCAAGGCAAGCTGCTTTCCATTGATCGGGATGGTATGTTGAGCACTTTTGGTGAGTCCATGACCCAATGATTCAGTCAGAGTTTGCCAAAGCGATGGATCGCTTTTCGGAGCGTTATCCCCACAACCAGGAGATGGTGGATCTTTTCCAGGGCCAGTGGTCCTCGAAGGTTCCGCCGGAGGCGGGGGTCATCAACGAGCCGGGCACCGCACCGTTGTATGTGGATCCGCGCCTGCGGTGGGCGGAGCAGGTCCTGGGTGGATTCCGGCACATGCGTGTGCTGGAACTGGGCCCCCTGGAGGGCATGCATTCCTACATGCTGGAACGTGGCGGCGCTCAGGAGATATTGGCCATCGAAGCGCATCCTCGCGCCTTTTTGCGCTGTTTATGTGTGAAGGAGATGCTGGGATTGCAGCGGGTACGCTTTGGGTTTGGCGATTTTCGGCCTTATCTGGAGGAAAATCCGGAGCGCTATTCGTTGATCGTCGCCAGCGGCGTGCTCTATCATCAGCGCGATCCCTGGCGGTTGCTGGAATTGATGGGTCTGCGCAGTGACCGGGTTTTTCTCTGGACGCATTATTACGACCATGCCCGTATCCAGGAACAGGTGCACTTGCGTCAACGCTTCCAGCCCCCTTTTCGGCGGCGCTTTGGTGATGTTCTGGTCGAAGGGGCGGTGCAGAGTTATGGAGCAGCCTTGCAGATTCCCGGTTTTTGTGGCGGTACCGCGGCACAGAGCGTCTGGCTGACCAGACGCAGCATCGTCGCATTGTTGTGGTCCTACGGTTTTCGCAAGATTCGCAGCGGCTGCCACGAAACCGATCATCCCAACGGGCCGGCTTTGGCCATTGTGGCTGGGAAATGACCTGGAAAGACGCGGTACCGGCGTGTTGGCGGAGCTTGCGTTTCTTGGGAAAAGTATCGCAACCGACCGTCAGAATGAAGAAAAATAGCGATTAGATCACGGTTTCCTTGGAGTGCGTGGGTCCATTATGATGAGACGACAGCAACCAGAGTTGCACCTTTCCGTTCTGGGTGACATGGAATGCACTTTTTCTGGCGAATTGTTACCGCGTCCCCAGCGATTGCCCAGACAATTGATGGCGTATCTTTGTCTGGAGGCCGGCCGGCACTCACGCGCTGCATTGGCCCAGCTTTTTTATCCGAATCGCAGAGAAGAAGATGGCAGGGCCTTGGTGCGGCAAGCATTGTTCCAGATATCAAAAATTGGTGCCAGATACGGATCTCCGATCATTACAACAAGAGATTTTATGGAGATAAGCAATAATTATCCCATAGTTACCGACTATGAAAAATTCCTGAGCGCTGATATCCAGGATGTTACGGAGATCAGGCGGGCCATCGCCCTGCACCGCGGCCCTTTCCTTTCCACAGATGAGGGGGGCAGCCACGGTGAGTGGCGTCAATGGGTGCTGAGGCGCCGAAAAATCATCGATGACCGGCTCGCCGCTTACCTTGAACGTTTGATTCAAGCGGCCGAGGATGCGCGAGATTTCGAGGGGGCCCTGCGCTGGGCGGAAGAGTGGCGGCGCAAGCAGCCCGCCGTTGATGGACCAGTCAAGGCCATCATGAAAATCCTTGCCCATGACGGACGCTCCAGTGAGGCATTGCATGTGTTCGCCGTACATCAGGAAACTCTGGCCACCCGCTACGGGACAAAGCCTGGAGCGGATATACGGAACATCAGGGAGCGCTTGCTGAGTGCACCAACGGGAGACCTGCTGAGCAGCAAGCCCGCGCCTTTTTTGCTCGGAATACCCACCTATCGGACCTTTGTCACGGTCCTGGCCATCGTCCCCAATGCGGACAGCAACGAGATTACCGACCCCCTGATAGAAGCGCATATCCATCATTGGCTGGATTTGGCTCAGCAGGTTGCTCTGGCGTGCGGAGGGGGCGTCCAGGTGGCATCAGACGGCATCATAGAAATATTTTTCGGTCTGGACGTTGCCGTAGACGACGGTCCGCGCCGCGCGCTGCATGCCGCGTTTGAATTGCGCCGCATCTCGCCGTCGGGTTCCTCCGCGGGAATGGGAATTCATTGTAGCCGGGTCATGATCAACAGCGAGAGACGCCCTATCGGTCCGCTCCTCCAGACTGTCCGGGCCGCGGCTCGCGCCAACTCGCAAGATACGGGCGTGGTATTGAGCGCAATGTTGCTCACCAATCATGTTCCAGCCGTACCAACTGACTCGCTGACCACTTTAACAGCGATAAATGTTCATGGTAACGAAATAATATTGTATTTATTGAGGGAAAGACCCAGTCTCTCCGTATCCGATTCGGAAAACAATCTCGTTGGTAGAGACAAGGAGTTGGCACAGATCATTTTTTCTGCGGAACAAGTCGTTTCAGAAAGAAAAGGCAGGGCAATTTGGGTGGTAGGACAAGCTGGAATCGGTAAAACTCACCTCATCCGCCACGTAAAAAACAATCTCCCGCATGGCGTGGCATTTATTCATTGCCGTTGCCTATCGATATACCAGCAGAGCTTTATGTTCCCATTGGCAAGCCTGATGACGGAACTAATCGGGTTGGACGGGTTGGACAAAGAACAGAGCAGGATGACACTTTTGCAGTTCCTCGGCGATGTGGGTGAGGCAGACCAACTGATCCATTCTCTTTGGCTGGAGTGGCTGAACCTCGGGGAAGACGATTCGGATAGATATCTAAAAGATTATCGGCAGATTCTCTTCGAGAGCGTTCTGCATTTAATCACCAACCGCATATTTATTGGGCCCAGAGTGTTTTTGATAGAGGATATCCATTGGGCTGATTCCGGAACTCTTGAGTTTTTGACTTATTACCTGTCCGACATTCACAACCATCCGACGCTTGTGATTTCCACCAGTCGCAACAATCTACCATACTTGTATGAGGTTGCTTTTCATGAAGAAACATTGAATCTGGAGAAATTTGATGCCGGGGCAGCACGTCTTTTTCTCCACACGCTGCCAGGATGGACGGCGAACCCGGATAATGAGGACTTGATCATCCGTCGTTGTGACGGCATACCCATCTATATCGAATATTTGGCACGTGACATCATGTCCGGGGGATCAGTTCATGCCATACCGGACAACATCTACAGCATGCTGGACGTCACGATATC
>Ga0315298_1010072_pt1 | contig 11475 bp, 8 predicted proteins | sample WHS_1_MG_FD_203077 | JGI IMG/M metagenome (GOLD analysis project Ga0315298, IMG submission 203077) | Extremophilic microbial mat communities from Washburn Hot Springs, YNP, Wyoming, USA - WHS_1_MG | ecosystem: Environmental > Aquatic > Thermal springs > Hot (42-90C) | place: USA: Wyoming... | reverse complement strand
CCGTCGAGGTGATGCAGGAACTCATCGATCTGGCGAAAGCATTGCAGGCACTGGACCAGCGACACGCGGAATTGGGCCTCAGCAAAGAGGAAGCGGCCTTTTACGACGCCCTGGCGACCAACGAATCTGCCGTGCAAGGCATGGGCGACGATGCCTTGAGAAGGATCGCCAAGGAAGTAGCCGATACCGTGCGGCAAAACACCCGCATCGACTGGTCCATCCGCGAGCAGGCACGGGCGCACCTGCGGCGCATGGTGAAGCGGGTTCTTCGGAAGCATGGCTATCCACCCGACATGCAGGAAGGGGCCGTCAATCTGGTCATCGAGCAGGCTGAGGGTTTGGCAGCGTAGGCGACATGGGAAAAAGCTGACCCGATTATAATATACCTAACCTTATCTTCTCTTGGTTAATTATGAACTTTTCGTGCTGAGCCTGCGATGCAACGCTTTGCACGGCATCCATGTCGGATATATCAATGGCTTCTATATTTGAATCGCGCAGTTCAGACTTCCTGGCATAAGTATCAAATAGCTTTTGCTTCTCTCTAAGTATCTCAAGCATTCTTTGGTCGACACTATTTTCGGTAAGAATCTTGTAAACCATGACCGTGCGCTTTTGTCCCATTCGATGACAACGGGCAATAGCCTGATTCTCTACCGATGGTGACCACTGAGGTTCTGCGAGAATAACAGTTGATGCGGCTTGTATGTTTAACCCAACACCGCCAGATGTGATCTGGCTGACTAATACGGATGGCGTACTTTTTTCTTCCAACGTATCTACAAGCCTTTGGCGCTCTGCAGAGCTAACTTTGCCAGATATTATTCCAACCGATCGAGAACCAAACATGTTGTGTATTATATGAAGGACAGATATGAAATAAGAAAATATGACCACATTTTGCCCATTATCATGAGCTTCATTAACAATTTCAACGATTCTTTGCAATTTAGTTGATTTATCGCTCATAAAAGCTGCTTGGCGCATCTTCATAAAATCACCTTCCCTGAGCGCGGCTTTATATGCATCAAGCGATACACTATCAAAATTAACCCAATCAAATGAATCAACGCGGTCCGGCAATTCAAGCAGCACATCTTTCTGTTCTCGCCGAAGATAAATCGGGGAAACGAGTTTAGCGAACTGCAAGCCGACAACATCAGGCCCATCTAACCTGCTTGCAATATTCTTATCGAGAACGTTGATGAGAGATTTTAGTTCGTCAAGTCTATTAATCAATGGCGTCCCAGTAAGAAGTAACACATGCGATGTTCTCTCTGCGAGCGCGGCAATCGCTTTTGATCTCTGCGTCCCAGGATTTTTAATGTAGTGCGCTTCGTCCACGACCAACATGTTAATATTGAGCTGTTCACGCAGCACCAATTCCTTGATTCCATCGAATGTTACTACCGCGATTCCACCCTCGGACAACCACCTTTTGTACCTGGTGAATCTTTCTTGCCCGTATAACTGGATCGCATGTAATGATGAATGTCTTTCAATTTCACGCATCCAATTTACTGTCACGCTTGCAGGGCATACTACAATAAAATGAAGCCTATTCGTTTCTCTTGAAGCCAAATCTGCCATGGCAGCCAAGGCTTGAACTGTTTTTCCGAGACCCATTTCATCAGCGATTATCACTCTTTTTTGAGTTAGCGCAAACTTTGCACCGAAGGCTTGATATCCTCTCAATGAAGTTCTCATAAGTGAGGTACTTAGAGGATAGCTACTAATTTTTTTCGCAATATCTGGAAGAAGTGCCCCGTGCGCAGCATCTGAACTTACTTTAGTGGCCCCAATCTTTTCTAATATGTTATAATAATATATTGGTCTTCTTTCATAGTCAGCCCACAACCGAGCACCAAACAGATCGCTTTGTAAATTTATCATTTCGATATTATTTATTAAAGTTTTAACCGAAGAAGAAAGCAGTAAGTTTTTGAGCGATGTCAAATTATCCGATATTAATTCCTTCTTCTTTCGCGAGGCGAGTATCATATTAAGCCAGCTTGCGGCGGGCACTATAACATGCAATAAATCATGAAGCTGGTTAGCTACGTTAGATATCTCGGAAGCTTTTGAAGTTATCACTACGCTCGCTTCGTCATAAGCAAGCAATGCACCTAATAAGTTTTCCTGAACTTTCGGCTTGCGCCTTGGGTCAAATCGAAATATTGCGCTGCTCTCTAGTGCTTTCTTTATGTTGCGAGAGGATGCAACAATCTGCTTGGCCGTTGCTTGACTTATCCCATTTAATTTACTAATTGAATCTTCTGATCGTAGTATACTACCAACCTGCTTATAACCTGAGCGTTCAAGAACACCAATGCGCAAGCTTCCAGAAGTGGCCTTCTTTAGTTCACTGACCGGCATATCATCTAATTGAAACCAAACAATCTCTGATAAGCATTTTTCATAAAATGATAAAGCATCTTGAAGTCGCTGATGCGGTATTTTCTGAACAGCTTGGATTTTGTTTATTATGAGCTCGGCTTGCTTTATTATCTGCCTTACTTCCGATCGGTCGACCATATTAAATTGTCCCCGTATGGAAACCCCGAATTATTCGAAATTGCATGATTTCTAATGTTTCATTATAATTCACGAAGATATTTATATCTAATATTGTTTTCACACATCCTATCCATTATGTTTTCTATAATTCTCAGGATTATCGGCTTTCGAGATGCTTACAATTTCACCAGAGTTTTCTTTTATAACATTAATAAATTCTGGCAGTTGTTCTTCTTTTACGCGGAAATAGTAAGTTTTGTAACTACGCTCACGACTGCGCACAGATCTTATAAATAAATAGAATACGATGATAATTAGAACAATCCACAAGTTATATCACCTCGAAACTATCTTCCGGCAACCCGAGAGTTTACCACCGAATATGGCGCGTATGTTACCCTGGAAATTACCTGCGATTGTGCGGGGACGGTTTGAGGTGCCATACACAGGCCCCGTACCCGAACCACGCACATGTCAGAACAGTCGTTCGTGGCCAGGATTCCTACGGAATGACTCATGTCCCGTTCCCGCATCGGATCTACCCGTTCTTGGGCCGCCGACCACGCCGACCCTTGCCGTGTTCCGCCAAGAGGGCTTCGCCTTTCTCGGCCATTGCGTCGGCATCTATGCCAAGCTTTACTGCTTCCTGGATGACAGCGATGAAGTGCCGGTGATCCCAGTCCGGGGCCAGCTTCCGAACGGCATGCTCAAAACGCTTCTGGTTTTCCATGGCCGCCTTTCGAATCGCCGGGCTCTTTGCCAGACGGTGCTTCTGTTCCTCAATTTTCGCCAGTGCCTCGCGCTGCTTTACCAGAAGTTCCTGGCGCTTGCGTTCCAGGTCAGCCAGAAGCTCTTCCGTACTACGACGATGACGTGTTTTCTTTTCTTCCATCACGGTTTCCTTTAGTGATTGACCTTGTCTGTAAACTCTTTGCCCACCTTGATCTTGATGCTCTTCTTGGCGGGAATATCGATTTCCTGACCCGTGGTGGGATGGTGCCCCTTACGGGCGGGTTTCTCTTTTGTGCTGTATCCGTGTTTCTGACTAATCCGCAATGGTTTTCCGCGATTTTCCTTGGCGCGGGACGGGCGGCAAAGCCGGATCCGGATTGCAGTGGGCTCGCAGGCCGGGGCTCGCGTGAAAGGTCACGACACGCCGCGCGTTGATTTCTCGGGGCTGGCCCGTCCTTGGATTTCTACCAGGGCGAGGGGGCTTATCCCGCAAGGCGAATTTTCCAAACCCGGACAGCAGAACCGCCAGAGGTAAGAGCCTCTCGGATGCCGTCAAAGAAGCTCTCGACGAGGGCTTTGGTTTCCCGTGCGTTGAGGCCGATAGTGTCGCGTAGATGATTGGTCAGATCCTCTTTGGTCACGGTCATAAGTCTTTCAGCACCTTCTGCATGGCCCTGTGGGCCGAAGACAGTTCCTTGATGAGATACTCATGCCCTTCCATACGGGACAGGCACTCATCCCGCACGTCCAGATAGGCGGCCTGAAAATCACGAAACATGCGCTTTCGCCTATCCTTGCCCGTCTTGATGAAGGGTTCGTAGTAGCAGGCGAGGATGCCCATGGCAAAGCTCGTGGTGACGATAATGGCCGCATTGGTGGCGTATTCCGCCATGAGGTCTGGCCCATAGCTGTCTGTCGTCATGATGAGGTCATCCGACGGCACCATGGTGTGCAGCTTACGAATGACCTTGCGGGCCTGGTTGCCCTGGTGGATCAGGTGATCCGTGTCATCTTGAGAAAATTGCTCGGGGTGACGCTTACGGTAATAAATCAGGATGCTGGCGGCATCGTCGAGCGCCTCAAAGCCATCGATGGTGCGCCACAGTTGTGTCGTGGGCAGATCGTCGTGAGGGCGTTCATCGCTGGGGGTCAGGTACATGCCGCCCGCCTGAATCACCGCCATCAGTACATCCACCTCTGCACCATTCAGATCTTGCAGATAGAAGGCAGGGCCTGCAGGCCCCTCTTGGGCAGGCTTCGGTTTTGACCTTTTTGGTGCCGGTCGCTTGGGGAATGGATGTACGTTAGTCATGGAAGAACATTATAGCCACCAGAAGCATCGGCGGGAAGATCACCGACTGCTGGCATGCGGCATCTGGCGTGTTTTCCACAACAGAAGCCACCCACATTGGAAGCGCAGGACAGCCCGACCGCCCGCCCGAACAAAAAGCTATAGCTAGAGCATAATTTCTTTATCTGGCGTTCCCCTTCTACCATTGAATTACCTGTAACTATATATTAAGTGATGATAACCGTCTTACTTTGGATACCCCTCACTTAATTATTTGGTGAACGCACCTAAACTAATTCGACACGCATAATCATACGATCGGCGTGCACGTCACTGGAATGGTTAAAGCATATCACCCTGTCAGTTAGGTTACCGCTCACCGAATAAAAAGGTCACGCGCCACCAAAAGCTATCCCCAGTTTGCCCCCGCTATACCTGCCTGTAATTGGTTATCCGCAACCTATGAGGTGAAGCCATGCAGAGATCATTGCTCGCAGGACTGAGTGATATCGATCTGTCGATATTCAAAAAACCGGTAGTACCACCCCAGTCGCAAGATACGGTGCCACCAGTGCTCGTAGCGCCTGCCGCTTCCCAACCCGAACCGGTAGCCTCGGCCCCGGTAGCAACCCGACCCGAACCTAAACCCGAACCGGTAGCCTCGGCAGCCGTCCAGACCGAGCCGGTAGCCATGGAACCCTCTGCCGTATCGCTTCCCCAAGGCAGGCCCAGGCGGAAAGCCGGTCGGCCACGTATCAACCCAGACCGCCCTCTCAATGGCCGGGAAAAGGCGGTACGCTATCGGCAGAGGCACAAGGCCCTGTTGGCAGAAGCAATGTCGGGCACCGTGAATCCCGTCGAGATGTCCCACAAAGACCTGTGCCTTGCCGTGGCGCGAATGCTGAACCAAAGGGACAACCTGATATTGCGCCAAACGGGATACCCGCTGGTGAAAGAACTGCAGCGCAGGCTGAAAAACCTGTAAAAAGTCCCAAAACCCGCAAAAACGGCAACCCATGAAAAAATATCATGTCCGGATTCCGTAAATGTTTATATAACAAGTAGTTGTATTTTCCCCTACGATGGGGTAGCATGGGGTTAAATGAATTATATTCATGTTGAGCCGGTCTTGGACCCGTTCTAGTACCCCAAAACCGGCCAAAACGGCGCTATCTATCTGCCGTGCTCGCTATACCTACGCGTGGGCAGGAAATGTCCACAAGGCGGATGCCTCAGATGTGCTCTGGTCCGCCCCGGCTGGTCCCCGGATTTACGCGCCTGCGTCACTATCCTCGGCCAGAACATGGATGGGTTCACCCAAAAGGGTGGGCACATCTGAGGCATCCAGTAATCGACCGTTTATTGAGGATAGTGAAATGAACGCAACCCATAAGCCCAGTGCAGGGGCTGAACTGCACACGAACATCTATCTGTATGGTGGAATCGCCCTTTGGGCTGTAGTGGCCCTTGGTGGAATCGGCCTGTTGCCGATTGGGCTCATGGTCCCACTGCTTGGTGTCCTGATCGTTGCCATTCTGGCAGCCGGTTTTCCCGATTTTGTCGCCTTCATCGCCGGTGACAAAGAAAAGCAACGCCAAGAGCGGCAGTCGTGGGACGCCGCAACTCAGCCGCTAAAAACGGGCTTTCTCAAAGTGCGCCAGTTCTGGACGAAAGACCGTAAAAACCCCCTGAGCGAAGTGGGGGCCATCGGGCTAGACCTAAGCCGCGCCCGCCTGGGCCGCGCCGTCCACGTAACAGGCCGCCAGTCTGGCGGGCACAGGACGGGTACGGGTGGGCACAAGAAACCCGCATCGAGTGGCTCGGATGATGACGACGGTGGGGAACCGCCCGCCGCGCAGCCTCTGCCCCTTGTCTGGACGGTCTACGACCTTGCCGAAGTCCTTTCCGTAAGCCCCAAGACCTTACAGAATCGGAATCCCGCCGACCTGCCGCCTGCCGTGCGTATCCCCGGCTGCAAAGGCCCACGCTATCGTCTTCGGGATGTGATGGCATGGCTGGATGGGTTCCCCGCCGACCACCAGCGCCCCGCTAAAAAGGGACAGCCTCTCAAGGCTAAGGGCCGCCCCAGAATTGCGTCTGCCGCCCAGATTGCCGCCATTCGCGGCGAGGGGGTGTGAGATGGCTGCATTGGTTACAGACGAAACGATAGCTTTAGCGGCAGAAGACCTCGCCCGTTCCGGCCTGACGCTGGAAGACGTAGGCGGCGAAGTGACCTGCCGCCTGAACATGCGCCAGCGGCTGGGCTTCGAGAAGCCCATTCCGGCTAAAGGCGGTTACACGATCCCGTACTTCGGATTCGACGGGAAGCCGATCCTGGACGGTGGATCGCCTTTCGAGCGCGTCCGACTGGTCGGGATTGAAGCAGGCAGCGAGATCGGGAAGTATCTGGCCCCCATCGGGTCGCACACCCACTTGTACATTCCCAAGCAGCTAAAAGCCGCCCTTGCGAACAGCGTGGTGGGGCCGACGCTGGTAATTACCGAAGGCGAGAAGAAGGCGGTAAAGGACTGCCTGTCGAACATCCCGACGGTGGCCCTACCCGGCATCACAAACTACAAATCCCGCTTGGACAAAGACCTGTTGCTCGAGGAAATCGCCGACCTGTTGAATTTGCTGTATGAACAATCGCTCATCGATTCCGTGGCGGTCGTGTTCGATTCCGACGGGTATCCGCTGAAGCCGGCGGAACTGCCATCGGACGAGGAAGAAAAGCAGAAGTACGTCGAGATCAAAGGTGGCGGACGGGTGCGAAACCGTGATGTTTTCAATCACGCCTTCAAGCTGGCCGCATTGATCCGGCAGACAATCGAGGGTTTGCGGGTAGGCTACGGCTGGTGTGTGCCTGCGTTTTCCTCTGCACTCGGCCCCAAGGGCGGCAGGCTGAAAACCGTCGAAAAAGTCGGGCTGGATGACGCTATCGTGGCCGGACGGACCAAGGAAGTCATCGGCTGGATCGAGGATATTGCCAGCAGGGCCAAGCCTGGCGACGGGAAAGGCGGGTATATCCCGTTGGGCAGGTCGCAAGACGGGTTGGGTGTGGTCGTGTGGTCCATCCCGCAGGACAACATTGTTAAGGTCGGAAGTTCCTCTCTTAACAATCCCGGCATATTGGCCGGTATTTGCGGTCGGGCCTGGCTTGAGCAGAAATACACCAAGTTTACCAAAAACGGGGCCGAGGTTGACACAAAAACCGCCGCTATGGATATCTCATCTGCCTGTAATAAGGCCCCTTTCCTCGACAACGAGCGGATATTCGGCACCGGCGTGTGGTCGCCGGACGAAGGGAAAACGGTCGTCGTGAATACGCACAATGCCGTGTACCTGGGGAATGGGGAACCTATCGACCGGTATGATGAAGACCGAAAGGAAATCTATCTCGGCAGGGGATTGATGACGCCCCCGGACTTTTGTGCGGTGTCGGACGAGGATTACCGGCGGGTCTGTTTGAAAATCGATGCCGATCTGGGTACGTGGACATGGGACGAGCCATCGATTGGGTCTATGCTGGTCATGGGCTGGATGGTCATGTCCGTTTTCCTGGGCATGGTCGAGCGCCGACCGCACACCTGGATCGTAGGACCGCGAGGCAGCGGCAAATCCCGGCTGCTCTCGTACGTCCAGTCCGTGCTGGCTGGCTACGTAAAGCACACGGACATGGGATCGGCAGTTACCGAGGCGGGTATCCGTCAGGCCCTGCAGGATAGCTGTTTCCCTTTCATCCTCGATGAACTGGAAAGGGAAAACACGGACAACGGGCACAAGCTGTCGTCGGCCATTGATCAAGTGATCAATATCACGCGGGCCGCATACTCTGCCACCAGCACGGTGTTTAAAGGCACGCCGGACCAGCAGGGCAAGCAGTTCAAGATTCGGACTTCGGTCATGGCAGCCAGTATTGCCGAGCCTGTCCTCAATCCCCAGGACCGCACCCGCGTGGTCATGGTAAAGCTCAAGCCCCGCCAAGGGGCCGGTGGGAAGCCGCCGAAAAATCTCAGCCGTGAGGAAGCGGCCACGTTCTTCTGGGGCACTATCCAGCGATGGGGCCAGTTCCAGCGCATCTATGATGTGGTCATGGACAACTGGGATGCCATGGCAGGGCCGCTGATCAGCGGCAGTGGGGACGGTCGGGAAGCGGAAACCTTCGGGACGATCCTCGCCGCTTCGATGATCTTGATTCGGAATATACGAACCGAAGAGCATATTCTGAAGATACTCAACAAGATGCTCACCCACATCAAGGCGCAGCTGGAAGACGTGCGCGAGGGGACGGCGGAACACGACATCATTCTGGGTACGATTCTGACCCAGAACATCACGGTTGAGTATCACGAGATTGACGACGAAGGCCGAGAGCGCATCAACCGCGAAACGCGGTCCGTCGGGCAGCTTGTGCAATGGCAAGTGAACGGCAGGCAGAGTTCCGACGAAGTGAGAGCCCTGGCGCAGATCGGCTTGCGGGTGATGGACAAGGATGGGCAGCAGTACTTGGCCGTGGCCGTGCGGTATTCCGGTCTCGCCGATTTGTTGCGGGGAACGCGCTACAACAAGGATGGATCGTGGGCTGGTGGGTTGAAGGACGTGCCTGGGGCGATTTGTAGGCATCCAACTAGGATATCTGGCAGGAAAGAAAACTGCCACCTGATCCCTGTGTCCGAACTGCATTTACAGTCGGATGATCCTGCCGAGAGGCCCGCCGTTCGCGCCGTCCCGCACGCCTTCGGGACCAGAACCCTCAACTGAAGGTCCACAGTCTTCCAACGTATTGAGCCCCGCGCCCTGCGGGGCTTTTTTGTTGCGGGGGGCCGCCACGCCCTCACTCTTGGCAGCACGCCAGCATCGGGCCTTTGTAGTCAAGAAGCGGACCTCTTAGGCATCTTGTACCCACTGTACCCACCGTGTACCCATCGCTTGGGTACACCTTCCGCCTTGATATTACTGGCATGTTTGGCTTTGTACCCGTTGTACACTTTTTTGGGATAGGGCGCCCTAGAAGGAAATTTTTTATAAGATTGAGAATGATTCACATCTGCATGTACCAACCTAACCTATTGTTTTTATATACGCGCGAGAAAATTTGAGAGAAGGGGTACCCTTGCTATGTAAATGAGAAACGTTCTCGATCTTTGAAATTTTTCCTCTATAGGGTCTTCATCCCCAAAAAGTGGGTACAACGGGTACAAAGCCTAATAATCTAATATATACAAACACATAAGTGTACCCAAGCGATGGGTACACGGTGGGTACAGTGGGTACAAAGACCTAGGGGCAGAAGAACACCCACGAGGGCCAGAATGCGTCCACGATGGGCAGAAGGGCCTCTATGAGCGTTCAGCTTCACCACGATGGGCGAGAGATAGTCCGCTTCCCGATGGACAGCGCGATGGGCAGACGGGCATCCATGAGAGAGATTGTGTGTCCACGATGGGCAGCAGGCATCCACGATGTCTAACAGGGCATCCAGGAAGCGGCGGCAAGGCCGATCTGGGCGGATGGGTGAACCGATCCATATAAGGTATATCTTTATTTATGGTGGATAATCAAAAAGGAACGCCAGATAAAGAAATTATGCTCTAGCTATAGCTTTTTGTTCGGGCGGTCGAGCTACAGCCTCTTGGTCTGGCATCGCATCGGCTGGCGGCGCGCTCGCTATGTTGCTAGCTGGCTATCAGGCTATCTAGTTGATGAGCTTCACCAAGTCCTCAACCTTGAGATGCGTGTACCGCTTGAGCATCTGCATGTTTTTGTGCCCAGTGATAGCCGCTGCCTGCATGGGGTTCAGCCCCTTCTCAAACAGGCGGCTGGTGGCCTCGTGGCGCAAATCGTGGAAGGTGAGGCCCTCGATACCGGCATGCTTTGTGGCTTTATTGTAGCTTGCCCGCAAACCCTCGCTGGTGTAAGTCCAGACCCGTCCGTCCAGATTACGGGGCAGATCGCGGAATGCCTGCGTCGCTCTGGCGGTGAGTGGCACGATTCGCTTCTCGCCATTCTTGGTGATTTCCAAGGTCACACAACGGCGGGACAGGTCCACCTTGTCCCAAGTCAGGCCCATGATCTCGCCTTGGCGCATGGCCGTTTCGATGGCGATGGTGACGATGGCGGCCAGTTCGGGATTCATCGCCCGACAGGCCGCAAGCAGGCGCTCTTCTTCATCCCCCACAAGCCGCCGATCCCGTCCCTGCGGCAGTCGGGGTTTACGGACAAGCTCAACGGGGTTGCTCAGGGCTTCCATGCCCCACTCGGTACGGGCCACGTTGAACAGATGCGACAGTAGGGCAAGGTGCAGCCGGATCGTGTTGGGGGATTTGCCTTCCACCTCTTTCATGACCTTGAGGGCGTCCGCGACATCCTTACCCCGAATAGCCGCCAGAAACATCTGGGCTATGGGACGTGACCGCCACTGGCGAACAATGTTACCTTCCTGCCGTGGCGTCTTCTTTGTAGGGATTACCTCATTGGAATACCGGATCAAGGCTTCATCGAGTGTGGTGCTTTCGCTTTCGGCCCTATCGCGCCAGACCCCGCGCTGCATCTCGGCCTCAATGATGGTGGCCCACGCCTGAGCGTCTGCCTTGTTACGAAACGTCTTGGTCTGGGATGGAAAACCCTTGCGCTGAATCTGAACCTGATAGCCGATGACGATCCCGTCACGGTCTTTTCTGGGTCGGATGGATGCCATTTTTGCCCCCTGTGAACCGGCCTCATCTGGGCATAGTTGGGCAAAATTTGGGCAAAAAGTCAATCAGGCAAAGAAAAAGGACTTGGGCAGAAGCCTAAGTCCTTGTTTTATTTGGTGGGTTGTGAGGGGATCGAACCCACGACCCGCTGATTAAGAGTCAGCTGCTCTACCAACTGAGCTAACAACCCGAGGCGTCCCATTATAGGAATTTCTTCCAAGAAGGCAAGGGCGACACGGT
>Ga0315298_1010069_pt1 | contig 11478 bp, 8 predicted proteins | sample WHS_1_MG_FD_203077 | JGI IMG/M metagenome (GOLD analysis project Ga0315298, IMG submission 203077) | Extremophilic microbial mat communities from Washburn Hot Springs, YNP, Wyoming, USA - WHS_1_MG | ecosystem: Environmental > Aquatic > Thermal springs > Hot (42-90C) | place: USA: Wyoming... | reverse complement strand
AGTTCTTCGGCGACGATAACCCCCACACGGTCGAGGCACCCGGCCAGATCGGACTCGGCCGAGGCGATGGCCTCGGCCAGTCGCACAACGCCCGCGCCGGCGGCCGGGGATTCCGCGGTGATGACCGCAGACCCGGCTTCGGTCACCCCCGCCCCAGGGACCCCCGGCGGCTTGGTCTGCCCGGCATAGCCGTAGTCTGGCGAAGCCGGGTCCGCCGGTACACGGGCAGCCAGGCTGTCCGCGGCACCCAAGGGGAACAGGGCCCCGGGCGTCACGGGCTGCGCAGGCCCGGGACCCGGCGCGCCCAGCGCCCTGGCTACTTCATCATTCCGTAACGGCCAGATCAGGTAATCGTCAGCGTCCTGAGGAATCAGGGCGAGAGCCTGGGGTTCCTCGTCGGGCCGGGCAATCAGGAAGATCTTGGCATCGCCACGCAGAAGCTGGCGGATCCCGCCCAGGGCCGCGGCGGGCCGGGCGGGCAGACTGCCAATCCAGACGAACACGGCGCCGACGCTCTCGGCGGCGATCGCTTCCAGCCCCGACAGCACGTCGTCGACCCGCCTGACCGGCCGGGCCTGTGGACAGCAGCCCTGCACGGCCTTGGCAGCGAACTCGGGCCCGATCACGAGGATCGACGTCAGTCGGCCGGGCGAACTGGCTGTGGTGGTCACGGCTCGTTCTCCTGCGGCTCGCCCAGCGCCTCGGAATCATCGAGCAAGGCCCGAAGTTCATCCGGGGTTAGCAGTCCGTGCTCCCAGTCGCGGGTGCGGGAGGGACAGGTCGGGGGTTGCGGGTTGGGGGTTGCGGGTTGGGGCTTGCGGGTCCCGGGTTCTGGGGCCGGGGTTCCGGGAACGGCTGGGGTCGCCGACGGGGCCCGGGCGGACCCGGGCGGCACTCGCGACACGCGGCGACGCTGCGGCCGTGGCTGAGACGACCACGGAGTCAGGGGCAGCCCGGCCGTTGAATCCTCTTCCCGTTCATCCTGCTCGCTGCGGCCGTATTCGGCCTGCTCGGCCAGTTCGGCTTGTGCTTCCTCCAGATCAGTCTCGGCCGCCCCGACCTCTGTCTCGTCCATTGCCGGCGCTTCGACATCCTCGCGATGTTCGACCTCTTCGGGAGCTTCGGCCAGTTCGGGCGTCTCGCCCATCTCGTCGGGCAGGTCGAGTTCCACCTCGAGCGGGGTCGCCTCCAGCGAAGGACTTCCTTCAGTGAGGGGCCGCGAGGCAGGCCGCCGGGCGACAAGCCACTCGACCAGGCCTTGCGCCGGCAGCACGGTAACGCCCCGGCGGCGGCAAGCATCCAGACGACGGTCCTGGGCCGAGGCGGCATAGACCGCAACGGCCGGCAGCCGGGGCCAGCGACGCGACAGCAGGTCGAAGAAGCGCAGCTCATCGGACCGCAAGGACTCGATCAGAACCAGCGTGACATCGGGGCTGGACGGTCCGGCAGTCAGGAGCCACGCAGCAGCGGCGTAGATATCGGCCAGACAATGGAATCGCCAGCCGGCGTCCTCGGCGCCCCGGAGCAGGGCAGCCGAGCGGTCCGTCCCTTCCCCGACAAGCAGCGCTAAGGGCGAACGCTGCATTTGCGTTTCCGATGGCATGCCACAAACTCCGGTCGTACAAGAGGCGCCGGCCACAAAACCCGACAGATGTAGTTTAGCGTTTCCGACGAGCGCATTCAAACGAAAGTTCCTTGTCGGAGGCTTGTTCGCTTGGCGGATCTTGCGGAAAATGCCGATCTTTCGGGATGTGGCTGCCAGGCAACACCAGCGGTAGCCGCCAGGACGCTAAGAACAACAATTAACGGCAGCCCGCGAAACGTGCGGGCCGAAAAGACATTCGGGGTACTTGGACGTGCGGGATTTCGGTGTGTGGGCGAGGTGCCTCTGGCAGGGACTGACCGGGGCGGTTCTGATCGCTGTACTGTGGGGGGGGCAGCTGGCCTCGGCGGCATCGGCCCGAAAGGACGCACAGACCGGGCAGTCCGCACGCGGGCGGACCAACGTCAAGGAAGCCGGGCCTAAGGAGGCGCCGACCAGGCAGAGCCCGGGTAGCCGGGCCGGCGGCAAGGAAGCCAAACCGACGGATTTGGCCGGCGAGCTCGACGCGGCGCTGATGCCGGCGGGACTGAAGGCCACGGTGGGGGCGTGTGTCGTCGAGGTGCCGAGCGGCCGGGTGATCTACGAGCACAACGCGGACGAACCGCTGACACCGGCCAGCAACATGAAACTCCTGACGACGGCCGTGGCGCTGGACCAACTCGGGGCGGACCACAGGCTGCGGACGCGGCTGCTCCGCAATGGCGACACTTTGGCGCTGGTCGGCGGGGCGGACCCGGCGTTCGGCGATCCGAACATCGCCGAGCGACTCGGCATCGACCGGACGGCGGATTACGCCCAGTGGGTCAAGGCGCTCCAGGCGTGCGGAACAGCGGGGCAGATCCGCAATTTGACCTTCGACGACTCGATCCTCGATTCGCAGTGGCGGCATCCCAGCTGGTCGCCGAAGGAATACCAGCACTGGTACTGCGCGCCGGTGGGCGGCCTGGTCCTTAACGACAGCTGCGTCGACGTGGCGGTCGAGCCGGCGGACGGCAGGACCACGCCCATCCTGCTGCCGCCGTGCAGCCTGTTCCAGGTCATCAACAAGAGCACCGTCGGCAAAGGGGGCGCGGTCGTGGTGAGCCGACCCCAGGACGGCTGGCAGCTGATCGTCAGCGGCCGGTGCTCCGGCCGGACCAGGCCGAGTTCCGTAACGGTGCCGGACCCCGGGATGTTCGCGGCGTCGGTACTGTACGACATGCTGAAGGGCCAGTGCTGCCCGGAGATTCAGCCGCCGCGGCGCGAGAAGATCACCGATCAGGCAGGGGACGTGCCGGCCGGATGGGAGGTCGTGGGTACGGCCGAGTCGCAGCTGACGGACGTCCTGCAACGGTGCAATACGGACAGCCAGAACCTGTTCGCCGAGATGCTGATGAAGCTCAACGGCGCGGTCGCGACGGGCTGCCCGGGTTCGTGGGCCAACGGGCGGCTGGCGGTGGCACAGTTTCTCCGCAGGCACGATCTGCCGGCGGAGGGCGTCTACGTCGATGACGGCAGCGGCCTGTCGGCGGGCAACCGCGTGACGGCCCGGCTGCTGGCGCTGCTGCTGTGCCGGATGCGGGAGCGAACGGACTGGGACACGTGGCGCAACAGCCTGGCGGTCGGCGGCGACAGCGGCACGCTGCGGAGGCGCTTCCGGGGCGAGCTGGAGAACAAGGTGTTCGGCAAGACCGGCTACATCAACGGGGTGTCGTCGCTGAGCGGCTACATCGAGGTCCGGCCGGAGCAGTACGTGGCGTTCTCATTCATCTATAATAACGTCAGCGGCCGAATCAGTCCCCGGCAGGCCCAGGACAACGCGTGCCGGGTGCTGTACCGGCAGATCGCGGGCGACAAGAGCGATGAGTGATGAGTAACGAGTAGTAGTGAGTAAGGGGTAAGGAGCGACCAGTGGCGAGCGAGAAGTCTTGAGTCCTGAGTCCTGAGTGCTGAGTGCTGAGGACGGATGGCAGCAGAGGTTGGTTGCGTAGGGCGGCCTATTGCCCGCCAACCTGCGTAGATATTGCCCGTCAGGTTCGGAGTTTCGGCTTCAGCCGGCCGTGTCCCGCGGGGCCTTGCCGGGGGACGGGCCGTTGCGCTTGGCGACCTTGGCTTCTTGACGGCTCGACGGCCGCTGCCTTGGCTGTTGTCTCCTTGTCTCCTTGCCTGCCGCTCTCCTGTTTTGTGCTGTCTTGCTGGCCTGCCTCCTTGCCCCCTGCTCTGCCTGTCTGCCTGCTTACCTCCGCCCCATGATCGTCGGCGGACTTGGGGGTATCATACGCGGCCGGAGGCCGGCGGTCGAGGTGCCGGTCCATCGGCGGGCGTCCGGACAGCCGGGCCGGGAGGAAGATACATCGACGGCGGCGGAATGAGATCTTTGCTTGTTGCAGAAAAGTCGTCCGTTGTCCGTGGTCCGTTGTCCGTGGCGACGGCCATGACAAGGGCCCGGCTGGGGGCCACGGCTGGGCAAGCCAGCCGGGCCACCCGCGGGCTGGCTCTTGTGGCCGGAGTCGTGTCGCTGGCCCTCTTGGCCGGTTGCGCGCCGCAGGCGGACCGGCTGCTGACGGTCTGGGCGGCCGACCCGCGTCAGGAAGTCTATCCGACGTCCCGCGGGCCGGACCCGCATGACGCGGTCTACGATGCGAGCAAGGGGACGGTGAACCTGCGGGCCGCGATCAACCAGACCGCCTCGTTCCAAGTGGCGCTGCACTCGGGGCTGCTCCCGGTGCGGAACGTCGATCTGGCGGTCGGCGACCTGCGGAACGAGCGGGGCGACCCGCTGCGAGCGGAAGTTAAGGTCTTTCGCGCATGGCCGGTCGAGATCCGGGCGTTCCGCGCCTGGCAGCGGCTGTACCGCCAGGATAGCTGCATACCCCGGCGGATGTTCGACGTTCTTGTGCCGGCCGAGACGAAAGGGACGGGCCTTCCGACGGATTTGTCGCCTGGTCAGATGGTGCTGGCGTGGGTCGATGTCCACGTCGCCAAGGGAAGCGAACCGGGAACCTACAGCGGGACGATCCGGGCGCTGTCGCAGGGCCAGCCGCTCTGGACGCTGAAGCTGGGGGTGACGGTCGAACCGTTCGCCCTGCCCGATGGTCCCGCGCTGCCGGCGATGGCGCGGTTCGATGCCCGCCAATTGTGCCGGCTGCACCTGCGGCTGGCTGGACAACCGTATGCGCCGATTCGGCTGACCCCGCACAACCCGCTGGCGACGGAAGCGACTCAACTGATCCACGCGACGGCCCGCATGCTCAACGAGCATGGGATCACGGGAGTGCCCGTCGGCTACGAGCCGGCCGTGCACGTCGACGCCGACGGACAGGTCCGCGTCGAGTGGGAGGACTATGACGAGCTGGTCCAGCCGTTGGTTGACGGCAGCGGCTTTGCGGACCGCGTGCGCCCAGCCGCCTGGCCGCTGCCCGTCGACGCCGAGCACCCGCCCATGCCGCGGAACGGCTCCATGAGCCAGGCGACGTACAAGGGCCTGCTGCGCCAGTACATGCAGCAGTCGGCGGACCATTTCCGACTGCGGCGGTGGTACGACCAGTCCTTTGCGGAGGTCAACACCGAGGGCGCCTGGCCCGCCGAGTACGCCCGGTGGCAGAGGCTGATTGTCCAGGCGATCGGACCGGCCGCGGAGCCTAGACTCCTCCTGCGTCTGCCGCGGGACCAGATGAGCGCATACGGCTGGTTCGGCTGGCCGGACACGCGGGATCTGGTCGGCAGCGCCGGCATCCTGTCGGTACCGGCGAGGTTCTTCCTGTATGTGCCTGAAGAGGGGGCGGCGGGCGCTGCGCGTCACTGGTTGCGGCCGGACTACCCGCCGTTCAGCCCCTCGTTGCACCTGGGTGCCAGCTCCGTCGACGCCGGGGCGGTGGCGTGGGCCGCCTGGCGGCTGAAGGCGGATGCCCTTGACCTGCCTGACCAGAAGGACTGGCCAGACTCGCGAGACATTACCGTCGACCGCCCGGACGCCGGCAGCGATGGATGGCTGTTCTGGCCGGGCGAACCGTGGGGAACGCATGAACCCATACCGTCGATCCGGCTCAAGCGGCTGCGGATGGGCCTCCAGGAGTGCAAGTACTTGTTCCTGCTGGGCCAGTACGGGCGGACGCACGTGGATAAGATGCTGGCCGAAAGTCTCGTGCCGCTGGCCGGCAGCCTGGCGTACGGTCGGCAGTACATCGAGGGGCTCGACGGTGAGATGCAGTTGGACAGGACACTGTGGGACGCCGCAGTGCGCTTGATGGCCGAGGAACTGCAGATGGCCGTTTCCGGTGTCGGCAGTGATGAGTTCGACCGGTTCACCAATCGCATCGCATGGCAGACGTTCCTCCAGAAGACGCGACAGATCCAGGCCTGGGCCGAGCCGGTCCGCCTGTCGGCCACGGCGGGCGGGACGATCCGAGCGCAGGCGCCCGTGGAGATTCTGAACCTCAAGGCGGAACCCGTGGCGGGGACACTTCGGTGGGAGCAGTTGCCGGAGTTCTGGAAGGCGGCGCAGCCAGACGTGGCTTTCGGCCCGATCCAGCCGTTCCAGCGGGCCAGGGTGGTCCTGGCCTGCCAGGGCCCGGGGCTGGGCACGGATGCGACCGGTCACGCCTGCTGGACCATCGTGCTGGCCCCGCGGGAGGCGCCGCCGATAGAGATACCGGCGAGACTGTCGGCCGTCGCGGCGATGCAATTGCAGAAGCCGGTCCAGATCGACGGTGATCTGACGGACTGGAAGGCGGGGCGGTTCAACATGCTCGCCGACTTCCGGCCGCTGGGGCGCGGCAGTCAAGCACCGTCGGAAGCTGGCAAATCCGACCTGCAACGAACGGACGCCTTCACCGCCACGGACGGCAGCTACCTGTACATCGCCATGCGGATGCAGGACCAGGCCCGTCAGATGCACGTCAGCCAGAAGAACACGGTGCAGTACGACGGCTCGACTCCGGCAGGCGAGGACCTGGTCGAGGTCCTCATCGATCCGGACAACAGTGCCAGTGGCGGCCCCGAAAGACTCATTCATGTCACGGTCAAGGCCAACGGCGCCGCGATCGCCAGCTGCGGCGTCGACATGCAACCGCCCGTGTGCCAGCCGCGGCCGCTGGGCGCGCAGGTGCTGGCCGCCACGCGGATCTACCAGGACGCCTGGACGGCCGAGGTGGCCATCCCGCTGGATGCGGTCAAGGCCGTCCGGCCGGAGGCGGCGTACTGGGGCCTGAACGTATGCCGGCTGCGCTGGAGCAACATCGAGTACAGCAGCTGGTCCGGGGCGAGGATCTCGTCGTATCATCCGGAGAGCCTGGGGAACCTGCTGGTACCGGTGAGATAGACATGGTCAAACCGTGGGTCGCGGCGATGGGAAGCCTCAAAGGGTGGCTGCTGGCCATGGGGTTGTGGGCCTGTCTGGTTGTGGTCTACGTTGCCGCGAACACGCCGAACTGGAGTCGCAGTCGCGTGTGGCTGGATCGGTCTCTGGGCGAGGTGATCCGCTGCGACATCCCGGTGCAAACCGTGATCGGCGAATTCACCGACCCCGGCGACGCCGCGGACGACTATCACCTGGCGGTGCAGGAGTGCATCGGCACCCAGCACTACAGCGGTTACATGGCGCTGCTGGCCGACCCATCGCAGGACAAAAACCCGGACGCCCTGGACATCCGGGCGCCGCAGTATCTGCTGGATGGGGCGAAGAAGGCCCGCATGGACTACACTCCGCGCTTCGCGCAACGGGACGAGTGGACCGCCCCGCGGCCGCCCTTCGTCAAGGCGTTCGACACGATCGGGCAGATGTGCATTATCAAGGCCAACCTGCTGGCGGCGTCCGGCCGGACCGACGAGGCCGAGGCCTTGCTCAAGGCGGTCATCGCCTTCGGCTACCACGTCGAGCAGGAACGGATCCGCTACAGCCAGACGGTCACGGGCGTGGCCCTGCAAACGGCGGCCTGCCGCAGGTTGGTGCAGCTGTACAAAGACGGCGATCAACCGCGGGCGGTCCAAACGGCAGAACAGTATCTTGAGGCCCTGCGCCGCGTGCAGGACAAGCTCCAGAGCAAGGCGTCCGCCACGATCGCGCGGTTGCAGGACGCCAGTCCGCCGCCGGCTGAAATGTTCTGGCTGCTGGACAACGACCGAGATCGGATGTGGCGGATCGAGGCAACACTGCTGCTGGGGCTGACGAAGTGGACCGCATTACGAGCAGCTGACCGCGACGCCTCGCGGCACCGCCTCGAGAAACTCGGCAAAGATGAGCGGGATCCCCTGCTCCGCGAGGCGGCCAGGGCTGCGTTGGAGATCCGGCCGGAGGATGTCCGCAGAGTCCGATAACTGCCGACGGGTCATAGGAGCGTCGCTGGAACCGTCGGTCGTCATGCAGACGTCGAAACCCGGATTCCGGCGATATCGACGGGGCTTCGGCATATCGGCAGATGCGGCCGACAGTACTGGGGATTAACGTTCATTGCAGCCCAGTACCGATAGTGACTGACAATGCGTTGTCCCCGAATCGGTGTTGGGGCCTGTTGACTGGGACTGTTTGTGCGATAGTTTATCGACGGCACGGAGTCATCCTTCATCTTTCGTTCAAGGAGGCTGAACCGATGGATTCCACGCTCCAGATCGTGGCCTTAGGGTGGTGGTACTGGTTGCTGATCGCCGTTCTGGTTGCCATTATCATCATTGGCCTAGCCATGCGCAAGAAGGAGCCCTAGTCGGCACTTTGTTCTTCCCGTCCGCAAAGTACCCGACGGCGGGAGGGATGTGGCGAGCCGGTGCGCGCCCTGCCCTTCCCGCTGACAGGTGTGTGTTTGCCGTCGGAACACGGGCCTCGGCGCGGCTTGGCCGGATCAGGCGTTATGCAAGCGCGGCCGGGAGCAACTGTGCCAGGCCAGCAAGGCGGCCTCAGGTCCGCCAAACGCCAAAGCGTTCTCAGCGGATCGAGGCGTCGTGATCGAAGACGTTCAGTGGGCAGCGCTCGCACAACGCCCGCGGCCGACAGTAGTTCTTTCCGCACATCACAATGAGGGCGTGATACTCGTTGAACAGCTGCGCGTCGGCCGGCAGGGCTGACTCGAAGATCTCTTTGATCTGGTCATAGTCCGCGGTTTCGTCGATCAGGAAGTGCCGGCGCAGGATCCTGGCGGTGTAGGCATCGACGACAAAGGTCGGCTTGTGCGCGGCGTAGAGGATGATCGAGTCGGCGGTCTCTCGGCCGACGCCCGAAATACCGACCAGTTCCTCCCGCAGCCGGTCCTGCGGCAGCCTGAAGAACGCGTCCAGATCGCCGTCGTACTGCATGCAGAGGAAGCGGATCAGGTTCATCAGCCGGCGGGCTTTGATGTTGTAGTAGCCGGCCGGGCGGATCAGCTGGGCCAGGGCGTCGACGGACAGATTGTTGAGAGCCTTCAGATCAAGCAGCCTCTCCCGCCGGAGGTTCGCCAGCGCCCGTTCGACGTTCTTCCAGGCGGTGTTCTGGGTCAGGATCGCACCGATGATCATCTCGGTGGGCGACTCGGCCGGCCACCAGTTCTGCGGCCCGAACCGCTTGTGCAAGGCCTCGTACATTTCGAGAAGGAGGGTCGCCGTCCTGCCCATACGTTTCCCTGTGTCTGCCAGTGCCCTGTGCGAAAATTCGTCCACAGGTCGGGTGCGACGCGTCTGCAAAGACACGGTTGCCGCCGTTCCTGTGGCACAGCCGCCCCCGGCCGTGCATTCAGAGTCTCCATTGTTGCCGCGACGCCGCGGTTGCGGTAAATAGACCGGCGATGGCTCGCGCACGCAAGGGCAAACCCAAAGTCGAACCGCAGGCCGCCGGCGAGGCCGAGTACGGCGAGCTTACGCATCGGCCGCTGCACTGTCTGGTCTTCCTGTTGCCGCTGCTGGCCGTATACGAACTCGGCGCGTGGGCCATGCAGGCCGCCCACCCCGGCGGTCCGCCGGTCAAGCTCGTGGCGGAGGATCTTCTGGAGCGGTTCCTGGCGGCCTGCGGCGCGACCGCGTATCACCTGCCTCCCCTGGCGGTGGTGGCCATCCTGCTCAGTTGGCAGATCTTCAGCAGAGAGCCGTGGAGGGTGCACTGGCCCACGATCCTCGGAATGACGGGCGAGAGCGTGCTGCTGGCGCTGCCGCTGGTGGCGATGAACTACGTAGTGGGATATATCAACCTCGGCCGCCTGGCGGCGGTGGCGGACCGGTCGGGCATGTGGTTCGAGCAGCTGATCCTGAGCGTCGGCGCGGGGATCTATGAGGAGCTGCTCTTCCGATTGATGCTGATCAGCGTGCTGAGTTTTCTGCTGGTGGATGTGCTGCGGATGCCCAAGCGGTACGGCCTGGCGGCCGTCATCGTGCTGAGTTCGCTGGCCTTCGCCCTACAGCACCAGGCGCCGTTGGGCAACGAGCCGTTCGTGCCGGCGCGGTTCTCGTTCCGGCTGCTGGCCGGCGGGTTCCTGGCCTCGGTGTTCGTGCTGCGGGGCTTTGCGGTGGCGGTCGGCTGCCACGCCTTTTACGATATCATTGCGTTCACGAGAATGATGTTTGCCGGGTAGAGGCGGTCCGTTGCAGCGGTCCGCAGTCCGTTGGGAAGGTCCGCGGCAGAACCGACGGCTACAGGAACAGGATGTATGACGCCGTACGTTAAAGGGGGATAAGACGATGAGACGGTGCGGGCTGATACTGTTGGGCGGGGCGGTATGCGTGCTGGCCACGGGAATGAGGGGCTGCCCGCCGGCCGGGCCGCACGTGAGGGTCCTGTTCGCCTCGGACCGCGACGGGGCGGACCTGGACAGCGGGATCTATTCGATGCGGCCCGACGGCAGCGGCGTGGTGGTGCTGACGACCCTTCAGGACTCGGGCACGATGCTCAGTACGGGCGGATCGCGGATGGTGTTTTCAGCGAAAGCGGCGGCCGCCGCCGGACTGTCCTCCATCTGGCGGGTGAACCTGGATGGGACCGACTTGTTTCAGCTGACGAGTGGTACAGGGGACGACTACGGGCCGCTGATCACATCGGATCAGACGCGGGTCGTGTTTCAGTCGGAGACGGGCAACCTGGAGGTCCGCTCGGTTCTGATGGATGGCACCGGACTGCTGAACCTGTCCAACAACGCAGGGGAGGACTTCATGCCGGCGGTCCGGCCGGGCAGTACGCAGGTGGCGTTCACTTCCAGGCGGGACGGCAACAGCGAGATCTACGTTGTGGACCAGACCGGCGGCGCGGCCGTCAACCTGACGAAGGCCCCGAACTCCGATGATTCCGAGGCGGTCTACAGCCCGGACGGGTCGCGGATCGCGTTTCTGTCCGACCGCGACGGCAACTTCGAGATCTACGTAATGAACGCGGACGGCAGCGGCGTGGCAAACGTGTCGAACCACGACGGCGATGATCTGGGGCCGCGTTTCAGCCCGGACGGCACGAAGCTGAGCTGGTTCTCGGGGTCGCTGGTCGGACACTACACGATCTGGGTCGCGGAGCTGGCCGGCGGCGGGAGCATTCCAGTGACCGACCGCTCGTACATGGGATACGACTACAGTTGGAGCCCGGACAGCACGCGGATCGGCTTTACGTCGGACCAGAACGGCCATCCGGATGTCTTCGTGATCAACGTGGACGGCACGGGCCTGGCGAATGCGAGTCACGATCCGGTTTCAGCGTACGGTCCGCTGTGGAGTCCGGACGGCGCGACGCTCTTCTTTGCGTCGATCCGGGACGGGAACTGGGAGGTCTACAGCATGGCCCCCGACGGCACGGGCCAAACGAACCTGACGAACAACCCGGCGGAAGACTGGCTGCGGGACGTCGTGGAAGTTCCGTAGGCGGCGAATTCACCGCCGAGGCGCAGAGGACGCTGAGAAGGCGAGATCCTTCGCTGCGCTCAGGATGACAGCGAGCGGCCGCCCGGCGAGACGTAAGG
>Ga0315298_1010068_pt1 | contig 11478 bp, 7 predicted proteins | sample WHS_1_MG_FD_203077 | JGI IMG/M metagenome (GOLD analysis project Ga0315298, IMG submission 203077) | Extremophilic microbial mat communities from Washburn Hot Springs, YNP, Wyoming, USA - WHS_1_MG | ecosystem: Environmental > Aquatic > Thermal springs > Hot (42-90C) | place: USA: Wyoming... | reverse complement strand
CTCCCTTTCCGCCAAAACATAAGCCTAAGTGATTGATTCAATTAGGCTTTTTTCTTTTGTGCGTTCACCGGTATGCCATTGGGTATGCCACGCCGGGTTGATTTTCTTTGGTTCTCAATGTGCGTCGTTGGTAGGTTGGACCGCTGTAGCTACGCAGTAGCTGCGATGAACGCGGGAAAACTTTCCCTCATCCTGTGGTGAATGTTCACCGATCCATAGGAGCCGATCATCATGACCACAGCCAAAGTCTCAGACCGCGGTCGCATCACCCTTCCATTGTTCGTTCGCCGGGTCCTCGGTTTGGAGCTCGGGGACGTCGTACGCTTCGTCGAGGTCGAACCCGGCCATTTCGTACTCAACCGAACGATTGGCAAACCAACCGGCGAACCGATGTCAGCCAATGAGCTCATTGACGAGATGCGTCGGGTGCTGCACGAAGCCCAATGGAATCCGCCTCTGCGCTTGCAAGACCAGAAAGCTGCAAGCGCGGATTGATGCCGAAGATCTTGTCTCTTTCAAGCCGATGGAGAGTGCGGCGCGACTTGTCGCGCCCCGACGATTTTTCCGTCTTGAATGTCGAGATAGTGGCAACTCAGCTGAACCACCAGTCGCTTCAGTCTCTCAGCCCCGCAATGACGTCGCCTACGACAACTCCCTCTCCATCCGTCCCTTGTCGGCATACTGGCCGCATGCGCTCGTAGAACCAGCGCGTCTCACGCGGGGCTCCTTCCTGCGCCGGCGCCCAAATGCGCCGCGAGAATCCTTCCATCCTGACATGGAACGGATGATTCGAGAAGAAGTCGGCGGCATTCACCCGATTCCGGGTGTTCGCGTACTCCGATATCTTCGGCACGACCATCTCGCTTTGCTGGCTGTCGATGACGGATAGCTTCATCTGAACGAATATCTGGGAAAGGTCCGCCTTGTCCCGTTTACGCGTATGGAACAGCGATACAGTGGTCTGCCCGCCATCACACAAGAATTCATTCGTGTCCTGTCACAATTCTCTGGCTCTGGCTTGACTGTTCCTGCGGCATTCGCCAGACTAGCTGCTCACTTGGTCAAGCTTCGGTATCGCCCCGCGGTAAGTGGCTCAGTCAGCCGTCGGCAGTCCTCCGAAATTTCATTCATTTCGCCGCCGCCAGCAAGAATCCAGGGCAGCGAATCGTTGATCAAGAACAACGAAGAGCGCATTGCTCGTTTCGAGGGATGATGATTCTGCAGAGGCGTGTTTCAGTCGAACTCCGGTATGTCGTCGTCATCTGGAACTCCGTCAACGCGTCGGTCCTCTTCTTCGGCCTCCCTCTCGTCTTGCTCGCGCAGAGCCCTTTCGTATTCCTCTGAGTCAGGATCGGGTTTGTCCACGCGAATAAAAGGCTGCGGCCCTTCGTCTTCTTGGGACACCTCTTGATCGTCAGAGTCTTGGTCGTCATAAAAATCATCGTCCTGGTTCGGACTTTCCGGATCAGTGGGGGGCGTTGTGTTTGCTTGAGTTAGAAGGGGATCTTGTGGAGGTGGCGTCTGGTTTTTTGTCATTGCTAGATTCGCACTTTGTATTACGCAGCGCGTGTTTATAGCGCCTTTTCAGGCAATGTGCGAACTAGTCTTACTGTGTCATAAGGGAGCCGCTGAGCAATTCAGCCCATTTTTTGCTTTATTGAAGCCAACGTTTTGACCCTTGTCCGAGCATGCACCAACTCAGTTTTTCCAGTTCTGAACACGCCATGAAGAAGCGCGTCACCCGTCGCGAGAAATTTCTCGGCGAGATGGAGCGCGTCGTGCCCTGGGTGCGGCTGGTGGCGGTGATCGAACCCGTGTATCCCAGGAGCGGCCGAGTCGGCCGTCCGCCCATCGGGGTGGAGCGTATGCTGCGGATGAAGCTGCGTGCAGCCATGGCTGGATACATCCTGCGCAAATGGAGTGTCGACTGTTCACCCGATCATTGCCTGCGCGGACCGGAGTACCGGTTATGGCTCAAGGATCACCTCGCGATTTACGGCGTAAAGAATGCCGTATTGGCACCGGGCTATAGCGCCACTACGAAGGCGGACTCTTGATGGAACTAATCGACAACATCAACCGCCTGCTCGGTGATGATCTCAAGCGAACGCTCAAGCCTGGTGTCCGCCTGAAGATCGCGGCCTCCTGCTTCTCGATGTACGCGTTCGAAGCGCTGAAAGCAGAACTAGAAAAAATCGACGAGCTTCAATTCATCTTCACCTCGCCGACATTCACCGCCAACGAGGTCACCGACAAGATTCGCAAGGAACGCAAAGAATTCCATATCCCGAAGGTCGACCGCGAACGGAGTCTGTACGGGAGTGAGTTCGAGATTCAGTTGCGCAACAAACTGACTCAGCGCGCGATTGCAAAAGAGTGCGCGGACTGGATGCGGCGCAAGGCAACCTTCAAGTCCAATCGCAGCAAGGCACCGATGCAGCAGTTCGCCTGCATTCAGGCTGCCGCCACAGAGACTGCCTACATGCCATTGCACGGCTTTACAGCCGTCGATCTCGGCTACCAGCAGGGCAACGCTGTCTCCAACCTCGTCAACAAGATGGACGAGCCGACATTCACAGCGACCTACCTCAGTCTGTTCAACCAGATCTGGCAGGACCCCGAGAAGCTGGAAGATGTGACGGCGCAGGTCTGCGACCACATTGCGTCCGTCTATCAGGAAAACTCACCCGAGAGCATCTACTTTCTGATGCTCTACAACATCTTCAACGAGTTTCTGGACGACATTAATGAGGACGTTTTACCGAACGACCGCACGGGCTACCAAGACACGCTCATCTGGAACAAGCTCTTCAACTACCAGAAAGATGCTGCCACCGGGATCATCAACAAACTTGAGACCTACAACGGCTGCATCCTGGCCGACAGTGTCGGCTTGGGCAAAACCTTCACTGCACTGGCTGTCATCAAGTATTACGAACTGCGCAACAAGTCAGTCCTGGTGTTATGCCCCAAGAAGCTGGCGGACAACTGGCTGAACTACAACCGTAACCTCAAGACCAACATCTTTGCGCGCGACCGATTCAACTACGACGTGCTTTGTCATACCGACCTCAGCCGCACCAGCGGCGAGTCGTTTGGCACACCGCTGAACCGCATCAACTGGGGCAACTACGACCTCGTCGTCATCGACGAATCGCACAACTTCCGCAACAACGACGCCTACAAGGACAAGGAAACCCGCTACCAGAAGCTGATGAACAAGGTCATCAAGGAGGGCGTGAAAACCAAGGTGCTGATGCTTTCGGCTACCCCGGTGAACAACCGCTTCAATGACCTGCGCAACCAACTGGCGCTGGCCTACGAAGGCGATTCGGAAAACCTGAACAAAAAACTACGAACCAGCAAGACAGTTGAAGAAGTCTTCCGGAATGCGCAGGCAAGCTTCAACGCATGGGCAAAGCTTCCACCGGAAGCGCGAACGGTGCGAGCCATCCTGGATTCGTTGGACTTCGACTTCTTCGAACTGCTCGACAGCGTCACCATCGCACGCTCGCGCAAGCATATCCAGACCTTCTACGACACCAAAGACATCGGCCAATTCCCCGAGCGTCGCAAACCCCTGTCATTTCACAGCCCGCTCACGCAGCGAACGGATGTGATGAGCTTCAACGAGATATTCGAGCAACTCTCCCTGCTCAAGCTCGCCGTGTATGCCCCGATCAGCTACATCCTGCCAAGTCGACTCAAGAAGTACGAGGAGATGTACGACACCCAGGTCGCTGGCAATGGAAAGCTCAAGCAAGCCGACCGCGAAAAGAGCCTGCAGGCGTTGATGACCACCAACCTGCTCAAGCGCCTCGAAAGCTCGATTGAGTCCTTCCGTTTGACGCTCCAGTCCTTGCGTGCAAACCTCACGAATACGCTGGTCAAGATCAGTACGTTCAATCAGACCGGCAACGTCGCCAGTATCGATGACCTGACCGACCAGTTGGAAAACCTCGATGCCGATGACGATGACTTGCCAGCCATTGGGGACAGCGAGATCGGCGGCAAGGTCAAGATCAGCCTCTCCGATATGGACTTGCCCTCTTGGGAGTACGAACTGAAAGTCGATCTGGAAATCATTGATGCGTTGCTGGAGTCGATGAACAAGATCACGCCTGCCGATGACGCCAAGCTGCAGCACCTGAAGGCACTGGTTCTGGAGAAGATCGCAGCACCGATCAATCCCGGCAACAAGAAGGTGCTGATCTTCACCGCCTTCGCCGACACGGCTGACTATCTGTATGCCAATTTGGCTCCGGAGTTGCTGGCCACACAGACCCTACACAGCGCGAAAGTCACCGGCAAAGGTGCGCCGAAGTCCACGCTCAAGAAGAGCTACGACTTCCAGGAGCTACTCACGCTCTTTTCACCGCGCTCCAAGGAGAAAGCCATCGTGTTGCCGAACGAAGCAGCCGAGATTGACTTGCTGATCGGCACTGATTGCATCTCTGAAGGTCAGAACCTGCAGGACTGCGACTATCTCATCAACTATGACATCCACTGGAACCCCGTGCGCATCATCCAGCGCTTTGGTCGGATTGATCGCATTGGCTCACCCAATAGCAGCATCCAGCTGGTCAACTACTGGCCCGACATCTCGCTCGACGAGTACATCAACCTCAAGGAGCGGGTCGAGAGCCGAATGATGATCGCCGACGTCACCGCGACAGGTGACGACAACGTGCTCTCTGCGCAGGCCAACGACGTGTCTTATCGCAAGGAGCAACTGCGTCGGCTGCAAGAAGAAGTCATCGAGTTAGAAGATTTGAAGACCGGCGTCTCCATCACCGACCTGGGCCTAAATGACTTCCGCATGGACTTGCTCAACTACGTCAAAATCCACGGCGAATTGCGCAACATGCCCAACGGCCTGCACGCCGTCGTGCCCACCAACTCCGAGCTGGGGCTCGCGCCAGGTGTCATCTTCACGCTACGCAACCGCAATCCAAGCGTCAACGTCAACCAGCACAACCGGCTGCATCCGTACTACCTTGTCTACATCAACCGCGAAGGCGAAGTGATTCACAACCATACCGAGGTCAAGCGTCTGCTGGACTTGGTGCGTACCTGCTGCAAAGGCCAGGACAAACCCATCGTCAACGTGTGTCAGCGCTTCAATCAGGAAACGGCGGATGGCCGCCGGATGCAGCCTTACTCCGACCTGCTGGGCAAGTCCATCCGTTCGATGATCGAGGTGAAGGAAGAAAAGGATTTGGACAGCCTGTTCAGCGGTGGCAAGACCACGGCACTGACAGACACCATCTCCGGCCTGGATGACTTCGAACTCATCAGCTTCCTGGTGATTCAGGAGGCTGGATGAGTCAAAGCGCAACCGCACAAAAAACGGCGCTGATCGCCTACCCCAAGCAAGCAGCCTTCGGGCGCGTTCTGCCCAAGAACAAAATCTACGAGCACAGCGGGGCCAACACCCGGCTTCAACGTCTGTTCGTCGAGCAGGTGGAGCAGATCGTCTGGCAATACAAACTCGCCCCCGAAACGATCAACCTGCCCGCCAAGCCGGGAGTACCAGAGCTTCAGATTTTCTCGATCCAGCTCAAGACATCGGAGCTGAATCTGGACGTTTTGCGCTGCATCGATGGCGCGGTGCAGTTTCCCATCATCTTCGAGCTGAGCTTTGATGGTCGAACACAGGTGATTGCCGCGTACAAGCGCCCGAACGAGTCAGACGCCAGTCGTTGGGTCTTGAGCGACTACTTTGCAACGGCCTGGTTGCCGAGTGACTGTGAGCGCGCCGCCATGCCCTTGGCACTCGACTTGGGCGGCTTGTATGAGCAGGCGCTTCACCGCCTGATCCCCACGCCTGCGCGCCCACAAGAAAGCCTCGCTGACTTGGTCGCCCGCGTTGAAAAGGTTGCGGCGAAGCAGCGCGAGGTCGATAAGGCCTCAAGCAAACTTGCCAAAGAAAAGCAATTCAACCGCAAGGTGGAAATTAACGCCTGCTTGCGGCAACTAACAACCGAACTTGAACAATTGAGCCGTTGAAATACCGGCGTCCAGAGGAAAAGAACATGGAAAAACTAAAAATGCATTCACCCAATCTCACGCAGGACAACATCGCCCGTATTCGTGATCTGTTTCCGGGCTGCGTCACCGAAGCCAAAGGCGAGGACGGCAGCGTGAAGTTGGCCGTGGATTTTGACCAGTTGCGGCAAGAGTTGGCCGAGTCGATTGTGGAAGGGCCGCAGGAACGCTACCACCTGAACTGGCCGGGCAAGCGCGAGGCGTTGTTGACGGCGAACGCACCAATCGCGAAGACGCTGCGCCCCAGTCGCAACGAAAGCGTTGATTTCGATGCAACCAGAAATCTCTTCATCGAAGGCGACAACCTTGATGCATTGAAGCTGCTGCAAGAGACCTACCTCGGCAAGATCAAGCTGGTCTATATCGACCCGCCCTACAACACGGGCAAAGACTTCATCTACAAGGATAACTTCAGTACAGATGTGGGCGACTACCTGCAACAGTCCAATCAAGCTGACTTGGAGAGGGGGCGACTGGTTGCTAACACCGAGGCAAACGGACGTTTCCACTCCGACTGGTTGAGCATGATCTATCCGCGACTGAAACTCGCGCGCAACTTGCTGCGAGATGACGGCGCGATCCTGATCTCAATTGATGACAACGAGGCCGACAACCTTCGCAAGGTGTGCGACGAAATCTTCGGAGAGGAAAACTTCATAGGTCAGATTGTTTGGCAGCGCTCCAAGAAGGGTGACTCGAAGCTCATTGCAAAAGTCCACGAGTACATCCTGTGCTACGTCCGAGACAAGGACTCCGTCCTTGCGAGCGGAATCTGGCGGCGTCCCAAAGAAGGGGCCGAGCAGGTGTTGTCCAAGTACGCTGAATTGAGAGCCAGCTTGGGAACCAACCATGACGCCATCCGGGCAGAGATGCAGGCTTGGTACAAGCAACTGCCCAACGACGATCCTCGCAAGGCGCACAAACACTACAACTGGTCTGATGACCGTGGGCTGTACTTCGCCGATAACTTTGCAGGCCCGGATGACGGCCGTGAGTCGCGGCCGCGCCACGACATCCTTCACCCAGTCACTGGAAAGTCCTGCAAGAAGCCGTCAACGGGTTGGCGATGGGATGAAGAAAAGACCAAATGGGCACTGGCGCAGACGCCTCCACGCATTCACTTCGGCCCTGACGAAACGACGATCCCGACGCGGAAGAGCTACTTGTTTGAAATCGACAGCGAGCCGTACTCGTCAGTGTTCTATCGCGACGGACGCTCTGCGACGCTCGAGGTTGAAGAGCTCGTTGGGAAAGGCTGGTTCCCTTTCCCGAAGAACACCGATGTCCTGACCGAGTTGATCGAGTTGGTCACCAAGCCCGACGACATCATTCTTGACTTCTTTGCAGGCTCAGGCAGCACAGGGCACGCAGTCATGAAGGTAAATCAGGCGCACGGGTCCAAGCGGCGCTTCATCCTCGCCCAGATTCCCGAGGAAACCGGACGGGCCGGCTACGCCACGATTGCAGAAATCACCAAGAAGCGGTTGCTGGAGGCCGGAAAGAAGATCGCCCCGGTGGCAGGTTCAACGGGCCTGGACACGGGCTTTCGCGTCCTCAAGATCGATACCTCCAACATGGCCGACGTCTACTACGCGCCCGATGCGTTGGACAAAGCCAAGTTCGACCTGTTCGTCGACAACATCAAGCCCGACCGCACACCTGAGGATCTGCTGTTCCAGGTAATGCTGGACTGGGGCGTCGATCTGGCGCTGCCCATCACCAAGCAATCCATTCAAGGCAAGGACGTGTTCTTTGTCGATGGCAATGTGCTTGCTGCCTGCTTCGATGCTGGCGGCAGCATCGACGAAGCCTTCGTCAAGGAGCTAGCCAAACAACAGCCGCTGCGTGTGGTGTTCCGTGACGCGGGCTACAAGAACAGCGCCGTCAAGATCAACGTCGAGCAGATTTTCAAGCTCTTGTCGCCTGCCACCGAAGTGAAATGCATCTGAGGGGCGCGCGATGAAACTCAAATTCAAAACGCAGGCTTATCAGACAGCGGCGGTGCAAGCCGTGGTCGACTGCTTCAAGGGGCAACCGCCTGCAACGGCGGAGGCCATCAGTTATCGCATCGATCCGGGCAAAGCCAGGAAAGGGGTTGAAGACCTGTTTGCGGAGGGCGGGTTCAAGAACGCCGACCTGAAGCTGAGCGATATCGCGCTGTTGGAGAACATCACCCAAGTCCAGCATCAACAGAACCTACCGCAGTCGTCCGAACTGGTAAAGACCAAGGTCAGCCGGGTCAATCTCGATATCGAGATGGAAACCGGCACGGGCAAGACCTATTGCTATATCAAGACCATCTTCGAGCTGAACAAGCAGTACGGCTGGAGCAAGTTCATCATCGTGGTGCCCAGCATTGCCATCCGCGAAGGCGTGGCCAAGTCGCTGGAGATCACGGCCGAGCACTTTCTGGAGACCTACCACAAGAAGGCGCGCTTCTTCATCTACAACTCCAAGCAGCTGCACCACCTGGAGAGCTTTTCGTCGGACGCGGGTATCAACGTGATGGTGATCAACGTGCAGGCCTTTGCCGCACGTGGCGCGGACAACCGGCGCATCTACGACGTGCTGGACGACTTTCAGTCTCGCAGACCAATTGATGTGATCAGTGCCAACCGCCCGATCCTGATCCTGGACGAGCCGCAAAAAATGGAAGGTGCAGCAACCCTGAAGTCCTTGGAGGAATTCAAGGCGCTGATGGTGTTGCGCTATTCGGCCACCCACAAGACAACGCACAACAAGATCCACCGGCTGGACGCGCTCGACGCCTACAACCAGAAGCTGGTGAAGAAGATCGCCGTGCGCGGCATCTCAGTGAAGGGACTGGCGGGCACCAACGCCTATCTCTACCTGCAGTCCATCGAGATTTCGAGCAAGGCACCGGTGGCCCGCGTTGAGTTCGAACAGAAGCTGAGAAGTGGCGAGATCAAGCGCGTGGTGCGCAAGCTGGGCAAGGGCGACAACCTGTTCTCCGACGGCTTTTCAAACGAGCTGGATCAGTACCGTGGTTTTGTGGTGGCGGACATCAACGCCAATACCGACACCTTGAGCTTCACCAACGGCGTTGAGCTGTTTGTTGGCGAAGCCACCGGAGATGTGAACGAAGCGTCGCTGCGTCGCATCCAGATTCGGGAGGCGATCAAGGCCCACTTCGACAAGGAACAGGCGCTGTTCCAGCAAGGCATCAAGGTCTTGACCTTGTTCTTCATTGATGAAGTGGTCAAGTACCGCGACTACTCGGCAGCGGACGAGAAAGGCGACTACGCGCGGATCTTTGAAGAGGAATACAGCCAGTACCTGAACGAGGTGCTGGACCTGGATGAAACGCCATACATCAAATACCTGAAGGGCATTGCGGCGGAAAAGACGCACAGCGGATACTTTTCCATCGACAAGAAGACCAAGCGCGACGTCGACCCGAGCATAGCCAAGACTGGCGAAAACAAAGGCCTGTCCGACGATGTGGATGCCTACGACCTGATCTTGAAGGACAAGGAGCGGTTGCTGTCGTTTGCCGAGCCCGTGCGCTTCATTTTTTCGCACTCGGCCCTGCGCGAAGGCTGGGACAACCCCAATGTCTTCGTGATCTGCTTCCTGAAGCACCCTGACTACAACAACGAGGTCACGCGCCGACAAGAGGTCGGTCGTGGTCTGCGCTTGTCTGTCAATCAGCTCGGCGACCGGGTGGATCATCCGGCCATCGTCCATGACGTCAACGTGCTGACCGTAGTGGCGAGCGAAAGCTTCAAGGAGTTCGTCACAGCGCTCCAGAAAGACATCAGCGATTCCTTGTCTGCCCGCCCCAAGGTGGCCAACGAGGCCTACTTCACCGGCAAGGTGCTCAAGACGCCCACCGGCAATGTCGAAGTCACGCCGCAATTGGCCAAGCAGATCTACAAGTACCTGCTCAAGCACGACTACAGCGATGATACCGACCGCATCACGGGCACGTACCACGAGGCCAAGAAACAAGGCACCCTGGCGCCGCTGCCCCCGGAATTGCAAGCGCATGCCGAGCAGGTGTACCAGCTGATCGACAGTGTCTTCAGCGACAGCCAGATGTTTGAGATCAGCGACGACCGTCGCCCCAAGAAGAACCCGCTCAACAGCAACTTCGACAAACAGGAGTTCAAAGCGCTGTGGAACCGGATCAATCGCAAGGCTGCCTACAGCGTTGACTTCGATTCGGCAGAGTTGGTGACAAAGGCGGTCGCCGAACTGGACAAGAGCCTTCGCGTAACCCCGCTGCAGTACACGATCCAGACTGGTGAGCAGGCAGCCCAGGTGACCTATGACGGCCTCAAGGATGGCGAAGCGTTCGTGCTCAAGGCCACTGAAACCGAGAAGAACGTGCATTCGATTCACTCGGCAGTGAAGTACGACCTCATCGGCAAGATCGCCGAAGGTACGCTACTGACCCGACGCACGACGGCAAAAATCCTCAAAGGAATCAGCGTCGCGGTGTTTGCCCAGTTCCGCACCAATCCCGAGAGCTTCATCGCCGAAGCCGTGCGACTGATCAATGAGCAGAAGGCAACGATGATCATCGAACACTTGGCCTACGACCCGGTCGAGGACAAGTTCGATCTGGATATTTTCACTGCAGGCCAGACCAAGCAGAACTTCAGCAAGGCCGGTGACAAGCTCAAACGTCATATCTATGACTACGCGATCACCGATTCCAACATCGAACGCGAATTTGTAAAGGAACTGGATACCTGCACCGAGGTGGTCGTCTACGCCAAATTGCCGCGTGGTTTCCTGATCCCCACTCCAGTTGGCGATTACAACCCTGACTGGGCTGTCGCCTTCAAAGAAGGCACGGTCAAGCACGTGTACTTCGTGGCCGAGACCAAGGGATCCATGTCATCTATGGTGCTCAATGAGATCGAGAAAACCAAGATCAAATGCGCCCGCAAGTTCTTCGACGAAATCAACCGGAAGTATGCCCCCGAGAACGTCAAGTACGACGTGGTTGACAGCTTCGGCAAGTTAATGGATCTAGTGAAGTGATCCTCGTCGGCAAAACACCTGGTCGCGGCAAGAAACGCCTATCGCACCAACAATCTGTGTTGGTCAAAGACATTTGGCTGTACCCGCTGCGTCTCGGCCACGCCGTCATCCTGCGTCGGTAACCGCCGGACGTCGTCACGGAATATTTAAGAACTCCGGGGCTCAACGCTGCGAGCGTCGGCAACACGGAGCCACAACTGCCGCTCGGGCAGGATCGTCGCAACGGTAACAATGCGACTGGTTGCCAACATTGGCCATATCTCGCTATTGATCAGCGATCCCTGGGCACCGTGAATTCAAGTTTCGCTGCGACACAAAGCGTCGGATCATTGCGGCATCATTCGCTTTAACAAGATCCGCCGCCCTCCACCATGCGAACTCTTTCCAAGTCCAAGATCATGGCCTTCCGCCAATGCC
>Ga0315298_1010064_pt1 | contig 11481 bp, 9 predicted proteins | sample WHS_1_MG_FD_203077 | JGI IMG/M metagenome (GOLD analysis project Ga0315298, IMG submission 203077) | Extremophilic microbial mat communities from Washburn Hot Springs, YNP, Wyoming, USA - WHS_1_MG | ecosystem: Environmental > Aquatic > Thermal springs > Hot (42-90C) | place: USA: Wyoming... | reverse complement strand
GAAGATTGCAATAATGCAAAACGGAACGAAGGTGAGCGATGGAGAAGTCTATGTGACAAACGACGGGGAGCTTCTTCTCGTTGGTGCTGCTTACAACATGAGTGTAAGCCTTCTAACTCAGACTCCTCAGCAAACTCAGCCAGCTCAGACGCAGGTGCCTAAGACAGATAAACCGAATGTAAACCTGTTCGTAATGTCTTATTGTCCATATGGACAACAGGCAGAAACTGCAATGTGGCCAGTGTTGGATCTGCTCGGAGATAAGATAAACTTTGAATTACATTATGTTATATATCCAGCACAGTATTATTCTGGGCAGGAAGATGCATACTGCATTAACAAGACTTATTGTTCAATGCATGGAGTTGCTGAAGTACATGAAGACATCAGACAGATGTGCATCATGAAATCATATAACTATTCTGTATGGAGCGACTATATCAAAACAGTAAGCACAAGCTGCAACTATCAAAATGTAGACAGCTGCTGGGAGAATGTAGCAAAGTCAAAGGGAATAGACACTGAGGCAGTAAAGAAATGCTTTGATGAAAACGCAATGAAGTATGCAGAAGAGGAATACCAACTGAATCAACAGTATGGTGTCCAGGGATCACCGACCTTATTCATAAACGATGTTGAATATAGCGGCGGCAGAACACCAGAAGCATACAAAACAACCATCTGCAGTGCATTTAACCAGGAACCAAGCAGCTGTTCAACCCAGCTTAGCAGCACAAGCGGAACAGCAAGCGGAAGCTGCGGCTGAACTCTAATTTTTTATTTATTTGTTTTTATTTTGTTTTTTATTTCTATTTTTTTATTTATTTTTTAATTTTTAGTTTTATTTTGAAAATAAATGTATCTTATTGAATCATTTGAAATTTTGCAATATTGTTTCTAAAGTAGTATTGCCTGGATATAAGTAGAGCAAAACAATCTTATTTTATGGTGTCTCTGAAAACAACCTTATTTTATTATACTTACTTTATTTGCTACAATTATTATAACATTGCAACTACTAAACTTTATATAATTGCATCAGCTAGGATAACAAACTAAAGAACCCTGTCACAACAATAGATGTCAAAATAGCAGATAACAAGACACCAATTACTGAAGCAAAAAGAAGATTTCTTCTCTTTATGCCTAACAGCTCACCTAAAAGAGTAGCAGTATACACCCCAGTAGCTGGAAGAGGAATGCCGATGAATAAAATTAATGCGATTATTCCATATTTTTCATATTCCTTTCCAAGTTTAAGAAGTTTCGATTCTAATGACTTTCCAAGGATCAAGGAACCTAATTTCGGAATGTTGATTGCTTTCCAAAGCAACAAAATGAGAGGACAAACAAGAATATTAGAAATTATTGCAGGCAATATCAGCCATGGCTGAGATATGGAAAACGCATAAATTACTGCACCCCTGACTTCCGAGACAGGAAATGCACCCAAGACTATGGAGACCAGAACAGGATCATTGATTGCATTTGAAAACCATGAGATATAATCAAGCATATGCAAACCCTTGAAACACAAAATCACGATGAAATAACCATTAACTTAAAAACACATGATAAAGGTCATAACAAACTAAATTAAATGCAAAAATCAAAAATAATAAAAGAAAATAAAATAAAAAATAAAAAGTAGATTAAACTTTATAGCAGCTTCTAGATACAAATGAACACTTGTAACCTGCTGAACAGTCAGAATCTGTCATACAGTACAGATTATAGCAGCGATGTATGGTGGTATCACATCCTTGACCTGAAGAACAATCGCTGTTTGAATTGCAGTATCCTGACTTTGCAACACATGTCCTTGTCTGCAGGTTACATGTCTCCCATTCCTTGCAATCTGAATCTGCTGCACATTTTCCTGCAACCAGCTTGCATGTGTGTGAGGGCGTATCACAAGTTTCAAATCCTGCTGATCCTCCTGCACAATCGCTTGTAGTAGAACAGAAACCCTTCCTTGCAACACAAGTATGAGAAGATTGACTGCAGTACTGCCAGGAATCACAATCTGAATCTACACCACAGAAACCAGTTGCTGTGATGCATCTGTGTGTTGATAAATCACAAGACTGCCATTTCTGGCAGTTTGCATCATTTGCACAGTATCCTTCCCTGAGCTTGCACTTGTTTGTCCTATCATCACAGTCCTCCCATGGGTTGCAGTCCAATTTACTCATACAATATCCCTGCCTTGCATAACAGGTGTTGGTTGTAGTATTGCAAAGCTGCCATCCTTCACAGTCGTAATCAGTATTACATTTTCCTTGTTTTGGAACGCATTTGTGAGTAGTGGAATCGCATACTTCATAGTCCTTAGTGCAATAAGTGCTGTCTATGCAGAATCCAACTTTCACCTTGCATTCATGGGATGGAGCATCACATTCCTGCCAGTCTGGACAGTCTGCATTTGTGTTACACATTCCTGTCTTCACAGTACAGGTATGAGTCTTGGAATTGCATTGCTCATATGATTGACAATCGCTGCTGGTATCACAGAAACCAGGACCAGCTACACATTTAGATGCATTACAGACTTGCCATTTTGCACAATCTGTATCTACACTACACTTCTTTGTCGAGGTGCATCCTGAAAGAAAAAGCACTCCAACAAGCAAAACTGCAAATAGCAAAATCATTCCTTTTTTATCCACTGAATCACCGATATTTTTAAGTATATATGATAGAATATTTTAATCTATCAAAAAGCACTAAGATATATATAACAACAAAATATAAATATTTAACCTTATTTATGATTAAAAAGTACTTATGCTTCAAAACGCAAACGACTAGATGTGATACTTATGAAAGTTATTAGATTCGACCAAAGAAACAATGAAATGAAAATCGAGCCTGAAAATTTCGAAGACTTGTGGCACCTAATGAAGATAATAGATCCTGGAGATGTAGTCATAGGTAAAACAATACGCAGGTTCAGGTCTGAAGGTCAAAAAGGAGAGTCTGGCGAGAAAAAAGAAGTGACTGTCGAATTGAAAGTTGAAAGAGCCGAACTACACAAAAATGCAAACATACTGAGAGTTATTGGAGTGATACTTTCCGGAACACCAGAGGAATACGTGCAAAAAGGAAGCCACCATACTATAGATATTGAAATTGGTTATACGTATAAGATAAGAAAAGAGAAATGGAATAGCTATCATCTAGATAGGATAGAAGATGCAAAGAAGAGCGGGAAACGCCCGATACTGAGGATTGTGGTGCTGGATGACAAGCTTGCAAACGTTGCAACCCTAAGAAGCTACGGTGTTGAATTCGAATTCGAATTGGAGAGCAGGACGTCAAAAAGAGACGATGCATACGAAGAGAAGATACAGAAGTTTTTTGCAGAACTAACCAAGATAATAGAGAAGTCGAACAAGGTACTTGTAGCAGGACCAGGATTCACTGCAGAGGCATTTAGAAACTATATAAAGAACAAACATCCTGAGCTGCTTAAGAAGATAGTGATAGAACATACAAGCACTGCTGAAAAGAGCGGGATATATGAATTGATAAAGAGCGGCACTGTCAAAAAGATAATAAAGGAAGACAGAGTAACCTTGGAATTTGAAAAGATAGAGAAAGTGATGACAGAGCTTGGAAGAAACAGCGGACTAGTAGTAAAAGGAATAGAAGAGATAAAGGAAGCCAACAGCTACAATGCGCTTGGTGAGATGTTCATACTTGATGAATTCGCAAGAATGCACCCTGAAATCTTGGATGAAGTAGCTGAAAAAGGAGTTGAAATAACTGTCTTCACTTCTGGAGAAGAACCCTGGAAGAAGCTTCAGAAGCTTGGGGGAGTAGTCGGTATATTGCGATTTAAGTATAAGTAAATAATTGGATAAAAACAGAAATGAAAAAAAGAAAAAATTAAAAATAAAAAAATAAATTTAAAAACGAAAAATCAGATTATAACCAACTTATTGTTTTACGTAAATTTGAAGGTTCTGTGGTTTTCTGAAAACATTGCCCATCTTTATTCCTGCTATTGTCTTTATGTTAATGGTTTCAGTAAGATCCACCAATCTCTGTGTTATTATTCCATCAAGCACTACTATTGAGACATTCTTTGCCTCCTGTAGTGCCTTGGTTACATCCCTGACAGGAACCTCTCCTATTAAATTCATTTTATCGTCGTAAAACCTTGCCTTAAGAGAGCCTTCTAATGATGAAAGCTCTGATTTTATGGCCTCTGGAATTGAATCACCTGATTCGCGGGAAGGCTCTTCCTGTCTTTCGCTAACCTGTTTGGCATGCTCAATTGTACTTGGTGCTTCAGGAGCAGGTGCTCCTGTGTCATGAGATTGGTACTCGGTCTCTCTTGGCTTGGCTGCCTGCTCTCTCTTAACTGCTGAATGATATTGGTGCTCAAACGTACCCTCTTCTTTTCTTCTCTTCAATGAATCTGCCTGCTCTACAGGAACTCTTGACCTCAAGGATTTGAGTATCTCTTTCCTTGTCAATTCCTCGACCTCTGTTCCTGATGGCGCTTTAGCAACGTAATCCACTTCACAGGAGTTCAGCACCTCTCTCATTATTATGTCTCCTCCTCTGTCTCCATCAACGAACAGCGTTACCTCTTTCTTCTTGCAGAGATCTATAATTGTCTTAGGCACGTTTGCACCGCCTATCGCAATTACGTTGTTGATGTCGTTCTTAAGCAAGTTTATTACGTCTGCCCTTCCCTCTACAAGGATTATTGAATCTGCAGCATCCAGGTTCGGACCAGATGGAAGCTTTTCTGGACCATATGAAGATATTTCTGCAGTCTTGACTTCTGATCTAACCAGTTCTGAAAGCTCTTTTCTCTCAGGAATCTCAGTAGTGATCATTCTCTTAACAAGCTCCTTTGCCCTTTCTATCACTTTCTTTCTCTTTATGTTTCTTGTATCCTCCACTCTCTGGACTTGAATCACCGCCTCACAAGGTCCGACTCTGTCTACTGTCTCTAGAGCAGAAGCTATAATGCATGTTTCTATCAAATCCAAACTCGAAGGAATTTCAATTACTCCCACTGACTTGTTGCCTTTTGGCTGGAGATTTACTTCTATCCTTCCTATCCTTCCGTTCTTCTGCAGCTCTCTCAAATCAAGCTCTTCTCCAAGAAGACCTTCTGTCTGTCCGAATATAGCTCCAACCACATCTGGTTTTTCAACCAAACCAGTTATTTCTACATTAGCATGTATTACGTATTTTACTGTGTCTATGTATATCTTTCCCATAATCTCACCTTGTTTTATACTCAACAGAAAGCAAATGCTAAAAACATTTAATCGACCAGCAGCCTAAAAACAACTGCTAAACCACTAAACCTTTCTGTTTAATACTGCAACTTCTTGCTTATTGCCAAGCAGGTGCAGTAAATCCTCGCTCAAGCATATTTCATGCTTTTCGCAAGTTATTTGTGCAATAAAATCAGCATAAGCAGTTGAAAGCTCCTCAATTGTGTTCAATCCAAGAATCCAGCGTAGTGTCTTTCTTGTAGTGACATCGATTCTGATGTTGTTTGCAGAAAGCTCATCAGCGAACCTTTCAAGAAGCTGTTCGCCAGCCTCATCATAATCCGTCAATATCACTACGGTCTTGTCTGTACCGAAGAGAAGCTGCGCTAGTTCATAAGGCTTCTTGTTGGAGATCTGTATTGTTTCTCCATAATAGAAGTTTGAATCTTTAAGCGCATGAACATCACGTTTGCCCTCAACTAGAACAATTAATCTCTCGGTTTTAAGGTATTCGAGCACTCTTTGGAGGCTCTTAATCTTTTGTTTTATGATTATTGATTTCATGTTTCTGAATTCTTGAATATGCCAACAACTGAGATAGCAACTGGCATATACTGAAATATTACATATAGATTAAGTAGTACCTATTTTTAAAGCTTTCGTTTTAATGCCTGAAAATAGAAGAAAAGAAGTTAGAAAAACAACAGGAAATAATTGAGAAAAACAAATTGTGTGAAAAGTGAAAGAAAAAAACAGAAATAAACAGCAATCTGTATTAGTTGTTCATGTTCAGTTATTCAGTTTCGTACTGCTCAGATTCCTGCTCTCTGCACTCCTCACAGACCAGCTCTCCGTTCACGTACTGCAAGGTATCCGAATACATTCCGCATCTCTGGCAGATTCCTGAAGTGAACGTCTCTTCATTTATTCTTCTGTATTCCCTTGCTTCGTTGATTATATCAAGCATGCCTGGCACAGCGCGAGTGATGTCGGTGTCTGTAACTATTCCAACCAGCCTTCCCTTTTCGTCCACCACTACAAGCTTCTTTATCTTGTACTTCTTCATCGCCAGCACTGCTTCCTGAACATCGTCGCTTGGCTTTGCTACTCTCAAAGGCGAGGACATTATCTGCTTTAACTTGATTGTAGGCTTCTTTTTCAATGCAACCACTCTTCGTACTATATCTCTCTCGGTTACTATACCTACTGCCTTGCCTTTCTCAACCACTACTACAGAACCGATTTTGTTCTTTTCCATGGCCTTTGCTGCGTCCAGAGCAGACTTTGAAGATTCTAAAACCACCACTCCCTTCTGCATTACCTCTTGTAGAGGAACTGAGGGCCTTTCGCCTCTCAGAATTGTAAATAATCTCTTCACAGGAGACTTATTTTCTGCCATACTATCCCTCTTATCATCAAAAATGTAATTGACATCGTATTTAATCTTATTTAATATATTTAAACTGAATAATTTATAAAGCTCTCTTATCAAAAATAAACCATGTATAGATACGGGAAAGGAGCAAGAAACGAAAGGGAGCTCATACATCTTTTTGAAGAGAAGGGCTACAGCGTTGTAAGATCTGCAGGAAGCGGCGTAAATGCGGTAAGCCCAGACATCCTTGTCTTCAGAAGGGGAAAGCAGTATGCGATCGAATGCAAGGCATGGGATAGCGATAGAGTCGCAATCGACCATGAAAAATACAATGCTCTTTTAAGCTGGGAAGAGAACACAGGTATAACCACTCTACTTGCTTGGAAGATGCCGTATGAAGGATGGTATTTTGCATACCTCTCTGAGCTTGAAAAGAATGAAAAATCATATTCGATAACAAAAAAGAGAATGACTGAAATCAACAGAAGATTCGATGAGCTTGTTTGACACGATTAGAATGAATTGATGAAATTCAAACAATAAGAATTTAAATTCTGCCATATATATTATTATACAAAATTCCAAATATCTTAATTTCTATGCCGTGGTAGCTCAATTGGGAGAGCATTCGGCTGAAGACCGAAAGGTTGGTGGTTCAAATCCGCCCCACGGCATTCACAAATACTGAAAACATAATACGACAAAGCAGGCAACAGTAAACTGTTTTGATAAAAACAAAGGTTAAATAAATTTACATTCTAATTTTTAATATGCAGAAACAAATTGCAGAAAATAAGACTAAAACGTTTCAGAATACGTTCCAAAATACTGTCCTGCTCTTAACTTTAATTCTAATCAGCACAATAAACGCTAGGCCTACTTCTGCATTACTAAATGTAACCATAAACTGGGACGTGGTAGCTGACGGAGTGCTGAACAACGTTTCATTGGATGTAAACATACCAACTAACAGCCAGAACCAGCAGATAATCTCCATGAACTTCTCAGACCCTTACACCCTGGTGGCAGATACGGAATCGAAGATAAGGTTCGAATTCGAAAACGTACGTGCGAAAAGAATAACCGGAAACTTCATAATTAAAACAGACTACCTAGAAAGAAGCAATTCCACAGGCAATGAAAGAAATAGCAATGAGTACCTTGGAAATACTACTTATATAATAATAGATGACAAGATAGAAAAAATCGCTGAGAATTTTACGCAGGAAAAACCATATGATTTGTATGAGATGATGAACTGGGTATATAAGAACGTTAAATACAACGCATCTTTTACAGATGTAGAAATATCTGATATAATCCAGTCTACAAGAAATTCAAGTTGGGTGCTAGAAAACAAAGTAGGGGTCTGTGACGAGTTTACAAACTTGTTTGCAGCACTCTCAAGGGCAAAGAGATACCCGACCAGGACCATAATTGGATATGTATATGTTGACAAAAAATGGATTCCACACGCCTGGACAGAAGCTTATTATCCACAATATGGATGGATTGAGATAGATCCAACTCATAACCAGTTCATGAACCTTAATGCATTGCGAGTCAGGACAGGAACATCCAGCGACATAAGCAAATTGCAGGATAGCATAAGCGCAAGCTCAACAAGCGCAAAAACAGTCAATCTTGAAACCAGCACCAGCATACAAATAATCAATTATAGCGAAGAAAAACCAATTGAAGAGAATGTGTTTTTCTCTCCTCAGCCGCCTTTGGATATAAATCAACCAACAATAGTTCAGATTAAAAACAGAATAAATTCCCCTGTTTTTGTAAATGCAATATTCATCCCTCCAGTATCTGTAGAATGTGAAAACTGCAGCAGATACATGATAATCGGATCTAATAAGACAGAGGAAATCCATCTAAACCTTAAACTGCCGGCCATGCTTAAAAATGTAAAGTATATCTACCCCAATACCCTACTTACAGAATATGGAACCAAGGAAGCACAATTCGAGAGAGAATATGTTGAACAGACTATTGAAGAAAAATATCGGAACCTTCAGGACCTCCCTGACAACTTTAAATTATTCATAGGATTATTTATTGTAGCTGCGGTCGCACTCGTTGCAATTGCCATACTAATTGGATTATGATCTGATTTTAAAAAAGAACATACAAAAACAGGAAACAAAGAAAATATTTTAAATTGTATTAAACAATATATAGTTAATAGTCGCTTTATAGCATTAATAACTGTCATTAAAACGATTATACGTGCGGCAGTAGTCTAGCCTGGTTAGGACGCGGCCTTGCCAAGGCTGCAACTCGGGTTCAAATCCCGACTGCCGCATTTCGACTTCTAATTCTAAATATTCTTTCTTCTTTTCCTATTCTGTTTTTTCAGTCTTTTTTTACTCCTGTTTTCCATCTGTTTTTCCAATCTGCTGAATAATTGTTTAATGTTTTTAAACTTTCTATGGAAATATTAATTGCTGATGACTGAAAAAATTGATTGGTGAGCAGATGAAAAAAGTATTAATGGTTGTAGCGCCTGTGGACTTTAGAGACGAGGAATGCATGGAACCTAAAAAAGTATTCGAGGAAAAAGGATTTCAAGTCACTATCGCATCTGACCTAAATCCAGACGATGAGGCGACAGGAATGCTCGGCGGAAAGATAACAGTTGAGATGAACATCAAGGATGTCAAGACAGATGAATATGATGCTGTTGTTTTTGTAGGCGGCAGTGGAACCGCTGTTTACTTTGACAATAAGACTGTAACTAAAATTGCAAAAGATGCTTATGAAAAAGGAAAGATAGTAGGTGCGATATGCATCGCTCCATCTATACTTGCAAATGCAGGAGTGCTGAAAGGAAAAAATGCAACATCTTATCCTTCAGAGAAGCAGAACCTGACAAAGAAGGGCGCAATGTATATTGAAGAGCCTGTAGTGGTCGACCGAAATGTGGTTACTGCAAACGGCCCAAAATCTGCAACTAGTTTTGGAAAAGAGATAGCTAAATTGATTGAAAAGAAACAAGAGTGAAAGAATGAGATTCGAACCTGAAATAGAAGAAAAGTACACCAAGCTGATCGAAAAACTAAAAGATAAAGATATTGACGAGAATGCAATAAGAAAAGCATTTGAATTCGCAGCCACAGCACATAAGAACCAATACAGATTGTCTGGAGAACCTTACATAATGCACTGTCTTGAAGTTGCAGAGATAGTGTCTGATTATATCTATGACACTCAATCAATCCAGGCAGCGATTCTTCATGATGTATGCAGAGACGTAGGAATTCCAATATCCAGCATAGAAAACCAATTTGGAAAGAAAACTGCAGAGATAGTAGATGGACTAACTAAAATAGGAAAGATCCCTTTTCTTAAGCTTGAACAGGCAGAAGCTGAAAACATCAGGAAGATGCTCCTTATTCTCAGCAAGGATGTAAGAATAATACTGATAAAACTTGCAGATAGACTCCACAACATGAGAACAATAAAATACCTGCCAGAACACAAGCAGAAAAGAATGGCAGAAGAAACAATCCAGATATATGTTCCAATAGCACACAAGCTGAATGTTACTATGATAAAGAATGAACTGGAGGATTTGTATCTTTCAGTTGTTGAACCTGAAGCATACAATGCAATACGAAAAGCATTGGAAGAAAAAAAGAAGGAAAAGTACAGGGAGATAGAAGAAATAAGAACAGAAATAGAAAGCCTGATAAAATCGAAAGGAATAGACGTTGTTGTCAAGAGCAGGGAGAAGCACATCTATTCGATATACAAGAAAATGAAGAAAAAAGAATTGACGTTCGAGCAGCTAATGGATCTTTTCGCAGTAAGAATAATCACAAAAAGAGTGAACGACTGCTACAGAATATTGGACATAATAAGTGAAAACTACAATATAATTCCTGGAACCTTGGATGACTACATCGCAGCTCCGAAATCCAACATGTACCAATCGATACATGTAAACTTCCGTATGAAACATGGGCAGAATATAGAGGCGCAGATACGAACAGAAGAGATGGACAAAATCGCAGAAAGTGGAATTGCTGCGCACTGGAAATATAAAGGGCATGAGGAAGAGGAATACGACAAGAAAATTGAATGGATGAAGAACCTTCTGAACTGGCAGAAGCAGATCAAAGAGGAAAAGGAGTATATCGAAGGAATTAAGATTGAACTTTTCGAACGTGGAATAGTGGTATTCACACCGAAAGGAGACATGATAGAGCTACCCAACGGCGCAACTGCCCTGGATTTTGCTTTTGCACTTCATACTTCGATAGGATTGAATGCAGACAAGATAAAGGTGAATGGAAAACTTGTTTCTTTTGACCACCAGCTCAATGATGGAGACATGGTTGAAGTAATAACCTCCCCGATACAAAGAGTCAATATAAACTGGCTGAAGATAGTGAAGACGTCTAAGGCAAAGGCTAAGATAAGGGCTGCATTGAACATAATCGGACCCAAGAAACCAGGGAGCAGAGACAAGGAAACTGTGGAACAGGCAAAGGGAGAGAAGGCAAAACTGCAGGATGGGGTTCTGATTGCTGATATTAACTCTCCAAACATAAGAATAGCAAAATGCTGCAATCCAACGATTAATGACGAGATTATCACTTACCCACCAAAAGATGGAAATTATACCTTGCACAAAAAGGAATGCGCCACGTTCAAAAAGACTCCTGAATACAAGAAAAAGATAGAGGCAAGATGGAAAGAAACTGGCGGAATATATTTGCAGAAGATAAACATAATCTGCGACGACAGGCCTAAACTGCTGTCAGATATAATAAAGGTTGTGATGACAAAGGGATTAAAGATCCAAAAGATAAACATTGCAGATACCAAGGATGATAAGGTGATGATAAA
>Ga0315298_1010062_pt1 | contig 11485 bp, 9 predicted proteins | sample WHS_1_MG_FD_203077 | JGI IMG/M metagenome (GOLD analysis project Ga0315298, IMG submission 203077) | Extremophilic microbial mat communities from Washburn Hot Springs, YNP, Wyoming, USA - WHS_1_MG | ecosystem: Environmental > Aquatic > Thermal springs > Hot (42-90C) | place: USA: Wyoming... | reverse complement strand
TCTTCTCAAATAAAACTTACCTCTCTTCATATCTTCTAAGCTAACTTTTTATTTTTAAAAAATCAACTATCTTTCTTCCTCTTATCTTTATCTATAAATTCCAATATCTTTTTGAAATTATTCAGGTCCCATATTTTAGGTCTATTTCCCCTTGCCCGGCAGTAGCGACCTCATGATGATGAACCTCCACCCGGACGCCACAAGCAAGGAGATTCTTCACCATCTCCGACCTTAACTCCTGATACCGGTCAACTGGAGGGGTGGGGAAATATCCACCCTTGAAACGAGGGCGGTGTCCGAGATTTGGTTTGGTATTAGCGGAGGAGTTCCATATCCCCTCCTCGGAATCAACGGAATAAAAGCGCCTATTAGCTTCGTTCTCGTAGCGCACATCGTTGAAGACGAAGAACTCCACTTCTGGTCCCCAGTAGGAGAGCTCGGCTATCCCGGTCTCTCTGAGGAACGCTTCTGCCTTCTTTGCTATTGCTCTTGGGTCTCTGCTGTAGGGTTGGCGCGTTATGGGGTCCACCACATCGCAGATGAACACCAATGTTGTAGGAGATAAGAGAGGGTCAATAAACATCGTCTCCTCATCGGGTATAAGGAGCATATCGCTCTCATGTATCTCCTGGAAGCCCACGATTGAGGAACCATCAAACCCGATTCCCTCTTGGAAGAGGTCCTCTGATAGTTCCTCTACTGGGAGGGAGAAATGTTGCCAGCCTCCCAAAAGGTCGGTGAACCTGAGGTCCACCACTTGGACGCCTTTTTCAAGCGCCCTTTCAAGTTTTTCTCTACTCTTTAACATAAAGAGCACCTCCTTTTTTATTTTCTAAACGAAAAGGCGTTTTCGCCCTATAGGGCGAAAACGCCTTTGTTTTCATTTGAGCGCGCCTTTGCGCTCTTTTTAAAAAATTTTTAGTTCCTTAATGTGTGTACAACGAACCGTAAGGACGATGGGACCGAGGAGCTATCTTGAAGAATTCATCAAGCGAGATATCCTTTCCCCTGCCGAACAAACGGGTATATTCATCAAGATATTGCTTTAGCTCCTCTTTGTCATCATCAGTTACAAAACTAATCGCGACCTCTTTGCCAAGCAAATGCTTTTCCACATTTCCCCTCACATATATTCTCCCACCATGCATACCCGTCCCACAATATTTTCCAACCGGAACATCTCCGTCTAATGCGAGGACTATTATCAACCCTCCCGCCATATACTCTCCAAGGAAATCCCTCGCCGACCCGCCAACTACGATCACTGGATAAGAATCCTCATAAGCCTTCATATGGATTCCCACTCTATACCCTACCTCATCTCTAATGAATATCTTGCCTCCCCTCATCCCATAGCCGATTATATCCCCTGCCCTTCCGTGAATTATTATCTTCCCATCACTCATCGTGTTCCCAACCCCATCTTGACCATTCCCCCTCACTTCTATGAACGGTCCCTGCATAAACGCACCAAGGTCATTTCCTGGTGTTCCCTCTATAATCATCTTCACTTGCTCCTTTATACCCGCAGCTATGTAACGCTGTCCTGTGACCCCGACTATCTTAAACTCTCTCTCCCCCTTGGCGATTTCTTCTCTGATTATCTCGTTTAATTTTCTATAATGTAGCCCGTTCGCCTCTATCACTTTCATAGCTCTACCGCCTCCAACTTCATCTTCCGATAGTTCTTCGGCAAGTATATCAACCCGAAATCATCGTCCAATAATCTTTCTTTGAAACCGGAGACATCCATTCCTTCCTTGATCAATCCGCAATATATCCCTACTCTATCTATATTGCCCACGAATACCGCTCCGATTATTCTTCCATCCTTTATCACTATTTTCTTGTATTCCCCTTCTTTTTCCTTTATAAGAACCTCATAATCCTGATTCTCTGGTTCCGTTATGCCCATAGAAATGGTTGGAATACCGCAGATCTCAATGGAGTTCATAGGGAAGCTGCCACGGAATTCATTTTCTCCGCCCAGCATATTCTCTCCCGCTACTTTACCTCCATCGGAGGCATTTGGCCAGATTGCTATCACTTGCTTTCTGCCCATAAGGATGTTATCCAGTTCAACGACATCTCCCGCGGCATAGATGTTGGGAATGTTAGTTTCCATTCTCTCATTCACCAAAACTCCCCTATTAACCTTGAGCTCGCTCTCGGATAGGAAATCAACCGCAGGTGAAACGCCGATAGCGAAAAGCACGATATCCGTAGGTATAACTTCTCCGCTCCTCAAAACAACTTCCTCAACTTTTTCCCTTCCCCTCAATTCCTGCGCCGTATTGCCCGTTATCACCCTAACTCCTTCTCTTTCTAAAGCGGATTGCAGAATTGACGATGCTTTTTTGTCCAGAGTCAAACCCAATATCCTATCCGCAAGCTCCACTATTGTTATCTTAATGCCCAATTCCATTAGCGCCTCAGTTGCCTTTAGTCCAATCAAGCCTCCGCCGATAACCACCGCCTTCTCTGCCTTCTTTTCCTCTAAGTATTTTCTTATTTCCTTTACATCATCAAGCTTCGTGAAAGTGAAAATCCCTTCTAAATCCCTTCCTTCTACTGGTGGAATTATCGGTCTACCGCCCGTTGCTATCAGCAATTTGTCATAGGAAAAGCGATTGTCCTTAGAGGTATAGACCATTCCTTCCTTTGTGTTCAGCCCATCGGCGCGTTCTCCCAAATAAGCAGTAACATCGTATCTCTCGTAGAAATCTTGCCCTTTAAAGTAAATCCTCTCCTCTTCTATCTTCCCAGCGAGGAGATAGGAGATAAGAGGACGAGAATAGGGAGGATATGGCTCCTCGCTAAGGAGCAATATCTCGGATGTTAAATCCCTTTTTCTTATCGTTTCAATTGCTGAAAGCGCAGCCGGTCCACTGCCGATAATCAAATATCTTTTCATCTTTCTCACCTGTATTCTAAAGCTTCATTTGGGCAGTTAGCGACGCAGACGGGGACTTCCTCCCCATAGCAAAGGTCGCACTTAGAGGCTATCTTGTTGTTGTTATCCCTCTTTATCACTCCAAACGGGCAGACCATTATGCACATCCAACAGCCAACGCATTTGTCCCTATCGTGGAGCACTGCTCCGGTTTTCTCATCCCTATACAGGGCTCCGGTTATGCAGACAGATAAGCAAGGGGCATCTTCACAATGCCTGCATTGTAGGGCGAAGGAAAGATATCCGCTTTCCTCCACGATTACCCGTGGAAGCGGACGAGGGAACTCCTCCTTGAACGCCTTTATCAGTTTCTTGGAACGAGAATGCTGGGCAATGCAATAAATCTCGCAGAGACGACAACCTATGCAGTATTCCTCGTGAATGTATATTCTCTTCATTTTCACCATCCTTCTCCTGCTGGCTTTATTCCCAAAATCCTCAATTCCCACTCCTCCAAACCAACCCCTCGTAGATGTACCCTATTACCTCTAAGGCTCTCTATCGCATTAATGCCCATACCTCCAAGCATTTCCTTTATCTCCGCTGACCAAGCGTGCAATAGATTGACGAGACGCTTGCTCGCTATCTTTGGATTCAATCTCTTAGATAGATAGGGGTCCTGTGTGGCAATTCCCCAGTTGCATTTGCCAGTATAGCATTTCTGACAAAGGTGGCAACCCATCGCGACGAGCGCAGCCGTTGCGATGTAAACCGCATCAGCTCCCAGCGCTATTGCTTTAATAACATCCGAGCTCTTCCTAAATCCTCCCGCTGCTATGAGGGAAATTTCCTCTCTAATTCTCTCTTCCCTCAATCTGCTATCAACAACAGCGATAGCCAGCTCAATGGGAATCCCCACATTATCCCTTATCACTTGAGGGGCTGCTCCTGTGCCACCTCTCAGCCCATCTATCACGATGAAATCAGCGCCCGCCCTCGCTATCCCCGAGGCTATCGCAGCAACATTATGAACCGCCGCAATCTTAACTCCCACAGGCTTCGTGTAAGCTGTTGCTTCCTTGAGAGCAAAGATAAGCTGGCGAAGATCCTCAATGGAGTAGATGTCGTGGTGAGGGGCGGGAGAGAGGGCATCCGTTCCGACGGGAATCATTCTCGTTCTTGATATCTCCTCCGTGACTTTCTCTCCGGGAAGATGTCCGCCTATCCCTGGCTTTGCACCCTGACCGATTTTTATCTCTATCGCCGCCCCAGCGTTCAGATAATCGGGATGGACGCCAAAGCGTCCAGAGGCTACTTGAACAATCGTGTTCGCCCCGTACTTGTATAAGTCCCTATGAAGACCGCCTTCCCCAGTGTTATAGTAAGTGCCAACCTCCGCGGCAGCCATTGCAAGGGAAAGGCAGGCATTGTAGCTTATGGAACCATAGGACATCGCGGAAAACATTATCGGCGTCTCCAAAACAAGCTGGGGAGCGAGTTTGGTCTTAAGCTTTACCTGTCCACCTTCCACTGCCACATCCACTTTCTTCGGCTTTCTTCCTATAAATGTGCGGAGCTCCATAGGTTCCCTCAGGGGGTCTATGGAAGGGTTTGTTACCTGGGAAGCATTGAGTAGGATCCTGTCCCAGTAGATGGGATAATCTTTATCGCAGCCCATTCCCGTGAGGATAATTGCTCCGGTTTCCGCCTGCCGATAGATATCGTTTAAAATGGAGGGCTTCCAATTGGCGTTATCCTTTATATCATAGGGATATTTAACGATGTTCAGGGCATTCGTGGGGCAGAGCGTCTCACAGCGGTGGCAGCCCACACATTTGGAATCATCGCTTATGACCTCATCTTCCTCAGGGTCATAGATGTGGGCATCAAAGGCGCATTGCCTCACGCAGACCTGACAGGCTATGCACTTATCCTTATCTCTTATAATCTTGAACTCCGGGAAGATATTGCTCAGTGGCATATCCTTTCTCTCCTATCTTGCCTATGACGGGTTCACCCGCCTTGGGCATCCAAACTCTTTTCAAGGAAGGGCATATCTCGCGAATCGCCCCTTCTTCACTTGAAATATAAAGCATATAATCGTCTTCTGCCGCAACCAATGGGCGAAGCTTTATCCTGTCGGTTAGCCCTATCATTCCATCGGGATAGCCGATTATAATCGCAAAGGGACCGTTGACCAACGCTTCGGAGTAAATCACCCGCAAGGTCTTATAGAGTTCCTTTTCCTCGGGAGGAAGAACCTCTATCTCCTCCCAAAGGGGAGCACACATAACCTTAGCCATAAGCTCAAAGGAAAGTCCATGGCGCCTGACGAGGAGGTCAACGAGATAAGCGATAACCTCCGTATCGGTAAAGAGCGTACAGTCGTAGCCATTAGCGGAGAGGAACCTTCTGTTGATGCCGTAAGAAGAGATTTCCCCGTTATGAACGACCGACCAATCCAAAATGCCAAAGGGATGAGCGCCTCCCCACCAAGCTACGGAATTAGTAGGGAATCTTCCGTGTGCTATCCAAGTATAACCTTCGTATTCATCTAAGCGATAAAATTCACCTATGTCTTCCGGATAACCAACTCCCTTGAAGATTCCCATATTCTTTCCGCTTGAGGCAACGAAGGCGCCGGGTATCTTGCGATTTATATGCATAACGAGCTCAACGATGAAATCTTCCTCTCCCTTATCTCTCAACATTTCCTTCTTTGGGAGGAGGAAATAGCGCCAAAGGATAGGAGCTTCCCTAATTTTTTCCGTATAGCCGTGGGGAATGGGCTCTCCTTTTTCAACATCACAATAAGTGGAGAGTAGCCTTTCCGTTTCCTCCCTTGCCATTTCGTCCTCATAGATGAGGTGAAAGGCATATAGGGAAGCATATTCGGGATAGATACCGTAGGCGGCGAAACCGCCTCCCAGTCCATTTGAGCGCTCCCTCATATTGCGCATAGCCTTGATGATGGCGGAGCCATTGAATCGGCGTCCGCTGTAGCTCATCATCCCGAATATGCCACAGGACGACGATACTCTAAAATCCTTATCCGCTAACAGTTTCTCCATATCTCTCATAGCTCCTCACATTATAAACGAAAATTTAGCTTATTAAAACAAAAAAGGCGTTTCTCCCCTCTCGGGAGAAACGCCTTTGTTTCTTACACGCTTCCTTGCGTGTTAACTTTTATATTATAACCAACTTTCCAAACTCGGCAAATAAAAAAATTTTCATCTCAATGTTATGCTGGCTTGTAAGCCAACATTGTATGCCTGTCTTGGATTAGGATGTGAAAGAGAGACGATAAGGGAAAAACCTGTCCTTACATAACCAGCACTAACGGTTCCCGAAGGAGCTTGAACATCGTAAAGGAAAACGCTTTTCCTGCTCATTTTCCGAACCGCAAAGAAATGCCAAATGGGCTCAGCCACTCTATCGCTGAACAAAGCGCCCAAAATCCATTTCCTTCCTTTTTCTTTGCTTAAGCCAAAGAGTATTTGGCGGTCAACTCTCCGCTTAAGGGATATATATTCCTCTTTTCCGGTTAAATAGGGAAGGCCGTGGATGAATCCTTCGGGGTCTTGAGAAAAAGCACTTGTGTCTATTTGCGCTTCCAGCTTGCGAAGTTTATCCCATCTTATCTCGCCTAAAAGTCCTTCAACGGCTAAAATGCTTTTCCAGCCATAATCGCTATTTAATGAAGCGAGAAAATCCAGGCAAAATCCCTTTCCTTCAGGGGCAAAGAAGTTTATTCCTCTTGAAGAAACGAGCTCCAAATCTCCCAGAAGACGGTCTTGGATAAAAGTTCCCCTGATTTGCCATTCCCTATAGCGATGAACCCGAAGGGAGCGAAAATTGAAAAATAGTTCTCCGCTGTATTTACTTCCTTTAAAAAGTATTTGATACTCCAAGCCAAGCCAATGAGCATATGTTCTGCGTTCCATCGCTGATGGTTGGAAAAATGAGGAAGGATTTAGGGAATTTGATTTCGCATCCATCCAGAGCTGGGCTGCGTCGTAATTTCCCGTTATAGAGGTTATGTTTCCCTCACAATATTCAATTTGAAAGCGAGGAAGTCGGAGTGAGTATTTTTTCTGGGAGAAATTATTGTAAAAGGGATGGGAAGTTGGAACGGATTGAGGTTGGTAGACATCTTCATCAGCTTGAGAGAGAGGGATGACATTGTTATCAATGGCAAGGCTCTGAGTGTAATGGAAGGCTGAGGGGGTGGAGAAGGAAGCTAGATTGAGGATGTAGTCTGTGTCCAAGAGGCGGTAAGGAAGGAGGATATTTTGTAAGCAGAGAGATTTTCCGATGAGGGAAAGAAGGAAGATGAATAGTTTAAGGGAGGATTTAGGTGTCATAAATTTTTAAAATTTTAGGGAAAAGGATAGATATGGGCGGGGCGGGTTATCCCGCCCCGCCCACTAACCTAACCAACAAAAGTCTTAACGCCCACGAACTCCAACAAGCCCCTTAGCCTTTGAAGCAGGTGGAACAGGTCCTCCAGCCTCAAGGACGAAATCAACGACCAAGTGCTCGTTCCCATGGAGCGTTACCTCTTGTGAAGCATCTTGATAACCCTCAGCTGAAACACCCACTATATATGTTCCAGCTGGCACATTGGGGAAGCCGTATTCACCTTCCCAATTAGTGTAATTGACATATACAATCTCGTTGTTTTGTATGAGCCCAACCCAAGCCCAGGGAATTGGGATGCCTGCTATGTCCTTAACTGTGCCAAAAATACCCGGGGTGGGTTGTAAAGCTATATCGCCTACATCTGCTGTTCCGTGAGCAGGGACAACCACTTCTATTTGCCCCTCTTCGTAGCCCTCTGCCCATATCCATAAGGTTTGATGTCCTGCTATAGCCCTTATTTCGAACCGTCCTTCACTGTCAGTTATAGTCCCATCTATTCCCGATTCGACCCAAGCACCTTCAATAGGTTGATTAGTCGTAGCGTCAACAACTCTTCCTTTCACCGTTCCTGTAACTTCTACAGGCGAGAAACTGAAACTCGCTGGCTGAAGCGATTCTATCGTTCCATCAACATAACGGACTAACAGCAGTTTGAGGTCGGGGTCCTTTTGGATATCCGCAACCTTGCTTCCATCGGAGCCATATATAACGCCCCCATTGCTAGACTTGCTGAACTGGAGCTTTATGTTGTTCTCGTTCTTCAAATCAACAGACCAATCTGTAACTTCTAACCTACCGTTCACTACCTCCCAAGTGCCGTTCATTGAACCTCTCAGATAGTGGTTACCACGAGTGATATCAATAGCCACGGTGAATGCGCCTGGGTTATCAGCCTTCAAAGTGAAGGAAGTCGTGAATACCGGTCTGTTTATAACAGCCATTTTGCCTGTAACGGAAGCGGTTCCGAGCGGGGTATTTTGCAGGCGTTTCCTTTCTGGATTCTGCCAATCAAAGGATATAGAGCCCTCAAAGGTGGAATTGTTAGACACATATTTGCCCGTGAAGTTCCCCTTCTTAATTAGAGGACCTTTATCCTGCGTTGCCTGGGAAACATCAGCTTCAACAGAGAGGTTTCCTGTAATCTCAATCGGCTCCTCAACATTTTGCGTCTTGAACTTCAGATTTGTGAGGGTAGCGGAAGTGAGCCAATGACCCCAATATTTCTCATCCTGGGATGGGGGCTGGAAGTTAGCCACAGCGTTATCAATGGAAAGGGATATCTTCCTTGAAGTTATGCTTCCACTAAAGGAGAGCTGGGTGTAGGATGTTTGCCCGTAGGGAGTTCCCGTGAGCGTTCCCTGAACGGTGATGCGATCGGGAAGATATTTGTCTTTGAAGCTTCCATTAACTGTCGCTTTAGTGAGATGCTTCTGGCTATCCGTCTCCAAAACCAAGCTCCCGTGATAGTCAAGTTGGCTTTCGCTTGAGGATGTAACATTAAATTCCCAAGGAGCAACCTCGTAGTTGTTGTCACTTGAGCCAGTGCGTTTAAAGGTCAATTGCATACCACTGACGAGGGCATCGCTTTCTGGGAAGTTTACGACCCATGTATTTTCAGAAGGGGCATCGCCAATCTTCTTCAGAACGACAATCCACTCTTTTCCGTTCCACCACTGTTCTATCTGTGCTTGATAAGTTGCTGGTGGTATTTGCATCAGACTATATGGACCTCCCCCTGTATCAAGGTATACCTTGCTCAGAACGGTGTTCAGGAAGTCAAGTCGCTGAAGAGTGAGGGCATAGGTGGGGATGATATCCAGCGTGAAAACCGAAAGCTGGCTTGCGATTTCCTGTCCTATCCCTGAACTCATTGCCACGCCGGCGTCCCTCACATCCTGAATCATAGCCCTTGCGAGGTCGATCTGTCCTTTTAATTCGTTAGTGAGATCGAGTCCAACCGCGGCATCTTTTACCAAATTGGGTTCTATAACCACCGATGTATAACCAACAGCGAGAACTTTGCCATTTTGGTCTAAAGCTTTAGCGGTTATTCCCTTTTGTCCGATGGGTAAAAGGTTAATTTTCAATGTATCTTGCGGCCTTATAATCTTCCCAGTCCATGCAGTTGTGAGTCCCTCACCCGTAATTTCTATATCTATCTCCGTAGCTGAGGTAGGAATTATCCTGGACTTGGTGGGAATTTGCGGCCATTGGACCCGAAGGACAAGCGTTCCCGTCTGTGGGGCGCTGGGTGCCCCAGGAGAAGTGGGGCTGCTCTTGCTCGAGAAGATACCACATCCTGTGGAAAAAAGCAAGGCAAGCCCCAATGCCAACAACCCATACTTCGCTATTCTTAACATACTTAAATTCACCTCCTTTAATTTTTTAAATTTCCCATTACTTCTCAAGTTATGGAAAGATTCGTTCATATAGCTCACCTCTTTTTATTCCTTATAATGATATTGACACCTCCATAGCCACGAACCTTTACATCAACAGAATTGGAGATGTTGAAGTTTCTTACTGTTGCTTTTACAGTTATTGTTATTCCGCTGATATCCCCAGCTGTTAATGTAATTTTAGCTATGCCATTTTGGTCTGTTATAGCGGATGAAGGTGATATGGAAGCACCGCTATCGCTTGTGGTGAAGTCAACAGTCAATCCTTGAAGCGGGTGTTGCGTTTTATCCACGACCTTGGCTGTTATAGTGGAGGTTTGTCCTGGGTCAATCTCTTGGGGGTCAGCTGTGAGCACTATGCTGCTCGGTTGAGGTCGCACCTTGATATCCACCGATTTAGAGATGGTGGTGCCCCTTACCGTTGCCTTTACAGTTATTGTTATTCCGCTGATATCCCCAGCTGTTAATGTAGTTTTAACTATGCCATTTTGGTCTGTTGTAGCAGATGAAAGGGATAGAGTGGCACCGCTATCGCTTACCTTGAAGTCAACGACTGCTCCCGAAACGGGATTGCCGTTTTCATCCACGACCTTAGCTGTTATAGTGGAGGTTTGTCCTGGGTCAATCTCTTGGGGTTCAGGTGTGAGCTGTATGCTGCTTGGCTGACCTTGAGGTTTCGTAACTGTAATTTTGATTTTGCAAGAAACTCCCTCGGTTAGATAAACCCCCAAAGTGCCATCGCCTGCGGTATCTGCAGCTTTAAATTTGCAATAATCGAGTTTTGACTCGCTGCTGATGCTTCCTATGTTTCCTGTAGAGACCCAAGTGAGGTTTTTGAATTTGTTTGTAATGTCTTGGTTACTTTTGTCAATGACTTTTGCCTTGAAAGTGTATTCTTGACCAGCTTGAAGTGGGAAGGGGTCTTTTATCTCGTTTCCATTTTCATCTAAAATGAGAACCGCACCAACGGATAACTCATTGGGGACGAGATAAATGTTCAAAGTTATGCTGCTTGTGGCTACGATATCAATGACTATTTTTTGATATTTGCCTTGAGTGTCTAAATCGACTACAAGATTGTAATGACCTGCGGGAACATTTTTAAATTCAAATTTTCCGCCATCATGTGTTGTCGCTGGAGGAATTTCGGATGTTTGTCGAGCTTTGGTAAGAGTAGTAAGCGTAACATTGGCTCCATCGAGTGGGTCTCCCGTTGTTGCATCCTGCACTGTCCCGTCTATTGTAATAACCGCTGGACCCGGACCAGGACCTGGACCGCCACCTCCTCCACAGCCACCAAGCAACCATAAGGTAGTGGCAATCGCAATCGCCACTAACAGACCATACCTTACCTTCTCCTTTGCTAACTTCTGTTTCATTTGTTCACCTCCATCTTCTTTTTTTGACCCCACTATTAACATTCTTCAGAAAGGCACAGGGGCCGCTTGCCTTTCCTTCTCGTCTCGCATTCCTATAATCATCACCTCCTTTTATCAAGATAACAACTCAATTTTACAACAAGGTCTGCATCCTTGTCAATGCGTTTTTTTACTTTAATCTCTATCCTTTAAGGCAATCAAAAAAGTTTTTTTCTATGATAATTTCTTAATTTTACAGCAAAGTTTGAATTCCTGTCAATACTTTGTATAATTCCATAACATTTGAGACTCCATAGGGGATTTCCCATATTGCTTGACTATAAACTCTAATGGAGAATCTCTATTAAGACCGGTATGCGGTCTTGAGGCATTATACCATAGGAGGAATA
>Ga0315298_1010060_pt1 | contig 11486 bp, 12 predicted proteins | sample WHS_1_MG_FD_203077 | JGI IMG/M metagenome (GOLD analysis project Ga0315298, IMG submission 203077) | Extremophilic microbial mat communities from Washburn Hot Springs, YNP, Wyoming, USA - WHS_1_MG | ecosystem: Environmental > Aquatic > Thermal springs > Hot (42-90C) | place: USA: Wyoming... | reverse complement strand
TTCTAATTGCGTTTGGGGCGAGTTTCATCGATTCTTTCAAAAACTCAACTCCGTTCATCACGGGCATATTCATATCAGTCAAAATCACACCGGGGTTGAAACCATTCTTTATTATTTCCAAAGCCTCGGGACCACTTTTGGCAGTTGCAATGTTGAAATGCTTCGATAATTGAACTGAAAGAAGGCGAAGGAAATTGATGTCATCGTCAACAATTAAAAGATTGCCCTTTTTGTTATTCTTTTGCTCTTCCGCCACTTCTGTGCTTTTTTATTAAATCGCAATTTAATAAATAAATTTAATGTATGAAGATTTTAAAAATGTTTTTCAAGCAAAAATTTTAAGTCATAGAAGTATTAGCCGGGGAATTAGCAGGTGAACAAATGATTACAAGCCCTTGTTGATTTTATCAGACATCGGATGTTTCGCTAACATCCGATGTCAAACCGTGATGAATCCCGTTTGGGAAACGAAATCGGATTTGCATCTTGTAGGGGCGAAAATTATTCGCCCCTACAAAAAAAACAATTCCCAACCATACACACATCATCATCACCATTGTAGGGGCAGACCTATGAGCCTCCCCCCGATAAAATTTTATCGATGTAGACCACAATGTAGGGGCGACCGGCCGGTCGCCCCTACGAGTATTTTCAGACATCGGATGTTTCGCAAACATCCGATGTCTTTTGGGATGAATCCCGTTGATGAAACGAAATCGGTTTTGCGATGTTTTGCGATAATATTATCTTGTATGGACGAAAATTATTCGCCCCTACAAAAAAAAACAAATCCCAACCATACACACATCATCATCACCATTTTTGGGGCAGACCTATGTATCAATCCCGAAAATGCTTTGGTGAATTAAATTGAGATATAAACAAATTTTTTGATGTTGACTAGAATTTTGTAATTTTCTTTTTTTAAATAAATAGAATTTAGAACTTTGTTAACTTAATTTTTTAAACAGCTTAAAAGGTAAAGACGAATTTGAGAGGAAAGTTTTTGGCAGCGAAAAAGGCAATCAAAAATTACGATTTTATTTTTTTGCACATTAAAGCAACCGACAATTTGCCATAGGATGGGAAATTTTTAGAAAAGAAAGAATTCATAGAAAAAATTGACCAGAATTTAAAGCCAATTTTGAATTTAAAAGACGTTTTGATTGTGGTTACTGGCGACCATTCTACTTGCTCTTTAAAAAAGAGTCATTGTAACCTTCCGAACCCAATTTTGATTTTTGGAGCAAAGAAAGATGGTTGTAAAAAATTCTCAGGAAGAGAGTGTAAAAAAAGGAAAACTAAGAACTTTAAAACAAATCGACCTAATGAAAAAGATTTTCACATTGACAAAGGGTTTTCAAAAAATAAAATTGAATAGTTATGGAAAACAAAATTGAAAAAGTTCAAAAAAGGAATGGTTCAATAGTCCCTTTTGACCAAAGCAGAATTGAGGAAGCAATTTTCAAAGCTCTTACTGCCTCTGGAGAAGGGGATAGGAAAAGGGCAAAAAGGCCTTCAAACAAAGTCGTTCAGATTTTAAACAGAAGGTTCAAAAAAGAGGGAATTCCTCATGTTGAACAGATTCAAGATATTGTTGAAGAAGTTTTGATTTTGGAGGGTTTAGTAAAAACAGCAAAAGCCTACATTCTTTATAGAGAACAGAGAAGGAGAATAAGAGAGGCAATCAAGGTTTCTGAAGAAGCAGTAGATAGGTTGGATCAATTTTTAGAAAAATTGGACTGGGAAGTTCAGGAAAATGCCAACATGGCTTTTTCTTTGCAGGGATTGAACCATTATGGAGTTTCTTACATCATCAAAAAGTACTGGTTAAACAAGATTTATCCAAAGGAGATAAGGGAAGCTTATGAATCTGGAGATTTTCACATTCATAATCTAAACACCCTCGGTCCTTATTGCGTTGGTTGGGATCTTTACGATCTTTTGATTAAAGGCTTTGGTGGAGTTCAAGGAAAGGTTGAATCGAAACCAGCAAATCACTTTAGAGTGGCTTTAGGGCAAGTGGTCAATTTTATGTATACACTTCAGGGTGAGGCAGCCGGTGCGATCTCTTTTTCAAACTTCGATACTCTTTTAGCCCCATTTATCAGATACGACAATTTGAACTACCAACAAGTAAAACAAGCTCTTCAAGAATTCCTATTCAATATGGCGGTACCCACAAGGGTGGGGTTCCAATGTCCCTTCACTAACATCACTTTGGATCTAAAGCCCTCTCCAGTTCTCGCAGAAATGTCAGTAATTATTGGTGGAAAACCACAAGATAAGACTTATTCTGAATTTGAAGAAGAAATGAAAATTTTTGACAAAGCACTCTACGAAGTTTATATGGAAGGGGATGCAAAAGGAAGACCATTTCACTTCCCAATTCCAACAATAAACATCACAAAAGATTTTCCTTGGGAAGATCCCGCTTTCGATGAAATTTTTGAGGCCTCAGCAAAATACGGCATAAATTATTTTGCAAATTACATAAATTCTGAAATGAAACCTGAGGATACGCGCAGCATGTGTTGCCGTCTTAGACTCGACTTGAGGGAACTTCACAATCGAGGTGGGGGAGGATTGTTTGGTAGCGGGGCCTTAACTGGTTCAATCGGGGTTGTTACCATCAATCTTCCGAGAATCGGTTATTTGTCAAAGACGAAAAAAGAATTTTTTGAAAGGTTAGCAAGAATGATGGATTTGGCAAAAGAGAGTTTGGAAATCAAAAGAAAAGTAATAGAAAATCTCATTGAAAAAGGACTCTATCCATATTCAAGATTTTATTTACAAGGAGTGAAACAAGGAAAAGGGAAGTATTGGGCAAATCACTTTTCAACCATTGGCCTTGTTGGGATGAATGAGTGCCTTTTGAACTTTATGGGAGAAAATATCGCATCAAAAAATGGGAGAAAATTTGCTTTGGAGGTTTTAGATTTCATGAGAGAAAGATTGGTGAAATATCAAGAAGAAACTGGAAATATTTACAATTTAGAAGCAACTCCAGCAGAATCAACTGCTTATAGACTTGCTCTAAAAGATAAAGAAAGATATCCAGACATTATCACTACTGGTACCAAAAAAGTTCCCTATTACACAAATTCTACCCAGCTTCCAGTAAATTACACCGACGATATTTTTGAGGCTCTAAAACTACAAGATGAAATTCAATGTAAATATACTGGTGGAACTGTTTTTCACATCTTTTTAGGTGAAAAAATGCAAAAGGGGGAAGGTGTAAAAAGATTGGTAAAGAAAGTTTTTGAGAATTTCAGATTACCTTACAGTACTATTACTCCCACTTTTTCAATTTGCCCTGTTCATGGTTACTTTCCGGGGGAGCACTTTTTCTGTCCAAAATGTACAATAAAACAACCCTGCGAGGTTTATACAAGGATTGTGGGATATTTGAGGCCCATACAGCAATTCAATCTTGGTAAACAACAGGAATTTAAACAAAGAAAAGAATTTAAAATTGAAGAATCAATCTTGAAATGAAAATTTTAGGCTTTCAAAAGCAAAGCCTGATTGAATATCCAGGTAAAATTTCTGCTGCCGTTTTTTTGGGAGGTTGCAATCTTCTCTGTCCATTTTGCCATGTGTCTCACTTGGTTTTACCAGAGGAAATTGAAAAGCAAAAGGAAATTTCTCAAAGAGAAATTTTTCCCTTTCTAAAAGAAAGAAGAAATTTTTTAGAAGCTGTGGCAATTACTGGCGGAGAACCAACCATTAACAAAGATCTTCTAGATTTCATTAAAAAAATTAAAGAACTTGGCTACCTGGTTGAATTGGAAACAAACGGAACTAATCCAGAGATGCTAAAATATTTGATTGATGAGAAATTGGTGGACTATGGAGCAATTGATATAAAACACAGATTGGATGATTTCAAAAAGTATAAAGAAATCACCAGAGGAATTTTAACAAATGAAATGTTTAAAAATATTAAAAAATCTGTTAGAATTTTAATTTCAGGTAAGGTAGATTATGAATTGAGAACGACGATAATGAAAGAGTTTCACAAAAAAAAGACATTTTGGAAATTTGCAAAGAAATTCAAGGAGCAAGGATTTATTATCTTCAAAATTATCAAAAAAATCATACAATTTCAGGAAAACCTTCACCCCATTCGATGAAAAAGAAATTGAAGAAATCGTAAGAGAAGGCCAAAAATTTGTAAATATAAAATTCAGGAAATATCTATGAGGAATATTGTCATTGAAAAAGGTGATTATTTGCCAATTGAAGAAAGGGAAGTTGAAATCGTAGAAAAAAAGGGATTTGCCATCCAGATACAATTTGCGATTTGGTTTGCGAATCAGTTTCACAAGCTTTGAGCCAATATTATTTGAAAAGATTTGGTAAAGTTTTGCATTACAATTTGGATAAAGGACTTTTAGCTGCTGGAAAAATATATGAGAGAAAAAATACTTAGCGGTTTGTCATTAGAAGAGGCTGCAAAATTATGGCAAGAACAAAAGAAATCACAAGATAAAGATGAAGAAGATAAAACAATAAAAAATACAGAGGGCAAAACTAAAAGACCTTTAACAGCTTATCAAAAATTTAGATAATTTCTCAATTTATTCCACCCAAGCAAATGTAAATCATTAAGTCTATATCTTCTCGATAGTTATTTCTAAACTCTAACTCCTTTATATGGCTTGTTTACAGGCGCCTCCAACACAAATAACTTGATTGCCAAAATGAACTTCGTAAATGGTACCTTTAAGTCCTCTAATATGGTATCGCGCCTGACGCTCCATTCCTTTCGGCATTTGTAACACTTAAAAAAGTTCCTTCGCACTTTCCCTATTGTGATACTTCCACAAAAAGGGAAACTTTTGAATGTTTTAATCACCCTTTTTGCGCGTAAAAATTCTTCGGCTTTCTCTTCTGAACTTGCTATGTTAATTAATTCCGTTAAATTTATTTTCTCCTCCCCATTCAAAATTATGAAAAATTTTATAATTTTGTTTTAATTAAAATATAGGGTGGAATATTTTGAGTAATTACGTAAAGTTTTATTTTAGAAAATTATTAACACAAGTTTTCATAAACAACCTTGTGAAACATAACAATTATGTATTATGGTCTAAATTTTTTTGGTTTAGTGTTAGGTTTCATTACGGTATTGCTTATTGGATTGGGGCATATACTTGTTATTAAAGCGGAGTATTATTTGGGTACTAAATCATGGCCTTTGTTTTTGATTTTTGGCCTATTATCTGTCATAGCTTCTGTTTTTGTAAATAGTGCTTTATTATCAGGTATATTAGGAATTGGGGGGTTTACATTTTTATGGGGTAATTATGAGCTTTTCCGACAAAAAGAGCGAGTCAGAAAAGGATGGTTTCCCAAAAATCCTAAGAGGACATAGGATTTACAATGGCACATTGCCTAACACAGCATAAAAGGTTCGTACCTGATGGCACTCATCCAAATTTTTGCTTCGCAAAAACTTCTTTTATGCTTGGAACGTTAGCATTTATTGTAAAAAACAAATAGACGACATAATGATAAAGGAATTTTTTCTGCACAAAGACAAAAAAGGGAACAAGGAAAAGATTTTAAATTAACTTTGCAAAAAAATGTATAGAACTCAGAAATCATATATTACAAAGGACAAGAAAATATATGACTTAATCAATGAAAACTACTTGTTGTTACTTTGTTTACAGCATTTTGATATTGACTTTACCGTAGATAATAAAACTGTTGAAGAATTATGTTTTGAGAATAATATTGACATAAATGTATTTACAGTTATCTCAAATTTATATAATGGATTTTTCCCTAATGATAATGAAATTAATAAAATTAACGATATAAAGCCAATTTTACATTTTCTTAAGAAAAGTCATTCTTTTTATCTTGAAGATAAGTATCCTGAATTAAAATACTATCTCGGAAAAATTAAGAATGTTCTAGATAATAGAAATTTTCAATTAATTGAACAGTTTTTTAATGATTATTTTGAAGAAGTATTGGAGCATTTGAGGTATGAGAATGAAATAGCTTTTCCATATTTTTATACTATCGAAAGAAAAAATAGAAACAAGCACACAATGCTATTCTCAGTAAAAGAATATAAAAAACACCACACTGATATAGAAACAAAACTTACTGATTTAAAGAACTTATTTTTAAAACATTTAAAAATAAAATGCGACTTAAACATTAAGCGAAAATTTCTCAACACATTATTTGAATTAGAATTTGATTTAAAAATCCATTCTATTATTGAAGAAAAAGTATTAATTCCTCTTGTTGAAAGAATAGAAAATAAGCTGAATGGATAAAATTAGAAAAAATATAGCTGTGGTTGAACCTTCAAAGATAATTTATGAAGGGTTGTGTACTTCAATTTTAAGATTGGGATATGATTATTCTTTTTATTATTTTGATAGTCTTAATGAAATGGAATTATTTAACTACAAAAAAGAAATATCTATTGTTTTGATAAATCCAGGATTGGTTCAAAATAGAGTAAATGAGTTTGTTAAAATAAAAAATCAAAATCCTGAAATTTTGTGGATTGGAATAGTATATTCTTTTTATGATTATTCAATCCTAAAACTATTTGATGATTCATTTACAATTCTTGATGACATCTCAGTAATTATTCGCAAAATAAATAAACTCTCCAATATCAATAAAGCAAATAGTCCCGAAGATATGCAATTATCAGAACGTGAAATACAGGTTTTACAATTTATAGCAAATGGTCTTTCAAGTAAAGAAATAGCTAAAAAATTAAATATCAGTATTCACACTGTAAACTCACACCGCAAAAATATTATGGAAAAAACAGGCATACGAAGTTTAGCCGGGCTTACAATTTATGCTGTATCTAAAGGGATTATATCAATTGATTAAACTTACCGCATCACTTGTTTTAGTTATTAATCCATAAAAAATTTCATCACTTTTAGCGATTGTAAGACTAACATTTTACCCCTAATTTTGCTTTTTAAATTAACCTAAATAAAGGAGTAAAAATGAAAACATTAAGAAATTTAGTATTCGCAATCGTTGCCTTTGCTTTTGGAGGTATTTTGTTTACCTCATGTAAAAAAGACAAAATAGATAACCCAACGCCAGCACCAACCCAATTTGTAAGTTTAAAAAACCCGTATTTGATTTGTCCCAACCGAAATCCCGGGGGTGTTGGTTTTGATTTTGAATACCATGGCCAAAGGGGGGGAGCAAATTATATGGATTCCCTATCTGTACCAGATTTTGAGTATGATTTAGTAGTGAAAGCAATTAAAGCAGAGAAATCTGACGGAAGTTTAGTGGGTGTACCATTTATTCAATTATATAAGACAGTAAAAGCAGTAAATTATTCAACTATTGATACTACATGTAAAGGCTATACTGCTTTTTTAAACTTAAATAGTACAAATATTAAAAACTACACATTACAGTCCGATGACTCAAGTTTTAATTTAGCAAATGTTCCAGTCGGAACTACTGGAAAACCTCTTATGCAGAATTTAATGCAAGAATTAAACAAATTAGTTATTGGGCAAAGATGGAAAGATGCAGCCAGTAATACAATTATTGGCGATGAACCAATATGGATAATACAAACTCGAGAAGGTAAAATTGTAAAATTTATTGTTACTCAATTTCCTGCTAACCCAGCACCAACTCCAACAGGATATATTTCAATTGAGTGGGATTTTGTAAAATAGTTTAAACTATATGAGTTATATGGCAAGGATAATTATTAAATTTTTAATTTTTGTGATGTGTTATGTGTATACGAATTTATTATTGGCACAAAATACAGTATTAATAAATGGAACTGTTTATGACGAAACCGATAAAAATCCAGTTCCATTTGCCAACATTTCAGTAAAAAACACACCAACTGGAACAACAACAGATACAATGGGGCGTTTTAAAATAAGTGTTGCCTTGGAAAAACAAACTGTCATCATTGTAAGTCATATAAACTATGAAAAAAAAGAAATCATCATTGCTGACAGTTTGTTTTCTGGCCATATAAGTATTTATCTTACTCCGAAAGCGATACGACTTGGCGAAGTAGTTATTTCGGCAAGTTTATATGAGCAACCGTTAGAAAAACTCACAACCCCTGCAAACATTATTTCTCATCAGGAAATTGTGGATAATATGAATTCAAACCTGATTGATGTGGTTGCTTCTACTCCAGGAATTACGCAGATATGGGAGTATCATTCACCCATTATTCTTCGTGGTCTAAACTCGAACCGCCTAATTATTATGAAAGACGGCAACCGACGGATTGGCACTTTTCCGGGTGGGTATTTTGGGCAAGACATGAATATTTATGATACCAAAAATGTTGAAATTATTAAAGGCCCGGCTTCCGTTATTTATGGTAGCGGTGCTATTTCAGGAATTATCAATGTAATTAGCAATGACCCTTTTGGCGACAACAAAAACAGCATTCAGTTACATTCAGGGTATGGAAGCAACAATAATGAATTTTTAGAAATTATAAAGCTTTGCCATAAAAAAGAAAAGTTTGGTATTTTAATGAATGCGAAATATAGAAAAACGGATAATATGGTTTATGGCAATGGCGAAATTGCCGAAAATAGTAATGTTGAAGATAGAGATATTGCTATAAATATAGGTTATAAATTTTCTGACAAACATAAAATTATACTAAATACAAACTATCATTATGGCGATTGGGGAAAACCTAGAGGTTTTAATGGCCCAACAAAGCGATTTACTAAAGTAAGAAACAAAGAAGAAAATTTACATTCTGATATTGTTTACACTTATTCTCCCCAAAAATTTGTTGAGTCAGTAAATTTGAATCTGTATTATGATAAAGGTTGGCGAGATTATTATCAATATAAATATAGTACGGTAAGTGATAAATTATCTTCGCTCGATTTGGTTCATTATAAAGACAATTACGGGGGCGGAAGGTTTTATACCGTTCTGAATATCGCTAAAACCAACAAATTGACTACTGGGGTTGACTGGTACATTTTCCGATTAGATAATCCAGCAGAAGTATTTGATTACTACTATAATACACACGGGCTAATTAAAGGAAATTCGAATGCGGGACAGCAAAATATTGGAATATTTATGCAGGATGAATGGGACATAAGCAAAAAAATAAGAATTGTTTCGGGTATTCGCTATGATATAGCCGAAGTTATTGAAGGCCAAAGTTCTGAAAACACTGAAAGAGTTGAAAACAGAAATGCTATTAGTGGTAATGCAGGTATGGTATATTCCTTTAATGAAAATACCCATTTTTCGTTCAATGTTGGCAGAGCATTTCGTATGCCAACTGCGGAAGAACTTTTTACGAAGACAATAAGTTGTAAGGGAATACTAGCTGGAAATCCTGATTTGTTGCCGGAATATAGTTGGAACTTTGATGTAGGTTTTAGGGGAACTGCACTAAACCAAAAATTAAAATATGATTTTGCGCTCTTCTATAACTTGTTAGAAGATTTTATAAATAATGTGCCAGTCGCAAACAACCCTGACATGGATTTTACCTTCAAGAATACCAAGGCAAAATTAATGGGTAGTGAAGTGTCGGCATCTTATGGTTTCAATAATGTGTTTGCACCTTCAAACACCTTGAATATTGGTTTAGGTGCTGCCTATGAGTATGGGATTGATTTGTCAAACCAAAAAAACGAACCTCTGTTTGGTGTCCCTCCTTTTAAAATAACAGTCGAAATTGATGATCACGGGTTAGTCAACAAAAAATGGCTTACGGGTTATTCTCTGAAATTTGAAGCAGAGTATGAGGCTGCTCAAAACAGAATACCATCAATTCAGGAAGGAACCGAGGGCGGACCTTGGGGCTTCATTCCGTCGGTTCCGCATACTGTTTTTAACTTTTCATTAGGTTTAAACTCAAATTCATTACCTGGTTACCCGAAACTTCGCTTTATTGTGAAAAACATTTTCGATAATGATTATCAGCCATTCGGCTCGTATATACCAGCAATGGGAAGAAATTTCAAAATTTTATTATTGTTTAACTTTTAAAAAGAAGTTATGAATAGAGTTATTTCAATTTTCGTATTTGCAGCAGTATTAATTTATACTAACGTATGCAAGCAAACAAACAATCAAACAGAAAACTCGAAAGAAACTATGATTTATTTATCAGTTGATGATGTATTTGCACATGGAGATTCCTTAGCAAACAAAACGGTTCATGTAAAAGGAATTATTGAGCACGTATGTAAACATTCAGGGAAACGGTTTAAAATAATTGGGAAAAACGAAAATCAATTTATTAAAATTGAATTAGGGGACAAATTTTCGTCAGTTGATACTTCAATTATTGGGAAAAAGGTAAAAGTTACAGGGAAATTAATTCCTATTAAAATGGATGAGAAAATGGTGAAGAAGTGGGAAGAAAGAATGAAAGAAAGTCACAAAGGGGAGGAAAATACAGAGCATTATAAAGAAGAACTTAGATTTATTCAAAATATTCATAACCAAATAACGAACGGCGTGATTCCATATTATACCATTTATACAATAGAAGCCGAAAGTTATGAGTTGGAATAAGAAAGAAAGCACAATCTTGGTTTCGTTTTTACATAGAGATATTGGATATTTGGAGTTGGACATAACATTTGTTTATGCCCATTCTGGTTTTTTCTTATCGTATAGAAATATTTTTTAGCAACAAAACAGAAAAATTTTCACTTGAATGTCATAATAAACTTCAGGGAAATGATTTTGTTAGCTACTGAAATTCTAATACCTCTGTAAAAATCAATCATTAAAAAGAGACCGAAAAACAAATTCAATTATTTGTAGAAGGTGAAACCGGAACTTACAATAAATCAAGTGGAGAAGTCTACTACGAAATTTATGAAAAACGACCAATTATTAGTTTTCTAAATCAACTACACAATAATCAGGAAAAAGGTTGGATTTACATTGCTGATATTTACGCTTTTATATTGACTTTTCTTGCAATTTCAGGTTTGGTAATTGTAAAGTTTCACCACGTTGTTAATGGAAACATTCCTATTCCTTTGTGAAGTGGAGCGTAGCCCAAGCAATCTAAGAAATAAATTAGATGTGTATTCCGTAGGGGCGACCGGCCGGTCGCCCCTACAAGTATTTTCAGACATCGGATGTTTCGCAAACAACCGATGTCTTTCGGGATGAATTCCGTTAGGGTCATGAACGAGTGTTTTCGGTCAAGCCACCAAATAATTTATTATCTTGTAAGGGCGAATAATTATTCGCCCCTACAACAAAACATATTTTACAAACATTCCCACATCATCACCATCGTAGGGGCAGACCTATGTATCAATCCCGAAAATGCTTTGGTGGATTAAATTGAGAAATTAACTTTTAATTTCTTTACAATTTCCTTGAACTCATTTTCTGTTAAAATTTCTAATTCTCTGCAAAGGAGCAGGGTGATTTTGGCAAATTCCAGATATATTTGTTGCAATTCGGGTTTAGACTCGAGG
>Ga0315298_1010059_pt1 | contig 11488 bp, 7 predicted proteins | sample WHS_1_MG_FD_203077 | JGI IMG/M metagenome (GOLD analysis project Ga0315298, IMG submission 203077) | Extremophilic microbial mat communities from Washburn Hot Springs, YNP, Wyoming, USA - WHS_1_MG | ecosystem: Environmental > Aquatic > Thermal springs > Hot (42-90C) | place: USA: Wyoming... | reverse complement strand
GTCTTGGTCATCTCGATCGCGCCCTCGCCGACGATCGGCCCCTGGTGCCGGCCGGACCGCGCGGCCTGAAGGTCGCTGAAGATCTCCTGCAACAGTCGGGACTGGAACAGCCGGTAGGCCTTGGGCGTCAGGTGGTAGGCGCCGCCGGCCTTCTCCAGACCCTGCTGCTCCGCCAGCTCCCGCAGGTAGTCCTCGATCTGCTGGCGCAGGGCATCGAGCTGCCGCAGGTCGCCCGGCTCGGCGAACTGCTCGAGCAGCTCCATGTCGATCACGCCGATCTGAGCCGTCTTGCTGGCCTCCTCCAGCTGCTTGAGCAGCTTGTCGATCGCCTCCAGCTCCTCCTTGACTTCCAGAGCCTTCGAGATGTCCATCACGGTGCGGCCCGTGAACTGGTACTTGGCCGCCAGCTCATCCACCTGATACTTGTCGCCGAGCGCGTCCATCAGGCGAAGCAGTTGACGGGCAAACGCAGACCGCTCGTCGTTGGTCAGGTACCAGAGCCGTTCGAGGTCGTGCAGCTGCTCCTGGTTGACGGCGGCCGCGAAGCGTCGGTGCATGTGGCGCGGGGGGCGCGTCTGGCGGGCCATCTCGTGGAAGCGGTCCGCGGCCTCGCCCTGCACGCGGTCGGTCTCGTAGGTGGCGAGGATCTTGCGCTTGCGCTCCAGAAGCAATCGAATGAGCGACTCGAGGCTGGGTCCCAAGCCCTGGATCTGGCCGGGGTCCAGGTGGACCGCCCGCGCCAGTTCCTCCTCGGTCAGATGGCGCAGGCTGCCGAACTGGAGCATGTGCTCAAAGGCCGGACTGACCGCGTCCGGCGGAGGCGCCGTCGGGCTCGGCAGATTGAGCGGGTCGTACTTCTGGTACGTATGGATCACCCCGCCATAGCCGGCTCGGTCCGGAGAACCGCGGTCCTGTTTGTTATTGGAACTCATAGGTGATCCTGCCGTGATGCTGCGACCGGCTGATCCGATCGTTGGCGTACAGGCCGGCCAGGACGAATTCGACGCAGGAGGCCCGGACGGCCTCGTTTTCCGCGGCGTTGACCTCGAAGGCCTTCTCCCAGACGGGCGGAACCCTCTTGAGCCGCGCCGCATAATGGGAACTGGGCAGCATGTCGCCCACCTCGATCTTGACCCCCTTGCCGAAGATCTCGGCGATCTGGGCCAGACCGTGCTTGTCGACGTACTCGTCGAAGACCGTCTTGATGGCCTCGGCCTGGATCGCATCGAGCACCTGTTTCTCGGTCATCTGGTGGCTGCCCATCATGTCCAGTTCCAGCTTGCCCAGGCTCGAGGCGTAGAAGTGGCCCAGGTCCGAGATCCGCGGGACCGCCGGCCGCTCGCCCAGGCGGGCCGCCCGCTGGCGGGCGCTGGCGACCATGGTGCGATAGTTGGCGATACTGAAGCGGGCAGACACGCCGGACTGCTGATCGATGTACTTGCTCTTGCGGGCCGCAATGCTCATCTGCTCGACGATCTCGCGCATGAAGTACGGTACCTGAACGGGATATTCGCCGCCCAGATCGATATGGGCCTCCTGCTCCATGATCTGAATGCCGACGTCCCGGGACAGCGGGTAATGCGTGTGAACGATCGAGCCGATCCGGTCCTTCAGCTGCGGAATCACCTTGCCGCTGCGGTTGTACGTGGCCGGGTTCGCGCTGAACAGGATGAGCACATCGATATCAAACCGGATCGGGTAGCCGCGAATCTGAACGTCCCGCTCCTCCAGGATGTTGAACAGCCCCACCTGCACCAATTCGTCCAGCTCCGGCAGCTCGTTCATGGCAAAGATGCCGCGGTGCATCCGCGGGATCAGCCCGAAGTGCAGGGCCTCTTCCGCGGACATGCTGGTGCCGCTGGCGAGTTTGGCCGGGTCGATCTCGCCGATGATGTCGGCGAACTTCGTGCCGGGCGAAAGCCGCTCGGCGTATCGCTGCTCCCGGGGCCACCAGGCGATGGGGATTTTGGCCTCGGGCGCGTCGGCCACCAGCCGCTTGCCCTGCTCCGTCACGGGCCGATAGGGATCCTCGTGCACGGGACAGCCCGGAATGTCCAGGTAGGGGATTTCCGGGTCGAGGAAGCGGACCAGCAGCCGCATCAGGCGGCTCTTGGCCTGGCCCTTCTCCCCCAGGAACAGCATGTCGTGCCCCGCGATCAGCGCGATGTTGATCTCCGGAATGACCGTGCTGTCGTAGCCGATGATCCCGGGGAAGAGTTCCTCGTTGGCGCGGAGCATGCACATGAAGTTGTCGTACATCTCGCGCTTCACGGTCTTGGAAACCCAGCCGGACTCCCGCAGTTCCTTCAGGGTGGTCGGCTTGGTCTTCGTAGTAACGGTCAACATCTCAGTCTCCAACTTCCGCCCAGAACCCGTCGCCGCAGGGCCGTTCCTCCCAGCCTTGCCCATTATAGTGCCGCCGCCGTAGTTCGGATGCGTCAGACCGGGCTCCCGCCGCTCGCGGCCACATCGCTTTCGATGGCCCGCGACCCTGGCCGACGCGGCCCGCGACCGCGCGATGTCTTCGCCTACCTGAGCATAGGCGGGAATTCGCGTGGGTTGGCAGGCCCCGGGGCACTTGCCGTCCCTGAATTGCGGCGCAGCCCATGGCCCGCCAATGGGTACCGGTGCCGCGGGCCAGCGACGAGCCGCGGGCGTTTTGAGTCGCGGCACCGCGATCGAGAAGGCAACAGCCCATCGTGAGAAGATTGTGCTGCCGGGGCAATCGCGCTTCTGGTGCCGGCACGGACAACGGGCCACCGGCCACGCCCAACGGCCCCCTGACCACTGTTCACTGCCTGCTAGTCACTGCTTTTCGCGCTGAGCATCAACAGCAGTCCCTCCTTCAGTTCCAGGAAGTTCTGCGCCGTCATCGCCTGGAACGACGCCGCGGACGCCTCATCGACGTTCTTGAGGTTGCCCATCGCCGCCAGCGGCACCTTCTGGCCGATCAGAGCCAAGGCGTGCCACCGGTTCCAGCCGGTGTGCCGGTCCAGGATCTGCTTAAGAAGTTCGCACTGCTGCGCCCCGTGACGAAGGGCCGCCACCCGCATACTGGCCACCGCCGTCAGGGCGAACCGGTTGCCCGCCACCAGCAGGCCGTTGGGATCGGGCTTGTCGAACGCCGCGTCCTTGCCGACCGACTGCCACGGAAGCACGCCATCCGCGCCGACACTGAACGCCTTCAGACACCACGCGGCCGACTCCAGCGAATTCCGCTCGACCGGATTGCACGAACCATAAATATAGAGCAACATGCCATCGCGCTCTTTCTGGTGCATCAGCAGGCGCGGATCCGAGAACCCCACCGCGCTGCCCGAGTACATGACATCCATCAAGCCGTCCATGAAACCCGCCTGCCACTGCGGCCGGCTGATGTCGCCCCGGAATACGAACCGGGCCTTGTGGGGCGAGTCGATGCCCTGACGGAACAGCCTGGCGTAGAACGCCAGCGCGGCCCAGTCGGTCCACTCCGTCGGCTCATCGAGCGTCCACCACTGCGTGCCGTAGCTGTACTTGTTGTTCAGGTACATCTCGCAGATCGGCCGGGTCCAACCCTTCTTGTCGTAGTGGTTGAGGAACTGCGAGACAACGTTGACAAAGCCCTGTTTGTAGGCCTTGTCGAAGGCGTGCTCGACGGGCGGGGCCGTGATGTCGTGGGCCTCCTTCCACTCGATCGCGTCCCGCTTGCCTTCGGTGTCCGTCGCCCTGACGCCGAACGGCGGAGTCCCGGGTCGGTAGTGACCCTCCAGCCGCATCGGCCAGTTCTCGAAGAATGGAAGGTAGAACGTCCGCACCGGCACGCCGTCGCGCGGCAGACCCGCAAACGCCGAACCGTCCAGCAGCGGACCGACCCGCTTGTCATAGTCGGTCCAGTCGGCCACGTGCGTGTCGGCGCCTTCGCCGGCCATCTTCGGGATCGCGTCCTCGTGGACTTTGCCGTTCTGGCTGTAGGGAACACGATTCAGCGTACAGCGGTTGTAGTGGGCCAGCCGATGCCACTCAAGCAAAGCGGGCGTCCCGGCCAGCGCCGGCCCGCTGTACGTGTTCAGTTCCGGGTTGAAGTTCAGTTCCGCCGGAATCCGGACCGGGTAGACCACCATCTCCAGCGGCAGCGAGGCCTCGCCGCCCTCGGCCTTGACCCGCACCCGGCCGGTCCATGTGCCGGCCGTCGCGTCGCCGGGCACGATCAGGTCCACGTACACCGCCTGGAACTTCTGGCCGGGGATCTTGTTGTCCGCCATGGGCACATCGATCTTGCCGGCCTTGATCGGGACCAGGTACTCGGGGTGCCAGCGGACCTCGGCCGGCTGGCTTGCCGCCGCCTCCGCAGACCGGGAAGCCGCCGCGCGACCCCGCCGGCCGGCGCCAGGCCTGGGTTGCGCGGACTCAGGCCGGACGGCGCCGGGCACGTACCAGACTCGGTATAATTTTATATGATTTGCCCCGATCGGCTCCCCGGCGCGGTTCCTGAGTTCGACGCTGACTTCCGCGCTCGCCGGACCGGCCTGCTGTTCCAGACCCAGCTGGAACGCCACGATCTCGCCCTGGGCCGCCGCCAGCCGCACCTTGCCTTCCGCCCCGCTCCAGACCGGATTCGCCCGGCGATAGCCGGCCTTGTCCATCTCGAACATCGGCTGCGCGGTGACGGGATCGACCTCGACGACCTCCGGAAACGCCCAGACGGCCAGATTCGCCCCGGCCTTCTTCGGATCGCCCGGCCTGGGCACAAAGGGGGACTTCGGTAGAGTCGCAACGGTCGCCTTGGCACTGACCTTGCCCGACGCTTCCACCCATTCAGACTCATTGCCGGCCGCATCGACGGCCGCGACCGCAATCTTCACCTCCTGGCCCGCCGGCAAGTCCGCCAGTGTGATCGTGCTGGTCGCGCCGGGCTTGGGCCAGGCGACCTGCCAGGGTTCGAGCCGCCGGCCGTCGACCTTCACGTGCAGACCGAGCGTGTCCCGGCCGGTCCGCACCTTGATGGCCAGGGCGCCGGCGTCGGGCGTGGCATGCGACAGGTCCGGGGCAACATCGATCACTTCAGGGGCCCCCGGTTGGTCCTTGTCCTGGCGATCGACCTCCACCAGCAGGTACGGTTCCTTGCCCTTCGCCTCGCGCGAGTGGATGAACGGATTGGCCGCGTGCGTACCGGAGCCATCCATGACCGACAGCCCGTCTCCGAGTCCGGCCACGAGCGCCTCGACGACCGTCGCATCGACGGGGACCTTCCAGTAGCCGCCCTCGGCCGGGACCAGTTCGTGCACGCTGAAGACGGAGTTGAGGTTGCCGTCGATCACGTCGCTGAGCGTACTGCCCGACCAGGCCCAAGGCTTGCGTTCGAAGCTGGCCTCGCGATAGGTCGCGCCGTGTCCCCGCGGGTCGGGCTCGTACCGCTTCTGCTGGCCGCCCTCGACCCAGTGGCTGCTGACCGTGGACACGACGATCCAGCGGAGGTTCGTCGGGCGGTCCGCGCCGAACAGCCGGCCGGCCTCCTCGACGGGATAGACGAACAGGTCGGCCGACTTGACCCGCCGGCCCTTGACGGCCTCCACGTCAAAGCCGATGACCGCCAGTTCCTGAAGGACTTTGAGCTTCAGGACGTCGGTCTTGCCCATCGAGCTGTCCTGCTCGTCAGGCAGGCTCGAGACCCACACGTCCTTTACGGCGGGGCAGCGGATCGACTCCGCCCGGCCCGCTCCGGCCGCAACCGCAACAACTACAGCCCCCGTGACCCACACCGCGATACGATCAGCCGGCACCATCTCAGTGCTCCTTCCCGACGGAAAAGGTACGCCATTCACCCTACATGCCGACCCGGTGGACGGCAAGTTGGCTCAGGTACTCCTCACGCTGAGGGCTGGATGTGCGGAACGAGCTGGCAACAGGGGGCAGATCGTCCGAGACAGCCGGAAGAATCGTCGGCCGCGGCATTCAGCGCAAACTGCCGCCTCACCCACGGGTAAGGCCGGGCTGCGGGGAGGCCAGGGGCCGCGATCATCGAGCGGCGGGCTACGACAGATTCATCGTCATCAGGAACTCGGCGTTGGACTTCGTCTTCTCCAGGCGGGCACGAAGCAGCTCCACCGCTTCCACCGGGTTCATGTCTGAGAGGACGCGACGCAGCCGGAAGACCAGCTCCAGCTCCTTCGGATCCAGCAGCAGCTCTTCCTTCCGTGTGCCGGACTCGCCGATGTTGATGGCCGGCCAGACCCGCTTTTCGACCAGGCGGCGGTCCAGGTGCAATTCGCTGTTACCGGTGCCCTTAAACTCCTCGAAGATCACCTCGTCCATCTTGCTGCCCGTATCGACCAGGGCAGTACCGATGATCGTCAGGCTGCCGGCTTCTTCGAGATTGCGGGCCGCGCCGAAGAACTTCTTGGGCTTCTGCAACGCGGTCGAATCAATACCGCCCGTCAGGATCTTGCCCGAGTGTGGAGCCTCGGTGTTGTAGGCGCGGGCCAGACGCGTGATCGAGTCCAGCAGAATAATGACGTCCCGGCCGTACTCGACCATCCGCTTGGCCTTCTCGATGACCATCTCGGCCACCTGGATGTGCCGGCTGGCCGGCTCATCGAACGTGCTCGAGACGACCTCGGCGGTGGTGGCCCGCTCCATCTCGGTGACTTCCTCGGGACGCTCGTCGATCAGCAGAATGATGACGTAGGTCTCGGGGTGGTTCTTGGCGAAGGCGTTGGCCATCTTCTGGAGGAGGACGGTCTTGCCGGTCCTCGGCGGGGCGACGATCAGCATGCGCTGGCCCTTGCCGACCGGGGTGACCATGTCCACGATCCGCATGTTCAGCTCGTTGGGCGCGGTCTCCAGGAACAGCCTCTCGTCCGGGTGCAGCGGAGTCAGGTCCTCGAAGATCGTCTTGTCGGACACCATCTCGGGGTCCTCGAAGTTGATCGCCTCGACCCGCAGCAGCGCGAAATACCGCTCCGACTCCTTGGGCGGACGGATCTGGCCGGCGACGATATGGCCGGTCCGCAGTCCAAACCGGCGGATCTGCGAGGGGCTGACGTAGATGTCGTCGGGCGAGGGCAGGTAGTTGTACTCCGGGCTCCGCAGGAACCCGAACCCGTCCGGCAGCACCTCCAGCACCCCCTCGCCGTACATCATCCCGTTGGCCTGGATGCGCCGCTTGAGAATCTGGAAGATCAGTTCCTGTTTCTTCAGGGCACTGTATTCCACCATCCCGGCGTCCTTGGCCAGCTTGTGCAGCTCCGGCACCGTCATCTTCTGGAGTTCGGACAGGTGCAGCTCGCCGCGCTTGATCTGCTCGTATTTCTGATGCGTCTCGTCTTCCAGAATCTGCGCCAACGACGCTCCGCTGTCCGGCGACGGCTCGGCCGGCAGGTCGTCCACCTGCTCGGCAGGGGCCTCGGCGGCGGGGGGTGGGGCCGGTTCGGGAGACGGTTCCGGCTCGGCCTGCGCCTCCTTTTCCTGCTCCGTTACCTCCGGGGGGGCTTCTTCACTGCTGCGTTTTCGGGACTTGGCCTTGGTAGTACCAGCCTTGGCCATTTGGACATCCTCCTGCTAATGAACCTGTGCGATTTGCTTGCCTACCTGATCCCAGGGTGTATCAGCCTGGCAAAGATCCTCTTGATTTCCTGGACCAGCGCGTCGAGGTCGGCATTGTTCTCCACAATATAATCCGAACGATCACGCTTGAACTCCACCGGCAACTGCCAGGACTCACGCCTGGCCACTTCCTCCGCACTCCACCCGCGGTCAGCCAGCAACCGCCGCGCCCGAATCTCCGGCCGGCAGTTTATGAACAGTATGAAGTCACACTCTCCATCAAGGTGTGCCTCAAACAGCAGCGGACTGTCGGCCACAAAGGCCAGTACGTCCAGCCGCTTCGCTAGCGTGGCGATCAGCTGGGCACGTCGACGGGCAATCCACGGATGAACCACCATCTCCAGGCGGCGTAGATCGCTACGACTGGCAAATACCCTCTGGGCCACCCTGGAGCGATCCACCGACCCATCCGGCAAGAATACCTGCTCGCCCCAGAGAGAACGAATCGCTGCTCTGACCTCCGCGGCCGCATATGCCTCGCGAACCAGATCATCCGCACTGATCGACGCGGCACCCAGGTCCGTCAACACCCTGGCAGCCAGGCTTTTGCCCGACCCGATCCCGCCCACCAACCCGATTACCGGCTTTCGGGATATCATCTCGCGAACCCGGATGGGCACTACGGTACGTTAAGCGCTACACTTTCGACCGGAATTCGCCCGTTACAGTATCTACCTTGCCGGGGAACGACTCGGCATACCGGTTGGCCTTAGGAGGCTTTCTTATGCTAGCCGCCACGTCAGGCGATTGCAAGGCCCGGCTGTAACTTTTTTCGCGCCTGAGCGTGCGGCGGATACGCCTATGTCTATCGGCCAGAAAGGGGGCCGCGTACAGTGATATTCCCGGGTTGGCCGGCGCCGGCCGTCGCCTCAATCCTAATACGTTGATGTCCAAGCTCTTACGACCGACGCCCGCGTGGCACTGACAGGTACTCTACGCCTTCACGATCTTCTTTCGGCCCGTCTTGACGTTTGCGCAAGCGTTGCGGGTGTCGACCACCAGGTTGGCGTGCCGGACGATGAAGTCGTAGTCGTAGCAGGAGTGGTCCGTGGCGATCAGGACGCAGTCGTAGGTCTTCAGGCTCTTCGCATCGAACCTCTTGCTGCTCATCCGCAGGTTGTGTTCTCGCTGGCGATGGGTCTTCGGGATGTACGGGTCGTTGTAGTCCACCCTGGCCCCTCGCTTCCTGAGCATCTCGATCAGAGTGACCGAGGGGCTTTCCCGCAGGTCGTCGACGTCCTTCTTGTATGCCAGGCCCAGTACCAGGACTTTCGCCCCCTTTATGCTCTTGCCCGCATCGTTGATCGCCCCGACGACCTTTGTTGATCTGGCCCGCCAACTCGATGAATTTGGCGGACTGCTCGTACTCGCGGGCCTTCCAGGACAGGTAGAACGGGTCGATGGGTATGCAGTGCCCGCCCAACCCGGGCCCCGGGTAGAACGGCTGGAAGCCGAACGGTTTCGTGCTGGCGGCCGCGATCACCTGCCAGACGTCTATGCCCATCGCGTCGAAGATCACCTTCAGCTCGTTGACCAGGGCGATGTTCACGCAACGGTAGACGTTCTCGATGATCTTGGCCGCCTCGGCGATCTCGCACGACGCGACCGGGACCGCCTTTTCGACCACGGCCGCATAGAGGGCATGAGACACGGCCAAACTCTGAGGGCCCATTCCCCCGACAAGCTTCGGAGTGGTGCGTGTCGTGTAGTCCTTGCGGCCCGGATCCTCGCGCTCGGGGGAGAACGCCAGCCAGAAATCCTTCTCAACCTTCAGGCCGGTCTCCTCCAGGATCGGCAGCACGACCTGCCGTGTCGTTCCCGGGTACGTGGTGGACTCCAGCGAGACCAGCTGGCCGGCTCGCAGGGTCTTGGCAATGGCCCGGGCCGTGCCTTCGACGTACTGCAAATCGGGGTCCTTGGTCCGCGTCAGCGGCGTCGGCACGCAGATGATGATCGCGTCCGGCTGCCGCAGCCTCGACATGTCGTCCGTCGCCGCGAACCGGCCCGTCCGGACCATCTGCCGAACCATCGAGGAAGGGATGTGCTGGATGTAACTGCGGCCGGAGTTCAGAGCCCTGACCTTCGCCGGGTCCACGTCGAAGCCGGTGACCCTGAAACCGGCGTGACAGAACTCGCGTACCAGCGGCAGGCCGACGTAGCCCAGGCCTACCACCCCGACGTGGGCCTTCCGCCGCCGAATGCGTTCCAGCACGGTCCTATAGTGGCTGCTCTTCATGTGAGGGCTCGACTCCTTGTGCGACGGACGGGGCCACGGGGCGGGGTCGCCCTCGCCCTTGTCCTGCGCTGGCGATGACCATCCATCCGCACTATAACAGTATCGTTCATCGAGGCCAGGAACTTGCTTTTTTCACCCTGCGGATGTCTCGAAGAACAAGCGACGATAATAGAGGCATAGGTTCCTGTTTCACAACCGGAGACCCTCTGGATCATGACGAGTTTTCGAGAGATACCCCTGGCTCGGCCGGATGTCAGCCAGGCCGACATCGACGCCGTGTTGGCCGTGCTGAAGACCCCGCATCTGTCCCTGGGCCCGGCCATTCCGAGGTTCGAGGCTGCGTTCTGCACCCGGCTCAGCTGCAAGCATGCCGTGGCCGTCAACAGCGGCACAGCTGCGTTGCACCTGGCGGTCCGGGCATATGGCATCGGTCCGGGTGACGAGGTCATCACCAGCCCATTCACCTTCATTGCCACCTCGAACTGTGCCCTGTTCGAGGGGGCTACGCCGGTCTTCGTGGATATCGACCCCGACACCTGGAACATCGACCCGCAGAAGGCCGCCGCGGCCGTGACGACCCGGACGAAGGCGATCATTCCCGTCGACGTCTTCGGTCAGCCGGCGGACATGGACGCGATCTGTGCCATCGCGCGTCGGCACAATATCAAGGTCATCGAGGACAGCGCGGAGGCGCTTGGGGCGACGTACAAGGGGCGCCCGGCCGGGATGCTGGGCGACGTGGGGGTGTTCGCTTTTTATCCGAACAAACAGATCACCACGGGCGAGGGCGGCGTACTGATCACCAACGACGACGAGGTGGCTCGCCTGGCCCGGTCGATGCGCAACCAGGGCCGCGATCCGAGCAGCGGCTGGCTGGGCCATCCGCGGCTGGGTTACAACTACCGCATGCCGGACATCCTGGCGGCGCTGGGCACCAGCCAGCTCGGGCGGCTGGACGAGTTTGTCGCCAAACGGGCGAAGGTTGCAGGGATGTATAGCCAGCGCCTCCGCGAGGAACGGCGCGTCGGACTCCAGAAGATTGAACCGCACGTGAGCATGTCCTGGTTCGTGTTCGTGGTCAAGCTGGCGGACAGCTACGAGGCCAAGGATCGCGACCGGATCATGGCGGAGCTCCGCAAACGTAACATCGGCTGCAACAACTACTTTGCCCCGATCCACCTCCAGCCGTTCTACGCGGAGAAGTTCGGTTACAAGCGCGGCGACTTCCCGATCACGGAGCGCGTGGCCGACCGCACGTTTGCCTTGCCCTTCCACCCGAACCTGTCTGAGGCAGAGGTGGACGAGGTGGTCCGGGTCCTTCGCTCGCTGCTATAGCCGGATGGCGTAACATAGGCGAGGCTTCATGCCCGCCCACGGCGTACCTCGCTACACGGAGGACATCGATCTGCTTGTCAATCCGACTCGCGCCAACGCGGCCAGGTTCGTCGCTGCCATCCATGCGTTCGGGTTCGCATCCCTCGGCCTGACGCAGGAGGACTTCACAACGGCCGGTCGGGTGGTTCAGCTCGGGCTCCCACCCGCACGGATCGACATTCTGACGGAGATCGAGGGCGTAAGCCGGGACCAGATTAAGCAAGGCAAGATTACGGGGGACTATGGCGGTGTGCCGGTGCATATCATTGGCCGCCGGGAGTTCATCACCAACAA
>Ga0315298_1010058_pt1 | contig 11490 bp, 10 predicted proteins | sample WHS_1_MG_FD_203077 | JGI IMG/M metagenome (GOLD analysis project Ga0315298, IMG submission 203077) | Extremophilic microbial mat communities from Washburn Hot Springs, YNP, Wyoming, USA - WHS_1_MG | ecosystem: Environmental > Aquatic > Thermal springs > Hot (42-90C) | place: USA: Wyoming... | reverse complement strand
ATGGCGGCTGGGGAAAGCCGCCCTACGTGTTCTCGGCAGGCGGGGCGAGGGGCTGCATGGCGGCTGGGGAAAGCCGCCCTACGTGTTCTCGGCAGGCGGGGCGAGGGGATTGCACGGCGGCTGGGGAAAGCCGCCCTACGTGTTCTGCGCAGGCGGGGCGAGGGGCTGCATGGCGGCTACGGAAAGCCGCCCTACGTGTTCTCCATTCATTCTCCATTCGTGTGGATTCGTGTTATTCGTGGATAGCGAGCGTAGGGCAGGTTCCCGTACCTGCCCCTGCCCGCGGCGGCTGGGGAAAGCCGCCCTACGTGTTCTCCGCAGGCAGGGCGAGGGGCTGCATGGCGGCTGGGGGAAGCCGCCCTACGTGTTCTCCGCAGGCGGGGCGAGGGGACGGCATGGCGGCTACGGAAAGCCGCCCTACGTGTTCTCCGCAGGCAGGGCGAGGGGACGGCATGGCGGCTACGGAAAGCCGCCCTACGTGTTCTCCATTCATTCTCCATTCGTGTGGATTCGTGTTATTCGTGGATAGCGAGCGTAGGGCAGGTTTCCACACCTGCCCTACGCTCTACTGGATTTCTGCTTCTCGCGCTGCGGGTCGGCTTGACGGTTCGGAGCGCCCGTATATAATTCGCTCCGAAAGGCGCAACGGGGCGCTGTTGCAGCCCCACGACACCCACGCAAGGAGGCTGAGAATTGTACGAAATCCTCTATCGCGAAGACCTGGCGCCGGTAACGAAACTCATTGAGGTCAAGGCGCCGCTGGTTGCCAGGAAGGCCCGGGCCGGACAGTTTGTCGTCATCCGGGTCAACGAGAAGGGTGAGCGAATCCCCCTGACGATCGCCGATTTTGACAGGGAGAAAGGGACGCTCACCCTTATCTTTCAGGAAGTCGGCAAGACGACCATGATGCTGGGGACGAAACGCGCGGGCGATCACCTGGCCAGCGTTGTGGGCCCCCTCGGCCACCCCAGCGAGATTGAGAACTACGGTACGGTGGTGTGCGTGGGCGGGGGCGTGGGCATCGCGCCCATCTTCCCCATTGCCCGCGAACTGAAGCGCGCGGGCAACAAAGTTATCTCCATCATCGGCGCGCGCAACAAAGACCTGCTGTTCTGGGAAGACCGCATGCGGACGGTGAGCGACGAGTTGGTGGTAACCACCGACGACGGCTCCTACGGCCGCAAGGCGCTGGTAACCGAGCCGCTAAAGGAGATGCTGTCGGCGGGGCTGAAGCCGGCGCGGATTTGGGCCATCGGCCCGGCCATCATGATGAAGTTCGTGTCGCTGACGACGCAGCCGTTCGGCGCGCCGACCATCGTGAGCCTCAACTCCATTATGGTGGACGGCACGGGGATGTGCGGAGCGTGTCGCGTGTCCGTGGGCGGGCAGACGCGCTTCGTGTGCGTGGAGGGGCCGGAGTTTGACGGCCACCAGGTGGACTGGAACCTGCTCCTGGAGCGCCAGCGCATCTACGTGGACGAGGAGAAGCGCGCCCTGGAGCACTGGAAGGCCCACGGCTGCGGCTGCGACGATGGATGCTAGCACACTGATTCACCGCAGAGAGCACGGAGACCGCAGAGGACTAGATTGTTGTCTTTCTTTGGGTCCTCGGCGTGCTCTGTGGTGAACCCGAATGGCCCTGTAAAAGTGCATTCACCGCGGAGAGCATGGAGACCCCAGAGATAACGAAACTGGCAGATGGCCTCCGGGAGTTCAGGGAACACGATGTCAGGCAGAGAGGTAGACAGGATCACGGATTCCATCATTGGCGCGGCCTTACAGGTGCACCGCTCCCTGGGTCCGGGGCTATTGGAATCTGCCTATGAGGCGTGTCTGGAGTACGAATTGATTCAGAAAGGGCTTCGGGTGGAGCGGCAGAAACCCTTGCCAGTTGTTTACCGTGATGTGCGCTTGGACTGCGGTTACCGCATTGACTTGCTGGTGGAGGAGGCCGTGGTAGTTGAGGTGAAGGCGGTTGATCACCTGGCGCCCATTCATGAGGCACAGTTGTTGTCATACCTGAAGTTGTCTGGCTACCACGTGGGTTTGCTCATCAACTTCAACACAAGGATGCTCAAACAGGGAATCCGCAGGTTCGTGCATGGCCTGCCTGAAACGTAGGGCTTTGGAACCCTTTTCGCTCTCGTAATCTCGGCAGTGCGGCGGTACTCGCCACAGAAAGCATCGGGTTCACAGAGCGTTCGGGAACAAGAACCAATTCAAATCCTCTGCGTTCTCCGCGACCTCAGCGGTGAATGCAGCATCAAGGAGAAGACACGATGCCGCGTGAGCAAATTGAGCGACAGGAGATGCCGACCCAAGATCCGCAGGAGCGGATTCACAACTTCTACGAGGTGGCTCTGGGCTATCCCGAAGAGGTGGCCAAATTGGAGGCGCAGCGCTGTCTCCAGTGCAAGAAGCCCCGCTGCGTGGAGGGGTGCCCGGTTGAGGTGCCCATCCCCCAGTTCATCCTGGCGCTGCGCGAGGGGGATTTGGCCGGCTCCATCCGCGTGATGAAGACGAAGAACAACCTGCCGGCCATCTGCGGGCGCGTGTGCCCTCAGGAGACGCAGTGCGAGTCCATGTGCGTCTTGGGCAAGAAGGGCCAGCCGGTGGCCATCGGGCGGCTGGAGCGGTTCATCGCCGACTGGGAGCGCAGGACCGGCGTGCAGAAGCCGGAGATCGCGCCGCCCACGGGCAAGCGGGTGGCGGTCATTGGCGCGGGGCCTGCGGGGCTGACGGCGGCGGGCGACCTGGCGCGCTACGGCCACAAGGTTACCATTTACGAGGCGCTCCACGCGCCGGGCGGCGTGCTCATCTACGGCATCCCCGAGTTCCGTCTGCCCAAGGATGTGGTGCGCGCCGAGGTGGACTACGTCTTGAGCCTGGGCGTGGACCTGGTGCTGGACTGCGTGGTGGGCAAGACGCTGACGCTGGAAGATCTGTTCGCCGACGGGTACGAGGCCATCTTCCTGGGCACGGGCGCTGGCCTGCCGATGTTCATGAACATTCCGGGCGAGAACTACAACGGCGTGTATTCGGCCAACGAGTTCCTGACCCGCGTGAATCTCATGAAGGCGTACCGGTTCCCCGAGTACGACACGCCGGTGAAAATCGGCAAGCGGGTGGCGGTCATCGGCGCGGGCAATGTGGCGATGGACGCGGCGCGGTCCTCGCTGCGCCTGGGGGCCGAGGAGGTGTCCATCGTGTACCGGCGCTCGCGCGACGAGGTGCCGGCCCGCGCCGAGGAAGTCCACCACGCCGAGGAGGAAGGGATTCAATTCAAGTTCCTCACGAATCCCGTGGAAATCTACGGGAACGACAAGGGCTGGGTGCGGGGGATGCGCTGCATCCGCATGGCGCTGGGCGAGCCCGACGCCAGCGGCCGGCCGCGGCCGGTCCCCATCCCGGGCAGCGAGTTTGACATGGAGGTGGACAACGTCATCATGGCGCTGGGCACGCGGCCCAATCCCATGGTATTCACCGACGCGCAGGGGATTGAGCGCACGCGCCACGGCACCATCGTGGGCGATCCGATCACGGGGCGGACGACGCGGCCCCGGGTGTGGGCGGGCGGCGACATCGTAACCGGCGCGGCCACCGTCATCAGCGCCATGGGTGCGGGCAAGCGCGCCGCCGCCGATATTGACGCTTTCCTGAAGGGCGCGTTCACCGAGGCCGACTGGCACGTGAAGAAGGAAGAGGTGCCGGCGGCGCACCCGTAACGCGGGGCGGCGCGATCCCGCGGATTCGCGCGAATGGGAACGGTAGAACGATAGGGGCGCGAGTCAATTGCGCCCCTACCGATGTGTGCACGGTGTGGCGAAGGGCGTGCTATCGTGGTACACGTTCCAGTACGCGTACACCGGCCAGTTCGCAACGTCCAAGGCCAGGGACAGCGGCCACGCGAACGCCTCGGGTTCCATGAACTCCCCCCGCGCCTGTCGCAACGCCCTGCAGGCGTCCAGTTCGTGTTTCCACTTGATGTGAAACCCCAGCCCTAGCGCCACGTAGAGCAGCCCCAGGGCCACGAGGACACGCAGCACACGCGCCCCGATGCGCCGAATGTCAGGCGTGCCGTTTGCCACTTTCATGCCAGGCTCTCCCTGGTCTCGGCGATCCATCCTTCCACCATGCTGGGCGTTACCGGCTCGGTCAGCAGGCGACGGAAGATGTCGTGGCGGTCGGGGCCGGCCAGGAGGGCGCGCAGCATCCGCTCGCCGTAGAAGTACGTGAAGATGTACGTGCGGAACATGGGGTTTCGGATGAACCGCAGGTTGAACTTCGCCTCGGTCTCGGAGCGCAGGCCGTACTTCTGGATGTACGCCACCAACTCGTCCTCGCCCAGGCCGTCTTCGTAGGCCAGGAAGGCCACATTCCCCGAAACGCCCGCCAGTTTGCGGAAGGCCCGATTCAGCGCCCGGTCGCGCTCCACGTCCAGGTGGGCCAGCCCCGCCGCCGGATACAGGACATCGCGCAGCCAGGCGAGGACCTCGTCCTCGCTGAAGATCATGTCCAGCGCGACGTTGGCGATCCCCTCGCTGATGACGCATTCCGGCGTGTTCAGCAGGAAGATGCTGGCCTCTTCCCAGCCCCGCTCGCGGTATAGGATTTTCTCCTTGAGGACGTGCTCGGTGTGGTGGCCCGGGTACGCTTCGTGGGTCATGAGGGGCAGGATGGACGTAACCCGCTCGGGCAAATCCAGGTTGACGTCAATGCGCGAACGGTACTGTCCCAGATACCAGTTGTAGCCGCCCCAGGGCTGATTGCGGACGATGCGAATCTCCACGTCTTCGCCGTCGGGCAGCGGCAGCAGGGCGCGGGTGCGGCGTCGCGCTTCCTGTCGGGCCAGGTCCAGCACGGCGGGCACGCGCTCCTCGGCCACCTCGGTCTGCTTCTTCCAGGCCTCCACGCGCTCGGCCAGGGAGCCGGGGCCGGGCAGCAGCCGGTCAATTTCGTCTATGGCGGCGGCGAACTCGTCTTCGGGGATGCGCTCGGGCGAGATGTCAAAGAATCGGCGCACCTCGTCGCGGAAGGGGAGCACTTCCCCGTCCAGGCGGGCCAGCATGGCGCGCATGGCGTCCACCTGTCGCGCCAGCCAGGTCTTGCGCGGCTCGGGCAGGGGTTCGCCCGCGATGCGCGCCGCCAGGCGGTCGGCGTCGTCGCGGAGTTCGGCGATGGAGCGCGGGCCGTGGGCCAGGATGGCCTGCCGCGCCTCCTCGCTCCCGATGTAGGCGTCCACGTAGCCCTGAAAGTGCTCGTTGATGCGAAGTCCCAGCGCCACGTAGGCGCGTCCGATTTCGTCCATGGTGTTCTCCTCGTGCAGACATTCGGCGCATGGCCGTTGGCCTTCGCCGCCGGTTGCTGGCGATTGGCCTGTGGTTGTTGGTTTGTGGGGATTATACGGCATCCTGGCGCAATAATCAATTGGCTTGATTCGCCATACCCGCGTTGAGCAATCGCCATGTTTACTTCGGGTAACGGTAGGATCAGGGGCAGGGTGGGGAGCGGGGTTACCTGTGCCGGGGGTTTCTACAGATGTTCCATGAAATCGTCGGGGGAGACCCCTGCCTGGCGCAAGATGGCCCGCAATGTGCCAACGGCGAGGGTATCATGCAAAGGCACAACGCAGCCGATTGCGCCTTTGGGGGTCTGCTTTTTCAGGACGACGTGGCTTCCGCGCTGGCGTACCTGCACGAATCCCGGACGTTCCAGTTCGCGAATCGCCTGCTGGGCCGAGATCCGGCGCAGCCTGGGCACACACGGCGACCTCAAAGGTGGTCAGCAGCGGGGGAGGTGTGTCCGGAAGCGGGAACTCCTCCAGGTAGAGTTCTGTCGCTTCCTTTAGGTTGGCTATGGCTTCTTCAATCGTTCGGCCCTGGCTCGCCGTGCCGACCTGCGGGCACTCGGCCACGTACAGGTCGTCTTCCTTGCAGATCACAGCGGTGAAGACTCGCGCAGACATCTTCATGCCTCCTGGCATGGATTCTACAGCATCCCATGCGCCTCGCCAAACGGCGCGATCGTGGCGTTGCGCGAAGTCCGTGGCTCGCCCCTTCTCCCTTATCAACCCACTGCGCTCGTGCTATACCGCCCCCGCAATCGGCGGGCGCAGCATGCTTGCGCTCCCACCGGAATCTCACACAGGAGGAATCCCATGACCCAAATCCGAATCACGAACGCGCTGGATGCGTCCATCGTGGCGGGGGAGGCGCGGGAACTGGAGGTTACGCTTATCCGCCCCGGGCTGAGCCTGAACGGGTGGCTGTGGACGCCGGAGGTGCTGGCCGAGGCCGTGCCGCTGTTTGAGGGGGCCACGGCGCTGATGGATCACGCGCCGCCGGGCCAACACCCGTCGGTGCGGCAGGCGGTGGGGGCGTACCACTCGGTGCGGGCCACGCCCGACGGCCTGAAGGCGCGCCTGGCGTTTCTGCCGTCGGCTCGGGAGGCGTGGCGGCTGGCGCGGGACTGCGTGCGGGCGCGCGAGGAGGGTCGCCCCGCCCCCAACGTGGGCATCAGCGCCGACGTTACGGTGGAGTCGCGCCCCGTGCGCTACGGCGGACGCGCCGCACGCCTGGTGGAGCGCATCGCCGCCGTCCACTCCGCCGACATCGTGCTGCATCCCAGCGCCGGCGGAAGCCTGGACCGCATCGCCGAGGCATACGATCCGACGAGGCTGGAGCGGCACAGCGGGGACGCGAATCAACGAGAAGTAGCAGAGGAAAGGAGGACAGACATGGAAGAGCAGACGAGCAAGAGCAGGGTTGACTTTGAGGCCGCAGGTAGCGCGGACGAGCAGAGCGTTGTCGGCGCTTTGCAACCCCAGCGCCTTGGCGGTGAGCCTGCGCGTCGCCCGACGGGGTTGGAGACGCCGAAGCCGCTGGCCGCGCGCGAGTGGACGGGGGCCGCGCCGACCGTGGCGATGGGCCTCAGCCCCGACGACGCGGTGCGGGCCGCGTGCTACCGGGCCTTCGGGATCGCGCCGGAGCATTGGGAGTCCGAACTGCGCGCCGCAGAGAGTCGGCTGGGCAACGGGCGCGTGCGGCCGTTCCTGGGGCTGCGCGACCTGTACGTGCACATCACCGGCGACTACGCCATCGCGGGCCGCTTCTGGGCGCGGGCGCAGGAAGCCGCCATGCTCACCACCGACTTGCCCAACCTGCTGGCCGACACGATGAACAAGAAACTCCAGGTGGAGTACAACCACTACCCGCAGGACTGGCGCAAATGGTGCAGCGTGGTGTCCATCGCCAGCCTGTCCGAGCAGGACAGCGTGCAGTTGGACGACCTGGGCGCGTTGCCCGAGGTGGACGAGGGAGAGCCGTACACCACCGCCGCGCTGGACGAGTTCAAGGCATCGTACACGCCCCACAAGTACGGCGAACTCATCACGGTAACGCGGGAGATGATCCTGCGGGACGACCTGCGGGGCCTGGCGCGGATTCCTAGGAAGTTGGCCCAGGCCGCGGCGCTGCGCCTGAACGATACGGTGTACGGCCTGGTGGAGGACAACACGACGATCTACGACGGCAAGGCGCTGTTTCTGGCGACGAGCGACCGGGGCGCGGCGGGCAACCTGGCGTCGGGGGCGCTGGATTCGGAGTCGCTGGCCGACGCGCTGAGCAAGTTGCGGCGGGTGCGGGGCGGGGCTAGCGCCAGCCCCATCGTCTTCCGGCGGGTGTGGCTGGTGGTGCCGCCCGCGCTGGAACTTGCGGCGGCGCAACTGTGCGGGAGCGCCTACGCGTGGGGTGGGCAGGAGCCGCCCGCCACGGGCTACAACTTCTTCCGCCAGAGCGGGCTGGACTACATCGTGGCGCCGTGGAACGATTCGCAGGAGAAGTGGTGGATCGTGGGCGACCCCGCCGACTGCGCCGGGTTGGAAATCGGGTTCGTGCAGGGCGTGGACTCGCCGCAGTTGTTCATCCAGGACGACCCGCGAATGGGCAGCGTGTTCACCCACGACCAGATCTCGTACAAGGTGCGGTTTGAGTTCGGCGCGGGGATCGTGAACTGGCGACCGTTCGTGGGGTGGATGGGCGAGACGTAGCGGATGGCCGTCGGCAGGCGGCAGTCCGCCGCCGGCAAAGCATCGCGCCGGTAGAGCGCGGGGGCCGCGCGGGCGAACCCCGGCGCCGAGAGAGCCAAGCCCCTGGTGCCAGACCCCAAGGGTCTCCGAGACCCTTGGGGTCTTCGGTGCTTCAGCCTCGGGCAGACGTGCTGCGAGCAGATCCATTATCCTCTGCGGCCTCGGCGCGCTCGGCGGTGAAATAGGGCGCGTTAGGGGTTCGGATCACGAAGGGCACGAAAGGGCGCGAAAGACACGAAAGGGCTTTCGCGCCTTTCGTGTTCCACACGCCTATTCGCGCCCGTTCGCGCTGGCGCTATGAACGCAGGGCCGTGCAGCGCATCCTTTGGCCGCGCGGGTGGTTATTATGGTGAAATGTGGGGGCAGGGCGCATGTGTACGCGGAGGCCGCAATGAGCACACCCGTGTGGTTCGTGAAACTGCTGCAGAAACTCTACCCGGCGCGGTTCTCTTGGGCGAAGGCCACGCATTTTCGCCCCGTCGGGCGACTCACGGACCGTCTGCTGTTCCACGGCGACGATATCGTGTACCTGCCGAAGGATCGGGCCGTCATCGCCGTCAATAGTCCCCTGGAGCCGCCCGAGAGCATGGTGCTCCCCTCGCAGGTGGTGGATCACTTCATCCGCCAGGCTCGCGTCCACTGGATCATGAACTTCTGCATCTGCCGGGCGGCGGAGAAGTGCAAGAACTACCCCATAGAGTACGGTTGCCTGTTCCTGGGCGAGGCGGCGCTGGGCATCAACCCGAAACTGGGCCGGCGGGTGTCGCAGGAAGAGGCGCTGGACTACGTGCGGCGCTGCCGCGAGGCGGGGCTGGTGCACCTCATCGGCCGCAACAAACTGGACACCATCTGGCTGAACATTGGCCCCGGGAGCAAACTCTTGACCATCTGCAATTGCTGCCCGTGCTGCTGCCTGTGGCGCATCCTGCCCCACATCACGCCGGACATCGGCAGCAAGGTTACGCGCATGCCGGGGGTGCAGGTGGCCGTGAGCGACCGCTGCGTGGGATGCGGGGCGTGCGCGCAAGGCGTGTGCTTCGTGGACGCCATCCGCATGGTGGACGGCCGGGCGGTCATCGGCGACGGGTGCCGGGGGTGCGGGCGGTGCGTGGAGATGTGCCCGGCCCAGGCCATTGACCTCACGATCGCCGACCCGACGTTTGTGGAGCAAACCATCCGTCGTATCACCCCGCTCGTGGATTTGTCGTAGGGCCGCCCGCTCTATGACGCAGGTCATGGCGCGCAGACCATTGTGGTATTATGATGGAGGTGTTCGCTTGGAGCGTGAATGATGGATGCCCGACCGACGATCACCGACAAGACGTGTGTGGAAGACATGACGCAGGAGTACCCTGTTACGGCTGTGCTCCTGTTGCGGATGGGCGTGCAATGCGTCGGGTGCTGGGTCTCGCGGTTTCACACCGTGAGCGATGTGGCCCGCGAGTGGCACCTGAACTTGCCCGACCTGTTGCGTGAGTTGAACGCGCTGGTGGAGGAGGAGCGCGCGCATCCGCAGGAGTGATGCGCCTTGTATTCCGGTATAGGCCGCGCCAGATGCGAAGACCCCAGAGGTCTCTCAAACCTTTGGGGTCTTTGTTCTCCCCGCAAGCGGGGCGAGGGAACCCTTGGCCCGCATGAGGACTTGGTTCCAAAGTTTGTTGCGCCGTGGGCATGGGTCAACGTGCGACGCACTTCCAAAAGTGCGTCGCACGTTGGTCGCCAACACAAGACGATCCGAATCCGAGTGGGTTTCCATACCCGACCCTCTCACCCTGGCCCTCTCCCCGCAAGCGGGGCGAGGGGACCCTGGGCCCGCATGAGGACTCGGTTCCAAAGTTTGTTGCGCCGTGGGCATGGGTCAACGTGCGACGCACTTCCAAAAGTGCGTCGCACGTTGGTCGCCAAGACAAGACAAGCCGAGTCTGCGTGAGGCGCCGCTTGCAAATTCGCACTATTGTGCATATACTTGAGCACGATAGATGCTGCGATTCAAGTCGCTCGGGGGGCATTCGTGGCCGGCTTTGACGTGCGGCTCATACTCCTTCTGGGATTCGCCGTAACCGCCCTGGAAGCGCTGGCGTTTGCTTCCTATCGCCGGAGCAAAAGGGCCTCCGTTTCGGTCATCACCTTCATTCAACTCGTGGCGCTTTCCGTTGCCTACTTCGGCGGCGTTCTGGGCGCGGACCCCGAGGGGCGGTTCCTGTTCGGGGGTGTGTTCCTTGCGCTGCTGCCCCCGGCCTTGCTCATGGCCTACATCCTGGAAGGCATCCGCGATGCCCGTTCTGTCCTCTTCAGCCTCATCACAACTCTGGTGGGCTTCACACTGGTGTGGATGCTGGGAATCACGCTGTCCCTCGCCTTTGGCAAGCGCCCGCTGGAGGCAGCGCCGTTGGATGCGGTCTGGCTTCTGGGCGTCTCGGCCGTCCTGGCCGAGTCGGTGGGACTCGTTGCCGTCATCCCCGTCTATGCGCTCCTGCGCCAGCGACTTCGCCTGCCGGTGTGGGCAGCCATTGCTGGAACGTTGGTGCTGAACCCCGTGATCGCCGCCGCTGTACTCCTGGCGGGCAGCCTCTTCTATCCCCAGAGTTCCCCGCACTACGGGACTCTGGGCTTGTCGCTCGCCGCGCGCATCCTCGCCGGCCTGTATGTTACCCCCGGGCTTCTGATTTTTCTCCGCGGGTACGCCATCCGAGTGCCAGAGGCCAGCGTGGGGGACGTTTTGGCCCAACTGACCGTCGCCCGTCGCAGCCTTGAGGAGGCGGAGGCGCGCCATTATGCCCTGTTCGCCGCCGCGCCCGACGTGATCATCCTGTTTGACCAGGATGGCATCATCCGCGACTGCAATTCGCAGGCCGAGCAGCAACTCGGCTATGGCCCCGGGCAACTGGTCGGCACGCCCGTCTGGCGTATCTGGGGACACGGGATGAGCGAACGCGAGGCCGAGGCTCGGGTGCGCGCCTGGCTCAAGACCATCACGGGCGACGGCGTAACTCAGTTTGAGGGCGTCGCGCGCCGTGCCGATGGGAGCACGGTGCCCATGGACATCAACCTGACGCGCATCGCGGGGCCCACGTCGGGCTTTCTGGCTGTGGCGCATGACCTGAGCCGCCAGCAGCGCGACCGCATGCGGTTGGAGGCTCAGGTCTCCGAACTGAACACCTTGGCCGAGGTCGCCCATCTCGCCTCGTCGGCCAAAGACATGCCCTCCCTCCTGAAGATTGTCGCCGACCGCGTCGCCGACCTTGTGGGGGCCGACTCGTGCTACGTTACCCTGTGGGACGAGGAGCGGCAGGAGATGCGCCTGGCCGCTTCCAGCGGCGCTAGCCACGAGGCCGTTCGGCAGGCCGCCCCCGTGCCGGAAGCCGAGCGTCCCACGCTCACCTGGAAGGTGCTCTCGTCGGGCC
>Ga0315298_1010057_pt1 | contig 11490 bp, 7 predicted proteins | sample WHS_1_MG_FD_203077 | JGI IMG/M metagenome (GOLD analysis project Ga0315298, IMG submission 203077) | Extremophilic microbial mat communities from Washburn Hot Springs, YNP, Wyoming, USA - WHS_1_MG | ecosystem: Environmental > Aquatic > Thermal springs > Hot (42-90C) | place: USA: Wyoming... | reverse complement strand
GAGAGCCTCTCAACCAAGTAGCTTGCAACTATGTCTCCAAAATTCTCCACAAGGCTGTTTAAAACCTCATGGACGGCGGATTTTTTAAAACTGTGTTCTTCAAACTTTGGCCAATACACGTAGAGGATTCCTCCTCTCCCCTTCTCCATCCGCCTGTCAAGCAGCCCCTTCTCGTAAAGCCTGTCCATCGTCGTCATAACGGTGGTGTACGCGATTCTCTTTCTCCGCCTAAGCTTCTCGTAAACATCCCTAACAGTGAGGGGCTGCTTAGAGCTCCACATAACCTCTATTATGCTTGTCTCCAATGGACCCAGGAAGGCTTGGAGCTCTTTTCCTTCAATGTTATACTGGGATATTTTTGCGGCTCCTCGACGCATTTTTCTTATTATGACTGTTCGCAATGGCTATTTAACCCTTTCACTACTACATGGAATAGTAACATTTATAAAGATAGTTACGACCGATTGTAGTAACAATGAATGCGAGAAGCGCTCAGGCAGTAAGCGTTGTGAAAAAACGTCAAACCCTGTTCACCATTCCCATAATGGTGCTGCTGGCTTTCTATCAATTAATCCCTGTTTCCGGGGAATCTTTCACGGTTCTAGGCTCCGTGAAAGACGTCAACGGTAATCCTTTAAGCTATGTGGCTGTTACCATTTACGACTACTCGGGAGCATTTATAACTAGAATATGGACTCTTCTCAACGGGAATTTCGCAATAAGTCTCGACCGAGGCACCTATAGGATTCAGCTGGAGAAGAAGGGTTATGAAGGCAGGACGATAACCGTCAACCTAAATAGGCCCTCAGTAGACCTTGGAGAGATCGTTTTAGACTATGCCCTCAGAGTTTCAGTATCTCAAACTTACCTGAAGGTGAATGCTTTTTCAGAGGTCAGCATACCTCTCTCTGTAGAGAACAAGGGATCAGATGAGGAGACAGTAACAGTTTCAGTCGAGGCTCCAGAAGGATGGGATGCTGGAATCTACTCCGGTTCAGCTGAAATAGTGAACCTGACGCTCAGCCAAGGCGGCGTTCAAAATCTGAATTTGAAGATACGGGCACCATACGGTGTACAAGGGCTCTACAGCCTAACGGTCAGAGTATCCGGCTCAACGATTCAGGAGAAAACTGTTTCACTATATGTTGAGGAGGCTGATCTTCAAATTCTGGCGTCAACATACCCAGTTATCCAAACTACGCCTGGCTCAACAATAAATTTCGATTTAACAGTTAAGAATGTTTTAACGAATAGGTTTACGGGGACATTGCTATTAAACCTCCCAAGCGGTTGGACAGGGAGCATTGTTAAAAGTGATGGTAGTAACCTTTACGGTGTTTCCTTAGGACCAGGTGAATTAGTAAATGCGAAAGTGAAGATAGATGTGCCAACAGAAGGAGCTCCTGGAAACTATGGGGTAGTTGTTTTCCTAAAAACCAAGGATTTCAACTCAACGCTTCCCCTCAATGTAGTGGTAGTTAAAGGTGTTCCCAAGCTGAAGCTGCATGCAGACACTCCTTACGTAGATGCCTACGCTGGCAACACCGCCACCTACATCATAGAGGTTGAGAACACGGGAGACTCAGACGGGGTTGTAAATATTAGCGTCACAGGTGTTCCCGCTGGCTACAACTGGGTTGTTAAGGATTCTTCTGGAAGCGTTATATCGAAGCTCTACTTGAAAGCTGGTGAAACAAAGAAGCTGAACGTGGCTGTAAGCATACCTCCACTGGCTGAGCCGGATGTCTTATCAATAGTCTTGGAGGCTGATACAGATGGGTCCGTTGACAGGCTGAACCTGGGTCTGGGAATACTTGGATGGTACAGTGTCGCATACGTGACGCAGAATTTCTATTGCGAGTTAACAGCAGGCGAATCAACAGTGTTTCAGGTTGAGGTTAAGAACACTGGGTATAGCTCGCTTTCAAATCTCAGGCTCGAAGTTTCAGATGTGCCCAGCGGCTTCAATGTTAAGGTTGACCCAAGCACCGTGCCGTTGCTAAAGCCTCAGGAAAACGCTGTCTTCTCACTAACCATCACTAGTGACGCTGATATAAGTGCCGGCGACTATTATGTTACCCTCAGCCTTAAGGCGGATCAGAGTCAGGCAGCTGCTCGAAGCCTCCACGTTTATGTTAAGCAGAGGGGAGAAGTCCTGTGGGTCGGGGTCCTAATCGTGGTGATATTGATCGTTACGATGTTTTTCATCTACCGTAGATATGGGAGGAGGTGAGAAAATGAGTCTTGCTATAGAGACTGAAAGCCTCGTTAAAATATACGGCAAGAAGGATTCCGGGGTTAAGGCTTTAGACGGTATCAGCATGAAGGTGCCTAAGGCCGGGGTATATGGCTTATTCGGGCCAAACGGGTCTGGTAAAACAACCCTGATATCCATACTCGTAGGATTATTGTTGCCGACTAGTGGGAGCGCAAAAGTGCTTGGGTTCGATGCCGTTAAAGACTCTATTGAGGTAAGGAGAAGAGTCGGCCTGCTTCCCGAGGGCTTCGGCTTCTACGATCATATGACTGCCCTTGAAAACCTGGTTTTCCTCGCCTCCCTCGACGGGATTCCTCCCGACCGGAGACGGGTTAGGGCGCTAGAGGTGCTTGAAGCGGTTGGTTTAAAAGACAGGGCTAACGCCAAGGTTTCAACTTTCTCAAGAGGCATGAAGCAGAGACTTGGCATTGCCCAAGTCCTCCTTAAGGATCCTGAGCTACTTATTTTCGACGAGCCCACGGTGGGTATAGACCCGGAGGGTGCGGCCGAGTTTAGAAGCATGGTGAGGAGGCTGAACGAGGAAGGTAAGACGATACTAATGTCAACCCACCTGCTTTACGAGGTTGGCATGATATGTACTCACGCTGCCATAATACGCGGGGGAAGAATAATGATGCAGGGAAGCATAGAAGAGCTTTACCGGCCGTTTAGGGATGCGAAAGGGTACTCGTACGAGATACACGTTAAGCCTGGGAGTAATATGCCGCTTCAAGAAATCAGGCTGCTGCCGGAGGTGAGCGAGGTGGTGCAAAGCAACGATAAGGTGGTTGTTGTTGCAAAGAAGGACATAGGGGGAGATCTCTTCTCACTGGTTTCGAAAAGTCCATACAGGGAGATCGTGGAGTCTTTAACTCCACTTAACCCTTCCTGGGAGGATATATACCGGTTTTATCAAGGAGGCGTGTAGAAAATGGTGAACGCTCTTCTGATTGCGCATAAAGAATTTACTGACATGATAACCAGTAAAAGGCTCTGGCTCATAGTGGGCCTGTTCCTACTGCTTTCAGTAGCAAGTACCTATGCAACGTCGTTCGGCTTCAGAATAGCTGGTCTACGGGTTGCCAGGCCGATGCTCACAATAGCTTCAAACCTCTCTTCAACAATGAGTTATATGGCTCCAATACTTGGCGTAGCATTGGCTTTTGACGCTATATCGGGGGAGAGGGAACGTGGGACGCTTCGAATACTGCTTTCAAGGCCAATCTTCAGGGAGGACGTGATTAACGGTAAAATAATATCCGCCCTCGTCGTAATAGGGTTAACCATAACAGCGTCCTCATTGGTATCCATTTCAGTATCGATACTGTTGCATAATGTTACAGTGTCTGTTGATGACATCTCGCGGATCTGTCTTTTCATAGTCTTCTCCATAGTTTTCTCATTCGCATACTACGCATTATCGCTATTCATCTCAACCCTGTTCAGCAGGTCGAGCTATTCCCTTATAAGCGGCATCGGAATCTGGATCTTCTTCGCATTCATACTTCCGATAGCCAGCAGCCTTGTTGCGACAGTCCTGCTTGGTCCTCCTCCGACAATACCCCTTTTCAACAGGACTCAAGGAGGACAATTTGGGAACATGTCTCTCCCGGAAAGCTACGTAAGTTATTACAGGAAGGTTTCTGAGATCTCTAGTGCGATACAGACTGTTTCAATAAACCATCACTACTCGCAGATAGTTAATCCTCTTTTCGGTGCTGCCATCAGCATCGGACCAGCCGGATCCAGAGTTGAAAGAACGCTTGACGTTCCTACGATAATTTCGTCGCACGCGATAGACCTCATTGTACTCATAATATTCCCAATAATATTTCTAGTTGCATCCTACATGGTGTTCACGAGGAGACAGGAAAAATAATCCAAACTTAGAGGCAGCATTAAAACGCTCTATATTTTTCCATACTCCATTATCAATGCCCCCGTTCTACCTGTTAAAGGCAGCCCACTGGCCACAGGATCTCCATCATAGGTCTTAAGATGCACTTCTCCAAGCGACACCAGATGATTCATCATTTCAATTAAGTCTGACAGCCTAGGCTCGGTGTAAAAAGGGTTTAATTCAACGATGCTTCTCGACTCGTCGATGCCACTCAGTTTCTCGACTATACGCTCGTTAAAAGTATAAAGATGGTCTCCAATAGTTAATCCGTAAGAATTCTCGATGACCGCTATAATACTGCCACATCTTAGAATCTTATTGCTAGTCCTTAAGTCTTCGAATGTTTTTTCCGTTATTTTAACAGGATAGTAGCCGAAGTTAACAACCCCATTCCTCTCCTTGAAGCCGATGCTCTTCTTCAAAGAGGTCCAGTCGGCGTCACTAGTTATTCTAAGGCTTCCTGAAGCCTCATCCAGCGGGGTTGAAACAATATAGCGGCGTCCTCTATAGATTCTTTTAAAACCTGTTTTTTCGACAAGCCTTACCGCCGTGGTATTCTTCTCCTCCACGAAGAGGTAGACATACCTCGTGTTCAAACTGTTTAAGGCTGCATTCAGCAGCCTACTTCCAATTCCTTTCCCCCTGAAATCTTTATGGACTAGAAGCCCCCCGATGTATCCACAGTCGTAAATATAGCTTAGGGAGTGGATGCAGCCGACTGTCTCGCCATCAGCCTCTGCCACAAATATTTTGAATGATTCCAGTTGACTCAGCATTTTCACAAGCGGAATGTTTGTTAAGTATGTGAACGGGCTGTCCTTATGCTGTTCGAACAGCCTGACAACCTTATCTATATCCCGACTCTCTTTAACAGCAACATCCAACGTAATGCAAACCGTTCAATCACCCGTTTATTAATATTCTTGATCCAGAACCCCTTTTCTCTTCTTCTGACTCTCGTAGAGTTCTCTAACCTTTTTTAAAGTATCCGCTTCAGACGGTGCCTTGTCACTCCTTATTCTGGTTATCCTTGCAAACCTTAGTGCGAAGCCAGACTTATACTTCGGGCTCTTCTGGATTTCGCTGTAGGCTACTTCAACAACTATCTCCGGCTTAACCCAGACAGTGTTCTCCTCCTCCCTTATCTTAAGCTCCAGCAGCCTTCTGGTCATTTCCTCAAATTCCTCGTCTGTCAAGCCTTTGAATGTCTTGCCCACTATCTCGTAGCCCCCGGTTTCCTCATCCAGCGCCGCGAGGAAATAGTCGCTTAACCAGCCTGTCCTCCTCCCGTAGCCCCATTGCGCACCGATAATGACTAGGTCAAGGTAATCGGCTGTCTTCAGCTTAAGCCACAGCCTCCCCCTGGTGCCTGGCACGTAGGGGCTGTCGAGAGCCTTGGCGACAACCCCTTCGTGACCCTCCTCTAAAGCCTTCTTTAAAAACTCCTCGGCCTCGCTGACGCTTGAAGTCACTATTCTCGGGGCAAGGTTCACTTTCCCCCCAATCTGTTCAAGCATGCTCCATCTCTGCGAGTATGGCTCGTCTATCAGCTGCCTACCGTTCAAGTAGATCACGTCGAAAAGATACAGTTTGAGAGGTATTCTCCTCACCTCTTCTTCAATATTCTTAACCTTGGTGAACCTTCTCATCAAATCCTGGAAGGGCAGTGGCCTGCCGTTTAAACCGACGGCTATAACCTCCCCGTCGAGTATCGCCTCCTCAGCATTAACCCCGTTTATAGCCTCGTCAACTATTTCAGGTATACTGACAGTAACGTCTGTCAAACGCCTGCTGAAAATCCTAACGGAACCGTTCTTCCTATGAATCTGTACGCGAGCCCCGTCGAACTTGTATTCGAAAGCAGCCTTCTCGTGATACTTGAAGACTTCTTCCACACTGTAGACCATCTGTGCAAGCATGGGCTTCACCGGGTTAAATAGGGTTAAACCTATCCTCCTCAAGCCGTCTTCGCCGGAGGTTAAAGCAGCCTCAGCAACCCTCCCCAGATTGCCCGAGAACATGAGGGCCCTCCTTACAAGATCCAGGCTGGTTCCCGAGGCTCTTGCAATAGCCTCCAGCATAATTCCCTCTCCAACTCCATGCTGCATTTCTCCAAAAATATTCTTAACAATGTACTTCGCCTCAAGCTCAGAGGCTCTCTCAAGCATGGATCTTAAGACGAGCTCCTTGTTCTCCCTCGACCTTGAGCCGGTGGCCCTCGCAATCTTTTCAAAATATTCTGCAACATTCAGGATTGTCAGAGGCTTCTTGAAGAGAGGAGCCTGGGAGGGTGATTCGAGGATCTTGCTTATCGTAGCGTATCCTATTTCAAGGGTCTTGGAAGATGCCTCTGGGAATATTTCTCCGACTATCAGCAGAACAGCCGGGCCTATCTCCTCTTTTCTCAAACCCTTGAGAAACTCTCCTATCATCCTAACCTTCTCAAGCCTCCTAGTTGTCTCAGCAAGCTTCTCGCAAAGCTTGGCGAGCTCGATGAACAATGTCTCCCCGCTTTCCCTCATTTCTTCCCGGTTTCGTTTTAAAAAGCTCCTCAGACTGATAAACCTATGCGTTTTTTAAACACGCGGGATTCTCAGCCCGAGTGCCTCATGATATTCTCTTAACGACCCCCCATTCAACAGGGTTTTCAGAGCGGAAGCCAGTTTAAAAGCCATTTTTCTCTCCCAGTCTCTCCCGAATCTCCCCCGTAGTTTTATCGCGGCGCATCTAAGAGCCTCCGCATTATTCCACTCTACCTCGAGCAGGCTGAAGGCTTCGGCAACATCACCGGGAATATCCAGCACGCCGGCTTCTTCACTGTAATTGTCGAGCAGAAGTGTCAAGTATTCGCCCACAGTAACCGTGTTACCGCCCCAGTATAGCTTTGCAGCAGCGCCTCTCCGCGCAGCCTCCGCCCTGGCTTCAAGATATGCTTCATGCGTAAGATCGTTGCAAGCATCCTTGCCGTTTCTCCACGCTAAAGCCAAGATCTTTAGTATCGTCATGACGGCGCAAACATAAGGCGGAATATTGCTGTCGCAAACCCTGAGTTCAAGCGTTGAAGGTTTATGCTTATTCTCAGGGTTGAAGTTAACCTCCCGGTAATGATTCTGGTTTAACCCTCCTTTAGTAATGGGGATGCAGTATTTGCCGCCGCCTCGCAGCAGCCTGTTTGACGAGAATCCTGTTACTCTTCTCCTCCAGACGGGAGAGTTGGCGGAAACCGCTATAATGAAAGGAATATGATCATGAATATAGTTTGCCAGGCTTCCTGCTTCCTCTCTGCTTAAGCCCTTATCCTTAAACCCGATATGGAAATGAGCTCCCGCAAACCTGTCGTTCCATCCTCCTACTGGCAGTGGAAGAGCATTGCTGACGAGGGATGAACCGGCATATTTCGCAAGTCCACTGGATATGGCTTGCAATGCTTCTCTCAAGCTTTCAAACGGCTTGGTAACATATTCTGAGCCTATGCTCTTGTCAACGGTGAACCTCTCTCCTGCTTCTGGAGACTTTACATCCGGGAGAATAACGCGTCTCGATATTTTACACTCTTCAGTTAAAATAGTATAGCATTCTATTTCAACACCTATAGTAATAGGCTCCTCCTTCTCAACTAACACGTAGCGGATGCTCTTCGTTTCCAGTAAGGCTCGAAAGAGGCGAAATATAAATTTTATCCTATACTTAAATCTATTTTCCTGTTTAAAAAGAAGTCCTCTTTTCTTCTAATCGAGGATTCGAAAAAGTTTTTCTCTTTTAAACGGAATACGGATTCCTCCGGCAGCCACTCCCGCGAAAAACAATGCTAAGCCATTCCTATTTCCATTAACCATAATGCTCCCGGAAACACTTGAGAAAAACCCAGTGGCTGAGCTTTTCTTTAAATAATAAAAGCTTTTTTTGAAACAGGCTGTGAATCAAGCGCTGTAAGCAATATCTTCGCCAAGGTAGGCGTTTTTTAGAAATCGTTTTTACCACAGGACAGTTAATTTATGAAATGCTTCTAGCGAAACTACCTCTTTTTGAAGAAACTTTGCATCACGTTTTCAAGAAACGCTGAATCTAAAAGATTATCGGGTTCAACCGGGTTTTAGTCAAGCGTCTTGGTAACAGGCTGTGTTTCGAAACCATGGGCGTAAATCATCGAAATATTCTCACTTGATGAGAAGATTTTTGGGAAAAAGTGGCTTCTATACGACGATAACCATTATCCGGCCATTTGAGCCGCGTACTCTCGAGGATCACGCTGCCCAGCTTCCTCGAAGCCGTGTTCAATGCGTTATGCCTATTTTAGTGTACAGTTCTCTCGGGCTCTTCGCCTCAACCACCAGGTTCACGAAATCAGCCCTGTTTACAAGCTCAGGGGGCACGTATCTTCCTGTTAAAACAATATCCGTTTCCTCGGGAGCCTCGTCCAACAGCTTCAAAACGTCTTCGACTGAAACTAGACCTATGAACGCGGCTAGGCCGAGCTCGTCCAACACTAGGAGGGCCGGCTTCTCCTTGAGTTTTTCCCTGGCTAGGATAATGCCTTTTCTCGCCGTTTCCTTGTCCTCCTCCGAGGGGTTTTTAAGGTCCACCCACTCCTCTCTGCCAGCAAGATGAATCTCGTATTCTGGCTGTAAGCGTTCAGCTATCAAATATTCTCCGGTGTTCTTCCATCCTTTCATGAACTGTATTATCACGACCTTCAGGCCGTGGCCCACTGCCCTGACTGCTAAACCTATAGCGTTTGTTGTCTTCCCGGCGCCTGTTCCAGTGTAGAGAAATACTTTACCCAAGGTCACGCCTCCTCTAGGAAACCGGGCATACGCTCCATCCGCAATCTATGCAGGTGAGGCAGCCCCCTTCCTTGACGAGCCTTTTACTGCCGCAGCTAGGGCATTCAGCATAATTATTATTACTGTTAAGGATTAGGACGGGCTTTTCTGAAGCTGCTGCTGTTTTTGAAGCCGTGCTTCCAGATTCTTTTTCAGAAACCTTTATCTCGACTCCGAGGGATCTAGCTATTTCAACGGTTGAGTTGCTTATAATCTTCGCATACTTTCCCAGTTTCGATGAGGGCGTGACTAAGACTTGATACGGGAGCGAGCCGTCACGGTAAACAGTTACACCCTTAACCCTCATGGCGCGCGCTAGAGTGAAAGCTTTCTGGACATCCTCCACGGTAACCCAGTTCGGCATGTTTATGGTTTTGCTAACTGCGGCGCAGATCCATTTTGTGAATTCTGCTTGAGCCCTTACATGGTCCCACCACGGTATGTCGTAAGCAACCAGGAAGATGCGGGCCAGCTCCTCAGGAATAAGGTCGAGGCTCACGAGCGAGCCGCCGTTGTCTGAAATAAGCTTAAGCGTCTTCTCATCGTAAAGCCCATTCTCCCTAAGTGCATTCTCAAACTCAACATCAACGTAGTAGAAGGTTCCTACACTAACCCTCTTCTCATATATTAGGGCGAACTGTGGCTCTATCCCGGAGGATACGTCGACCAGCATTGAGATGGAGCCGGTTGGCGCTATGGTGGTTACCTCAGCATTCCTTATTCCAAACCTCATTATCTCCTGCTGAAGCTCAACCCAGGGCAGCGTCTGCCAGTCCTTATGGTAGAAGCCTTCTATAGGCATCTCGCCGTCAGGGTAGGATGAATCTGCATACAGCGGGAAGGCGCCGCGCTCCTTAGAAAGCCTGCAGGACTCCTTCATAGCGAAAAAGGTAAGATGTTCCGCTATCCTGCTCATCAGCCTGAAGCCCTCCTCGCTATTGTAAGGTATTCTCAGGGCGAAGAGTAAGTCAGCCAAGCCCATGACGCCTAAACCAACCTTCCTGGTGAGCTTAGTCGCGCGGTCTATCTCGCTTAAAGGAAGCTTGTTCACATCTATCACGTTGTCTAGAAACCTTAAGGCAATTCCAACTACACGGCTGAACTCTTCCCAGTCGAAGAAGACCCCTTCTCTACTCTTCTTCAAAAAAGCATAAAGGTTTATCGAACCCAGGTTACAGGACTCATAGGGATATAAAGGCTCCTCACCACAGTTGTGGTTGACGAGGCCATTCCCCAAGAAGTTATGATAGATCGGAACTGTAAAATCATAGAAGTCTACCAACCCAGCGTCTTTGATAGAGGATACAGTAGCCCATAAAGAATCCCTCTTAGTTTTCTCTAGGGAGAGTTTCTCTAACTTGCTTACGCTTTCAAACCCTACAAGTTCCTTGAATATCTTCCTGCTATATCCGTTTATAACTAGCTCATAATAGCCAGAGGTTTTGTAACTTTTTTCATCGCCATCATTAGTGGTATAGAGGAATTCTCTAATGTATGGTCTCTTATAGATTTTTGATGCTATGCCGAGGGTTGCCAAGAGTAGTTGAACTTCCTTGAGCAACTGCAGGCTGGCACTAGTCAGCCTCACGGCACTGTCGTTATCTACATAACCGTCAGCGGTGAAGAGGCCTCTGAGGAAAGATACTAAAGATCTTTGGCTTAGCTTCCAAACAACCTCTGGAAGTCTTCTGTCTCTGCTTCTCTCCATGAAAGCCCCCGTAAGATTCATAATGTTCTTGTATACTGTTGTTCCCTCGTTATACTGTATCTTATGCTCGCTTTCACTCAGAATGTAAGTATGGGATAAGGGATTTCCTCCAATCTTCTCTATACTCCTCCTCAAGCGTTCCTCAGCCGCTTTATCATCTTTGCTGAAAAACCAGGAAACGTAGTGTCTGTTAAGCGAGCCGTCTCCAACTAGCCATCCTAACGCGAATGACACATCCTCATCGACATCATAACTCCCCCTGTAAACATGCTCCAGGAACCATGGATGCAATCTTCCTATTAGTACTTTATCGTTTGGCGCAAGATCCTTAGCTTTTTTCCATCCTTCCGAGGTTAGTAATTTATGATCATGAGTAACGGTCAATTCATACCCTTCCTCCGTCCTCACAGTTAAACCAGGCTTCTTACCTACGTGCCAGACCCATGCTTCTACTTCCTTGGGAATAAGAAGATTCAGCTCTTTCTCGTGAATAGTCCTGTACACCACCTCTTTTCCTTCTATAGTTATTAGCTTCGTCCTGTAGGCTTGAGGCTCGCCCCCTTCACCTAATAACTTTTCATCGACCGCTACAGCTTTAACCGGGCTGGAGACCTTAACCTTGTGGAATAGCTCATCCGCTCTAGTCCATCCGTCGGGAGTAAGAACCCTCGTATCGCCGGAAACGCAAGGGTTAGTGGATTTTATAGGACCCTTATGCTTCGCCATTACGTTTCTCCTGTTAATGTTCTCGAGGAAGAGGACCCCAGGGTCACCTGTCCTCCAAGCCATTTCAGCTATTTTC
>Ga0315298_1010055_pt1 | contig 11493 bp, 13 predicted proteins | sample WHS_1_MG_FD_203077 | JGI IMG/M metagenome (GOLD analysis project Ga0315298, IMG submission 203077) | Extremophilic microbial mat communities from Washburn Hot Springs, YNP, Wyoming, USA - WHS_1_MG | ecosystem: Environmental > Aquatic > Thermal springs > Hot (42-90C) | place: USA: Wyoming... | reverse complement strand
ATTGGGCTATCAAGTGAGCTATTATTAACGTATATAGAATTTTATTCTCTCTAATTTCATCTATTTTTATCTTTTTATCTACATTTGTTAACATTTCTTTTATAGTACCAATAGATCTCCCTTTATAATATATCTTGTAATTGGGCATTTCCCTGCCTAAAAAGATCACTTTATCTTTAATATTTCTTTTTGTTTCTATTAGCGTTAATTGGTCATATAATACTTTTTCATCCATCTTTTTTATTTTGGATTCCATGCCCATACTCCTTTAACCATTTCAATCGCTAAATCTTCGGCGGATCTATTTAAATATTTATCAATTTCTATAGCTATTAATTTTATTGCTATTTTAATAGCGTTATCTCTCATTCTACCATCATCCCATGGCTCTTTATCTATTTTTTCAATATCTATATATTTTTCTGGCTCTTTTGCTATTTGGTCAATTCTTTCCTGAATAATCTGTTTTAATGCATGCAATTCTAAGGGATTTGGCGCTATATCTTTCAATCCCAATTTTGATAAATTTAAGGTTTCAAATATAATATTTACCATGGTAATTCTATCAATAAAATTATTTATTGTTACTCTATCATTTTCATCTTTAGATCTTTTATATAATACAAATTGAGCCGCCTTTCTCGCATCTTCAAAATTCTTAAAATCAATTCCTTCATAGTAGGGATCTACTTCATTTATTACTTCCTTTTCTTGCTTTCCTAATACATTACCAAAGAACCCAAAACCAACTGGCTTATATTTATTTATTTGTTGTTTTTCATAGTTTCCTCTTTCAACAACCCAAACTCCTGATGATAAACCTGTGTTTATATTATTAATAAATTCTATAATTTTTTCAATTGGTGGCTTATTAAATTCATCTATAAATATATAATCATGCCTAAATACGGATCCTGGCGTTTCATCTTGGGCATGATATACCAAATTAGCTCTTGTAGGTAATTTATCATAATATTCTGCGTTATATAAATCTCTCACAGATAACGCAAACTGTGTTTTACCTGTTGCTGCCGGAGTTAATTGTAATATATGTGTGTAAGGTACCATATCTTTTGGTAATATTGGTGTAACTACTCTATGCAACATTAATATACGTGGAATATATAACCAATCTATTAATTCTTTTTCATGACCTTCTAAATCAAATATATTTAATCCTATTAAATTACACATCATATATTCATACAATGTAAGTTTATACTTTTCCTTTTTATTTAATATCTCATTTTTGTATTTCTCCCATAATGCTAATTCATGATAATCCACAATAAAAGGCTCTCTCACTAATTTTTGACCCAAATAATATTCTCTTAATTCTATATCAATCCACAATATTTTGTTATTTTTTGCCTCATCAAAATATTCTATTATTTCCTCTATCTTTTTGCTTTTATCGGATTTTTTCTTTACATATCTTTTATCATATATCACGCTTACGCCATTTCCTAATTTTATTTTAAATTGATTTGCTTCATAATTTTCACTTTCTTTTATATCTGTAATAAAGCCAGCAAAACTAATTTTTCTTTCACTCGCTAATTTTGATTTAAATGCGGCTACTTTTGATGGGTCACTTAATCTTAATGTTTCATATATTTTCTGTGGTATACTATCATCATATTTTAATAATGTTACTAAATTATTACCATAATAGCCGCCATAAATATCTTTTTCTAATATTCTTTTGCCTTTTATGAATGTGCTAAATATTCCTTTTTTTATTTCTTTTAAATTAGAATCCTGGCTGACATTTTCATTATTTTGTATTCCTATTTTTTCATTTTTTATATCTTTTTCTCTATTTTCTTTTTCTATTTTTTCTTCCTTTTTATTTTCTTTTTTAACAAATTCTAGAATAGCACCTGGGGTTTCAGATCCTGGTAGATCAATGTCCATTTTTATTTTCTAATTCTCTAGATTCTGTTTTTGCTTTTTCTTGCTCATTTTGCATATTTTCTTTAATTATTTTCTTTCTTTTTGTTAATTTTTCTAATAGCTTTTCTATTTCTTTCTTTTCTTTTTCCAATTCCCGAATTTCAGGATTTGATGGATCTATGCTTTTTAATATCTCTATCTTTTCACCAATTTCTTTTTTCCTATTTCTTAATTGAATAATCTTTTTCTTTTTCTTTGTTTTCCTATTTATTACTGAATATTGTTTGATTATTTCTAATTCTTTACCAATATCTATGCTATTATCTTGAATGGCTATAATTAATTCTCTATATATATTCCTTAAATCTATTGGTCTCTTTAAATCATACTTTTTTATAACTTTATATATCCTTATTGTTGTTTTTATATCCTCTTTTTCTTTATTTTTTTCTAAATCTAAGTTTCTTAAATTGCCTTCTCTATATTTTTTAGTATAATAATATAAAGAAACAAATGCTAATGGTTCATATTCTTGAATTAATCGCCTTATTATTTGATGTTTTCTGGCTAATTTGTTTTCTAAATCTTGTAATAGCAAACCTGCCAATAATGCATTTTCAATTAAATCAATGTATTTATTAAAATATAGGTCATTACTAATATAAGGATCTTTCCATAAACCATCTAAAAGTTTATCTTTTGCATTCTCTATGTGATTCCATAATTCCTCTATCGATTTTATTTTATAAACAAAAGGACTCTCTTTTATATACCTGGCTCCCTTTAAAATTGCTTCAAAAAGATTATTCTTTATTAAATAATAAATATGGTCATAATCATAGTTTTCTGCACCCGCTATTATTGTTTTTGGCGCTAAAATACCTTTTACTATTAATATCTCCTCATTACTCATCTTTTAAACAAATAATTGGAAATAAGGATCCTTATTTAGTCCTTTTTTAATAAAATTATGTATTATTTCATCAAGATCATCTTCGGTTAATTTAGATAGTATATAATTACCTATTTTTATTATTGTTAGAAAGGTTTCTTTATCTAAACATCCATAATATATATTAGAATAAACCCAATAATAGAATTCTTCCTTTAATAATTCTATTTCTATCCTGTGCCTTTTAAACGAATCTATCATATAATTTCCAAATGCTATAGATTTTATTATCTTAAATAATTCTTTTGCATCAGGCATTATCTTTTTTAAATAATTTATTCTTTCAGCTATTTTTGTATCTTTTTCTATTTTACATATAATTTCTTCTTTTATGTTATCTACGATATACCCGAATATAATTTTTGTCTTATTATTTTCTATGTCATCATAAACAGCTACTATTGCTTTTATATCTTTATTATTTATCATAATTCCAATCCTGGCGGGAAATTTTTTATTTTCTTCTTCATATTTTCCTTTTATCTCATTTTTAAGGTTTATATTACTTAGTTCCATCTTTTTAGTTGGTTATTTCATTTTTTTGAGCCCCCATAAATCTATCCGCTAAATCTATTATATAGTCTCTATTAAGTTCTTTTAGTTCATTTTTTATATCCGTTATTGATAGGTATATGTCTTTATCTAATTCTCCGTTTAATATTTCCTTATAAATAAAATAGGCTAATTCTTTTATATCATATGATGGTTCTATATTTTCCTTTTTAATGCGCCAATCTATTACGTAACTCTCTATTAAAGAATTTATTATTTTTTCAAATTCTAAATAATTTGGGATCTCTCTCTTTAATAATTTTAATGTATTCTTTATTTTAGGGTCTCCCAATAATATTACTTTTATATCATATTTTAATGATGCATCTACATCCCTAATATGCTCTATATAACCAATATTTTCCGCTATATTATATATTATTGCCAGGTTTCCCCATTGGTTATACTTTGTAAAGTATGTTATTCCTATGCTTATAGGTTCTTTTTCATCTTTTGTAGGGTATTTGTATACTCCATTTCCTAATTTATGGAATATAATAGTGGTAGTTTCATCTAATACGCTTTTTAATGGTTTTAATTTTACCTTATTATTTTCTAAATATTCTAATGCATATTTTTCCATTTTATTCTATAATTTTTATTGTTTGGGTTTTTGCCTTTTCATTCATTATATACTCTATAAATTTAGCTTTTGCTTTCTCATCTGTGGCAATCCATAGCAATGCCTTTTTATATAATTCTACTTTATTTATACCTAAATTTGCTTTTAGCCAGGTAAATACCGCCTCTATTCTATCTATTTCTTCTCTATGCCCTACAAAAAATATATTTTTTCCTGTGGTGTATTTCCGTTCCATATAGATATATATGTAACAATATGTTTAAAAGTCTTTATTTCTAAAAATCAAAATTCAAATACAGGGCATTTTAATATATTTCATTAAGGATTTAATAACTTTTGGTTTTACACTATTAAAATGTATCATATGATATCCCATGTAAGATTATACTAAAGTAAACATAAAAGGAACTTAAATAAACAAATTTCTTAAATTTTAAAATTATGCGAATTACAAGATGGGAAAGTTTCAAAAGAGAAATCTTATAAGAATATTTATAAATCTTAATATATTAAATATAAAAATAAACGGTCCTGTGGTGTATTTCCGTTCCGCCCCCAATACGGGGGTTATATAAATTCGCTTTTTTGTTATGCTATTATGCTTTACACGGAAAAGAAAAGTTAAAATGTTTCGAAAATAATAATATATAACATGAAAGTAAAAATAGATAAAGAATTATTAAAGAAAGAGATATCTAAATTTTTAAAGGATAGTTTAATAGAATGCTACGATAAAGTTAAAGATAATCCAAATCCTAATAAAAAAGATATTAAACATTTAGCATATCATGCAATTGCTTATTTTCAATATATAAATTTCTTAAATACAAACTCTGCTATTAGATATTATAAAAAATATATTTTATCAGATGGAAAGGAAAATAAATTAAAACTAGGGATACCCTATTATGATAGTAAGGAAAGGAAGTTAAAATACGGAGTTGTAAAATTACCTTTTGATCTTAGTAATAGATTAGATGAGATATCTAAATATCTTATGAATTATAAACAAATAGTTAACGATGTTACTAAAAGAGGATATACGGATCATTTTATAAGAAAACATCATATATATACCCAATACTTTACATATGATAGTTTATTATCAATATTCCTTGAAATAGGAATACGTGGTTTGATAGCCTTAAAAAAGCATTGGACTGTGCTTAATAAGGAATTATTACCATTATTATTAGAAAAAACTCAAATTATTGAATCTAAAAATCCATTCTAAATTGTTTTTTAAATTTTTCAAAATATTCTTCTGAAGATTCATTTTTTAATTCTTCATAAGCCCATTTAATACCTTTACTATCTAATTCAAAATCCTTAAGTTTTTCTTTTAATTTTTTATAATATTCAACAAATTTATTATTATCATTTACAATATCTAAAACATCCTTTTCTAATCCTTTATCATATTTTAATTCACTTATTAAATATTGACTAAATTCATAAGCAATATTTTCCTCATCTTTTGCAATAATATAAGCTATTTTTGTTAAACCTTTTCTATATACAATATTTTGAATTTCCCTTAATGCTAATTTGATAAATAGAAAATAACCAAATAAGTTATATATTAAATAATCATCATTTTCAAAAGGGATATTTCCTATTAATTTCTTATTTTGTTTATCTAATTCATTTAAAAGTTCACCCATTTGTATTATTTTTATTCCTTTTTTTAGTAAATTATCAATATGCTCTTTTTTTAATTCATCTTCATTTATTTCTTCATATAAATAAAAGATAAGGTCATCTTTTGGATCCTCACTTAAATCATCTCTTATTATTGCTAAATCTTTATTATGTAAATATCTAATTATTTTTACCATTATTGGTTATTAAAATATAGCATAAAAACCCCAGTTTTGCCTTTCCATTGCGAATATAATTTTATTATATCATTTTTGGTCCATTGCTTTACTAAATTACCTAAATATGCAAATTTGCCAGGTTCTCCGCCTATTAATTCATAGAATTTTTTTATTACATTCTCCCGAATATTTTCATCCTTTCTTAATCTATATGCTGCGTCTATATCAATAAAAGCCAATTTTTTAAATAATATTTCTTCCATAACATGACTAATAATTAGATTATAAAAAGTTAAATCCTCATCTTTAATTCCTTTTGGCATTTTCCTATTGGCGTTAAAAATATATTCATTTAAGGTCCCCAATTTAGCCCCAAATTTATGTAATATTTTACCCTTATCATCTATATATACTAAATCATCAATTAAATATGTAGTCATCTTAATAAAGATATAGCGGCATATATGCGCTTAAATTCATCCTCACTTATTTTATCTAAATTCCTATTAATAGCGGGTAAACCATTGGCTATATATTTAAATAAATTCCATGCAATATTTGGCTCATTTTTAGTTATTTCTAATGAAATATCCCCGCCACCTATTAAATCTAAATTATATTTTATTTGTTTCAATATAAGAAAAGTTAATATTATTATTGGTATAATGGAAACAATCACAGGATCTTTATTAAAACTTTCAAATTTTTCCCAATTTTTCTCCCTTAATCTTATGTATTTACCAAAAGAATGGTTATATAATTTTTCCATTTTACCAATTACTATTATTTGACCAGAGTCTTCTAAATCATTTAAAGATTTTTCATTTTCTAATAAGGGTTCTAAATTTTTATCCGTTAAATATATTATTATATCACTTTTTAAGTCCATTCTATCTTTTGAACCTTCGCCAACAATTAAAACATTATCATATAATTTTAATTTTATTTCCATTTTAGGTAAATTTTAATAAATATTGGAAATAAGCCTTTATTAAAGGATGATCTCGTCCCAATGATTTTAATGCCTTTTCCTTAAATGCTATAAAATCTTTATACAAATCTTTCCCCTTTAATAATTTTATATTTAAAATTTCTTCGGTATCTAACTTTTTTGTCTTTTCTTTTTTCATCATATTTAAAGGTATTAATTTATTAAACAAATTAGTAATTGTTTTAATATCAAAAGAATCTTTTGAAATAAAAGGAAATTTGCTAAAAGGAAAATGACGCATAAAGAAATTATAAATATATTCTTTATAATCTCTTTCTAAATTAGATTTAATTATATTAACATCATTAGAGTATCTATCCTTTTTAGAAACAAATACATAATCAATTTCATGTTTTAAATTTTTATAAGATATCTCCGCAAACCTTAAAGTTATATATATACTAAAAAAGGGCTTTTCAGGAAGGTCTATAATATTATTTAAATAATCAAAAAGTGATTTTTTTATATTTTCAATCCATTTCTCGGGATATATTATTTTATATGCATCAAATAAAAAAAGGGTTGTATTTTCATTTAAGTTAAAAGGCATATTATGATATAGATATTTTGTTTGTATGATATCTCTGGGTTTTATTATTTCTTTTAGATTTTTTGATGAAAAGATAGCCTTATCATAAAAATCTAATATATTTTCAAAATAATCTATTAAATTTTTCCTTAAATTTTTATATTCATTATATTCTTTCCTTTCATCATTAATATCTATTATATCATATTCATAAGATATTTCTTCATTTGAATTATATTTGGCTATTACTAAATTAGGGGTCCAAATTTCTTTTATTTCTAATTGGTAAATTATGGGTTCTCTTTCTATTATTTCATTATCATATTCATTCATTGTATCATTTTGGGTCATCATGATATTTTATATACGGATAGGTATATACGGAGGCATATACCTATTATAATAAATTATTATTAGGGGTCCTATAAAATGTTTCGTTTTTATGTCAAAATTTCTTTATAAAGAACCTGGCGTTTCATAAAGAAATCTTTATTATAGATTATAAAATCAAAAAGATCCTTTTTTATTGAATATATGCGAAACCTGGTGAGATTATCTTTTAATAATAATATTTTAGGGTTAATAATCTCGGAATCGCCAATATTGGCAAAAAGATTTTTCCTTATCTTTTTATTATAAGATATTATTATCGGTGGATTTAAGTTATAATAGTTACCCTTTTCCGTTATTTGAATATTACTATTAATTAATTGATAACAAAATTTAAGGAATAAATCTATATTCTTTTTATAAGGAAAATACTTTTTTATTTTATCCCTTAATGTTAAATCAAAATTTTGCAAATTTTCAAATTCTTTTCTTATTAGATTAGATTCATGTAATATAAATAACATAGGAAATATGGCATCGGGTTGTATTTTTATTTTTGCCGGGTTATTTATATTATAATCTTTAAATAAATGCAAAACATGACTTACCTTTTCTTTACTAAAATAATAACCAAATGTAATAATATATTTTGATTCGCCAGGTTTTTCACCTAAATATTCTTTATAATATTGGGTTACCTTTTCATATAATCTTTTATTAGTGGGAGAAACATCATAATACCATAGATAAATTAGGGAATTAATGCGAGGAAATATTTTTTTATTAAGAAAACCTGGCATTTGCGTGTTAATAATATGGACTAATCTATATTTCCTTATTTCATATGCTTTTTTAACAAATGTAATATTTAGAATGTTTTGGGCATCATCTAAAATTATAGGATGAGGTTTTCTATGTAATTCATTCCATTGATAATTTAACCTATATTTGTAATTGTAAGATGTAAATAATAGATCTAAATAAATCCAGGTTTCTTTTATTTCTCTATCATCATAACCTAAATTTTTCATGATATTTTTATATAAAATTAAAGATAAAGATGACTTACCAACCCCTGGATAACCTATAATTAATAACCAATGATCTAATACTATTTTAGATTTAATTGTTTTTGTTATGTCCATGGTTATTTGTTTTATAAAGTCCTCAGGTTCGCTATATATGTCTTTACCCCATTTAGGGTTATAGAAAGGGGTTTCTTTTATTATATCTAAAACATCATTGGACTCAGGTTTTCCATGCTTTTTAAATAGGTTAAAAATATTGATCATTATCACATAAGATTTATTGGAAAATATAGGGATTTTCATACAATATTTATTAAGGACCCATACGGATGGGTATATACGGGTATATACAAAATCCAGGTTTTCTATAAAATAGATAATGTTTTATATAGGGAAACCTGAATTTCTTACATAGAATTTTATATAGAAAAATATACCCCATACATATGGTTATTATAATATAAGGATATTAGTAAGTTTAATATGAAAAACCCAGGTCCCCTTAAACAAATATCTTTATATATAGGCACGGATCCGTATATACGGGTTATTATCGCACAGGTTTGTTATGTTACCATTATATTATATACCGGGGACCTGGTCCAGTAAATGTGTACTTTCGGACCGATGTAAATAAGGACATGTACAATGTTAAAGGAAAACAAATGAATTTGATGAAATTGCCAGGTTACCTATGGTTAACTTTTTTAATAAAGTACATAAAAAAGTTTACTTTATAAAAGGGTTATCACATATAATTTATTATGGGAGAAAATAGTGAGGAATTTACAAAATATTTTGATAAAATTGCAAATAGAATTAAGGCACAGGGTAGTGAGGTAAGGCATTGGTACCGTGAGATAGATTTTAATGATATTTTAAAGAAAATAAAAACTAATTTGGAAATACAATATAAAAAATTAGAAAGTGGAACCGGGTCTAATTTAGATATTAAAAGATTTCTCTATTATGCTATCGCATTATTACAAATAACAAATGGTTTAAGGTCATCTGAGGCTATAAAAGGGTTACAAATATTTCTTAAAAAGAAAGAAAAGGAAATAAGTATAACCGCGGGAAAATCTAAATTAGAAAGATGGGTTATTATCCCACCTTTATTAATAGAATATTATGATGAATTAAAAAAATATAGCGAGATACTAAAAAATATAAGGAAACAAAGCTATTATAACTTTATTAAGAATAATTTAAAGATAAATCCGCATTCATTAAGGTATGCTTTTATCAATTATATGATATCAAAAGGAATTGAACCGGAAAAATTAGTAGTTTATATGGGTTATAGTAGTTTTAAACATATGATAAACTATTATAGAGTGGCATCAGCAAAAGAACAAATAATTAAGGAAATAAGGGGTGCTTTATATGAAAATTATTAAGGGAAAAAGTTTATTATCATGAAATACAGGTTTTTTGTTAAAATTTTTATGAAAAATTAAATTTTTTTAGGGGGTGAGAGTGAGGTGAGGCGCGGAGCGGAGCGAGGGAGGGGGGACTTTTATAAATTATAGCCTTACATTCATAAAGGGATTCATACCAATACGTGTTTGTTTCTTAATGTTTAAGACTTTATAATATGTGCTGACAAATATATCAAATAAATAGATTAGATCCATATAATTAACATTCCAATGTACTTTTCCGATTAAAGGACTTATTAATATAGCAAATTCTTGAAAGTTTAAAGTACTTTTAGGATGTGATAAGATCTTATAAAATTTGTATAATGTAATCAAATATAAATTTACATTTGGGTATTGAATTCTTATTCCATTTGATTCATAAAGGTAACTTAAAGATTGTTCTAATAATATTGGGTAAACAACTTTAAAGAAAGCATCAATTAAAGTATGCTCATCTTCAAAAAAGCTAAGTCTTGAAGCTAAGGTAAAATGATGCCTATAAATTAAATTAAAGACATCATCTTTTATTTTTCGGGCTATTTGTTTACTATTTTGTAAAACATTAACTATTTGTCCATTTGGGGCTCTTAATACAAATTGGTAATTATCCGGGGACCCTACTATATCAATATAATAGTATGGATAGCCGGGCATACTATTATATTAGTTTCCATGTTTAAAAAGTTTACCTTTTTATGGGAAAATAATAAATATACATAAAATATAGATTAAATAAGCATACCTAAACTATTAAAAAAATAATAATAGAGTATATGCAAATGAAATAATGATAAATAAAGTATTTACATAAAATGAAAAGGTTTTTAAATAAGAAAAAGGATAATATAATATCCGCGGAAATAGGCGGGGTTATAAAGTGATACACGCCGGGTACGCCGTGGGGGAAAACATGAACCCACGGAATATTGGGTTTCTTATGCGAGGTTTTGATGTTTTATAAAATGCCAGGTTTGCTGAATTTTATTATTGGGAAAGAAATATGAAAAAAGATGGCTTAAATAAATTATAAAGAAGAAGAAGAAGAAAATTTAGGAAAAGAAAATAAGAAAGAAAATTATGAAAGAATAAGAATAAGAAAGAAGGAAAATAAGGAAATTATCGGGGGATCATATATCATCTCCCCCTCTCCCCTCTCGGTATCTCACTTTATCTCACGGCTATTATTTTATTTCTCTTTCTTTCTTTTAAGTTTTTCTTTTTTATGTCAACCTGGGATGTTACTACTATCTAGTACTCTATACCGTGCCCTATTTTTACTTAATTAAACCGTAGGGAGGGTTTGACTTTTATGTCAAACCGTGGGGAGGGTTTATTCCTATATATATATGGGTCAAAACAGGGCACGGTATTATTAACGTTAAATTTAT
>Ga0315298_1010051_pt1 | contig 11494 bp, 7 predicted proteins | sample WHS_1_MG_FD_203077 | JGI IMG/M metagenome (GOLD analysis project Ga0315298, IMG submission 203077) | Extremophilic microbial mat communities from Washburn Hot Springs, YNP, Wyoming, USA - WHS_1_MG | ecosystem: Environmental > Aquatic > Thermal springs > Hot (42-90C) | place: USA: Wyoming... | reverse complement strand
GTAACACTATCTGTCAAAAAAATTATTTTACACGCTTGGCGGTGAATGTAAGAGAGCAGTGTTCAACCCCTTTCGTGGACCGCAGGAGATTTGCCAGTTTCTCCACGCTGGCGGGTTTTCCCTTCACGACAACGATTTCAAGGCAGTGGTCTTCATCAAGATGGACATGCTGGGTTGAGATAATAAGACGATGGAAGTTGTGCTGAATATCTATAAGATGTTCCAGGAGTTGTTTTTTATGGTGGTCATAAATGAAAAGGATTGCCCCGGCCACATCCTTCCCCGCGCGCCACTGCTTCTGCACAAGATCTTTTCTAATGAGGTCCGCGATCGCCTTTGAGCGTGTTGGGTACTCCATCTGCCTGATATGTCTGTCAAATTCCTCAAGAAGATTCCCTTCAAGTGAAACGCCGAACCTTTTCAATTCAGACACGGATCCTCCGTACAGGGCATTTAAATATCTATAAAAAAATCTGCCGGTTATTTATTCTTACCAGCAATATCACTGCCGTTTCGTCTGGCCGAGATTTATGTGTTTGCTACCGTTCATCGGTCTCTTTCTTGGTAGCGTAAAGCACTTCTGAAATCGTTGTGATCCCCTGAAGAACCTTCTGGATTCCATCCTGCCTGAGGGTTTTCATTCCAAACTTGCGCGCAATTTCCCTTAATGTTGAAGTTGACGGATCCCGCATGGTCATGCGGCGCAATTCCTCATTCATAATCATCAGTTCAAAAAGCCCTGTGCGTCCGCCGTAACCGGTTCCCTTACACAAATGGCACCCCTTGCCGCGGTAAAAACGAACGTCCTGGCCAATAAGTTTTTCATCAAGTTCGCGCACCTCCTCATCAATCGGCGAATACGGCTCTTTGCAATTCTGGCAGATTGTCCGCACAAGCCGCTCGTTAAGAACACCGATCAAAGAAGACGCCACCAGATATGGTTCAACCCCCATGTCTATAAGCCGTATGATGGCGCCCGGAGCAGTGTTTGTGTGAAGGGTTGATAATACAAGTTGCCCGGTTTGAGCCGCGCGAAATGCGATGCCAGCGCTTTCCATGTCGCGCATCTCCCCTATCATAATCACATTCGGGTCCTGCCGCAATATGGACTTGAGCGCCACGGCAAAAGTGAGCCCTGCCTTCGGATTGATTTGAACCTGGTCAACATTTTTCAGGTGATACTCAACCGGGTCTTCCACGGTCATGATTTTTTTATGCAGATTATCAAGTTCATTCAGCGAAGCGTAAAGTGCGGTTGTCTTGCCCGAACCGGTCGGTCCTGTCACAAGCAGCATTCCATACGGCTCTTCAAGCAATATTCTCCATCTGTGGAGAATTTCCGGAAGAAATCCAAGTTGCTCCAGCCCTGTTATGATGTTTGTTTTGTCAAGCACACGCATTGCCACCATTTCTCCAAATAGAACCGGGAAGGTTGAAATTCTCAAATCAACACTCCCGGAACTTAACCTGGCTTTGAAATAACCATCCTGAGGAACGCGTTTTTCTGCTATATCAAGATTTGACAGGACCTTTATATGGGAAACAATGGGATTATAAAGTTCAAGGGGAGGGGGTTGGAATTCATAGAGGAGGCCGTTAATTCTATAGCGAAGCCGTACACCTTCCTCTTCAATTTCCAGGTGCACATCTGTTGCTTTCAACGCAACTGCCTGTTCAATAATAGAATGAACAGCACTTTCTGCAGTTGCCTCTTTTTCTATTTCGCGGAAACGTATCGGGCCGTAGATTGTCTCTCCTGTGCCTGCCTGCCGCTGTGCCGCAGGAGATATAATTTCAAGCCCGACCTGGGAAAAATATCGGTTGAAACTCTCTCTGAGGTCTGATTCCCGAACAAGCCGGACTTCAATCTCAAGCCCGGAAATTTTAGCAATCTGCAGAACCGTTTCTTCATCAAGTGGGTCCACCATACCGCACACAAGTTTCCTGGAACTTTTGAAAACCGGGATTACCTGATATTTGCGGCAGGTGAATTCAGGGAGTGTCAATATTACATCCTTCTCAATATGCATACCTTCAAGTGATATAACCGGAATCTTGAACTCCCTGAGCAGAAAATCATACCATTTTTCAGAATTGACAAGTCCGAATTTAATAAGAAGGTGACCAAAAGGCAAGCCAGTCCTTTGTTTCTCCTTCATTACAAGGTCAATCTGGTCATCCAGCAACCCGAAAATTTCCTTCAGTTTATCTATCGCCGGATGCATTTGTTTCTCACTTGAGAAGGGGCAGTACCGTTTTTTCCAGTTCGCCCTCCATAAACATGCCGACTTTTTTGTCCACGATGGTTCCGTCTTTGCCAACAACAAAGGTTGTAGGTACTGCGCGGATTCCTCCGTATAGGTCTTCTACCTTATTGTCACTCAGAACAACCGGATAAGAAATTTTGTTCTCTTCAACAAGTTTTCTTACCTCTGCTTCCCTGCTGCCAACTGCAATCCCGATAATGATGAAATTCTTGTTTTTGAGTTTTTCATAGGTTTTTACAAAGTCAGGAATTTCTGCTTTGCACGGAGGGCACCAGGAAGCCCAGAAATTGATAACAACAACACTGGATTTGAACATGGAGAGTGAAATGTTTTTCCCGTCCAGTGACTTGAGTGTAAAATCAGGTGCTTTTTTCTGCGAAGCACCGAACGCTGCTCCAACAAACATAACTGCTACGACAAGGCATATTAACCGCTTCATAATCCCCCTTTGTTAAGAATAAATCACCCATATTGTCCGTCCAACTGGCAAGATTGTCAATATAAACAGATATTGTCCAAAAATTTCTTGGCCTGGTACAATCAATTCCTATCCAGATTGACAATTTCAAGGGAGCAAGATACAGTTATATTCATCATGCATCGCTGTTTTTACAAAAGGAGTACCTATGAAACTGCAAAATATTCTGTTTGCAATTTTGATATTTTTTGCTGCAATGTGGTGTGCGGGCGCAGGGCCGGATACCATACCTGGCGAGGTTATTGAGGGTAAGGCAACCCTGATTCTTTCAGGTAAAACCGCGGTATATGCATTTCACGAAAAGACAGATGTGTTTTTGACAATTCAGGATGAAAATGGCTCAACAGTCAGGATTCTTGCAGCAAGGGTTGAAGATGCGGGAGGGCACTCTGTTACCTGGGATGGGACCGATAATGATGGCAAGCCAGTTCCTAAAGGGCGCTACTATCTTGTCCTGCGGGCAGGAATGAAAGCAGAAATTGATACCTCATTTGGGAAAAACGGTGTTGTTGAGGGCGTATTTATGAATAACAACCCATGGGATATTAAGGCAGATTCTGAAGGCAATATCTTTGTACTTGACCGCGGCGACAGGGAAAAACTCACATTCCTACATAAATTTGATGCAAACGGCAAGCCCCGGAAGGATTTCTACACAGGTTCAAATGTACTTGCCCTGGATTCAACCGCTTCTGCCTTTGCTGTTGCCCAGGACGGGACAATTTTTGTCACCGGCATAGGCGTTTATGGATGCAGGATGATGAACAAGAAGGGTGAGGTAATTCGCACTCTTGCAGGATACCTGCCGATGCATCCTGGGGTGGTTGGCGCAAGTCCTTCGGTCACTACTGGCAGCAGCGGAAAACTGTTTATGGAAGGCAGTGCATATGATTATCTTGACCCTGCCGGCGGGCTTGATGCTTACCTTTATTCGCTTGCTCCGAATGAATCAATTGGCTATGCTCCTGGATACGGCCTGTATCTATCACCGCGTTCAACTTCAAACAACCGTGACAGAATTTATGTAACAAACTATAACGATGAAATCATCTGTCTTAAAGATACTGGTTATAATTTGCAAATTCTTTATAGATTTGGTAAGACAGGCGACGGAGACGGACAGTTCAGGATTCCACTTGGTCCTTCCTGTGACAGGGACGGTTGCATCTGGATTGCTGACAGGAATAATAGCCGTGTTCAACGTATTGCTGATACAGGCAGGGGTTTTTCCTTCCTGTGGAAATTTGGTATTCGCGGCACTGATGCTTCAAGGGGCGAGTTTATGGCTCCACACGCAGTCGCATTGAGTGGGGATGGGAATCGGCTGTATGTTGCCGAAGATGGGCGGGAATACCCGTCTCGTGCAGGAGGCAGTGATATTGTCAAAGGACTCAGCCGTGTTGTTTGCTACCGGCTTTCCTATCGCTACAATCTGAAGACGGCGGTTAAATTTTAGAACCTGGCAAACAAATGCCTAACTGTTAACAACCGGAGGATGTATGCGATTCGTATCCACTATTTCCAGGGTGGTTTTCCTCATTTCTGTTGCTGTGGTTTCTGTTTCCACACTGCGCGCGGCAGAGAAAAAGGCAATGCTTCCTGTAACTTTGCTGCTTAGCGAACGATATGGCACTGAAAGCTCACCAAGAATTATGAGTCCGGATATTGCTGTTAAAGGGACTGCCAGTTTTGCAAGGGATGGCCTGGTGGGAAACATCCTGGTTTCAGAAGACGCCACAAAGATTCTGATTGGGAAAACCGGATGGAAGGATTATACCGTGGAGTTTCCTGTCAGATTGTCACTGAATTCCCTGCCCCTGACAATCTCTGTGTTTCCATCAGAAAAAGATGCCCGCCATCCATACGAAGCACTCGTATGCATTCATCGGACTGATACTGAAGGTAATATCCTTTCATTCCAGGCATGGGCATACGATGGAGTGCGGGATCTGCCAAGGTTCAGACGCTCATTCACCCTGGCATTTCGGCCTTCCGACAAAACCATCTGCCAGAAACTTGAAGAAGTCGGCATCAAACCCGAGGGTTGGAAAAATCGCTGGTTAAGAATGAGGGTGGATGCTGGCTCACGCACGATAAGGGTCTGGCTTGAAGGCCGTATAATCCTTGCGCTTGACAACCCGAAAAGGAATTCTGGAATTGTGGAATTAAATCTTTCAAAAAGAGATATGATTGGTCCAATAAATGCTATGAACTTATCGTTTATAAACGGGCAATATGTGCCTGTGGACCTTCGTTCTTATTGCAACAATGATGCTGGACAGGATATAGGCGATGGATGGGCGGTAAGGCCGGGATATTTCTTCAGGGTTAGTTCTTATGACATTCTCAATGGTATTCCATTTTCCCGCGGCACCCGGCGAGACGCTACGAAGAATCTCTCGCTCAAAACCGCCATCTGGACTGAATGGAAGGATGATCCGAGTTCCTACTACGAAAACTATGATTCCCTCCCGCTTTTTGAAGGCGACCAGAGAACAAATGTCCTGCGTATCCCTAATGCGTGCTACAGTGCGGCCTATGTACTTGGATTTGCTGAAAATTCTCCAGAGACAGGTGATATTTTTTCTCTGCGCATTGGAAAATTTGATGGGCTTGGTATCTATTGCGACACAAGCGGGGTCATGCCGAGGTGGAACGAGGTTTCAAAAACGGATGTTGTTTCTTCATATCCTGTCGTAATGAGTAATCCGGCAGCAGGCGAAAAAGAGGGCAGGATTTTCCTTGTTCGGATTCCCATCGGCAATGTATTTTCCCAGGACTTCCTGGAATACGGCGATTCACTTGATGTGGAGATTACAAAGCAATTGCGACTTGCAGTGCGCCAGCCAGACCTTTGCAGATTTAGAACAAGACCGCTTGGAAAACCAAGCGGGGTGCATATTTTTGCAATCACATTTGAGCGTTCACCTGTCCAGATGGAAGTAAAATCATCAGAAATTGGCAATGTTTTCAATGAACCGCAGGTTCCTTCCTTTTCAATCAAACTGGCGAATATCACTGAAGAAACACGCAGGGTAAACCTGGTATGCCGTGCAGTAGACCCTGAAGGATCAATCTCAGAAAAAACGATTTCTGCAACGATTCCTGCCCTTGGTCAAACCATAAAGACCGTTTCTTTTGCCGGAATAAGACGCGGGTATTATGACATTTCTATATCACTGGTAGAAGGTAAGAACTGCCTGCTTGCGCGCAGGACAAGTTTTGCGCTTTTGCCGCCCGATGACCGCGACCGGTCGGTTGATGCGCCCTGGGGAACCTGGAATTTTGGTGGAGGTCATAATACACCTTCAGGAATGGAGCAGGTCGGTCCGCTCATGAAAAAACTCGGTATCAGGTATTCGTTCGGCGCAAGCGATTCTGAACTCTTACGCTATGGAATAAGGCACTATGGTTCGCCGCGAGTGCAGACAGCAGGGTGCCTGCAGGGCGTGCTTAACTATCTCCAGCAATATCCGAATGCTGTCCGCCGCGGTCTCACCTTCCATGAAGACGCTATATCAGGCGCACATGTGATGCGGATTCCTGATTGCTTTCTTAACAGGTCGCCGTATGTGATGGATGAAAGTGAGAAAGCAAGATTTAAAACCCTGTGGGATGGTGCAGTTGCTGCTGCAAAAGAAGTGCGCGGTGCCAATATCCCCGGTTTTACCATACAGTTTGGAAATGGGAATCCGCAGATTGTTGAGGAATTTCTCCGCAACAGGTATCCCGGCGAGTACTTTGATACAGTCGGTAATGAGAACTGCGGATTCATGCGTCCTACTGAATTCCCTCCAGACATTGTCTCATTCAACACAATCTGGATGTTCAGGCAGATTATGGATTTTTACGGCTACCAGGATAAGCCACTTGACATCTGCTACGAGTGGATGTGCCGGTCAACCAATCCCGGGAATCTTTCTGAAAAAGACCAGGCAAATTACTACGTGCGCGACGGGATATTCGGCCTTGTCTGGGGATTTAAGTTCATCAATCCAGGTCTTATTTGCGATGTTGGGAATTCTTATTACTATAGCAACTGGGGCGCATGTGGATTTACCCATCGGAAACCCGAACTGAATCCAAAACCCTCATATGTTGCGTTTGCAACGCTAACGCGGATTCTTGACCGGGCGAAATTTGTTAAGATGCATGATACAGGATCCCTATCCCTTTTCTGCATTGAATTTCTTTCCAGACAAAACAATCATATTTATGTCCTGTGGACTCTGCGCGAAAATAGGGACATAACCCTTTTCTTTGACAGGGATTGCAAGGTTGTCCGTACTGACTGGATGTCCCGCGAGACATCCCAGCGCACGACGAATATGCGCCTTCCAACCAGTGTTTGCGAATCTCCTGTCTATTTTGAAACTGATGCTTCGCTTCTTTTTGTCTCAGCCGGTGCAAGCCGGTATGCAATTTCAGATAGAGATGTGCGGATCATTTCGCCGATGGATAATCTTTCGGATTGGATCATTGAACAGGGCAGGAATACAGAACTTGAAGCATATAATTTTGACACACCCAGGAGGGAAGGCCGTTTTGGCTTCTCTATTGTCGGCAATTTTGAAGAGCCGGGCAAGGCAATAAAGATAACCCCATACTTCCCTCTGCAAGGGACGGCAATCCAGCCGATGTATAAAATTATGACGCTTAAGAATCCTATTGTTCTTCGCGGGATTCCAGAGGAAATCGGCATCAAGGTCAACGGTAATTCTGGATGGGGCAGGTTAATCTTTGAACTTGTTGATGCATCCGGCCAGAGGTGGATTTCCATTGGCTGTTCTATGGGTGAAACACCGACCAGATGGATGGCTGACTGGCTGCCCAAGGAAGAATTTGATAAACTCTCAAACATACAGGTTGCTGACTGGAATACAAATGACTCAGAGGGCCGTTCGTTCATCAATTTTGACGGCTGGCGTTATATAATGTTTCCGCTTCCTGGCCAGTATGATGGCGAAGGGTACCACTGGCCAAGGAATGGATACTGGAAGTACGACAGAGACGGAAAAGTGCACTATCCGCTTGCGCTTACAAGAGTTATTGTGGAATTGAGAGAAAAGGTGGTTTATGGAAAGGATTTTGTGGAGCCGAAGCGAAAAGAGATATATATTAAGAATCTTGCAATCAGGTAGAATTTCCCAAAACTTTATATTAAGGCGCGCTTAAGGACAGGGCGAATTCTGCAGGCTCGCAGTCCGTTGCACGCCGGAAAAAGGAGGCAGAATGGACAGAACAAAAGTGCCGATAGGAGATGTAAAAAAACTGATTCTAAGGGAAACTGATGAAGCGATCCTGAATGCCGCAAAGGAAAGACAGGCAGCCGTTTGGGAAGGACTTGAACCTGACTATCTGCCGCTTGTTGTCTATGGTACGATTCCAGAACAATCCAAATATCCGGCCTACGACATGCGCGAGATGTTTTTTGACCCGGAGAAGATGTTGTATGGCCAGATGTGGAGCGCTTTGCAGATTTTGCGGGGCAAAAGTGACGCTGTTCCTTCGGTGCGCGTCAATTTCGGCACAGGTTTTCTCGCTTCTGTCTTTGGACTGGAGCAGGAAATATCCACAGACAAGATGCCATGGTTGAAAAAACATCTTACAAAGGAGGAAATCCTTGGTCTTGAGCCGACCTCTCTGGAGCCGATTCAGGAAAAGGGTCTGATTCCGAAATGGTGCAAGTATGTTTCAATCTACAGAAGGCATCTATCAGGAACATCCCTGCATATTTACCTGCCTGATACCCAGGGTATGTTTGACCTTGCTCATCTGGTGGCAGGGGATGCAATTTTCACAGAAATTTATGATGACAACGATTTTATCAGGCATCTGTTTTCCCTTGCCGGGTATGTTTATCAGAAGGCCTCTTCTTTTATGAAAAGTTTCATCTGTGAGCCGCTGCAATCAGGGTATCATTGCGTTCTTTATACTCCAAATGCCGGGGTGCGCTCCTGCGAGGATACAACCACTCTTCTTTCTCCGAAACTATTAGATTCTGTGCTACCTTATCTAAGAGAAAGCGTCCGCCCTTTTGGCGCATGGTTTCATTTCTGCGGCGATGGCAACCATCTCGTTGAGCGGCTCTTATCCTTACCCGAGACGAAAGGAATCAATTTCGGAAATCCTGAAAAATACGATTGGCCCGAAGTGTTTTCTGTAATATCAAGTTATGGCAAGGTATACTATGGCACTGTTAAGCGCAAGGAGAAAGAGTCCTTGCCGGAGTATTTTGAAAGGGTGCTTGAGCCCCTCTCAAGAAAAGGCAATTTAATCTTTGCGCCTGAGTTACAGGAAGGAGAGGAGGCGCTTAAGGCAATAGAGGTCTGGAGAAAAGTCCAGGACAGAAAATTTGATAAACACCCACACGTGTTCGTGGAGAGGAGAAATGACACCGCGTGAAAGATTTATTATTTCGTTGACTGACAGGCCTGACAGGATCTGTTTTACTCCAGGATGGCCGAGGGAATCCACACTGAAACGCTGGCACTCAGAAGGACTGCCGTCGGATGCTGATTATATGGAAGTTATCTGCAATGAAATCGGCATTCCATACGAGCGACAGGACTATTCTGACCACATTAATGTCGTTTTCAAGATGATACCTGAATTTGATGAGAAAATCCTTGAGCATAAAGACGGCCATTATGTCGTTCAGGACTGGATGGGAGCCATTGTTGAGATTTCTGATACATACGATGTGTCATACCTTCGTGCGGCCAAGGATTTTGTTACGCGCAAATGGCACAAGTTTCCAGTTGAAACCCGGGATGACTGGAATGAAATGAAGAAGCGCTTTGACCCTCTGACGCCAGAACGTTTTCCGGCGGATTTTGTGAAGCGGGCAGAAAAAAATAAAAAACGATCGTTTGTTCAATCTCTTGCATTTGCAGGACCATTCTGGCAGTTAAGAGAATGGTGCGGATTTGAAGGATTGTGTATGCTTATGGCATGTGAGCCATCTTTTGTAGAAGAAATGGCGAATTTCTGGAAGGATTTTGTGCTTTTCCTCATGGAAAAGTTTTTTGCTGCAGCAGAGGCCGATCACATCCTTATCAGTGAAGACATGGCATATAAAGAAAAAAGTATGATATCGCCGGACATGGCAAGAAGGTTCTTATTTCCCTGCTGGCGCGCCTGGGCAGACAGGGCGCGAAAAAGCAACTGTCCCATCATTGAGGTGGACTCTGACGGTTACATTGGCGAACTAATTCCTTTATGGATAGATGCAGGAATTAATGTGTGCAGCCCGATTGAGATAGCTGCAGGCAATGACCCTGTCGTTTTTCGCAGAAGGTTTGGTAAGAACATCGGTTATCGCGGCGCCATAGACAAACGCGCCATCGCAAAGGGGGGCAGAATTATGGAAGATGCAGTCATGCGCATTGTGCCGGCGCTCCTTGAAGACGGTCTGTATATTCCCTCCTGCGACCATGGCGTGCCTCCTGACATTTCATGGCAAAATTTCATCCAGTATAGCCGATTGCTTGCAAAACTTACAGGATGGATGTAAACTCAACAGAAGTTATTGAAATTGCTGACTAATCAATTTCTGGACGATTATGTATAAAGACCTTCTTCCAGGCAAGCATCTTGTCATGGACAGGTTTTCTGTTGCGGATACCTTCCGCTTGTACAGGACCGTCCACAAACCGCGTCGCGATCCATCCGAACCTGTTCTTGAGCCCTGTAATCCGTGGGAAGGAACCGCAGTGATGGTAAGCCGCGTTTCGCACGATATTGAAACAGGCGAATGGAAAATGTGGTACATCGCTTTTAACCCTGATCTGGAACAGGAAAGGATTCGTTTGAAAAAAAGCAAATACGGCAATGTGGGCCAACCGCAGCCATACTATTTATGTTTCGCAAAAAGCGCAGACGGCATCCACTGGGAAAGGCCTGCGCTCAATCTTTATGAAAGCACAAATATTTGCTTCAAGGGTGTAAGCGGCGTTTATGGGGGTTCTATACTGGAAATGCCAGACGCATCTCGTGAGAGGCGGTATCTCCTTGTTAATTGCGAGTGGAGAGACATGGAGACCGGAGGAATTTATATCGCATATAGTTCGGATGGGATTCACTGGGAATATCCTGCTGGAGACAAGCCACTCATTCACGGCGAGAGCGACTGCAACAATGGAATTGTTTTCAACGTTGAGCGCGGCGTGTACATGCTTTATCTGCGTGGATGGCATGCTGCGGCTGTTGGATGGATTCCAAACAAGAATACCCGCAGGCGCGTCGCATATTCTGAAAGCGCTGACCTTGTCCACTGGAGCGAACCGCAGATTATTCTTACTCCAGACGAACTTGACACAAATGATTTTTATGGCATGAGTCCGTTCAGATACGCAAACGGATATTTCAGCCAGTTGTGGATTCATGATGACGACGGCAAGGAAACGATTGAGACCCAACTTGCGTGGAGCAGAGATGGAATTTGTTGGGAGCGCCATCCAGAAAGGCCAAGGTTTCTTGAAACCGGGGAGAAAGGAGAAATAGACGGCTACATGGTTCTACCGGCACTTGAGCCGGTGCGTGCAGGAGACAATCTTTATATTTACTATACAGCGCATTCAGGACTGCCGCATGATACGCAGATTTCAAGGTACCGTTCAATTGTCTACCGCGCAAAACTGCGAATGGATGGGTTTGTTTCTCTTGATGCAGACCGCAGGCCTGGTTGCCTTGTCACAAGGCCATTTACTCTTGCAGGTGATTGCATTGAAATCAATGCTGCAACGCA